>JAAUXT010116019.1_pt1 | contig 16960 bp, 10 predicted proteins | sample 7278171 | NCBI WGS metagenome assembly JAAUXT01 (sample SAMN14350112, study PRJNA611818) | marine sediment metagenome | isolation source: surface marine sediment (1.8m) | place: French Polynesia: Moorea | collected 2018-08 | reverse complement strand
GACCGTATCAACTCGTATGTGAGACGCACCTTTTCAACCCCAAAATAAGAAAACTCAGGGTTTATCTTACCAGTTGGTCTGGCGGGTCTGGCCCCACCAGTTGGTGTGGTGAATCTGGCCTCACCAGTTGGTGTGGTAGATCTGGCCCCACCAGTTGATGTGGTGAATCTGGCCTCACCAGTTGGTGTGGTGAATCTGGCCTCACCAGCAGGGGTGGTGAATCTGACCCCACCAGTTGGGTGTGATGAATCTGGCCTCACCAGTTGGTGTGGTGGATCTGGCCCACCAGTTGGTGTGGTGGGTCTGGACCAACCAGCTGGTGTGGTACATGGAACGTTTGTTCCTTTATCTTTGATGACCATTCCGTGGCACAATCTTTGTTTGTGTGGGTGCAAATCACGAAAAACGTGCAATCGTGTACAAATCTAAAAAGTTGGTGTTGACGCGATGATTTACACGGCAACGTAGCGCGTGATGCCTGCGAATATTTGGACGCAGATTCACATAGCTGGGACCTCACGACACTGCTGGATTCAAAAGAGATGAAGAGGAGATTTTTGCCGAGTCGTGATATTGAAATATTGCAAATGCATCTGCGTCAATTTTCATATTTGCAATGCATAAGTTTCAGATACTACATTTCACTGTGAGTAGGACGGGGCGGGGGCACTTCTCCTATGTGGACGGGCCGGTGTGTGTGGGGTTGGGGGCCGCTTGGTCCAGGTATCAGTTTGGAATCTCAACGCCACTTGACAAAGGTGTATCAGGAAGGCTTCACATGTTTGACATCCAGCAGTCCTGGAAGCACTTGATTTCAGGACTTCAGACTGATTACAGTAAAATGTACTCAACACAATTGCAGTTTTGAACCCTCAAAATCATGACTGCTTTTGTGGTCAAAAACTGGAGTGGCTACCCACGTTGGTTGTCACACGTGAGAACCATCCGTGTGTGCGTGGTGTGAACAAACCACACACGCACAATTTCACGTCACGCAACCAGAATGTTCTGGAGCCACTTCGATCTGGACCGGAAGTCATGAGCGGAAGTGTGCCGTAATAACGTGACGAGTCCGTCACGACTCACGTCGAGTCTCGTGAGTCCCCAGGGCCAGGCGTCTGGGCGTCACGTGGTCTGTGGATCAGCAGGGGCGGGTCCATCCAGCCTCGCTTTGGGTCACAGAGAGCGCCCCCTGTGGACCGGGCCCCGACTTCAACTGCGAATCTGAAGGGTGCGGACACACTGAAGCGTTGCGTCGTGCTGTCGCGTCGTGCTGTTGCGTCGCCCCATTGGGTCAGCATTGGGCTGCTTTTACCTCACCCCTGCTACTCCAGGAGTGGTTAGGGCGATGCAACAGTAGCCTCCATACAAACCCAATGGGGTGATGCAACAGCACAACCAGGCAGCACGACACTGGTTGCTGCGTAGTTGGGAGTGTGATCCCAGCCTCAGTGTGATGGGGAGATTTCCTTTCTTTGCACCTGTGAGGGCATTTAAATTTGTTGGGGGTCAAGATGCCCTGGACCTCCTTGGGTCCCTTCCCCCCTTTGGATCCGTACCCCAGCCATGCAACATCGTGTGTGGATAGTTGTGGACCAGACTCACGATCTCAGTTGTGAGACAAAAAGTTCTGGATTCGAGTTGTATCAAATTAATTTTGTAAAATTTACTAATTAAATTTTAATTTATCTTTGATTGAGAGACAAAAAGAAAAACTCAGCCGAGTGTAATTGACTCGATGCATTCAGAAATATTGTCACGAGTTCCAGTCTATCCAGGGCCCAAAATAAGGAGAGTATGATGACGGTGTTTTCAACACCTGTGGATCTCAAAATCACCCTGATCCTTCCCCCAACAACGGGTTTTCACCCAAAGGTTGCGTTTAGTGATTTGAATGTGGAGGCCGACGTCAGGCTGGTGTCCGATTCAGAAGATAAATTTTGAGGGGAAAGGTCCTGCCTTCTTCAACTTGCTCACCTTCGAAAAGTCGTGAGCCAGTTGACTGCGTGTGGCGCACAGAAACGGAAAGAAGGGAACCCAGCACGCTTCGCTCTGGATATCTCCAGACTGTGAGAGCACGATCTGAACGATACGTTTCCGATCTCGCACGAGGGTCTGAACCTGAGACCTGCGTCGTGAGACGTAGTCGAGTCGGGTGGAAGAAAGGTAATTTCATAATGTCTTACATTTGTGCTGCAGTCGATCCTGCAAAAATCAATCTTTAGTCTGTGACAATTCGTGCGCTCGGATCAGCCGAATAGTGATGTGCTGCACAACAGACAGTCTGCACACACAGTGAACAGGGAAAATACTTGTGTTTCTGGAGAAATCGCCTTGGTGAGGCGACGTATCCCTCGATCTCAAAACAACCTCAGAAGAAGGAACTCACACATTCTTCCAAACGACCTGGGCGATTTCTTACGTAGCCGTTCTAGTTTTCACCAAACGCACGCAAACAGAAGGAATCGTGAGATGACGCATCGCGTGAAATCTACTGGAAACTGATTCAGGCTACGTAAGAGTCGCCCGCGTCGCCTGCCCCGCGCGGTCCGTCCCGACGCCGTCGCGTCTCTGCGCACACCGCCCCGCCCTCTGGTGTCGGGTTCCGGCACGACGAGTCTCTCTCTCGCTCCTGACTTCACTTTTCCCGACTCATGACTTGCAGTTTCCTGACAGGCTGAATTGGCTTTGCATCCCAACTGTGATCTTCTGCAAGAAACTTGTGGGCGAAAAGATGAGTCAGCCCACCATGCAGAGAAGAATTTGAAAAAAGTGGGGGCAGTAACCGATACAACGCGCGCACAACGAGCATCACTCAGATCGCTGTTTCAGCAGCAAACGTGTGGTGTTCGTTTGTTGAGAAAGTCGCAACACATCTACATGAAATTCAAAGCTTTGACGTTCCATCTGAGACTTGAGTGAAGCTCCAAAGACAGTCGTGAGAAGAGACACCACCCCTCGCCCCACCTTATTTCCGGTTGCACGCTGCTCTGACCAGAGGCGTCGCGTGGTCGTTTGGGAAGTTTCCCAGACACACGCAACTTCTGCTCGAAGCCCTGGCGTTTCATGTTTGGAGCTTCACGCAACCAAATTTTGAGTCATAACCTGACTGAACTTCTGATACCAGTTTGAAGTCAGATTTTGGTACTCAAGTCTCTGAGACAAGTGAGCGTTGCGCATTTCTTAGAAGGGAAGTTACTCCACGCAGCCCTGTCCTGGGGTACAACGCCGAAAGCCTCAAGAGAGAATCTTGCACGAGAGGTGTGTTCTGGTTCCCTGTAACTTGGTTAGCTTCCTTCTCTCGGCATGAGATGATATCGAGGAGCCTCACAACGGGACCAGGTGCGACGTGGGAATTAGGTTGTGTCGTCATGGAGACGTCATAGAGACGCCGGGGTGGGTGTGGGGCAGGGTGCTGGAGCAGAGGGTGTTGTAGCAATGTGTGGGTGTGTGACAGGGTGCTGGAGCAAGGATTGGGGGTGCGGCAGGGTGCTGGAACCAGGGTGGGGCGCTGGAACATCGGGTGGGTGTACATATATTTTCCAACAAGGGATAGCGCTGGAAAGGGTATGCATGGTGCTCGAAGGAGAGAATTCTTGTCAAGGCCCACGCCAAAAGTGGGGCAACTTTTGGATGTGGCTCAATGCTCAGAAAACTGAAGCGTGAACAGGACCCGCAACTACACGTCTCAGTCATGTTGTTCTGCTCCCTCACTGACTTGTTTTCTTTGTGCGTCAGGGACCATGGACTCCACTTGGTGAGAATCCGCACCCTGCTTCGGAAAAATGCAACAAATTAACTGTTCCATTCACGGGGCTTTCCCTCGGTAGATTATCAATATTTCTGCACATTAATTCTCATCCACTCCCGGCTCCTCGCCCCAATAACGTCCCCAGTTTCTCAGGCCCCCTGCAGGGCACGTGGGTTCCATACTGCGCGACGCGTTGAGACAGACGTCAGGCGAGATGCGCCAGGAATAGGCGCGTTCAGCCTGGAGAAGCGTCACGGGCCGTACTTGACGCAGGCGTACACAGGAACACACAAAGTTTTGATGCTGTTCTCAAACCCATTGAGGAATTGATCTGTCAAACGGCAGCGACTTTTTGAATTTATTTACGCAACGACCGACATCATACGGGCTAGAAACAGAGGTGTCTTGTTCTCTTTGGACGCACGATTTGGTCAGCAGTAATGGAATTGATAGTGAGCTTTAGCAGCAACGCAGGTTGTGACGGCGTGGCGCGTGGCTCGTAGTGAGGTCAGAGTGCTAAAACTGCCGACCCACCAACTGACACAGAAACGGCACAGCCAGCATGAACCAGACCACGGATACTCGTGACAGCGCACATCTCCCAACATTGACTTTTCCTGTTGACCCAATCGGAAAACGTTACATTGCAAACAGCGCATGTAATGAAGGTTCGTGGTGGGATCATCAGGTGCACGACCTCAGAGACATGTCCCCAGTCTCGTCGGTGGTGTCAGCCACAAGGGGTGGTCCCACCATCGCGCCCGAAGCTGCCCCAGGGCGGGTCTACCGTAGGTCCGGGTCCACTCCGGGGTGGCTCCACTGTGGGGCCTGGGTCCACCCCGGGGTGGCTCCACCATTGGGCTTGACCTTTACCAGAAGCAGGTGTGCTGGGGGACCCCTATCCACCCACGAGCAGAACACAATGGGATGCGGGACGCACGGACCCGCCCCCTGGTGGCAGTGAGGTCCACCAGGGCTCTGGGTCTACCCTTTCTATCGTGGGGTCGGGTCTCTTCAGGGTACTGTCCACTGTTAGGAGATGGTGCAGCAGCGCTTCGGTGTGGGGCCTGGTCCATGCAAGTTCAGAGCTGTGCACTATAGGGTGTGGTTCAACCAGCGTGGGTCCACTGTAGCACCCGGGTCCACCCAGGGCAAATCCATCACAGCGCCTCTCTCCATCCAGTGTCAGACGCAACACAGATCCCTTCTTTTGATGCTCAATTGTCAAACAAAAATGCGCGTCTGAAACACAACTGAACACTGCAATCGAGTGAAAGCCGTCAGAACTGTCGCTATGAATCGCGTTCAGACCGTCACGTGGGCCGGAAGTACTTGCGCCCCCTACCGGAGCAGCGGCTCAGAGCTGGGTCTGGTGAAGCCAGACAGACAGACACGGAGTTTATTGCCAATTACAAGAAAGAAGTTCTTCCCGAATGAAAGTTCCTTCGCTTGAGTGGACAAAGTAGACATGACGTCAAAGGGGATAATTGTTTGTTGTGCCGCAAGGGGCGTCTGGGAACTTCGTGCGTTCGCTTTACAAGTCCACGTGAGCACCGTTCTTCCGTCATGTCACACACGCTCTTCAAAGGGTCACAGCTGCTTCCATGGCATCATGTGTGTGAAGTCAGGATTTTTTCACGAACCCAAGCAATGATCAGGGGTTGTTGTGGTTTTGTGCCTCAACTTTGGTTGTGCGAATTCCACTTTGGGAAAAGCGAACGGCTCCGGTGAGGTGTGTCAGCTTCTGGGCGATTCCAACTACCCTGTTCATGCTCTTTTGGGAATCTGACAGCTTTGAACTTCTAATTCCAGACTGGCTCAAGACATGTCTGGCAAGGGACACCATTTTTCTCCTGAGGCCTATGACAATGAAGACAGTTGGGTTCACTATGGAGTTTATAGGGGTCACAGCAATGGCAGTCCAGATCAGCAGGTCTGTGGGGTATCTTGAGAGAAACAAGGATGCAAAGTAAACAGCATTTGAAGGAATCCAGCACAAAATATTTGAAACAGTAACAAATATGAGTTGCACAATCAAGGGTACAGAGGACATTTTCTTAGACTTTGCACATTGCATCTGTGTATTTTGTATGGTCATGTAGTTCATAATGTGTGCATAAGCAAGACAGATCATTCCAGAGCTCAATACTTGAATCAAAGAAATTGTGATGGTGAGAAACTTGATAAGTTGAGAGGAGTTTGTGGGATCAATAAAGGGCAAGCACAGACTGGTTGGTGAAAACTGATGTTTCTCTCTGAACAAACTGCCCAAACCTGCAGATGCTCCCAATATTAACAGACCAAATGCAACCAATATCTTACCAACAGATGATATTTTGCTGAAGTTTGTAGAGAAGGGTGAAGCAATGACCACTGATCGAGCCAGAGCCATGAACAAAATGAAGAAAGTGGACTCAAATGAAAATGTAAGACAAATAACAAATATCAGGTTGCATGTTGTGCCTGCTCTCCAGCTGTCCTCAGAAAATATGAAGTTGTTGCCATAGAAGGCATCAGCAATCAAAAGTACAAACAGATATATGCCACAAAGCATGTCACTGATGTTTATCATCACCACTGCAAGTGAAAATGTGGATAGTTTCTCAAGTTTACCATGCAGAAAGACTGAAACTGTGTTGAGAAATATGATTGAGCTACAAACAACACCCAATAAAACTTTCATGGCAATAGTTGGAATTAAGGAGGAGCAGGACTTGAACCAGGGTCTGTGGACTTTACACTTTGAGGATTCTGGTACAATGCAACATACCTGATACTTTTTGGTGAGAACTATCAAGTGGGTCATGTATTGAAAAGAATCAGACTCAAGTGAAGTCAGTGGATTTCCAATAAAATTCACAATCCTCACATTTTCCAAAGTGACAAAGAAATGTTTGTCAAAAGACAAAATATGATTTCTGGCAAAGGACAAGTGTGCCATCTTTGGACAACTGGAAAAGGCTTCAGGGTGGATTGAACGTATCTTATTGCAATCAAGATTGAGGAGAGTAGCAGTTGACATGTTGTAAAAACAATGCCTTTCCAGCACAGACAAGCGATTATTCCTGAGATCCACAGAGACAAGTGAGTTATTGTTAGAGAAATGCCAGCAGGCATGGGAAAGACTGTTGTGAGAAACAGCAAGGACGTGGACATTTGTGAACAATTTCGCCACAACTTGAGAACTGGTGAAGGAATTTGAAATGTGCACCGAAGCAAATTTCAACTGCTTCAACAGAATTTGTTCAGAGAAACTGACATGTGTGCACTGGATGGCCAGATTCAAGCAAAGACAATGTTGAACACATTTTGTGTTTCGAACTTCACAAAGGATCTCATCATCCCTTTGAGGACACTCATTGTGTCTGTTGCAAACATCACTTGGATGCAGACAAATCTGAGAATTGCTACAATGAAATAGCCCCTTGCAGAGTCTTTGCTTGTGGCATTTACCACTGGGCTCATCAAAACCCTGAGGACAGTCCCATTTACCATCACAGGTGTATGAAAATGGGATGCAGTAATATCCAGGGCACTTGAAGTTTCTATTGCACTGAAAATCTTTGCATTGTTGCATATGTTCTCCACCTCTGCAAGAAGCCAAATTGTTGTTTTTGTCAAGTTTGTACACACAAATGTCCCTCATCCAAAAGCATTGATTCCACCTGATTCTGCAGGATAGAGTGTTTGCTCTGCTGCATCCTTGCTTTCTCCTTTGAGCTATGAGAACAGGGCTCTTCTTTCTGGATGGTAAATTGACTGAAGAACCATTGAAAAAATGTGTAGCTTCCCTGGTAGTCTTCCTGCTTTTGACAGCAAATGTCAGGAAACTTTTACATTTTCCATCTAATGTTGAGTAGTATAATTGAGAACATTGACACTTTCTGTTTGCTTCACAGAGGAACTTACAAATTGAAAACTTCTTTTCCTCTTTGCTGTGGCATGTACAGTTCTGTTCATCACTGTTGTCACTGTGTCCACAGTCCAAACGGCCATTACAAAGAAACAGACTTGAAATTATGTGACCATTATGACAAACAAAGGTATTCCTGAACCATGGTGTCCATGTGTTAACATTTTTTGATTTATACTTTGTTATCAAGTGACCTTTGCTGTTTGTGAGAAGAACTTGCTTTTCTTCAAAAAATACAGTTTCATAAAACCTTTCATAAAAAAGGTGAGTTGCATGTGGAAAGGGTGACAGGTGTTTGATGACATCTATGGATTCACCAATAGCCAAAAGTATGCAATCAATGTCATGTATTTCCCTGTGATTCAATTGTCTCCCAGCAATCCTTGTGGCGTTTTCACCTTTGCTGCTGTCCACAAAAGTGAACCTGTAACACCAATCTCCTCTCAGAAAATTGTGTGTTACACAAAATAGTGGTGAAGGATAAAAACTGTCAAAATCCACTGTGATATTTTTTGGATTTTTGAGCTGGAAACACACAAGGTCCATGTATCGCTTGTCATCACAGTTTGTGGTCAGCCATTCTGTGTAGGCCAAGTTGTCCAACAGCATCAACACACAGCCATCAGACTTTGGATTCCGTGTCAGTCTAGCATTCTCTACATCTCTCACACAACAAGGATGTCTGAGAGAAACTGGTATCTCAGTGTTAAATCTCTGGAAAATTACAGGACCAAATGCTGCAGTGGAATCAGAGACGACCTTGTGGCTGAAAATTACTGCAGCTGGAGGTACACTGGCCTTGGTCTTGAAAAAATAGTTCAGCCACATTTGAAAGCCAAGAGGTTCAGCACTTGTCCATCTTTGAATCTGCAAACCAAAAATAGAAAATTTGCAGATGGTCTATTGTGTTGTTTCTGCTTTGGGGTTTGGAGAGACAATAAGTCTTTCTTTACCTTTGTTTTCTTGTCCAGCTTCAAACCAATGTAAATAGCCTCAATTGAAGGAGGCTCTGAAGTTTTTAAAAAGTACAAGAAATTTTTCAATTCTTCCCTGTTTCTGAAAACAGGGAAATCAGCTCTATGCTTCATGCAAAAGTTTCTGGCAGTGTTCCAAGAATAAAAAGAAGTCTGATCCTTCAAAAGCACTTTTTTGTATTTTTTGAAAGCTCCTCTGGGCAAATTAGGGTAAAAACTATTGAATAATTTTTCATCATGTTTCCCAGTTTTCAGGTAAGTGCCACTCATGATGTCATCCCAACTTTTAATTTTTAACAGGAGGAAAGTTTCAGGCAGCTCAGCTCCATCATGAAATGGCCTGGGCAACAGGCTGCTGGCTTTGTAGTTGTAGCGAAGAGTGAAATGTGAGTAGAGAAGTTGGCAATCCTCCTTTGTGCAAGAGCGCCCCTGAAATTTTAATTTGTGTTGGGCCAAAGCCCTTGGCCAAAAAGCTTCAACCACAGTATTCTGCTGTGTGAATCTTCCCCTCATGTTGTAGAGCCTGACTTCCATGAAACCAGCAAGTGAAATGTAGTGTGTTGGTTCTTCGCATGTGAGGATGATTCTGAGATTCCACAATGGAGATTTTTCAGTGAGGAACACATTCCAGGGGTTATATTCTGAGTTCTTCATCACTCTAATTCTGAAAACAACCTTCTGATTGTTCTTCTTTTCTTGAAAACATTTTCCTTTGTGCTTCAATCTCAATGCCAAAATATCATCATTGAAAATGGCTTTTCTTTTCAAAAATCCCTTTGGCTTTAAAGTTTCAAAGTAGTTGTTCCAAGTGGATTCTTCCACAGGGAAGTAAGATATGTACCATTCCATCACATACACATCTGTCAGGGAGGATCTCCAGCTGACAGCTCTGAGGTCAAGGTCGCCATCTGGTGTAAATATATTGTAGTCTTTCTTCACCTCCTCACTTTGGTGCAGTTCTTTCAGTTCACAAGTTTTGTTCAGTATTCTGAGTTTGTGATGCTTGTGAAACAGAGAATAGCGAGACAAGTTGTAACCTTGGTAGTGACGAGTTGTGTATCTATCAAACCTAGAGACAATCAGTCTGTTGAACTGTGTGATAATCTCAGGCTGAAGTTCAATATAGCAGGATATTTTGCCACTGCTTACAGCTCTGGGATCTCTGATAAAGTCGTCACTGTCTTGAATGATGTAGCACTGGTTGATCATCATTGAGTACTTTATAGAGTTCTGCTCAATGTTCAAAAGAAAAGATGATTGTTTGGATAATTTCCTCCAGATATTAGAAGTCTCCTGTTTGATCATATCTCGATCCATTTGTTTGAACGACATGGTTGAGATGTGTTTTGCAGCCATACCCATATTCCAGGCATGCTGTAACTGACAAAAGTCCAACCTGACCACTTTACATTGGGTTGTGTGGACCAGGATAGTGACTGCAATTGTACTGTATCCTGGATAGGAGTACAACACTAAAGAAGTCAGAGCAGCCTCAGAATAGACTCTTCTGGTGATATGCTCAGCTTCTTTGCATGTAGTCCAAAACCCATCTCTGTCTTCAAATGCAGCAATTCCACCATACTTACAATCCATAGTGGATAGTCCAGAAAAATTCAGATTGGACAGACTGATGTTCAAATTGCTTTCTTTCAAATGTAGAAACTTTATGGAACACACACTAGGTGAGCCAATATCCTCTGCAAAAACAAAAGTCCTTGGCCAAAAATAATCGTTTACTCTTACTTTCATTTGAGGCAGCTCTTTGCCCCAGTGGGACACATTCAGGCCAAAATGGGTTTGATCGCTGGTAAACTGAATTATGACTTGAAATGATGAAGAGCAAGTGGGAATGTTATTCACTTTGAACACTCTTGCTGCATATCCAGGTCCATCCACCACAAAATGCTGAATATTTTCATCTGATGCACAAAGGCAAATCTGGTCAAGTTTGTTGACCACAACATGGAAGGTGGAATGGACTCTGCTTGACAGTGCAAAAAGGTGGATCTGGCTCAGAAAACCTTGACCTTTCCAAGCTGTGTAAACAACATTTGTTGACATGATTGAGAATTGGAAAATGACATGGACAAACATCAGGAGATATTGCTCAATTTCCAAAGTGACTCTGAATGATTTTGAGTAAAGTATAAAATGTCCATGTCTCCCACAATACTCCAGGGCAGGAGGACTCATTTTAAACTTTCCATAACTGCAAGTTGTAAGCACCTTTGTGACCTCAAAGTGCACAAAGGTCACATTTAATCTGAGTGACATGTCCATATTGAAGATACACCTCACAGTTCTCATATTGTGAATATTCCCTGCTGGGTCATGTCTGCAGACAGTGGGAGGGCGATGAATTCTGATTCCTCTGGACAAATCTTCCATCACATACTCTTGCAATGGAGTTCCTGTGCATGCAGAGTTGAAATGGTGACACATCCACTCAAACTGTTGATGTTGTCTTTTGCACAGGTACTTGTAGAAAGAGAGAAGCAGGTTCCTCAGGTAGAAGGTGAAGGATCCTGTGTTATAATCACTCAGACTCACAGATAAAGCTTTGTCAGCATACAAAGTCCAGAGTTTTGATGTGTTCTTGAGCATGTTGTGACTCAGGTCATAATTGTTGAACACAGGATCATAAATGGCCATGCCACTCTTCAGTGTTACAAAGTAAGTGGCAAAACTTAGTAGTTTCATGATTTTTCAGTGTTGTGCCCCAAATCAAGACAGACGCTGGATTATGAAGTGGCTGCCTTCAGATCATGTGCTGATCTGGATTGGCTCTTGGACCAATCCCATTTGCCTGGATATGGAGTGGATTCAGGCAATGTAAACTCACGTCATCAAGTTCATGAAATACACAAAACAAACTGGGCCTCTCTGTTGCAAACAATTAGCAGACATCCTTCCAAGACAATATTCGAGAACGGCAGTCAAGAATGGACTCATTAAATGTTGAAATGTGAAACTTCCTTTGTTGTCAAGGTTTGTTTCAGAGTTTCTCAGTTTGGTATCACCTTCAGTGTTTTGGTCAATTCTCATCCAGCCTGAGAGAACTCAGTGACTTGTGTTTTGTTTTCTGTCCAAAAGTGAAGGGAAATTAACCTCACTTCTCACGTCATACTCAAAACTTGGGGGCCACAAATGTTGAGGAAATATTTCATTGCCGATTGTTTCAACGCTGTGTGTGCGCATAAGGCAGGCATAAGCGTGACAGGCGTGGGTCAGCGTCTGAAGGAGGTGCGTCTTTCGACGCTCTGTTTCCAGCGTCGGGGGGGGGGAGTGAAGCCCAAAACAGCGTCTGTCGACGGGCTGCATGTTGTTGGGTGGGGAGAGCGAGGGGGGCTAAGGGTGCAGACACACTGAAGCGTTGCGTCATACTGTCGCGTCACACTGTTGCTTTGCCCCATTGGGTCAGCATGGGCTGGCTGCTGTTGCATCGCCCCAACTGATCCCAGAGCGGTTGGGGCGACACAATAGCAGCCTCGATACAAACCCAATGTTGGCTTTTCAGTGTGCCTACACCCAACTACTCCTGGATCTACCTCTGCTGAACATAGTGAACAACAAAAAAGTCGTATACACGGCGGAACCACTGAAAGGGGTCAGGCGCGCACGCCCCCGCACTCTCCTGATGAAATTACAGCCCCGTTTTGTTCGTATTCCCCGATTCGTTTAGGATTTCTTGCGCTGCTGGTTCCTCCTTCCGTTTTGATGGGGTTACGTCGGGGGTTGCGTCATTTTCTAATGGATGTAGCCCAGGAGAAGTTGAGGAAGGGGCTTTGTGTGGGGGGAGACTGTGGTTCCGGGTCTTTTTCGCTGTGTTGACGCACACACGCAGGTGTTCAGTTGAACGGGAGGATTTGTTGTGGGAGTCTGTATGTGTGTGTGTGTCTGTTGTGTGTGTGTGTGTGTGTTTGTGTGTGTGCCTCTCTCTCCATGTTTCTGTGTCTCGTTTCCAGTTCTGATGGGCAGCGTGGAGGGAGAGTTGCTTCACACATCTTGCGCCACAAATAACGAGTCAGAAAGAGTCTTTGAGCCCATGATGACCCCTGCCCAGCCACACACACACACACACACACTCACACACACACACACACTCTCTCTCTCTCTCTCTCTCTCTCTCTCTCTCACACACACACACACACACACAAACAAGCACTCACAAGCGCACTCACACACACACGCACACCTCCAGCTCCGACTCTCCATGCTCCTCATGTGACCGCCCGGACCGGATGAGCTCAGTTAATCCAGTCCACCACGACCCCCCAGGCGCCGATGATTCCTGATCATTGAAAATTACATCAATCTTCCCCTCCCAGCAGCAACTCTCCCATCAGGGGTGGATCCACCGGTTGGGTGGGTCTGAGGGCCCGGCCTCACAAACCCAGAGGAAAATACCCCACAGCTTTGGGTTGCACTTCTATTTTGGAAAATGTTGAAACGTTTGTCAAGTTTGAAGTCTGAGCCATGCGGAATGGTTGGGTTGTGAGCCCAATTGATCAGCTCCTGCGGCTTGTCGATTGAGGTGCATGTCTCCTGATGTTCTCCATATGGATCCCTGCTTTGGGTGCCTTGGGGGGGACCTGGTTCTTATGCGGTGATTGCAAGCGACACCTTTCAGAGCCGTTGGACGTCTATCAGGGGTTTTCACGTTGGTGACGCGCAGTCGTTATTTTGACATGGGCGTCAAAATTTACCACGGATCCCAATGGTGGAATTTTTGACGTCAGCCCAGAAAACGACCGCGCATCACCCAATGTGAAAACCCCCAAAATTCCCAGGATGATTGGTCGCTGTTCAATGCAGTAGGAGGACGAGTGGTTGTATTCCTGACATCAAGGTGTCGTCACACAAAGAGTCTAGTGGTGTGTACCAAAAAAATCTGTGTGTATGTACATGACGCTGAACGCAACGCGAAGACACCATGGTCCACGCATGCGTCCCCCACATCCCCACCGCGGACCCACACAGGCGGAAGACCCGGATATTCCCACGCTCCACGAGCTCCAACGGGCGCTGAGGCTGCAGCGGGGGATCCAGGGTCTGGAGACGCGGCGTCAGGGTTCACGTGACGTTATAGACAGAAAGGGGACTTTGTGGCGTCCGGCAGCGTGATGAGCTGTGAATATTGAGCAATCATGTCGGTGACGCAGCGCCAATTCACAAAGTGAATGTTTGAAGAGGCAAGGGTTGGACACAGAATGGACCTGATGTGCATGTGTGTGTGTGTGTGTGTGTGTGTGTGTGTGTGTGTGCAAGTGTCTGCTTGTTTGTGCGCATGTGTGTGCGTGCGTGTTCATCCAGGTCTTCGTCTGTGTCTTGATAAGAATGCGCCTGTTTCGATTGCAAAGTTTTGTGTGTGTGTGCGCATTTCTGCATGAGAGCGTGTGTGCACATTACTGTTGTGGGTGTGTTTGAGCACACGTTTGTGTGTGTGTGTGTGTGTGTGTGTGTGTGTGTGTGTGTGTGTGCTGGGATGTTGTGTGTGTATGTGTGTGTGCTCGCAAGTTTCTGTGTGTGCGTGCGAGTGTGTGCGTGTGCATGCGAGTGTGTGTGTGTGTGCGCGCGTGTGTGTGCGTGTGTGTGTGCGTGTGTGTGCTGGTGTTCGTCTCCCGGGCCCGAGCCCCGGCTCCCCGGCTCGTCTGCCCCGCCGCCGCCACTGCCTCCCTCTCCCTCCCCCGCCACCTCCCTCTCCCTCCCCCGCCGTCTCCCTCTCCCTCCCCCGCCGCCTCCCTCTCCCTCCCCCGCCGCCCTCTCCCTCCCCCGCCGCCTCCCTGCCCGCCGCCTCCCTCTCCCTCCCTCACCGCCTCCCTCTCCCTCCCCGCCGCCTCCCCCTCCCTCCCCGCCGCCTCCCTCTCCCTCCCCGCGGAGTGAGAGCGGCTTGTTGCGGGGTAATGAAGCGATCCTTATTGCATCCGCCGCGCCCGGGCAGAACAGGTGCGCGGGGACACAGCGGGGGGGGGGGGGGAGTGCCAGCATGCATTGTGCTCCAATATTACAGGAGCGGTCCCAACAACACTGTGGCTGAGAACAGGAACTTGCGGGCAGTCATCACAGCAGGTTGCCTGCATGCATGGGCACAGCATCAACACTGGGACACACACACGGGAATGGTGTATTGTGCTCAGATATTACAGGCGAGGTCCTGATAACGTCAAGCCAGAGTTAGGGACACAAACGAGCAGTGGGTATGGTGCTGCTAAACACTGTTTCCATCCGGAACTGGTGCAGGAGCTGGTGTGTGTCTCGCTGCATGTGTATCGCTCGCTCGGGAAATGCAAGGACCCGACGTAAGGGTTCACCCACGCTGCATAAAATGGTTCCCGTGAAATGTTTTTCGAGACCTTTGGTCGAGAAGAGAGTTGCATGATTGAACCAGAACCTTTTTTGCAGTGGGCGAACTCACTTCTACCACAATGAGGTCACGTACGAAAGGCTCTGTGACGGCAGCGTGGTAGAAGACGACATGTGAGTTGAGGAATCTAGTTGAGGAACAACAGAAATTCTCTGCATTACTTGTCTCAGCTCTGGGGTGTGCAACAAACTGACTTGACCATTGCCAAGGAAATTCTGTTCTGTTTGCTGTTGGCACCGTGTGTACACAGAACACATGAGTCTTGGTGGGTGATTCTGATGAATCCAGAGTCCTGGACCCAGTGAACCTGGTTTCACAGAATAGGAAGACTTTGAACTCGGAAGCCCAGTTCAGATCTATTCGGTTGACCATTGTCCCAATGGCACAACGTGAAGAATTTCTCAATTCAACGTGGCAGACAATTCAAAGTGTGACTGGGTGACTGATTTCCCTGAGGGAAGATGTTTGAAGTAGGGAAGGTGCTTCCTCCAACTTCTCTATGCTCAGGAACTTGCTGAGGTATTTTGGGAACGCGCGTCGCTTTTTTCATCCGAATTACGCATCCCACGTCATTTCTGCGGGGCCGCCATTCATCTGGTCACGTGACGCCGTGACCACGGCGCGTTGCTACGTTACGGCGTTGAGCAGCGGAAGTGACAACAGCGCCGCACAAAGAGCCTTCCTGATTGGCGCAATTTCCTGTTCTTTATCAACCAATTAGAAACGCTGATAAAACACACATTGGAAACAAGTCATTTCGAACGCCACTTCACGCCACAAAAATGAGAGAAGACACAGAAAGGAAATTTGTTGAAAGCCACCAACACCTGGGCTGCTTTAGACGCCACATTTTCACACATTGCGGCAAATTGGCAGAAATTAACGCTGCTTTTTGCATCAGGGACGCATCACGGGTTTGTCCCACATCGCACCTGTCGACTTCCAGGACCCTGACGCATCGTGACGCTTCCAGTTTCAGTTTGACATGGCGGTGTTTCAGCGCCACTCGTATCAGGCCCTGAAAACCTCGCATGGCGCTCCAGGGAAATTTTCGGCCTCTTTCTGCGCAACTTTATGAAACCAATGACGCGGTCAGTGAGGCTCAAAGTACTTTGGCCCAAACCGGGGGGTTGGGGTTGGAGATGGGGGCCGGAGACGCACTGGCGTTGTGCGTCTTGACCGAGGGTCTGTGGTCGTCAAGTTGATGCACGATCTGACCACTTGGACATCGCCAAATCAGCAACGGAGCGTAACACACGACGGGGCCTTTTCTTGAGGGGTTTTCACATTGGGTGACGCGCAGTAGTTTTCTGGGCAAATGTCAAAAATTACTCCATTGGGTTCAATGTTAAATTTTGACGCCGGCGTCTGAAAAATGACCTCGCGTCACCCAATGTGAAAACTGCTTCAGTTTGCAGCCAACGAGACGAAGTATTTGGTCTTCCCGGTGCTCCCCGAGGAGACTGGGACTTGGGAATCTCCCTGAACCGCGAAATGCGTTTGCATTTGTTATCAAGGCTGGAGTTTGGACCCCTCCATATACCCAGAACTTCAAAACTGGATCCGCTGGAGGGTTGAGGGAGTGCGGTTGGGGGATGAGTGGAGGGAGGATCTGTAGGGATGATCCCCTCACATGTTCACACGCACACACACGCACACATACACACACACACTCACACACACACACACACACGCACACGTTCAGGTGCGGTTCTGACTTTGATCAGAACATTGATGTGTGTGTGTGTGAGCGTGTGTGTGCGTGTGTGTGCGTGTGTGTGTGTGACGGGCGCCGCGACGTGACCAAACCCGTCCTGAAATAGTGCAGTTCCTGCTGCTGGCGCAGCTTGAGATGCAACAAAAGTATTGCAAGGACTGCAAGGATGGCAGTAGTTATACTTCAGCTGAGCAGCGTATGAATGAAAGTCTGTTCTGCCGACAACATATCCTGAAAGCGT
>JAAUXT010003623.1_pt1 | contig 16960 bp, 19 predicted proteins | sample 7278171 | NCBI WGS metagenome assembly JAAUXT01 (sample SAMN14350112, study PRJNA611818) | marine sediment metagenome | isolation source: surface marine sediment (1.8m) | place: French Polynesia: Moorea | collected 2018-08 | reverse complement strand
TAGATCTCTCTCTCTCTCTCTCTCTCTCTCTCTCTCTCTCTCTCTCTCTCTCTCTCTCTCTCTCTCTCTCTCTCTCTCTCTCTCTCTCTCTCTCTCTCTCTTGGATGAGGCTTTTGATATGGAAGAGGGTGTGTGGTTTGTTTGAGAAAGGGCCCTTGGCTGCTGTCCCTGGATCTGCTGGAGGAGAAAGTTGGGGACGAGGGATTGGGGTGTATTTCAGGAAGGGCCCCGGGCCACCGTCCCTGGATTCGAGGTTGATGTGGAGCACCGTCGTTCATTTTCTCTGATCGATGTTTGTGGATCCAGGATTGGTCCCTCAACCCCCGGCCGGTGAGGACTGAAAATTTTTCCCTTGACTGTACCAAATGCTGAGTGCGTGGGGTGGAAGGCAAAGCTCCTGACCCTCCTGGAACCGTCTTGCAGGCCCTCGGCTCCGACAGCATGGTTCCTGAACTCCTGTTGGGTCATCCCCGAGGCCCCGACCTCTGCAGCCCTTGGGTACACTTGCAGACCCTCGAGCCCCCTGGATCCTCCCCGGTGTTGACGACAAATGCACGCGATCCGCGGTTGGATCGACTTCCGATCGTTATCACCGATCCGAGTCAAGGCCGGGCGGGCGCGTCCGACACGACGTCAGATACGATCTGCGATGCGATTGATCAGCCGCCGAAGGGGCGGCGTCCTGCCTGTAGCCACGAGTTCCAGACCTGCCTCGACGTGGCTCAGGTACAGAGGCCAAACTTTCGCTTTGCATCTCCTTGTGCAAGCTGGTGCCTTTTGAAGCTGGTGCAGCCATCCCAACACACCGGTGCGGAGAGCTGTAACTTATCTTCGGCGGCTAGAGGCGCGGGTAAATATTTACACGATATGCTGACAATTACACCGGCCGGTGCGTTAGTTACGAGCCGTGTAACCTTGCGGGAGCCGCAGCCTCCCTCCTCAGGGCAGGTTCACACTCTGAAGGTTTTGCGTTGCCTCCTTCTGAGACTCAAAGGACTGCATTAACGCATTCAGTGCCAAACGCTTCTGAGCTGCTAAGCAGCTGAACACGCTGCGCGCACTGGGCGACGTAGCGTCCGCGTAGACGTGACGCATCGCGCGTGAACGCGGCTTCACTGGAGCAGCTTCCTCGCGCCCGACCCGAGGCCGGAGCGGAGATCAGAAGCTTCGCGCCGCTATTCCCGGAATTAGCGAGGATACAGCCGAGTGACATTGCAGATACCTGTAAGTATGCTGTAAAGTATGCGCTGAAGGATACTGCGCTAAAGGATATTTGTCGTACTGCGGGGAAGCGTGTTCGGAGGCCTCTTCGTTTGGTTTCTGGCGGTTCTGACATCGGGGCCACGTGTCTCGGGTTCAGGCAGCGTGTCCGTTGGTTCGTTCTTGTCGTGCGCTCCAAGGTCAGTTTCGATATCATTGACCAAGTTCACACTGGAAGCTCAGTGCGTTGAGTCAAACTTCACGTCAAGCGGCTTCGTCTCGCTCAGTCGACGCGGCGCGTTTTGACTGTCGGTGTTGCAGCTGGGACACCCACCTACGCAGACGCACGCAGACGCACACACACGCACACAGAGGCGGTGTTGTTTGTCTCTGAGAGATCTGAGAGTGTGGGATGTCTCCTGTAAACAGAGTTCCAAACATAGCAGCATCTCGATGCTGTCGGAGCGGATCCAAGGTCAAGTTGGAGAGGAGGCGACACCCTCTGGGTGGCGATTGTGTCTCAAAAATGTTGCAAACACGATGTCATGCAATCTCGCTGCCTTTTCAAGGAAAAAAAATCTTCCGGGGTTCAGGGGGCCTCGGGACCCCCTGGAACCACCCCTGCTCTCCGACCATGACCCACGCGACATCTCTGACGTTCCTTGTTGACACGAGCTTCTCTTTTTACGCTGTGGGCTGAACGTTTGATGATGTGACGATTATCCTCTCACATCACGTTTCGCTCAGTATTCAAACCGCAAAAGAGAGCGATTTTTCATGTCGCCACCCGCAACGAGAGAGACTGGGAGGCCGATGTCTGGCGGACCGACCAAAAAAGAGCATCTCCGTTGCAAACATCGACGCAGCATGGACGGAGAAACTTTCCATTTGACTCAAGCAGAGATTCGTTTGCAACGGGGCTGCAGAGAACGTTTTTTGGTCGTACAAAGTAGTTTTCTGAGCGAAGGGCCAGAGTTCATGCAGAATGCGTTGCGACCTTTCATGATTTGGTGTGTCCTGTTGCAGACCCACTGACGTACAGCGACGCAGTGGGCATCACATCCCATTTGAAACGGCCGAATTGCTCATGTGCTCCTCAGTGCGTCGTGCGTTTCCGACCTATGATGTCGTTTGCAAGTGAGGCAATCGTCTGCTGTGTTGTGACGCAACGCACAATGTACGTGGTTTGTCCACGAATTTCCCGTTTTCAGTTTTCCTGAACTTGACTTGCCAGATTTGCCACAAAAAATGGTGGGGTGACACACACCACACCAAAGAGTGGGACCAGGTCCACCACACCAACTGGTAGAGCCAGACCTACCATACCAACTGGTAGAGCCAGACCTACCACACCAACTGGTAGAGCCAGACCTACCACACCAACTGTTTTGTTGACTTGAACAAACAGAACCAGTGTAACAGGCATGTGCGATGCAGAATCTATCAGAAGGGACGCAGCACGCATCTCATTCCGCATGAACCAGGCTGGAGCCGCGCATCAGAGGGAGTCTGGGATTCATCACGTAGCGACGTATCTCACGATGCTGATCAGCGTTTGAAGCCGTTAATCACCCGAACGTTCATTTATCACGAACAAGTTCCACTTTCTGACCGCGGCTGGAAGGCAGAGCCGAGTACGCGGAGGGTGGGGCGGATCAAGGATCCAGGGGCCCCCAATCCTTGATGTTGAAAACATCGGAGGCACGATATGTCAAGGAAAATTGACCGTCGTCAAGGACGGGTTGGGCACAGGCACACACACACACACACACACACACACACACACACACACACACACACACACTAAGCACCGCACATAGAGTCCAGTACGGGGAAGTTAAAACACTCGGATCACACTGGATGCCCTGGATCTTCCCTGCAGGACTCCCCGGTGGGAACCACAATCCGGATCGCTGGGTCCGAGATGGACTCAAAGTTCAGAGCCAAGAGCGCACTGTTACTTCACCCCTGAAACGAGTACTCGAGTTCTACTGGTCACGTTTGTGTGAATCAGTTGTACGCGTCACAAAACAACATCAGGTTCTCGGTGATTTTTGAAAGGCGGAGTTCAAAACTGACAACGATTATCGCCCAGATCTTTGCGACGTGTGGTGGACCTTGTGCAAACCTGGCGAAAGGAGTTTCGACAGCCCCCAGTGCTGCACAAACTTCTCTTTCCTGATGAAACTGGAAACACCATACCTCTGCTAAATGTTGGCATGACCAGACATCCTGTTCTTCAGCAACATAAAATTGTCACCAATTATTGCGAGACGTGTGACGAGTTTTTTTAAAAAGTTTTTCCAGGCATTCAGTCGTGGCTTGTATTGAAATTTGACTCCAGCAGAATGAGCTGAGCCTTGGGGGAAGAGGCCGCTCGATTTTGCATGGCCAGCTATTTTCCTGCCCGGGGGCTACGTGCAGGTTCAGCCGTAGGCTGATTCAAGTGGCCCTGATATCAATTGAAATAACAATTTTAAAAATTAAACTTTTTGTGCCAGGAGTGCAAATTCATCGGGGCGAGTTGTCAGGGACACGATCGAAGCCCACTCCCAGGATCTGCCCCTGCAGGCAACCTGATCATTATTGCTGCAGTTGTGAATTGATCGTGCGCAGCGAGATTGACATCGGGTCAACCAACGCGGAAATGGAAATGGATTCAGGCTTTTTTGACACTGAACGCGTCAGGTGCAGGGACGCGAGGAAGGAGTCTGCGTCCGCAGAAAAAGTGCGCCTCTGAAGGAGAGTGAAATAAGACACGGCTGGGATTTTTGGGTGAATTCAAAAATTTTGTCTGGCAGATTTCCGCAGGTGCAGAAATAAGATTCATGCCTGTTTCACACTGAGCGCATCGAGCTTGTTCAGCTGCGTCTTTGTGGTTCCGCTGATATGGAGGGAAGCAGGCGTCAGATGCGGGCGTCAGCTCACGCTCTGGATAGATTCATTTTGGCGTCAGTTCTGCTCAACCTCTCTGTTTTTGAACCGTGTCTCCACCAGACGGTGAGGAACGGGACGGAACTTGCAGCAGGTGCTACAAAATTAAAACATTGTAATTGCAATGCTGCAGCATTCAATACATAAAACACTTGATCCTTTTGATTCAAGCCACGTCGAGGACGCAAAGTATGCAGAAAGTATGAAGTACGCGGCGAATTGTGCGTCTCAATCAGAGCTTGACAGATGACGGGGCGGATCCTGGATCTGGTCAGGGGGGTCGGCACGGATCTGGAGTATTGTGATGTTTCCCAGGGAGGTTCAGTGCGACGTGAAAATTTTTGGGGGTTGGAGGCGGGTTCTTGGGCCCCTGCCCCTGGATCCACCCTGGGATGAAGCAGAGTCTCTCAGCATCCAGCATCTATGAATTATACCCGCTATCTCTCTGTGCAAACATTTAACTTGGGAGATAGCGACAGTGTTTGTCTTGTTGGGCTGAAAAGAGTCGTCATCTTCAACTTGTGTGCAGTTTATATCACGATTAGTTGATTGCAAGTTGGAGTGGAAATATGGTACGGAGAAACAGATTCAAAACCAGAAGATGACTTGAAGCCAACCCTGAAACAAACTGTTTTGGAAGATTTTACTCCCAGGTGCACAAAAATGAAAATATGAACTCCATTTTTCAGTTGAAATTTAACACTGTCAACCGCATGATGTTGAACCTCTGATCATTGTGTTTTGCAGGTTCTCTGCTGTGACCAACGAGAATCAAAGAAGGAATTTCGTCTCTGCTCTTTTGAAGAGGTAAGCACCTTTTGCAGCAGAAGTTTGCTTCAGCGTGAATACGGGCGGAGAGGGCGTTTGGTTTCCGGAGGATCAGATCTGAGCGAAAGGGAGGCACCCTGAACGCGCGACACGTTGCGTCTCTGCGTCAACCAGTTCAAGTTGCGTCGACTGAGTGACGCAGCGCGCTTTGACCTGAGTAGAAAAGCGATGCAGCGAACGGGCTCTGCTGCAGGGATCCCCTGCAGCAGTTGAAGTCTCCCTGCAACATCAGATCTGACTTCAGCGTGCGCGACCACACCAGCACCGAGCCCAGCGTTGGCATCGAAGCTTGCAACAAGAGTTTGCAATTGTAGCCAAAGTGATTGTTTTGCATGATGTTCTCCAATATCTAGTGCACACAGTGCAAAATGAACTGTTTATCATACAGGCTGAACTTGGACTTTCTCCTGAATACCGGCACACTAAATGTACTCGTACATCGACAGCGCTCTTCTCGCCCACGCGTTGTTGATGTTTTGATGCAAAGGGCAGTTCTGCGTTGCTGGAAACATTTCCTGACATCGAAATCTTTGCAAACAGCAGATGTTTGCCGATTCTACAGTTTCGTCTGGGGTGGATCTGGGGAATTGGCACAGAGGGGTCCGACTGTTAATTTTCAACCCTTTTTTGTGCTGCAGGCACAAACAAATGCTTCTCACGTGCACAACAAAGACATCGAAATGTTCCCCACCGTGGGGGGTCCCTCTGACCAGATCCTGGACCCGCCTCTGTTCCCTTGTTTTGTCAACAAGTGGGACCTGTGTTCGTATTGTGAGCACCAGACCCCGACATGACCGCGCATACGATGAATACGACGTCGAGTGGGCAATTTGGATACAAAGCGAACTGTTTTAGGAGGAACCTGATCCCACAGGACGGGCTCACATTGGGTGCGTCACGCACAGAGCCACTCAGCCACGCATCACCCTTGATGACAGTGAGGTATCCGCTGCCTTCTTGGGGGACAGAACGCACGACGCACCTAGTGTGAGCCCAGCCTTCGACCCTGTTTTCGTTTCATTCTCGATGGCTTCGGGTGAAGCTTTTGTTCGCATTGAACGCGAGTTGGAAAGTGAGACCGATGGCTGCTGTACATGCTGTGCTGTAGATTCTACATGTTGATACAGCGTTGAGAGACACGGCCCACCTGCCTCGAGTGAAAGGAAACTTTGCCTTGATTCAAAACGATTCAGCGATTTTCACATTGGGACTCGAAGACGTGGACGTCGTTGCATCCAGTTCTTTCACGTCAACTTCTGCAACCCCGCATGTCTGGACTGATGTCCAAATCATGGCGTGCGGCATTTTTCGGACGTCCATGTTGCACCCGCAGCCTCAAAGTAAAAAGGCCTTGTGAGCCGTGCCATGGCCACCGGAAGTGAACGGAATGACCCAGGTGATTGTGCCCACTGCCTGTGTCACACAATTTCTTCAGACAGAGACACTCAATCCAAGCCTGCTGCATCGCGTACGAGAGGGGAGGGAGCTTTTCTGGTGGAATAATGAGATGTTTCCATGTCAGTTGATGGTCATTCAAACAACTGGTGGGCCAGATTCAGCAACGAGTGAAGCCAGATTTACCACACATTGTTGTGGAAATCATGCTGTGTCTTCATCGTTCTGCCAGTATTGTGTTCATCTGAGCGCATCACTGGACAATGTCGGCGGAAAGTCAGTGAGCACCCAGTCAAGGCGAAAGCGCCGCACATTGACTTCCAGGGGTGAAACCAACACGTGTGCGCTTGACGCATAAGGCAAGAACGCAGCCTGACTTACATACACACCCATCTCCTCCCAACAGATTCCCCGATCAATTGAACCATTTCTGCGGCATTGAGCGTGTCACGGCTGTTTGTCGCGTAACAGGCTGCGTCTCCGCTCGATAAAGCTGCACCGAGTGGCTTCCAGGGGCCGATCCTGTGGAGTGGGCGTCGGAGCAGGGTGTGCCCTGTGGCTCCAACATGCGGATCAAGGAGCGTTGTACCGCGCCCCACCCGAAGTCAGAATGTCCCTTTTCCCTGTTGATTGCTTTCAAATGTCGAAATGGGTCCTTCCGGGCATCTAAGCCCCAACAATCTAACTCTGGATCGCCCTTTGTTCCTTCAGTATTTGCCAATAATCCGTCTTGGAAAGGTCGGAATTGTGTTACCCAAAGCAGATTATCACTCATGTTGTCACACAATTTGTGAATCTGTTTAGGCAAAGCAAATCCGCTGACAAGCACAGCCAGAAACAGTGACAAGGCTTCAGAAGGAAGACTGTGGGCAGACATGGTTGTGCCGCAGGGACCGGGTCAAGCCAAGGTGAGAGGTGGCGACCACACCTTGTTGAAGACACAACACTCAATACCCTTTGCTGAGGGGTGCACCCTGGATGCCCCCGTGCGGGTGCATCGTCGTGCGGGTGCGTCGCCATCTCTGTTTCTGCGGGTGCGTCACCCTGCGCCACATGTGGGTCGGATCGATCTCTTTTTTGTCTCGGCCCGATCCATTGTCTCGTCGCACGTTTCGCAACAGGTGCGATTCTCGTGTGTTGACACGGAAAGCTGAGCTGCATTGCAAACGTCATGCGTCACGTCCTTGGCAACGCACGTCAATGGACCACGCGACAACACCGCACCCAGAGATTTGTACAGGGAACATTTGAGCGCAATGCCCTCTGTGAGCGACGCAACGCGCGACGCACGCTGTGTGAACCCCACCTGATGCCGGATGCGACGCAACGCTTGACGCACAAGGTGTGAATCTACCTGACGAGGCGGCTGTGTTTGAATTGGTTCAATTAGGGATTCTCCGGTTCCAGTGAAACACATTCAATATTGACCTGATTTGTGAAACATGGAACGGACGTGCAAACGTGTGCGCAGAGCGGCAGATCCACGACTGGAGGTAGGAAGGGGACACAACTGTGCGTGTCAGCAGAATCCTTGGATCGCACAGTACAGAAACAGCAGAAAGCTCTGGCAGATCCAGGGTTTAGGTTTAGGGAGAACCCAAAACGAAGGGGGGTCGAACCTTGAAACCCAAAAGCTCAGCGTTTGTTTCATGGGTCAGGGAACGAAGGCCCTGAGTCCCCAGATCCGCTGGAGGATCAAATGTCCACCACTCAAGAGTCCGGTCTGCTTGGTCACAGCACTTGACGAGCAGAGCGGCATCAAACAGCGGAATGCAACGAGTAGTCGATCCAGGGCGAGGCCAGCGAATCGCTTCCGAGCGTTTGAGGCTTCAACGTTCAACCCACGTTCAACACATTCCAAGTGTTCGCCTCTATTTCCGTCTCGTTGTGCTGGTCGCGTACCAGACACGAGCACAACAACCTCGAGAGCAAAACCTCTCAGGTTCAGAGCCAAATCCTTGAGGCCAGGTTCACACCGGACGCGCCGTGCGTCACAAGTCGGATTCACACAAGATGCATCAGAAGTCAGGTCAGCAGTCACCAGTTCGGTTCACACCAGAGCCGCATGCATTGCAGCCTGTGATGATCAAGTTCACGTTCAATGCGTCAAGAATTGTGTCCGCTGCGTCGCCATTACCCTGCACACGGACGCAACGCCTGACGCATCTGGTGTGGACGATGCCTCAGTTTTTTGCAGCAGAACAGACGAAGCTTTTCCGGCTCCCTAACTTCGGGTGCAGCGCTCGTTGCCAAATCACCATCACAGCGGAACCTCTCATCCAGACCCGCCTCAATCGCGTCAGTTCTGCACAGAAAAGTTCAGAAATGACGCAAAATCTCCCACATTTAGGTTCGTCTGATCCAACAGGGAGCGAGGCAGCTGATCTATTTTTAATTCGCCCTGTTCTCATTATTTCCTTGGATGGTGATCAACGAAAATGACTTCGCTTCGAATGCAATTTCGCTCCACAACCCCCCAGGCAATTTTACGCCAAAACGAGAAGCTGCGACTCCCAAGTTGCCAAACAGAAACAGAGAGACGCAGAAGCACGGAGAGGCACACAGAGACACACAGACTTTCTCGACAGGCACCAACGAACAACCTTGAGTTGATCCCCTAGGCACAGACCTGTTTCCTTTCGTGTGATCTCCGTTTTCGTTTCAGTCAGGCTTGATTTGTTCTGGAATAGGCTGATAGATATTGTTCAATCAGGCGACGATTTCCAAGGCTTTGGGAGAAACTGGACTCCTGTCGCTACCAGTTGACATGTAACGAGTTGACCTTGTTGCCGTGGCACCCACAATGACAATGCGTGATTCCCTGCAGTATGAGAGCATGCACGGAGAAGCCGGTCTAACGAAGGCAGTTTCGAGGACAACCTGCAGGTGAACTTCACCCGCCTCAATTCGTCACGTTGTTGTTGCCCGGGAGGCGTATCTGATTCCCCGGGTGATTGACGGGTGATTGACAGGTGAGGTAAACACGGACCGCATACCTGGAGCACTGTTCTCCCGGATTCATTTCATCCAGGCCCCACTGAGCCTCGGTGCGTTGTGGACCGCAAAAGAACATTGCAGGTCAAAAGCAAAAACCAAGGGAAGACAGCTTTTGGGGACCGGCTGGAGTTCTCGCCTCCTTGATCCGCAACACGCAGATCTCAGATCACGGCAAACGTCAGTGCCGATTTGTCTGCGAATGCGCACGAACGCTCGCGCGCCAGACGCGGGATGGTTGAAGACGCTTCAGGAGCGTCCGACGCGCCGATATGTCTGTGCGCGCAGCTAATGGCCGGTTCTCACGCACGCTGCCACAATCACGCAAATATCGCCAAGACTTGTTTGCGAATCATCGTGTTGGTTGCATGCACTCTTATCTTCTTCACCGTTGTGGACCTTTTGCGGATCCAGGCGATAGGAATTCTGTGCCCTCGACAAGTTTTGCTTGCCGTCAAACTAGAAGTTTCTTGTCAAACATTTGTTTGGAAGTTTCAGTCGGCGCTCTGCACCCCTATCCGCCCTTCACAAGGTACCTTGTCCTGGTCTTCATGCGTGAACAGTGATCACGTGCAGCGACGCAGCGACGTCCGGCGCCATGTTAATCCTGCGTTGGATGACATGCATAACGCCTCGTCGTATTGACCCGAGGCGCGCGCTGGAAACGTCAATACCCGTTTGTGTGCAGTCTGCAAGGTGGTCAGGGTACGCGTGGAAACAATAACCACAGAATGACAACAATAACCACAGAATTACAGCTGCGTTTTTGGTTCGTTGTCAAAAATTTGCTCAGCTCGAGTTCACTGTGGAACCCTGAGGCTGACGAAGCTGTCGTAATCACGTCGTTATGGCAACTGACTTTTCAAAATTTTCAATCCCAGAGAATTGCGGTGCTGTTGTCAGAACAGAGCCCAGAGCGATGCTTGCACGCTCGTACACCTGCACGTTCTATTGTTGGCCGGGTTACGACAAAGCACGTCATCTGAAATTTTGACACAAAGCTGAAGCTCGATCGCTGGTTTCAAACACTATGGGAGAGATTCTTCCTCTGTCCGCCTCCAGTGCCTTGGTTCCCCAAAACAGTCGCGCTGAATTGGATGTGTTGACGCACCAAACCCTGCAGCGTTTGGAGCCACTTGAGCCTGCTGGCTCACTCAGGCTGGGAGTCGTGCTCAGCGAAACAGCTGACGACAGGGTTCGGGTCACACGGGTCGCACGAATCTGCTTGAGTGGGTGGGAGACAGGAATGTGTCTACAGCGGCTGTGAGAGACACTACGAGGCGAGAGAGCGAGGCAGCTTCTGTTGCACAGGTCGACTTGTCGCCTGTCTCTTGAAGATTGTCGCACACACAACCTTGGATTTGCAAAAGTGACATTTGGAATTGTACGAGTTGTTGCGATTTTGTTTGCAATTCGGATTCAGTGAGGCGATGCTCAGGTCTGTGTTTTTCTCCTTTTCACGCGTCAATTGATATTCACGGCTGGGGTGAGTGATTCAAGGATGGGTGATGGGAGAGCTCGTGTTCTGCTGTCAGCTCGCGAACACGAGTAGAACGTGTTTGACTGCGCGCGGGGGGTGCGTGCGTGTTCGTGCGTTGTACGTATGTGCGTGCGTGAAGCAGCGAACACTGCAATCTGATCCTGCTGTGAAGACCGATATTTGTTTGTCAGGGATCAGGACGAATCAAGTCTTCAGTTGCGCGTTCGTGTTGTAATGTTGGTGATGTCCTGCAGATCTGTAGCAACACAAGAAGCGTCACGCACATTGTGATCACGTACTCGTATCACGTCCAAAAACAAGTCTCCGGACCCACCCAAGATTGATTCAGATCTGCGTGCTCAACAGACGCAAACACCTGACATGGACGCGTCGCATCTAACGTGAATCCAGCTCGACACTCACAGGAGCTGTTGAACTCGACAGCCCGATCTCCGCGTCGCGACGGTCCGAAGGCCGCTCGGTCGGAATGCCACGGAAACACGATCAGTGTCGCCGAGTCTGTTGTTTCCGCTGAATTGGAGCAGCCTGCGGCCATCGCAGTGCAGATCGTTGCAAGGACGACACGGGTGGATTCAGGGGTGGATCTGTCCACAGCTCGATCCAGGGGGGATCTACGCTCGTAGAAGACGGAACCAGTGTAGTTTCCTCAAAATGAGGACAACCTCCAGCTGTGTAGGTTTTCGGCGGGGGCGAACACAGGTTGGCGAATCTGTGTCACAGCGGATCCAGTTTTGTTCGAGCAGCAGGAGCTGATTTGCGGACAGATCGACTGATCCAGAGGACCGCTTCTGAGCCCATCCCTGTATGAACTCGTGAAACGGTGAGGATCAAACTTTTTTCCTTGTGAAGCAAATAACCAAAGGACAAAAAACGCGTTTGGCAAAAAGCAGTAGCTTTGTTCACTCTTCAGTCATTTGGTGTGATGAAATAGCTTTTTGTTTTGCCTTGTGTGCAACGACAAAGTAACAAACAAAAGTTTGCAAAAACACAAAATATTTTGATCATATGATAATTGAGCTTGTGACTGAATATCACAGGATGAATTACGAATATTGTTCTCTTTTTGTTTGACACTAAGTAGCGGACTGAGTTGCGGCAAAAGTTCTCAGTGAAAAGTTGGGCTGTTTGCCTGATGCACCACTTGGCTGTTCACCCCCCGTCAGGTTTGTTTTTGCCAAGAAAATAGCGACAGATTCGTGGCAAATGAGACGGAAAGAGCCTCACACAACGCAAGTCTACATGTACTCACACTGACGACATCATAAGACTGAGGAACAAGCTCCACTGTGAAGCTTGTGGTTTGCGTGTTCGTGTGTGTGTGTGTGTGTGTGTGTGTGTGTGTGTGTGTCTGTGTGTGCGTGTGTGTACGAGGATTGAGACAAGCTACAATTCCTGCCTTCAGGTTTTTTCCAGCTGTTGTTGTGCCATTCTGTACATTTGCCTTTGCTTCCGTGGTTTGCTGGTTCACATGAGAATTCATGATTTTTCCCACACAGGAAGAGAAATATTTCCTGCGATATTTGCACGAACGGGAGAAGCGGAGCGCTTCTCTGCGGGCGGTGGAGTTGCAGTTGTGATGAATGTTTCCCGGGGAACCTCCCTGAAGACGCCAGATTCCTCCCTGTCGGAATCCGGCTCCAGAGCCTGGTGTCTGTTCACACTGGGTGCGGTGTGCGTTCCATGCCTGCACCATGTCGTCACGGTTGGGCCAGGTTCACACTGAATGTGTCACGCGTTTCACCCCTGCACCAAGTGAACGGGTACAGCATTGTCTGGACCAAGACTTGAGCTGTGGCTGGGACCCATCGCACGACACGTCCAAGGTCACCGAAGATTTCTGCAAAGATGCAAGGCACGAGGCATGCTGCAGGTGTGAACCCCGCATGAGAAGCATGCGCACAGCGCGCCAGAGCTTTTTGCACATCAAAGACATTTGTTTCTCCACGTGAAAACTGAGCGTCCAAACAAAACAGACAAATGTCCGACACGTGCAGCGAAGGGGCGGCAGGAATTCGCTCAGAGCCAATCGCACTGTGGCAGTTGATCCACGCATCCAGAGTGGAATGCTGAAGGTTTCAACTGAAAGAACCAAGCAAGACCACAATCGCGCACGAGTGTGCGTGCGTGCGTGTGTGTGTGTGTGTGTGTGTTTCGACAAAAGTTTTCCGTTGCAACTTGCTCGGAAACTTTCTCGGTCTGGATCGTCGCTGTCATCGCACTGGGCCGCATCGCTCAACTCTCCTTCACCAGTCAAACCAACCCACACCCTGTGAAACGGCGCAGGCGGTGAGGAGGAAGCGAACCCAGATTCCGTTCCCAAGTCACTGCGTCAGGCGAGGCTCATCTGGGTTAATCTCTATGATTCCGAATGAGGCTGGGCGGGTTCACACTCAATGCGGCGTGCGTTCCGTCTGTCTACGAGCGCCAAGTGGAGGAACCCAAGGCAACGAAGGCCCTGCCCTGCCCCTACCCCAGACGACGTTGTGAGGAGTACGAAGTGCAAGGTCACGGAGCCTGATGCATCCAGTATGAAACAGCTCTGCGTAATGTTTTCTGCACCGAATCCCCACGCCTCTCCGTTACGTGCAGCAGCGGAAACGAATGTTTCCCACTCGCAGCTAAGTGGAAACACGCGTCGCTATGAGAATGCCATGGCAGCAGTATCTAGGCACGTCCCTCGGTGTTTGCGATGCGGGTCGTATCGTTGTGTTGAGCGCCGAGGCGCCAGCGGGGCGGAGTGCTCATCTTCGTATCAATTAGTATTTCGTGGGTGCATGGCGGGTTGGAGCTGCTGGCTGTTTTCAAGTCAGCTGAACAGTGACAGTGGTGTTTGTGTGTGCGTGCGTGTGCGTGTGTGCGTGCATGTCAGCGTGCCAGGGGAGGGCATCCTGGGTCTGCCCTTGAAGTGTGAGGCGGAGCAGACGTCAATTGAGCTGCAATCGTCCTGTTCACCAAACCAAAATATTGGGCACGTTTGAGTGAAACCGTCTGTAACCGCCCTGGAGATAGAGGCAGGAGATACAGAATCTGTGTGAATCTGCGGAACGAGGTTCCAAGAAACTGACTGTTGCGTTGGAAGGTTTGGCCTGATTATTTGTGCAGGAGAAAAGCTTTGACGTTCCCTGGCAGCAGGTGGAGCGAGAAAGCCTCCTGATCGTTCTCGGATTGGCGTTTTGCAGGTGGAGAAAAACGTTGAAAAGTTCTCTGGAACCAAGCAGCTTCGCCCCAGTTTCTCGGTGATTATCTGACAGAAAAAGAGGTGAGCAAACTCAGAACTGCTGGTGCCAGTTTGCATCAATGACCTTTCCTTCTTTCCTTCTTTTCTTTGCTTCGTTTGTTTGTTTCTTTCGTTCATCCTGTTCTTCGCTTGTTTTATTCCAATCATCTTTGGTCTCTTTCGCTTCGTTCATTTCTTTCTTTCTTGAGCCTTGACATGATGCTTGTATTGATCGACGACCTGGAACACATTTTCTGCGTGTTCAGTGATGAGGAAAGCGGCGGCATGCTGAAGGGTCGAGAGACATGTGCATTACTCTCGCTCGACCGCGTCACACTGGAAGATTCTTGACCCAGTGACCCGGTTGTTGAAAAATTGAGCTGCTGGAATCACCCGTCGTGGTTCTGCAGCTGCTGCTTCTCCTGCGGGGAGAACTAGAGCTCGGGGCGGATCCAGAAAAGCCAGACTTCCAGGGGCACTGTGTGAAATGTATCTGGGCGGGTGACACGAGTCTTTTCCCAAGATCCGCTTGAGTGGAGACAGCTCGTCATCTCACGTTCTCACGTCCCACGTGCACCGCGTGTCTCGCGCCGTCGGAAGTTCGGCCCCGACACGTCGGATTACTCCTGTTTCAGCTGTCAACACAACAAATTGCAATGCCGGTTGATGCAGCTGTATCCACGCAATGCTGTCTGTGGATCCAGGAAATTGGTGCTTGGGGCTCAGGAGCTGAGCCCAAGCTTCAAACTGGTGAAGCGTTTTGGATGAGATGGGTCTGCAAGTGAAAATGAAAAGGACGTGCTTTGTTATTCCAAACCATGAGTCTCGAACCTTTCTTCCTCATGCAGTCCCTTACAATGGCACACTACTCGTGTGTGAGGCCACAACCTCCGAGCTCACAGCTCCCCGCCCGGCCTTGACAACCAACTTCAGGCCTCTGCCCTCAGACCCCCGGCCCCCGGCCCCTGATACCCAGCTCCCCGTCAAAATCTGCTGGGAGCTGCACTGATGATGGAGACGTCCTTTGCCGCTGGTTCTGAGGCCCCTGCTCTGTGTTCGTGTTGACGGGAGCTTTCATCGGGGAGGCCGCTCCATACATCTCCATCAGACCACGTCACATTAACGGGCCAAATTTTGCTTTATTGCAGCTCGGAAATGGGTTGGATATGGAAATTGAAGCCGTGAATAAAAAGCAATGGAAGTTCGTGAATGTTTGATGCAGATGTGTGTGTGTGTGTGTGTGTGTGTGTGTGTGTGTGTGTGTGTGTGTGTGTGTGCGTGCGTGCGTGCGTGCGTTCTCGTATTCAGTGTGTTCACACAAAGAACGTGTGTGCCGACATGTGTGTGCATAAATTTGTGCGTGCGTGTGAATATACACGCGCATGTGTGAACGCGTATGCGTGCATGCGCGTGATTGATCGTTCGTTGAGGGGAGACCGACCTGGTCAGTGGTGGTTGGTAACTGAGCTGTCAGCTTGTCAGGAGACACTGGAATGAACCCAACAGCACGAAGATGAACTCCGCAGCGCTGTCCCCTTGTGGCTCGTGCGCACAGCTGCTCCCGACTCAGGAATGGAGTCGGAGGGGTCACCAAAAAACGACTCATCCTCAATTGTGTGCGGTCAAATTTGTGATCGGGTCCCGTTGGGCATGGAGCCCTCTTCGATTGGATCCCTACGTGAGATCTTTTTGTGGGAAACTTTCAACAACTGAAGGTCGTGACGAGACAAAGCCCTTTGAGTTGAGACTTCTGAGATGCTGACTCATCTCACGATGTCGATGTTCTCGATCTTGACCTGAGCGGCGGCGCGGCGCACCGAGCGACCCCGGCGGCGGCGTCCGCGCGATGCCGCGGAGAACGGCGCCCGATGAGGCGTGAGCAGAATGTCAACAGCTCACGGCGTTTGCCGTGAAAGGGCTGGGGCAGCTTGAGATCCAGGGGATTCTTTCCTTCTCTGTGACACAGACGTTGGATTTCAACACAAAATTTGTTTCTGCAACAACTGGTGTTTTTCGTTCCTTTGAATCAATCGCAGTCGTGCGGGCAGGCAGGTACAATCCACAGACACTGAGGAATGCAGCGCACAGCCAGTGTGAAACGGGCATGAAAATGGAGCTGCCATAATCTGTCTGCAGAAAGAGAGAGATAAATCTGCGTTGCAGTGAGTGCGGCCTGAAGAGAGCAGATCTGTTGGAATCGGGGCTGCAGATTCCGGGGCAGAGGAAACGTTCAGCTCTGACAGACAATTCAGACTGGATCAGCCGCGACGGAATTCGTTTCGCTCATCCCCGAGTTGTTCTTTTGATGTAATGTGGTGGATAGAATGGAGGAGGATTCCGGAGGGGGAAGTGCTTCACACGGAGCGCGTCCTACGCCGAATGCGTCTCTGTGCGCGTCATGTCTGTGCACCATTTTCCGTCAGAAACACAGAATGTTTGACGGACTCGGTGCGAACTGACAAATGGAGAAAAGATGACAGACTGAGTTTGACAGTGCAGTTGTTCCGTGGGGCACAGCGTTTCCCGATGTTGAGTTTTCCTGCATTGCAAGGGTCTGTTTCCATTTTCGAAATCAACAGACGAATTTCCAAATTGGCATCAATGGCGAGACTCAGTGCACTCAGGGCTCGATGTCCGTGATGTGTTGGTCCCACGCAACGTAATATCACCGCTCTAATCCTTGTTGCCTGCGGCAGGTCCGTCGCGTCCACACATCCATCAGCGGATTAAACGGAGCAGTGACCCCGGGATCTGCTGTAACTCGAGCAGCGCATTACTCCCCGTGAGAAGCGACCCGCGACGCGCGCGATCGCTCACATCTCCCGCTCGCGCTCTGCGTTTTGTTAGCGACAATCGCGGGGTCACGGGGATCGAGGTCAGACGACCCCGGG
>JAAUXT010114359.1_pt1 | contig 16966 bp, 16 predicted proteins | sample 7278171 | NCBI WGS metagenome assembly JAAUXT01 (sample SAMN14350112, study PRJNA611818) | marine sediment metagenome | isolation source: surface marine sediment (1.8m) | place: French Polynesia: Moorea | collected 2018-08 | reverse complement strand
TGTATAACTGCCGATACAGTGTCTCATTGGGTGTGATTTTTTTAGTGTGTGTGTGTGTGTGTGTGTGTGTGTGTGTGTGTGTGTGTGTGTATGTGTGTGTATGTGTGCGTGTGCGTGCCCATGTGTTGGTGCGTATGCATGTGAGTGGAACTTCCCACTGTTCACCTACCAAAACAACATGAAGGTCAGTGTGTGTGTGTGTGTGTGTGTGTGTGTGTGTGTGTGTGTGTGCGTGTGTGTGCGTGTGCGCGCGTTTGCGTGTGTGCGTGCTTGCGTGTGTGTGTGTGTGTGTGTGTGTATGCGTGTGTGTGGTGTAACAGCGCAGGTGGCAGCGCCACTGTGAACGACGCAGAGTTTCCCCAGAAAATGCTCTCGTCACTGCTGATGATCAAATAAAAGCAATCTCGTTGCGCGGATGTCGCATCGCAGGGCTGACTCAGAGCGACGCCGCAACAAAAGGAACCAAAACAGCCTCGAGCATCGGAATCGGGGAGATGCTTCGATGAAAGATCCATCCCGCATTTCAGTGGTGCTTGCGTCGTGACTGATCTGCTTCTACTGCAGCAGATACCGTAAAGTTCCGTGGAAGACGCACCATTTCACCCCAAAACTGAGCACCAAAAGAAAGTCTGATATCTGGGTGTGAGATTTTCCGGTACCAGTTTCAAAGGGACCTGGGCACCAGATTTTCAGGGTGAAAAAAAAGTTGGGGTGCGTCTTGGTCACGAGTGCGTCTCACACACGGAACTGTACGGTAGATCAGCACAACACCGTGCCTGTGAAACAACATGATTGGCGCGCCTATGGGAGGGAGGGAGAGAGGGAGGGGGGTGAGGCATGCGCATTCACGGCAGGTATGGGGAAGGAAGCTCCTTCTGTGGGGCCTCGCCTCCATTCACAAACATGCTACCTCCACACAGGGAGAGACACACCGCAGCCAATCGATACAATTGCCGAAGGTCTTCACTGCCGAAAACTGTTCTCCTTGCAATACATTCTGAAGGAGGCCTTGGCAACGTGTGTTGCAAGCGTTTCTCTAACAACGACCCTTGAGCACAACACTCGCATATTCCTTTGTAGCGTCCGCTCCTCAACTCCATTCCAGTACCGCGTCTGAAGTAAGGGAGTCTTGAGGGAGATATGTTTCTATTGGATTGCAGTTGGGCACCATGTGCTATCCTCATTTACAGAAGCACAATGGTTCTCACACTACACTAAACCGCTTTGGAAGAGAAGCTCAATGCATTGATTTGCACTGCGCAGGATTAGGTCTCGTCCAAAAGACGCTGATCCAGTGCAAATACATGCTGAGCAGATTGAACAACGTCACAGGGCTCGGCTCCAGGCCGCTCTCCACGTGGGACAAGCAGACACGTGCAAATACTCGTGTCATGGCCCTGCCCGTCATATGGATTCGGGGCGGGGGGGGGGGGGTGGCGCGTGATGATAACCCCTCAGTCGGGTGTGTTCGTTTGTTGGGGGGCCGATCCCATGACAAACACACTGTGGAGACCTGCGCGACGCACTGAGTTGTCTCGCGCAGCCCAACCTCACCCACCCACCTCTGGAACCAGAATCTAGATCCGCACACAGGCCATTGTCCCGTGCGCTGCATTGGCCACAATACTCTGAGAAGTAACGAAGGAAGGAAGAAAAGTGAATGGATCTTACCTTCTCTTGAGGATTTCCGACGGGCGGCGGGTATCCACTGCGGGGGCATCCTCTGTATCGCTGCCTTGACTACTGGACAGTCCATCCTCTACTATAGGCATTCCACTAGTGGACGATTTTCCTGTGTCAAAGACAGTCTCAGTTTCAGTTTTCATGCTGTTGTCCCTTCCACCATCACAACTACTTCCTTCTCCACCAGCTTCGTTCGCATCTAGGTTGAAAAATTTCTGAATTGTTTCAGTCAGTTCTCGCCTGTCCGTCATCATATCTAGAATTCATAGCAGAAAAACAACATGCATTTTAGTACACAGGGAGGCTCAGATTGGCTGTATTGTTGAGAGCCGGGTTGAACGTGTATTGAGGGCCCGGTGAGGCTGTGCAAATGGGTTCGGAGATTGGGAAGGGACGGGGGACTGGGCTGTTCTTTTGCAAACACACTGAGGTCTGTTTCACATTGGATGCGTCACGCATTGCGTTCCAACTGTCTTCAGGCACAGCGACGTCAAACTGACGCAGTGTCTCAGTGAACACAACGCATGACGCGTGCAGTTTGAAGCAAGTCTGCTGGTTAAGTGGTTGCATTACTGCGCTGACTGACCCCTATCAATGCCCATCTACAGAGAAACTGCACTGTGAGGCGCGGCCGCACTTTTCAACGCGTTTCACTCCCGTCGTCCGGCTGCGTCTCAGACGCCGCCACGGCGCCGAGACGTTAAAAATCTCATTCCACCAACAGGCGTGCACTTCTGACGCCGTTTCGCAGTCATCAATCCACTAAAAGACCCATTGGATCCAGACGAGTTCAATGAACACGTGATCAACTCCATTCAATGCAGAACATGAACATCATGAATGTCACGCGAAGTTTCGTGCATAGAACCACCTGGAGTTCCGAATCAGGCTGCAGGCTCCAAAAACATCCAATTTTGCACTGCGCCCTTCTCTGGACAACGTTGTCAAGCGACGTGTGTGTAACACGTTGGTCACTCGTTTCCAAGGCAGCGGTCGCGTTGGGAGCCGATCAGAATATCTATTTAATGGAGGCTGGCGACGATTCGGTGTCGGATTTCACTGCGTCGCGACCGGCGTCCAGGGCCATGATCGCAGTATCCGGAATTCAGGTGGGTGGGCGCGCACTTATCTGCGGCTTCCGTGTTGCGGAAATTAGATCCGGCCACCGCATGCTGCGCAAGGCAAAGCTTTCGCCAAAGTCGCGGTTCCAGGCTGAACCCACGGATGTCTGTTTGAAAGGATTTGGCACTGGTGGGACAAAACACGTTGAAAACTGCGCACGCGTTCAAGCCTCGTCCGTCTCCATGGAAACTTGTTTCCTCCCTCTGGTTGTGTAAATTTTGCGTGATTTTGTGTCGCACTGCTTCACTGACTTTCATCTCTTCCCAGCTTATTCAAAATCATCCACAAATGAGAACACCTCGTCGAGAAAACACAAAGAGGTTGTCATGGCAATCCAAACGCAATCCATCCACTTCTATAATTGGCTGTCCCACAGCACTGCAGCGCTCACAGGATGCAACACATGACGCATCCAGTGTGACTCGGGCCTTGGCGTAGTCCACAGATTGATACGCCATGTATTCATACCGCTCCCGCAGTATTTTCAGGAGCACATAGTGGAGTAATATCCATTGCGGCGCATGTAATCACGAGGCAGGGGCCCTCAAGTGGGTCTCTCCATGTGCGCTGTGGCCTGAGTGGATGCGTCGTTATTCCGAATGTCATTCCAGTGATGTGGGTTTAATCCTTGTAATATGTTGCGTTTGATGAAATTTCCGTCTAACAGAGAGAACGCGCACATATGCTGCTGCGCGTAGATTCACTGCGCATCTGCTGTCCCAGCTACTGAGCCTCCACATAACATCTGCACATACATTGTAAAAGGGATCCAATCGAGCACGCTCAATTGGGAGGTTGACCTACTTACGACAAAGCCTAAGATTACAATCCCTGATTCCCCAGGGGGTCAGTCAGTGCAGATGGGTCACACGGGATTTGGGCTGGATTCGTAAGGCAACGGCTTCGAACCGTTTCCACTACGGACATTTGCATTGGGCCAAATAACAGCTGCAGAACACGCAGCATGATGCAGCTAATGTACAAATTGCTAACTGCCATAGAAACCGTCATATATCGGAATTTGCACAGCTTTCCCCGCGACGACGCACTCGGTTCTATACTCGACACATTACGTCGTGGAGAAATGCAACATTCAGCATCACATCACATCAAAAGCTTTCTACTGGGGAATCTACGCTTTAAAAAAACAACAAGCCACTACGGTGATGCCTTTTGACAAAAAAGCTGCCATTTTCGTTTGCCTTTCACGATACAAGGACTCGTTTCACACTGGATGCGCGGCCGGCGTCTCTGTACGAAGTCAATGTGACCAGAGTTGACTCAGTGCGTTTTCCAATCGACAAACCGAACTCTGCTCCAACACGAAGCATCAGAAACAGCTGAGGGCAAGCCTCAATTTTGTTGGGACAGAATTTTTTTGCGGCAGAATTCTGCTGTCACGTGTCTGCTCTCCCGATGCCAAAAGGAAGGAGTCTTCAGTCAACCCAGGCTCGTCCACTGGTTGGTTCTGGGACGCGACGCACGACGCACGACGCATCCAGCGTGACACGGGCCTGGCAGCTGCTGTTATCGGTTTGACACCACCTGTCTATCCCCCCCCCCCCCGGTGAGAAGCCGGCGCTGTTGGAACGATGTCGCTCTGCTCGCAACAAACTTATGTTTATGTCTGATGAAATCTAGTTTTTACCACAAGTTGTCTCAGTCTCTTCCATCTCTAAAAAGGGCGTTTTTTGATCGTTTGTTGTAAAAGCTTCAATTTTTCAGGAGGAATTTTTCGAGAAATATGGCGTATTCATGGAACAAACTTGGATTCCGAATCAGCCATGTCCCCTTGTCCAGTGGAAGAATTTTCAACCTGGATTGACACTGGGGGCGCCACGCTTTGCGTTCCTGTGCAACTCAACAAGCGCAGCGTCGACTCAGCGACGCGGCGTCCATTGATCTGCGCAGGGACGCGTCGCACGAGGCGTCCATCCAGGTCACACGACTCCGATCTAAGATTACGAACGGCTCTCTGTGGTCAACACTGAGGTGGTTCCGATACGGAACACGTCAATAACGGTCATGAGTAATGAGGAGGATATCGGGATTGGCGAGGGAGACAAGCCAAGCGCCACTGACAACAGAGATCTGTCGGGGGTGACATGCACTCAAGTTCAACAACCAAAATCAATGAAAATTGTCGTTGAGGCGTTCAATACATGTCACAATCTTCACGGCACGCAGTTGAGTTTTCGACAGCTTTGATTTCTCTCAGTGCACATGCTGATGCATAGTCACGCCACCCAAACGAAACCTATCTTTTGAAAACATTGATATGCACTTGGGACTCAGTGGATTGTGGATTATCCTCTTGAATCTCAAAACTTCACTGCAGTACTACTGTTTGAAGAGTGGCGTGTCAACGTTGAATCTGTATCGGTGTGTCAAATTTTGCAAGGATGTGCCGAAAAGGAAACAAATTGTGCGCATTTGTGTGTGTGTGTGTGTGTGTGTGTGTGTGTGTGTGTGTGTGTGTGTGTCTATGTGTGTGGTTGTGGGTGTGTGGGTTGTATGTGTTTGCGCACGCGTACGTGAATGTCTGCGTGTCCTTGCTGTGAGGTATCCGTGCCCATACCTTCGTGTGGGGGTGTGTGCGTGCGTGTGGGTGTGCGTGTCTTGACAATGACTTCATTCGGGGGATCAATCTTTGTCTGGTGCGATTGATTCTTCACAACTGCCAAAGCTGACGACAACGTTCCAACAGCAACCCATTTCTCCGCACACGGAAATCCGCACGGGATCGTCCGTTACCTTCGTCCGAGATGACGCTCTCCACCTCAGCGCTGTCGCACTCCGTCGCCTCGGGCGATAAAGAGAACTCCTTCCGCTCCTCGACGATGACGTCACTTCCGTTGAGCGGGATTTCCGTCAGCGTGTCCTCGGCGACGCGGTTCGAGTTGGCGCGGATCTGGTCGTACGTGATGCCGCCGTGGTTGTGGTGTTTCTCGGGGGACGCCTCGCGACTCGACCCCCCGAGGTGCTGGTCGTCGGCGCTGTTCAGCATCCCCTTGTTCCGCACGTTGAGGGAGTCGTTGGACGTCGAGTACGCCAGACGCATCCCGACGTACGAGTCTCCACTCTGGATCCGCGCGTACTTGACGTAGTCGTACTCGTTCTCGACGTCTTTGCCCGGAGACGTGTTGGCGTCGGAGCGGAGGAAGTACGAGTCGAGCGGCGCGGCGGTCGGCGTCGTCGCCTGCGGCAGCGACCGGTTGAGCGCCGCCAGGACGCCGGCGCTCGGGTGCCCGCCCGTGCGGAGCTGCGCCTGCAGCTGCTGCTCGAACATCTTCTGCGCCGAGATGACCGAGTTGTCCAGGTCACCGAGCGGGTCAGTCTCCTTCTCGGAGCTCGACGTGTCGCGGGTGGTGTTGACGCTGTTGATGGCGCCGTCATTCAGACGCCGCGCCATGCCAGGTGACTTTTTCTTCATTTTGGGCACGGCGCCCTGGCTGGCGGAAATACGGTTGAGTTCGGCGATGGAGTCGGATTCGTGATCGTACGTCTTGATTTGATTGACATTGGGGATGTTGTTGCGAACTTCGAGGCTGTTGCGTTTTCTGACCGCCGCCGCTTGTTGTTGTTGTTGCAACTGTTGTTGCTGGGCCATGGTGGGGAAGGTTTGCGGCTGTTGTTGCAAGTCAATGGACGGGGGATGTTTCACTGTGCTGTTGACTGAAGCGTGTGCGGGGTGTTCCCCTGCCTTGCTTGCTGTGCTATTGGTCCTCCTCACATTGTCCAACGCATCAACGTCACTGTTGCATCCACTCCCCTCCGACTGTCTGTTGGAAGCATTGGTATTGGCGGCAGCGTGACCAAAATCACCACCACCGCCGGACACTATCTTATCCCTTGAAACGCTTGCGCCGTCGCCACTGCAGTGAACGCCATCTGTCCTGCACTGCGCGTGCTCGTGCTCAGTGGCGCCACCATTTGCATCAGTCACGTGTTTTCCACGTGCGTCCCTCCCGGGACCCAGGTCCCCGTTGCTCTCCGGGGCCCCGCCCCTCTCCTCGCCGACGGACTCCTCGCTCGCGCCGCGGCTCCGCGACTTCCGCTTGATGGTGCTCGTCTCCCTCGGGAACCCGTCGCTTGCGATGTCGTCTTCGGTCAGCGTGCGGTCGAGGTCGGTCTCACCGGGTCCGCCCCCGGGGCCGGCGACGCCGCCTCCGCCGGCAGCGCTCTGCTGCTGGCGGCGCAGCTCCTTCTCGAGCGCGCCGCTGAAGGACGGCGGCGGGTCGGCCGGGTCCACGGGGAAGTCGGTCGGCAGCGAATCGGACGAGTCGCCCGAGTCGCGCAGCGAACCCGCCGCCTCCATCTCCACCTGGTGGCGAGACAGAGAACCATCAGAATTGTGACAAGTGCCGTCGTAACCCAATGACCGTCGTTGGGAAACTGCACAGACTGTTTCGAGGCCTCGAACACAGCAAAGGCCAAACCTCGGGCTGCAAACAACGAAAGTGGCGACACATGTGCAGGTCAGTCACACAACCACCTTGCTCGCATGTCAATAGTGTTCTGGACACACGAACACACACACACACACACAAATACACACGCACACACCTTCACACGACGATTGACAGCGTCAAATACACACACAGACACACACGCAACGGATGTCAGGGTAATACATGCACACGCACGCACACCCACGGGGGCCCCCCCCCCCCCCCCCCCCCCCCCCCCACACCCACCCACCCACCCACACCCACACGCACACACACACACACACACGCACACACGTACACATACACATCCTCACCGAGTCGGGGATATCGTCGGTGTCGTCGAGCACGACGTTTTGGAAGGAGAGCGACGACACGTCGGAGGCGCGGCACGAGTCGTCCCCGCCCAGGTTCACCTCGAGGCTCACGTCGTCGTCGTCGATCACGTTCTCGTTCAGCTGAAACACCGAGACACGTCGTCACGTCAGCGGAACCAGACCAGTCAAAGCGCGGCGACGCTGCGCAATTTGAACAGGAGATATGGCGCACAGCGTCTCCACAGAAAGAAACGTCTGTCGCGTACTCGGTGACGTACACGGAATGCCACGTTTGACGCACCCGTGGAAACTTCGCCTTGAAGGTTGTTGGTTCAGGCGCCTTGAGTGCGATTTTATTGAGAATTGCGTGAAATCTGCAGAATTTAGGCTGATTCGGGACTCTTTTGGAAGCCTGATGACGTAGCTCACAAACAGAAAGGATATGCTACGACGGGAAAGTTGTCGGACGTGTCTCCCTCACCTGGTCGAGGTCTATTCCCGCCGTGGCGCCGGGCGGCAGGTCAGGGTCGAACCCGTCCGCCGCGTGCTTCCCGTCCAGGTAGGCCCCGGCGCCGCCGGCCGCGTCCTCTCCGCCGGCGCCGCCGCCGGCTCCCCCGCCCGGCAGCGGCGTCCCCGGGGCGCCCTCCGGCGGCAGCGACGCCGCCTCCTTCATGACGCCTCCCTCCTCCAGCTCAGACATGGCCGCAGGGTGGCGCTCGCGTCGTCGTATCTCTGCTGTTCCCGGTTCTTTCTCTCACTCGCCACGCGTTCCGTTGGTTGAAATGCGGAGACGGTGACTCAGGTCAGCATCTCACCGGAGTCTGCAGAACACAGCGAGAAAGGACGATTTTAAAACTTGGTTTCTGGCTTCACACACAAAACATAACTTTGACACCAACGTATGGCACTGCAAGAACAAACGAGTCAAAAGACATTTATCTGCATTGCTCGCTTTCCACCTTCCCAAATGATGTCATGAAAAGAAATATTCTGCCATTTTCCTGACTGAAATGAGCCTGGAAACTTAGCTCAACAATCCCATCCACGAACGCGTCCGCGCCCGAAACGACACAATCACGAGGCACCCCGGGCACCGTCTCTCAACATCAAAGCTCGTGCAACTTGACACTGCAACCAATACCAGACGCAGACAGCGGCGGCGACGGCGACGTCATTTCCTCTTGTCTCGCTCTTCTGGGGCTGGTGACACCGGACTTGGCGGAAACAGCCGTGTTCGGTGGCAGCGCAGTGTATCAGTGCAAGCCTTTCAGGATCCTAAGCCTCTTGAACCTCACACAAGACCCAGGCGCTTCAGCAACAAAATGTCTAAGTACTGGGGGGTGTTCTGCCACAAGCGCCGTTTTGGTCCACAACCACGTGAAGCACTGGTGTGGTGTGAAGGAGTGTGTGTGTGTGTGTGTGTGTGTGTGTGTGTGTGTGTGTGTTGTGAAATTCCCCGTGCTGGTGTGGCCACCCCTGGTCCTGTGTTCCTGTCTCCTGGAGCCGCTCGCAGTGACCGCGATGCGCGGTGCCCGGGGCCGCGGCGCCCGTCGATTCATTATCGTTTAAGCGGCGGATGATCTGGTTGTGAGGCAGCGGAAGGACCTTGATGAATGTAGCGACATGACACGGGGATCGGGGCCGCCGACCATCGCTCACGCTGAGCAGCGCGATGAGCCCCAGGTGCCGCGGTTCGTACGCTGAGGACGGAGTGGATGGACCAGGCTCCGTCGCCAATGTCGAAGCGCACATGGTTTGAGAGAAATGTTTTTGTGGCACACAGACGGAGACAGAGATGCTTCGTGTGTGAAAGAGAGAGCCAGAGAGAGAGACAGAGAGAGACAGAGAGAGAGCCAGAGAGAGAGACAGAGAGAGCCAGAGAGAGAGAGTGAAAGAGAGAGAGAGATTGAGAGAGAGACAGAGAGACAGAGAGTCAGAGACAGAGAGAGAGAGAGAGAGAGAGAGAGAGAGAGACCCCTCTGCTCCATCTGTCCGTGTGGATTTGACTCACTCACGTCGGTTTCCTGCTGCATTCTGGATGTGTCATGGTTTCCGTACACATCGCCTTGGTGACGCAGCGTTCACAAGAAAGGGGGAGCTATGCGAGACGAACAACAACGAAACGACCAACATTCCTCTGCACGACTGGCAACCAATTCGCCCCCGTACAAATTGCCGTTTGGTCAAACGTGATGAATGTCCGCATAAAACGCAGGCTCCAGTGTTTGCATACCGTGTGGACCGCAATGAGCCGGACACAACAGCCCCACTCAGCCCACAGCGAGGACCACACAGCACTGACCATGTCCACTTCCGCTCACCATGAAGCCGCTCACCGGGGCGTGCGTCTCCTCATTATCGCTCAGTGGGCGCGCTTCCTCCCCACAACCCCGACCACCAGCAGAACCATTCCGAACACACAAAGCGCTTATTCCCGGCGAATCTTTGAGCTCAAACCGCTTCTCTTTATCGACTCTGTACAATTTCTGATGCGCCGTCGATAGGATTGGAGCAATCGGCCGGATAAAGCAATCCTCACGGTAATTCGCTCAATAACGACGCCCGCGGTGCGCACCTCTCTCTCTCCCGCGTTCACACCGGGACGCCGAGCCAAGTCAATGCGCGTCGAATCAAGGCAAAACCCATTGAGTTTTTCTCAAACCCACCGCGTAACGTACCCAGCCCCAATCTGAAGGTTCCAAGTCGCCAGGTTAAACACCCATAAATCAACACCAATCCTGTCAGATTGCGACGCACAGGGCTGTGAAGGGGAACCCCACAGCCTTGCCAATCCAGCTTGAAATGCAGATGTAATAATCCAAGGACCCGCGCCAATATGGTTTTGCAGCCATTATTTCCAGACGCATGAGGGACCCCTCTTACCTTGTGTCTCATAAAGCACTGCTTGTGGTGTGTTCTTCTCGCCCACCACGCCCACCCTTACACGACTGTGACCCAGAGCTCGCAGTGACAGCCTTCCCCACCCCATCCACCTCACCCCACTGCAGCTTTATTCATTGGATTGGCCCCTGGTTATCCGTTCTGTAATTAACCGCCATGTCAGCCGCGGAGTTTTTCGACAGTGATCACTGCAGACCCCAAGATTCTCGTTCACGTCGACTGCGACTCAAGTCTTCGCGAGACTCACACTGAATGCGTCACGCATTTCCGGTGAGGCGTCCAGAACAGCCCTGTGCCAGCTTCTCCAATTTCTCTTTGGAGCAGCACACAAAGATAGGAGAACTGCAAAACGCAACCTGGTATCTTTCTGCAGGAAGCATTTTTGGAGCATTCATGTTTCACTGCTGATGCATTTCCCACAGACACAATTTCTCGCTGCGCAAAGGAAAGAACCGGGTGCAACTACGTGTGCGTAGTTTCACACCCCAACAGAGTGTCACACGTAAAATGTGTTTCAGCAGCAGCCTCGCCCACTGCTGAAGAACAGGGCCGACCGCCTTGTGATGCATTCAGTGTGAAACGGGCGTCACTTCACGGGTTCCGAGATGTGTCTGTCTGAAGCAGCATCCTCGCAGCACCAGCTCCATTCCACACTCCTGCCGCCGCTTTTAGGAACAGCGTGAACAATGCCTCAAGGATCACCCAGGGTTAATCGGCGCCTCCACAAATCTCACAAAGAAGCCGCCAAGCGCAGATTCACGTGTTAAAAGCCTCCTCTTGATCCTCAGCTGGTGCTGACGAAGCTCCGCTTCAACACGCAATACAAAACGAGGATTTGCTGACGGGTTTGAACGCGGCTGGTCTCGAAAATATCACAGGCCTGTTACATGCAGGGAAGTTACACCCGCAGACACCTATCCCTGTCAACTGGGCCTTGACTGGCCCTACACGTTCACACATCTTTTGCTACCGGCTTGTGTGACCTGAAACCTTCGTCAATGACAAAACTCTCGCCGTCTACAACCGGATTCCAGACGTCCACGAATTGTTCCCCCTCTTTTCCTGATGGCCGGAGACCCAAGAAACAGGCCTCGACAAAGTGCGCGAATCACACCCCGGGTCCCATGGAGTCCAATTGCGAGCGCGATCACTCAAACTCTGAATCGTGAACGGGGACGTTTCAGACGCAACAGCCTCGTGCTGGGAACAATCGGGATCGCGCCGAGAAACTTGAGACGAGACGGTGTAATGAAACAGCATCCATCACCACCTCTCACCCCGGAAGAAAAGACTGCGACTCCGGTTCTCAACTGGTCCTTGACTCCTCATTCAATCAGATTTCCCGGAAACGAACAACACTCCGGCCACTTTTCGTCACTGGGTGCGTCGCGCATCTGCCTGGACCAAGCCATGGACCCTGCACTTGTCAAATCTTTTTCAAACAGGTGATTTGAGCATGACAGTGCCTGCCTTTTACGTTATCGCGTTCCAAAATACGAGTAAGTCCATGGGGTGGCGTCGTCCCGTCCATGCAGCCGAAGCAAGACCAATGCAACAGAGCTGTACTGTTCTGTCCCTCTAAGTGTGAAACCGGTGAATATGTTTATGTGAATCTGTCAACTTGATCCACTAGATCTCGCTAGTCTGGCTGTCACATGTCTGTGACAGTTGTCTAAGTTGATGCGGCGGTCTGATAACCAACGCAGACTTTTTTGTGCCAAGCTGTTGAGTTAACCAGAGGAGATCGCACTCTGCACCTTGAGTACTCACTCAGACCCACAGCCGCTTCCTTACATCCAAGCATTTCTACTCCTACCTCACTCGTGATGCATATTTACGTAGCTGAGTCATTAATAACCATAGTCTTTTTCTGTTGGTTATATTCTTCTTAGAATTGTATTTGCAGACCCGATAATGCAACTTCCAAGTACAAGTTGATCTCGCGATTTATCACAGTCAACTGCGTCGGGATATGTATCATTGTTGGCAGAACAGACTCTCACTCATTCACGCTTTACTCAGTCTACACTTCTACCATCACCACCGTCCTTGCAGTACTGCGCAGCTCTGGGGACGGGCGGGTCAAGGGGAGACGAGGATCCCTCAGCCCCGAAGCCTGGAGACGGCTGCGGGGAGCCGTGAGCCAGGAGACGCGGGACCCTGGAGACGCACAATCAGCACCTCAATCCGCGATCGTCGACGCAGATTCCACGATCTTAACCGGCTCTCCACACCCAGTCCTATCCCGCACACACACACCCGCAGTACACCGCCGAGGAACACAAACCTCACTCTATTCTGAAGCAAACATTGTCTCAACCAACACCTGATGTCCCCTTCAGCACCCACAGGCTCATCTCAAGGATTGTCCACACAGAGGCAGCTGCAGCAATGAGAGCAATCCGAGCGACCCACGAGCCGTCTCGATGCGATTGAATTTTCAGAGGGAGCGAGACTTCGTCAGACACCAGCCGCCCCGACAAGGGCACTGGAGAAATGTGACCGGAATATCGTCCCGACAACAACCCATGTTTCATTCATTCCGGATTCGTGTGAAAGCTTTCTTGATGCGAGGGGTGAAGGTGGCGCTTTCTCCGCATCCAATCTGAATGGACGAATCAACCTCGGTGCCCCGAGGGTCAATGCGGTTTCCGGCGGCCCCGGGCACCCAGGGTTCGCGGTGTTGTTGGTCAGGCCTGATTTTTGCTTCCTGACCCACAAAATTCGCAGTAGCCCCAAACAACGAAGGAGATATGAGCACATCAAGTCTACACTGCTACTCTAGGCCAAAACACAAAACCGCTGAAGTGGCTCTTGTCAGTGCTCCCGGTCAACTACCAAAACAAAACGATCGAATTTTCATTCACGTGAACTTTTTCCTCATTTCACGTCTTCCTTATCTCGGTCCTTGAGAACTGAAGTGCACAATTCTGTATCTGCCGACCAAGTTCCAGGGACAGGTTTGCTGCCAATGAAGCACCAGGTGCGTTTGGCTTCCCACTCAAGTCCATGGTCGTTGAAGCCTTTTTTACAAGTGACACTTGAATGTCATTCCTGCGGTGAGGGGGGTACTGCAGTCGTCCAGTATTGGCCACTCCTGATTGACGCATATTGAACCGCACCCTTTGCACGCAGTCGCTGCAATCTATCCACGTGGATCTGAACCAACATCCACCTCCCTCTGCCAACCAACCCACAGACTCGCCCGTCTCCAGCCGCGCCGCCTCTCTCTCACCGCGGACAGGTCAGCTTTCCTGGGCGCAATTAGCAGCGAACATCTGAGCGGCCCCACCAGACTCCACAAACAACACCTGCAGCCCGACAACGCATCATTTGCCGCCCGCGGACGCGTCGGGAAAACGATGAGCCTCTCATCTGCGTCTGTTGCCGCAGACCCACCCACCGTCATCAACAAGGGTTCACACTGCGTTCCCTGCGTGAGCCAATGAACGTCGCGCTGCAAACGAGAACCCAGTAGTTCTCATTGCTGTTGCTTTGATCACGACGTCAGAAGATTTCACGTGCGCCACACGAGTCACGTGGCCTTTCCACGTGACGCAAAGGAAAACGAAGGACGGGAAAAGCTGCGAACTCGTGGGTCCCACGTGAAAAGTTCGCGCCTTGCTGAAATGAGAGTCCTTGTCTGTTATCTTCACACAGATGCAACGCATTCCGCATTGCGCATGCAGTACGCAGCAGACATCACCCCCCCCCCCAATCTGCCGTTGCAACCAGGGCGCCTGACCCACACACGGTGAGAGGTAATTACACCGAGCAACGCCTCTCCTTCCAACCAATTTGGGAGCGAATCAAGACTCGTGTCTGGGAAGCAGGCGTCATCTGGGTTGCCTCACAACTGCACTCGCTCACACGGCCCGGGGGGGGGGGTCCGTCGCTGGTCCGACATGATTCCCAACACCATTGATTTTTCAATCTGTTCCCACCAGACCTGAAACATCGACCCGCAAACGAAATGAACTTGGAGTAACACCGAGATACGGCCTCGGGTCGGGTTCACACTGCGTGCGTCATGTCGCGACTGGAACAAGTCAATTGTCGTCGCACCCACACCCGCGGGTTCACACTGGAGGCGTTGTGCGTGATGCGTTGCATTTCAACAGGCGTTGTTTCGTTCGATTTACTCAAGGATAAGTGCACGCAAGTACGCAGGATGCGTCCTGTGTGAAACTAACCTGACTAACGCACGGCCAAACGCACAAAACAGCCCTGTGAATCAGGCCGCAGTGTCCGTGTGAAGATTTCAAAGCTGTTGCGACAGATTAGGTTCCAGTCCGAATCTATCAACAGTGAACAAATTTTCCCTTTCCCTGCTGCTCCCCTGGGAACCGATAACGACGTTGAGAATTCCCCCGTCACCAGCTGGAGTCTCAAAAGTCAACGGAGATTGTCAATCAGTCCACGGTTTCAAAACAGCGTCAAAATACCTCGATTTTCTGTGCATCTTGTGAGAAGCAGGAACTTCCGGGACAACCAACGAGAATTTGCTGTCATGGAGATGAAAAGCTGAGTGTTGTTCCCAAGATGTCTGACTCTGCGTCCAATGCTGGGAATCACTCATCACAATGCAACACAAAGAGCTGTCGAAACTGGGGACCGTGGCTTTGGTGTCGGTCACGCCCGTCGTTCCCCATCGGGACCCATCCGGGGCCACGGCGTCCACACAGCGCGAGCACCGCACGACCGCCTCCTGCCGCAGAGCGACCGCCTCTCACCGCGGAGCGACCGCCTCCCACCACAGAGCGACCACCTCCCACCACAGAGTGACCACCTCCCGCCGCAGAGCGAAGGCCTCCCCGCTACAGAGCGACCGCCTCGCGCCGCAGAGCGAGCGCCTCCCGCCGCAGATCGAAGGCCTCCCCGCTACAGAGCGACCGCCTCGCGCCGCAGAGCGAGCGCCTCCCGCCGCAGAGCGAAGGCCTCCCCGCTACAGAGCGACCGCCTCACGCCGCAGAGCGAGCGCCTCCCGCCGCAGAGCGAAGGCCTCCCGCTACAGAGCGACCGCCTTGCGCCGCAGAGTGAGCGCCTCCCGCCGCAGAGCGAAGGCCTCCCCGCTACAGAGTGAGCGCCTCTCACCGCAGAGCGACCGCCTCCCGCCGCAGAGCGAAGGCCTCCCCGCGCAGGGCGGTGAACGCACGGCCTGCCGCCCCCGGAGACACGGCCCCAGTCCATCCTAATCCGCGTCGCGGGCCCGGTGTAATGAAACGGCCAGGCACCCCAAACCAGAAGACACATGTGTTTCATCATTTCAGATCCACAAGAAAACACCAGCCAAGACACCTGGATCAGAACCTGAAATAGCAGTGTTCCCCCATCCCCAAGAATGGCGCTCATCAAGACTCCCAAGTGGCCCATGTCTGGAAAGAAATTCTAGTCTCGTCTTTTCGTCCCAGTGGTGTGATGTGCTGGAGAAAGGTATGCCTTCCGGGCATGGGCTCAAAATGTGCCTGGGAGGCAGTACGTTGTACCAGTGTTCTGCACTGAACGCGTTGGATACCTGCATGTTACATCCCTGTGCGAACACTGCGCACCAAATTTGACACGGTGCCTGCAGAACTTCAGCGTGACGCAACGCGTCCTGTGTGAAACAGGCCTGAAGCTGCCGCACAGATGAAGCGACAGCGACATGGTGAGAAAGGAGCGGGATACAGGCGGTGAGAAAGAGCCGGGAACCTGCGCGTCCTCTCCCGATGATCCCGACACCCCCATCGTGCGCAAATTAGCGACTCGGGCGTCAGTTGGCGCCGGCGCGGCGGGGGAAGACGGTCAACAGCGCGATGAAACGTTCCGCATCGAGGCGGGAGGGGGAAGCGCCGTACAGAGAGATCAGTCGCGCTGGCTCAGAGGCGTCTGTGGGGACCAGGCAGAAGACCGGGCGGGGACCAGGCAGAAAACAGGGCGGCAACCAGGTGAGGACCACACGAGGACTGCAAATCCTTCACTTCTCCGGCGACTCGACACCTCGTTGTCAGTATCGGATTCCCGCGTACGGTGCTCGGAATGGAACATTTTCCAGCCTCGTTTTGGATTTTTCTGACAGAGGTCAATTCACGCCAAAGGTCAAGCCAAGCCAGATTCAACAGCACATCGTCTCGGGCCTGCGGGACAGACGCGTCGCTCGTCGCATCCCTGTCCCAAGTCAATGCGCTCTCTCCTGTCTCCCTTCTAAACAGTGAAGAATGCGTGACGAGATTCGAAATGTCAAGCACACGACATGGGAATGGCATCCCGGCCGACTCGGAATGGTCCACGTCGGATCTGGCTGATCCCTGAATGAATCTAAGAATGAAAATGCGTCTTCTTAATTTCCTTCGCTGTGGTGGAGGGTGTAATCTTTCTTATCTTTCCTTCTCCAGTTTTTGTACAGGAACTAGACTTTCAAGTGGAGAATCAGCCGCGCGCAGCGTACATCGGCAGGACAGCACTTGTGTGTGTCGAAGAATGTGTGCATAGTGTTATGTTTCTCAAAAAACAATT
>JAAUXT010073927.1_pt1 | contig 16970 bp, 20 predicted proteins | sample 7278171 | NCBI WGS metagenome assembly JAAUXT01 (sample SAMN14350112, study PRJNA611818) | marine sediment metagenome | isolation source: surface marine sediment (1.8m) | place: French Polynesia: Moorea | collected 2018-08 | reverse complement strand
GTGACAGTTCCATCTGGCCTCGGCAAAAATAGTCAGCCTTAACTGCACCGGTCGGTGCAGCCAGGGTCACCTGTGAACATGCAAACACTCAGAATTGGTTCCATCTTCGTATTTCTGACCAAAAAGAGTCGTCATCACTTCTGACAGAAAATAAACACGCGGCGTATTGCTTGAACTTTTCTGCACCCGCAGCTGGTTGTTTTCTTTCCGATATTGCGATGGAGAAGCGTCGACGCAGTGATTCATAGCAAAGGAGAGTCAAGCGTGCAAAGTTGAGATGGGGCGTTTGTGCAAGCCAAACTTTGAGCATTTGATCAAATCACCGTTCATCACATTGACAGCATCGGTTGCTACGGACAACCGAGACACGGTTGTCCTGGAGACGCGACACTCACCGAGTCCGTAGTCCTGACAATACGCCAGCGCCGTGAGGCAGGCGCTCGACACGCTGCCGCCCGCGCCCGCCGCCAGGGCGGCGCCGCCGCCCATGTCGCGCATCGTGACGTCAGCGGGAATCCCGGCGGCGTCGGCGTGGATTCCCCCTGCTCCGTGCGGCGAGAGTCCGTTGCACATACCCTGAACATGTCCGTGAGCTCCGTTGATGTCGCGCATTGAGACGTCATTGAGCATCTGTCCTCCGTTACACACCACGTCTCGGGAGTCCCTCCTCCTCCGCGTGACGTCACACATCGTGACGTCACTGGCCTGAGCCGAGTCAGTTCTGAGCGAATGCGCGTGTGCATGCGCGTGTATCCCGTTGCTGGGGACACCGTTGCCATTGACGACGCCGTTTCTGGGCACGTTGCTAACGGTGACGTTGTTGACGCGGGTGACGTCACCGTGCAAACGCCTCGCGTCATCCTCGCGGAAATGACGCTGTTGATGCTGGAGCGCGTCGTTGCTATGCAGTTTGTGGTTGCCTGGCAGCACGACGCCGTTGCTGGGCGGTGGTGGCAACAGTTTTTGGTTGCTATGGTGATCTGGGGGCGCGGGCGCCAGCTGCGTCGCTTCAGCCATACCCCCCGCCGCCTCTCACCATGGTGACACCTCCTCCCTCTGGAGAAGAGCGACGTGACGACACCGCGCCGAGTGTGACGTCACAGTGCGAGCGGCCAATCACAGCGCTGTTCCGTCTCTTCCGGTGTCCTCACTCAACTTCTTCGGTGTCTTTACTCAACGCCTTCGGTGCGCTCAAGTCTTCGATGGTCCCAGTAGAGTTTTGCTCCTTCCCGGTTTTTTTTTTGCACTGGAATTGTCTCCTCAGCAGCAGAGTTCAAGTTCACGTGGCAGTTCTCACCAATTCCAAAACTTCCTGCTTCATTGGAAGAAGTCAACTTTGTTCACCTTTCATCAGCTCTCCGTCAACTGGTGAAACAACCCAGAGAAATCTCCCAAACTGTGTCCGTTTCACACCCGAGGCGAGCGCGTCTCTGCGACCGCTCAAGAGCGACAAAAGCGGTTTTCACATTGGTGACGCGCGGTCTTTTTTTTTTTTGACGTCGGCATCAAACTTGAGCATTGAACCCAGTGGTGGAATTTTTTGACGTCAACCCAAATAACGACTGCGCGTCGCCCAATATGAAACCCTCAAACTCGACTACAGCGCCTCCGGTGAGAAGCGGACTCCGCAACGTTCACGTCACGTCACGTCAAACGTCGCACGTCAAAAGTCGCTGACCCTTATCTCCCTGCAACGTTCTTCCGCCGTGACTGATATCTCTACGAGGGGTATTCCATTGTGATTTCACTTCAAATTCAACGATATTGTGACTCTTGTTTCAGACGACAGAAACGACCCGAGTCTTTTGCGTTCAAATCGCCTAGTGCGTGAGCGACCGCCTGATTGGACATTTTCAGTAAAGAACGAACGCAATGAATCAGGCAAATCTGCATAGATAAAATAACACAGAGCAGCAGCAGCACCGCACCTGTCACGACATAATTCCGGCTTATTTCACACCAGATGCGTCACACACCGAGATCCGACGGGCGCCGCGTCGGCTGCTTTGCTTGATACGTAGCGCGAGTGCGCAACGCACGATAGTAATGCTGATAAAAGACCAAAGCAGCGTCAGTGGAAAACGCTGGAGCTGCGTCGGACAACGTTCCCGTATCGTAACTGATCGTGCAACATTCCCATAACTGATCGGACAACGACCCCGTGCCGTTAATTATAACAGGAAACACCACAGTCTCAGCCTACGAACCAGGCCTCTCACCTGCCCCAAGTAATGAACAATAACGAATCAGCCCTGAAATCCGAACCTCAGACGTGACAGCGGTGAATGTCCAAGCGAACGACTCGGGCTCTGGATAATGGACACAGCGACAAGGATTCAAGACCCTTTATTCACTCGCTGAACAACTGGAAGAATCGAGCACGAGTTTAACAATGAAAAGTCTCGTTTTGGGACCAAGATCGAAAAGTTCACGATGCGTCACTGCACGTGCGTCTCGAAACTGGACGCTGCGACGCATCCACTCCGATACCGATGTCCTTCCCTCTCCACTGCCGAACCTGTGGCAGCATTTCACGCTAAAGCGAACACGTCTTTCGGACTTGCTCAGAGCTAGACGCCGCTGCAGGTGCCGTTGCCAGGCAACGATCAGCTGACAATGACGCGTCGCACGTTGCCACGGAAGCGCTGCTTTGTCCACACGCACGCACACGCACGTCTCTCTGTTCAATTCTCTGCCCCACAGAGCTCAAGAATTTTCTGCCTCCTCGCCCTTTCCCAGTGAATACATCCTCCATTCCTTGTCCTCCCCCCGGTGTGTCCGCCCCCTCCCCGTGAATCCGCCCTCCTCCCCTCCTGTCGGTGAGCATTTCACGCCCCGCACCCTGAGTTGAGGACACCCCTGCTGCTGCGGCCACAAACCGGGCCGCGGCGCCGACTTTCTGCACCCTACGCTCTCAAAACTGCGCAGCGCCGCAACTTCCCCTTCCTCCCGCCTACCAGCCTCTCTCGACACCAAAAGCGCCGCAGAAACCACCAATACACGGCACAGAGGCCTCAGAAGCGGGGCCCTTGAGGAGGGGGTTTGTTTTTAGTGGGTCAAGTAAGTATGCGGTTTCAAGTGCACCTTTCAGCGTGTTTGCGTTTTTCACCAGCGCGCATACTTTCCGATGAATTTGGCGCACACACAAGTCACACAGGCTCAGTGAACTGTGAAAATACCCCTCCCGAGGAATTGCAAAGGCAAGCAAAAAGCCTCCGAGTTCATCCGAGGTTGGGAAGAGTCAGCCACAGCAAAGACTTCATTTTTGCCTGGAGGAAAATTAACAGTTCAACTTTTCGTGACAGGTTCTTCAGACCAAGAACGTCGTCATACCCAGTTTTGTCGTTTTCGTGTCTGAAAGCGCACGATTCTTCGTGAGTTACGATCGAGAGTTGCACAATGAATTTCCAAGTGACCCAATAAATTTCGTTCATCGCGTGCAACAAACGCAACGTGACGACAGCATATCGCGCCTTTATGGGCGACTGGAAAACGCACTCGACGCTCATTGCTCTGTTCTACAGCTTTCTGGGGTCTTATGGGAAGCAATCAACATCTTTCCTGCCGTCGATGCGTTTTTACCGAATTGACCCACCACACCACTGCCATTTCTGCAGCTGTGTGATGCAGTTGGAGCTCGGTTCTTCGGGTGCACACATCACTGCAGACCTCAGAACGCAGGGACGTCCCATTCTGCAGAACGCCGTCCCAATGCTTTGTGTGCCACTCGGTCCACAACGAGGCTGGGAGAGAAAGTCCCGCTTGGCGATGTGCAACATGCCACGAGGGCTGCGTTCACCACGTGACACCCATGGATCTACTGTCTCAGGGATCTGTCCACACGGCACTGCAGGCGACGGCAGGTGTTTCTCCCCCAAACAGAGGCCTGCTTCACACCAGGGGGCGTCAGATCCCCGTGAGATGAATGGGCGCTGCGTCGCACTGCGACTCCTCTGCGTCGTGCGATCTCACGCGATTCGCGTCCTTAAGCTCTTGACGCTTTACGTGGAACTACGAGGACGCGTAAAGGGGTTTTCAGGTCAATGACGGCGTCAGCTTTTTCTGACATCAACCGCAACTTTTCTTCACAACGTCAAAGAATGGCTGGACCATTTCTGGACACCCACCAATTGGGCATCATGTTAAATTTTGATGTTGACATCAAAATGCTGCTGTGAACGTCAAAGTTATGACGTCAACGGCACCAATGTGAAAACGGCTGAACGTGCACACGGTACACACACAAGCGATCCACAGGTCCTGCTTGATGCATCTCTCTATTGGGGTTTTCACATTGGTGACGCGCGGTCAATCTTTTGACGTCGGCGTCAAAAATTTGCATTGGACCTGATGGTAGAACTTTTGACGTCAGCCCAAAAACGACCACACGTCACCCAATGTCAAAACCCCCTTATGTTTGCGCACTCACAGGTCCCCACCTCACAGGCGCAGTGATTCACCCGAATCTGGATCTGAGGGTCCCTGGCTCTTCCATACGCGGCAGATTCGGGCCTCAGCACCACGGCGGCGGCGCTGCTCGAGGTGCGGTGCGGTGGAGGGGAATGTACAGAGACTGATGATGTCCGCACCGCCGCTGCTGCGGACCCCACACGTACCGGAGCAATCTACTGACGTCACGAGTCAAGCGCCGTCCTCCCAGTGCTGCGACCCGACAGAGGGCAGTGCACAAGCGCCGTCCTCGCAATGCTGCGACCCGACAAAGGGCAGTGCAACAGCACCGTCCTCGCAGTGATGCGACCCGACAGAGGGCAGTGCACCAGCGCCGTCCTTGCAATGCTGCGCCCGACACCGGGGAAAGGTACACCTCACGGTCTCAAACAGGGAGCAGCTGGAACTATGTCACGGTTCCAGTACTGTCCCCGTGACCTGACCTCTGCTTTACGTTTCTCACTGTGATTTGATCTTTTTGACCTGAAACTTGTTCAGCTTCTCAGTTCTTGGCTCTTCCTGAGGAGTGAAGCTGGCTTCGCATCCACCTACAGCGCCGTCCTCGCGGCGTTACGTCCCAACACGGACAGAAGCTGCGTGTACGTGGATACTGCACCAAAGGTAATTCTCATCGAGAGCAGCCAATTCGAACAGTCAAAATGGCATCAAAACTCACCGTAGCTTGCAAGGACGGAGCTGTAGCATGCACCTAGTGTGCTGCTGCAAGGACGGCGCCAAAGCACCCAACCTGCATCATGCTGCAAGAATGGCGCTGCAGAAAGCCCTTGTACCACGCTGCCAGGAAGGCGTTACACAGACCCCATGCACTACTCTGCAGGGACGGCGCTGCAGCCTCCCGCCAAAAGCAGCTCTGCGTTGGTTGGCAGCAGCTGTGCGACCCGTCGCCGTGGTGCACTGCTGTACATACAGCGGGTTGTTACGTAACAGCGTCGGAAACATGTGACGGCGGCTCCGGCCCCCTCCCCCCCCCCCACCACCGCCGCTGCTGAAGCTGCTTCTGCTCCATGTATGTAATGCCGCTGCCTCGCTCCACTTCCATGCAGCGAATCCACTCCCCACACTGATCCACCGAGGCCTAATAGGGATTGGAACCGAACGCAGCTCGGCTCGCTCGTGGACCTGGTTTTCGTCCGTATCTGGATGTGAGGGCTGCATAAACTGGAGCTTCACAAATGGCGCAAATGCATTGACAGTAAATTGCGTGACTCAGGCCGCTTGGATTCCATTTGAATTTTATGCTGACGTTGCCAGCAGCAAGCAACGAGTTCAAGCCTCGTCTCAGGGTTCAGGGACGTGAATTTCTTCCCACGACAGACCTGACATTGTTGTCCAGAAAAATCAGCATTCTGCCTTCTGACTTCCTTGTCCTGGTGTGAAACTGAAATGGACTTTGGCACAGTTCACACTGGGTTCTTTTTCAATGGTACTCGCAGCTGCACACCAAACCAGGGCGTTTTCTCTCATTGAGGTGGCGTCGCGTTCCAAGCGATTTACACCTCGTGTCTCCTGATCCCCATCGACTGCAACATGTGATGCGTCCCTGTGGCCATGAATGGACCTTGCGTTGACTCAATGACGCAACTCTTGGCTCGCACTTTGGACCTGTAGGAAGCTGCCCCCCCCCCAACTCCTCGCGTCGCGTCGCGTCGCGTCGCGCCGCGTGACGCTCGGTCGATGCGCCTCACGCAGCCGCGTCGCATCCATATTTAATCGCCCATTCATCTCTCTCACTTCCGACCCATATTCCCGGCACCTCATCTCGCGTCGGGCTCCGAGTCTCTGATACGATCTCTCGCCGCCTCGAAAACGTCCCAGCAGTGGGGTTGAAGTCACGTGCAGTCACACCCAATACAACGCGAATTCTACGCGTCACCGTGTTGCTTTTGTGTGAGCGGCTATGTACCAACACAGAACAGGAGGTCACTTCGCTGCCCAAATGTCACAACTCACGTCCAACAGAACGTCGCCAGTGACACTTCTCACACGTCCACATTACGTCATGACCCCCAGTCACGTAGCGTCACCCGCGCCACATCTTGCACAACGTCACCATGGTTACGTAACCCACGCTACGTGACCCGCGACACGTCCCGTCCTCCCACGTAACGTCCCATAGCAACCGCAGCTGTCTGCGCTCATCCCACTAACGAGGCTCCTCCGTGAGCATCATCGTGTGATCGTGTCACCAAGATACGGTGCTAACGAGTGCGAACCTCGTGATTAGAGTCTGAGCCTGCTTCCTTCCACCCACACCCCGCGCCCGCCAGAGGCGCTGTCACACGTTTGCACTGCTGGTCCCACCGGGGAGAGGACGTGCCAACACACACGACATCGTGCCCTTCTCACGAAGGACGAGCGAGCGACCTCGAAAGTTGTCACGCCCTGAGAATGTCTCCTCAGTCTCTCGACCTTGTCCCGCTCGTTTGAGTGAGTAGCGCACGCCGCAGCGTGCAGTATCCCTGCCCTGCGGCTTTACGTAATCATCAGCTGTGCCACCGCCTCTCTTTGTCCTCAGCTGAGGCCACACACACACACACACACACACACACACACACACACACACACACAATCAAGTCGCTCATACTGCAACCCACGCCCCGGTCCCAGCCGCGAGCTGTACAAATCGAACAGCGTGATTAGGGAGCCCAATGAAGCTGCTGAGATCAATTTTCGGAAACTTCCCCGAGCTTCACGAGCAACCAAATCGTCTGAAGCCATTTGTCAGTGACGCTAGAGGAACCAAGACTCTCTTTATCCCATCTCAAACCGGAAGCGCCAATTCCAACAACGCCCGATGCGACACGGGGCATCCACGCGCACAATCCACGCGCACACCGGTGATGACGTCACTGCGTCCAAAACCGCAAGTTGCGGTCAGCGGAACTGACCCGATGTTGGACACTTGATCCGTGTGTTTTGATGCCGGAAAATGTCACGTTGACTCGCTTCAAAAGTCAAACCAGCAACTTTATCCAAAGCCACTTTCCACTGACATTTTCTGCAGTTCTGCACTTGACATTTCCCAAGTGAACTCTCCAAACACGACTTTCCGTGCAAAATCCAAACTCACATCAAATGAGGCATTTTGACGTCAAACCACTTGGACGCACGCGTGGCGTTCTGACGTCGCAATTTTGACGTTGTGACTCGCGTCCTCTGACGCCTCACAACGGCCAAATGAACCCTCGAGGCGACGAAGCTCTGTTCATGTCAAAAGTATTGACGCACAAGTCACTGGTGCCCGACCTGACTGACCCTGAAACGATTTGCCGACGTTCGTCGCATCCGGTGTGAAACACCTTGTCGTCCACAGATTCCTCTCACGGAATGCTTCATCCACTTCGCTGGCTTCCCCGTTCCCTCCTCCGACTTCACGTGCAAATTCTGTCACACACAGCTGAACCTTTCTCGCGCCAATTCCCCTACCAAACGGTCTGGCAAGAACACGTGGTTCGCGCTGGTCTGAACGGGCATTGGGGTGTGCGAACGAGAAAGGTTCAGCTCTTTCCCTGTGAAACGATCCTTGTTTTGGACGCGACGTTTGACGCTCGTGACGTCATCGCGACGACGTCGCGTCTCTCTCTGCGCGTCCGTCCGTGACGCGCGACGCTGGTTGTGACGTGACCCACTGCGTGTGTCCCGGCTCCCAGTGCTCTGTCTCTCTGTCCCTCGCTCTCAGAGCTGTGTTTACATCGTACATCACTCTGTGTGCTGCTCGGTGTGCAGCCCAGACAGCAGCCCAGCCGCTAGACTACGGCACCGCGCGGCGGAGCCGCGATCCACACCGCGGGCCCGGCGCACGCATTGCTGACCACCACCGCACCGCTTCGCACACCCAAGCCTCGCATTCAACTGCCAATACATCGCAGTACAAAATGAGTCGGGTTGCAGCTCCCATCACGTGATGCTGCAGCCAGCAGCCTCAGTCCTGACCCGACACCGCGAGGACGGCGCTGCAGAGCGAGGCGCGCTCAGGCAGCTGTGAAGCTGCGCGTTCTGTAGATCCAGCCGCTGCCGCCGCCGCCGCCGCCGCCGCCGCCGCCGCGCGCAGCCCAACTGCCGGAAATCCATACTGACCACTGCGAGGCGTGGTGCTGCGGCGCCGAGCCCGCGCCGGGTGTGCCGGGGTTCGAGTTTACTGGGAAGCTCGGTGTTACAGCACAAGCGCTCGCGCTGACCGCGTCAGAAACAAAATTCGCATTCCCCATAAGGACCAGAGACTCTGGTTCACAACCCAAGTGCTCATTTCCCTTGTTTTACCGGGGTTTCCTTGCCCGGTCGCGCAGAAACGGTAAAGACCGCCCCCCCCCCCGCCGTCACACCGAGACAGCGCTGACGCGCAGACCAGACAATTGCTCGGGTTGCAATGCGCTCCAAAGCCGCTCAAAAACGATCAGTGTCGAACATGAGCCCTTCTCGAACACGCCGCTGTCCAGACGCCAACGCCCTTGTCCAAAAACTCGTACAACATTTGAATTTGAAGACAAGAGCGGGTCGAGGAGAATGAGTATCGACACTTGACGTCCGGGTCACTTTGTTCATGAAACGAAGCAGCGACACAAGTCAACGAACCCCAGAACGACACACTCCCAGCACAAGGGACAAGGTGCGTCCCTCTTTTAAGAAACCACACAACCAATCAGAAATCTTCCTGAAGCATCACAAGTCAAACCGCACTCATTTGGACCAACACAAAACTCGCACACACATCGCTGAAGATTTCCCTGACAACCAAAAACTCCCAAGCCGCGTCAGTTGACACTCGATGACAACAATCACCCAGGCAACCAACACACGACAGTCTCTCCTCGAACTCACTGAAAACCCAAGCGGCATGACGTAAGCGCCACTTTTATCCACACGCCGCATTCCTCGAGGGACAGAGAAGAAGCACAATCCAAATCCAACTTGTCAGTCTCAGTCATCCATCTTCATAAAATCAGCAGAAATTTCCCATTCCAATTCCTTAACAAATTCAATCCAATGGTGTTGCGGTTCCCAGGTCCGTCTGTGCGTATCCCCTCTGCACCGTGGATTGACCTGTCGCACAGAGCCGGCGCTGTCGACCTGTCCCCACGACGGCTCGCTGTCCGTCTGTCGTCAGCCCCCGCGCCGCCCTCACCCCATCACCCGCCGCGGCTGCATACCTCTGCACGCACGGGGCGCAGTGCTAGCAGCGCCGTCCTTGGCGCGCAGGCAAGATGCGTGCAGCAAGCCCGTGAACATTGTGAAGGTACTGCAAGCCCACGGGAGTGAACACCAAAACCAGACGCGTTCGTTGCTAGAAGAAGGTGGAGGAGAACAACCACCCCAAATTTGGTCTCCAGGTGTTGTGTTACCCGCCCGGAGCTGCAGCCTCACTTGGCCTCGGCGTAGCAGCCTTCGGTGGCGTTGCAGCCCAAACGCTGCACGGGACTGCTCAACATCCGGCAGCGCCACACAGATGGTGTTGTAACCCCACTGCTGCTTGCACAACGCTGCAACTTCCAGCCTTTGAGCATTGGGTCACGCACACTTAAAACCGAGGCTGCGAGGACAGCGGTGCAGCCCCCACCTGACGCCAGCCGCGGTGGTTGGTGTACAGAGTTGTGGGATGCGACTCGCGCCCTGACCTCACCTCATACAACCCGACCCGCTCCCCCGATAATCACCCCGACACACAGGCCAACAAAGACGTCCCACCTCCAGCCTCAATAGCCTTCTACCCACGTTCACACAGGGCGGGCCACGCGCGGCGTCCCTGGGTACACCAATGGGCCGTGCGTCGCAAGCGACGCCGCAGCTGCAAATCGTGCAGGAATGCAACACACGACCCAGTCAAGTTTGACAAGACGTCAGGGGCACAGCACCTAGACTTGTGCAGGGAAGCAACACTTAGCACACCCAGCGTGCACCAAGCTAGCTTTTGTGCAGGGACGCACCGCACCGCGTGACGCACCCAATGTGAACCCGGTCTGAAGCCATCGGCACTTGGAGCCTCAATAGCTGTCAGCGTCTTCACAAAGACGTTAAGTAGCCCCATTCAGGAGCGCCATTCTCACCCGAGCTGCGTTCCCGGGGGAGAAATCGAACACTGGGGGCGCGGGGTCAGGGTGAGGCTGCACAATAGCCCTGACCACGGCTCCAATCGCGCCGCGCTGATAACATTGAGACGATGCGTCTCAGGCTTGAGATACCGAAGCCGTCGGTGCTCGGTGACCTGCTCACGTCAAGCTTGTGCGTGGACGTGAACGTCAATGGTAAAACAGACGTGCGTGGACGGGGGCAATGAATACCCAACTCAAAGTATTGGTTCTGCTGCTTGTACGTGGAGCTGCTTGAAGCGCACGTGACGTTGCGTCAGGTCGTGACGCTATGACGTCATCGCGCGGTGTTTTGACGCGGCGTGTTGTGACGGCGCCTCCCGTCCCTCCCCTCCGGACCCGCGGCCGTATCGACCGGAGCGGCGGCGGCCGCCGCGCCCTCCTCCGCCCCGCGCTCACGGCCGCCGCCGCTGCGCCGCCGTATTGACCGCTGCTGACCAGCCGCTTGACCACCGTCGCGCTGTCAAAACTCAACCCGACATCTCTCGCACCGGATCAGGTCCGACGTCAGCACTGCTCGCTGACGCAGCCAGGAAACGCAGGGGTTTGACCTTCACCACCCGCAGATTTTCCACGTCAGCTGCGCCGCGGGGCACCGCAGCCCAAGCTCCGCAAACACGCTTCCGCCCAGAAACAAGAACCGCATCAGAAGAACACCAAGTCCAGTCGCACCTTCATCTCACAGCGCAGTAGCAGCGGATCGATACATCAAACACGTCAGAGAGCAACAAATTACTCCGCCCCCCCCCGCCGCCCCCTCCCCCCCCCGCCGCCCCCTCCCCTCCCCGCCTCGCCCCCGTGTCCTCACTCCAGCCACTCTCACATTCTCCCACTGACTGCAAGTTTTACAGCCTTTGTATTTGTTTTGGTTTCCAAGGCCGAATAAGGACGAACAGACCACTTCAGCACACACACGATTCGGCCTCTATTTCAGACTCCGCTTTTCAAATTCACTGAGCCAGCCACTCAGGTTCTGCCCCCGAGAGGCTTGGGTGGCTGCATACACCAGTCTTGCTGTTCCCAGATTTTGGCCGGGCAGGAGAATGTACAAACACAATCGGGTCCAATGTGGCACCAACATGTGAATCCCTCCTCCAATACCAGAAGCGCTCTGAGGCCCGGTTCCCACTGGCCACGCCAGGCGCGCGCGTCCCTGTGCAAGTCTGTGCGTGCGCCTTGCGTTGTTACTTAGGTTGTGCACAACAAAGAATCCTGCGTCATTTTCTGGCGTCGTGCAGATAAAACGCCTGTTACGTCGCACCGAACGACGTGTATGTCAATGGGTGTTGCGTTGTTGATTGGGTTGTGCACAACAAAGAATCCTGCGTCGTTTTATTTTTGGCGTCGTGCAAGTTGAACGCACAACGCTGCGTCGCAGCGCAAGACGTGAACATGAATGGGTGGTGCGTCCTACGTGGTGACACAACGCCCAAAGTCCCCCACAATGCATTGCGCGTCCAGTGTGAACCTGGCCCAGTGGCTTCGACTTGCCTATCCAGCCGCAGGCCTCACCTGCGTGCACGCAGAGTGCTGTACTGTACGCGGCCGAGTGGATGTCTCACATATTGAACCCGGGGGGGGGAGGGGGAAGGTTCACAATCTATATCTCACACACAGAGCCTACATTCCATCCAGCTCTCGGTACGGAACGCAGGTTGTTGCACCAATCAGCGTCCAGAGTCCCGCTCAATACGAACTCTGCGTCAACTCCATTGTTGCCTCAATTTTCATACTCTGGATTCCAGACTGTTTTGCTTCGGCTTCACGAAAAGACAGTCCATTCCCCCCCCCCCCGACAAACTTCCCTGACCCAGGTGACCGGGCCCGATGACAGCCCAGCTCAGATTCGAACGTAAGACGCGGGGGGGGGGGCGTCGCAATTGCGCCACTCAATCCTGCAAACAATGTCCCACGACCCCAGGGCACTTCCAGCAGGAAAAAAAAATCTGATATGATGCGCAATCGCAACGCAAGTCTGCAGCAATAAAACATCGAAGATGCAACGCAACCGCTCATCTCAAAGTTGGTTTCAAGTTTCTCGCCACAATGGTTCCGATTATCGCCCAAAGCGGAGCGAGATTTCACTTTTCGTGCGTCACTCAATGACAACGGCTGAACGCACTTCGTTTCACTTTCACTTTTGCTCAAACACCTCCCCAATCTGAAGTTCGAACATTCCAAGGGTGAGGACCTCGCGATAAGACACTCTCACACTTTACCCCCCCTCCCCCGATCGTAGGCCGTTGGGACTCGGGACGTCGGACTCGGGACGCCCTGGCCTCATCTCCCCAGCGTTGGCTCGGTCCCTCCGTTTCCGGCCGTTTCACCCGTCTCACCCTCCTCTCAACACCGCAGATCCGGAGATGTGTATGTTTGTGTTCGCGTGTGTGGTGCGCGGCTGATATGGAGAAGATGTACACAGAGCGCGCCGCGGAAAAGCGGTCAGCGCGCCTGCTTTCTGACCCCCACCGCCCCCAACCAATTCAAACACACCGCGATTCACAAACACACAACACAAACACACACACCGACCCTCATCACGAGTAAACCTGCCACTCAACAACTCGCTCTACGAACGGTGTTGCAAGCACGCGCGCACACACACACACACACACACACACACACACACACACTTACAGGGCCACCGGAATCCACCATGATGTGGTCAAGCCTCAGCTCCAGGCCTCAATGACCCCCCCCCCCAACCTGCACACAAAGTGCACTTTCTTCAATGGAAAACCAAACCGCACTTCGACACAACAACGCGCCCTGCCTGCAAGGACGGCGCGGCGCTTTTTGACATGAAAGAGGCTTTCAGCAGCGCAGCACCTCAGAAAAGCATCGAGTAACAGCCTGGTGCTTGATACGTTTCACACTGAGTGAGTCACGTCCTTCGTCTTTGAACAGATCAATGCTGCGAGGACTTGCTGCGTAAGCGCTCATCTCCTCACACGTGAACCCGGCCTCAGACCCGCAACGCGTGACGCCTCCAGCGTGAACGCAGCCCTCGCCCTGAGGACAGCATCGGCTGACCTGACCTCGGGATGAACTCTCATCACTTCTGCCTCGCCTGCCTCGAACCGACGTTCATCCAAAACACCTCAATTATCGCTCATCACGCTTTCCGCCTCACCACGCCCCAACTGACCCCTGTCAATCACGTGGCTCGGCGCTTTCCAGGTGACCAGAGCTCACCTGACCTGGACGACTCGAGTTTTCGCCTGACCAGAGCCGACTGCGGCCGATTTGACTGAACTAATCTGGGTCTGTCAAACGTGCACACGGGTCACCGCCCGATCCGCCTCGGGTCAAATAGCCCGTCGCGCGTCACTGGGGTGACGAGGAATGCACGGAAGGAGATACGAACACCGTGACCAAGCTCAAGAAACCTGGCGACGTGGCGCCTGCGGCCTGGGAAAAGGACGCATCCAGAATTTCGACCCATTCCACTCTGAACTCAGGTCTTCGTCTGAAATTCATTCAGGCTCAGATCCAGTTCTGGTTGCGTTTCAACCCAAGTGAACCCCACCCGAGTTTCTCGCTGAGTCAGCGCTCAACGCGAACTGTGTGGTCAGGATGTGACCTGCAGAAGCAACAACACTGTCTGAAAGCAGCAGCAGCAGCAGCAACGCCGTCCGCCTCGTTCTCAACAACCGGAAGTGGACAGCTGCGCGGGAACCAGGCTCTGGTCACGTGCTCTCCGTACGCGGTGTCACCTGACAACAAGATTGCTGTCAAACAAATTCAGTGCGGTGTGCGTCCAAAACCCTGTGGTCCTTCCTCCCCTGTGTCCTGCACAACCAACATGCACGACACCTCCCCCCCCCCACACCTGGAACTTCCTCCCCACTCGACCCACATCTTGGCCTTTCCGCCCGCTCAGTCCGAAATGGATCGAGAAATCGAGAAACCACTTGAGAACCGCGCACAATAGGCGAGGCTCTTAGTCCATTACCGACTTTCTCGGTTCGTCACGTTTCGCGATGCCGTTTGGTATCAATGCGCAGAACAAGAAAAATCTTTATCAAAAGCACAGAGGCCAAACTCGGCTATTTTGGTGTCCAAGGATTCCATGTCTTTCACATGGTCACGATTTCACAAGGCAAAACTGCCAGCGTGCTGCTTTTGAATGGCAGTTGGTTGCACTTGGTCGTTCTCATCTTGTGCGCTGTTGGCTCTCACAGCCTGATGACCTTCCGCCTGGAACGATCCAAAACCCAACTCGAAAAGACGGAACGTCAAAACCTGAGCAGCACCGGACCGAATGCTGCCCCCCCCCCCAGCACTGCGGTAGGGTGAGCTGGACTTCGAACCCTGTCTACACAACACAGTCGCAAGAGCACTGCGGTAGCACGAGCCCGTATTCAAACCCTGTCCCTGTGGCATGTTGAGCGGCACTGCGGCGAAGGCACTTCTCGGATCGAACCCTGTCCCTACAGCGCACAGTGTCGCTGTACCACCACGCCCACGAGAGCACTGCGGCGATGGCAATTCGAAAGGAAGTGGATTTCGAGCCCTGTCCTTCAGCACTGAGCATCGCTGCACCACCACGCCCGCGTGAGCCGGAGTTCGAACCCTGTCCCCACGGCGCGGTCAGCGGCGCCGCGGCACCACGGCGGAGTTCGAACCCTGTCCCCTCGGCGCGGTCAGCGGCGCCGCGGCACCACGGCGGCGGTAGCGCGGGGTGAGGCGGAGGTCACTCACCCAGTTCCTCCGCGGAGACTTAACCGCGAATCTCACATGCTGACCCCGGCACTGCCCGGCGCGCTGCCCAGCGCAAACACGCCGCACCGCGCACGCCGCCTTCACACCGCGTGCGTCGTGCATCAGAGACGTCGACGTAACGCCCACGAATTCTGCAGGGATGCAGCGCTTGACGCATTTGGCTTGAACTCAAGTTTCAATTCCGTGTTTGAGGCCGCGGTGCAACTGGACAGGACGAGCGTACAGCAGTTTCATTGTCAGGTTCCTCGATGCCTGGGGCACCAGTTCGGATGCTGTCGGAACCACGGTACCCAACCCCACCCACCTGAGTAACCCCAGATGCAGTTTCCCCTTCTTTTCCACTCAAAGTAAAACTGACCACACGTGCCCCTGCCCTTCGTTCTCAGCTGCAGGGACGGCGCTGAGTTTACTCACAAGAGCTTCACACGATCAGCGGTAGGTAAACATGATCAATCTCAATTGGCACGGAACAAGGTGTGGTCACTTCCGCCGGCGTCACATGACCTCGGAATCGAGGCTGAGGAGGAGGACGTTGACACGCGCGGAAATAGCAACGCACGACGCAGCAAAACATCATCTTCGTGCTGAGCAAAGGGAGCTGCCACAAAAGAATCAGGCTCATTTACTACACACACACACACACACACACACACACACACACACACACACACACACACACACAGTGCAGCCTGGTGGTGGTGGTGGGTGCGGTGCGTGTGAGAGCTACAATACAGAGGTACAACCATTGCCTGACCGAGTAAGGTCAAGCCACCAGAGTCAGCCCGCCCCACCCCATTGTTGACTGAACCCAGTTTCTACATCCCCACATGTTACTTAGGACAACACACCCCACCAGCCCCACCATCACCCAGGCCTCTCAAGAAACGCCACTGAATGCAACACTTGTGCGTTGGCCTGTTTGTGTATGTGCAGGGGTCAGTATATGGACCCTCCACTTGAGTTCATAGCGGATCTGTGTGGATGTGTACAAACAGGAACTGGGCTGTTTACCGGCTCCGATGGGCTCCACCTGGGAAAGACACGGGCTTCTGGGGAAGAGCCGATATCTCTGCAGCTCTGCACGGTGGGTGAACTCGAGAAGGGCCTGGCCTCAGAGGAAAAGCTGAGGTCAGAACAGCACTGCATTTCTTTCACGTGAACCTCTTCGTGAATAGATCTATCGTTTCGAGCTGATACATTTTGCCCTTCTGACCTTCACACACACACACACACACACACACACACACACACACACACACACACACACACTCTTGCCCTTCACACACATTTCTACCCTTCACACACACACACACACTTCTGCCCTTCACTCACTCAGACTCACACACACACAGACACACACACACACACACCTCTTCCTCCACTCTCCTCCTGTCCGGCGGTCCCTGCTGACCCCCCCCCCCCGGCCCCTCGGTCCACAGCGCGCTGACCTCGCCACACAAACGGTCAATTTGGCGCACAATGCCGCGGGTCCCCGGGGCCGGAACCCGCGAGACCGGCCCGCAATCCCGCTTCATCAGCCCTGCATCAGCGCTGATTACTCCCGCGGCGGATCCACGGGGGGGGGGGGGTTCAGGCGAGCCGGGGGGGGTGGGTTCGGAGGTCTCGGCCCGCAAACGCGCTCCAGCCGCCCGGCAGACGCGGTGATAGGGACCGCGGTGGAGCCACGGGGGG
>JAAUXT010081037.1_pt1 | contig 16971 bp, 22 predicted proteins | sample 7278171 | NCBI WGS metagenome assembly JAAUXT01 (sample SAMN14350112, study PRJNA611818) | marine sediment metagenome | isolation source: surface marine sediment (1.8m) | place: French Polynesia: Moorea | collected 2018-08 | reverse complement strand
TTGACAGGGAATAGATGCATAATATCAAAATTCTGCTATTTTGCTGGAATTTACCCAGCATCCCTCCCCCCATGGGGTAATCACGTGACCCCTTGTGGTTCTGGCTCTCTCTTTCACTGTCATGGCATCAGCTAACAGGGGTCTGCGTGAGATCACCCAGGAGGAACTCAACATTCTCAGCTTTTTGAGGCAAAATATTGCTCGAAAACTTGCCATCGAGGCACACCAACAGGGGTGACCAAAAACCCACCCCTGGGTGGTGCGAGCAACTGTTTGACATTTCAACCTCGGACCAACAAGTCATCAAAATTTTGATCGTCTTGTGTGGGCGGTAGCCCACGGGCAGTAGCAGGTGAGTGGTTCTCAAGTCACTCCACACAGCTGCAGAAGTTGGTAGAAACGCAGAAACCCAAACAAACGCCCCGATCAATTCAGAGCCGTTCCCGTCTCCCAGCGCTTTTCCTCAAATTGGTGTGTCTTCCAACCACACAACGCCGACAACCGTTTATTTGCAGGGCAACAGCTCCAAACATGGAGTGATGGCGGCGGTGGCGCGTCGGCTTGTGAGTGTGGTGGGCGTGTGTGGACGAGGCACCGGGCTCTGCAGCAGATGCTCCTTCAGTACAGCTGTTGTGCCGCGGTGTCGGCCTTACGTCAACGCGTTGAAACTTCATCCACGATTCCAGTTCGTCAGATACAAGCAAACGGTAGGTTCTGACAGGAAATGCGAGGCTTTTTGGACAAACTTGGTCTGTCTGCTTAATTGTTTCAAAGGATTTCTATTCTTCCTTTCTGCAGCAGAGTTTTGTCCTTCATGTTTTGCTCCGTTGGTGCCATCAAACCCGGAGACTTTATACTGAATCGTCCATTTCTTTCGTCTTCTGCGGCACAGATTGAAAAGAAGTTACAACATGACAAATTTGTTTTTTGTCGTCTTCGCACAAAGCACATGTTTGGGAACGGCAGGGGATTTTTGAGCAACAGGTACAACTCCAAAATAATTTTTGTTTCCAGCTTGCCAAAACTGATGCGAAACAAGCGGACGCTCAGGGAAACCTCTCGGATCCTTCAGTGGTTGTGGAAGAAATCTCCGCCTTGAATGGGGTCGCTCGGAAAGTTTCCGTGGACCCGTCGGACGGGTCCATCGTGGATACAGACAGGAATCGGTTGAGAGAAGCGAGTGCTCAGGATCCAGTGCCTTTTGTGAAGAAATCTCCCTGCACAGCTGTGGGAAACGATGTGACGTTCAGTGACGATCCGCTACGTGGCGCTGCCCTCAGTAGCGAAGCGGATGAAGTGAAGCGGAGGACTCGAGTGATTGACCCTCAGACGGAAGCGGAAGCGCCGCCATCTTGCGCGCCCCCTGCCGCCGTGGACCAGAAGTGGAAACCCGTCGTCCTCGACAGGAGCCAGCTTCTCGACAGTTACTTGAAACTTTCGAAGATCAGGTTGACGGGTATGTGCTCTCCGCGTCAACTGCTATTCAGAAAAATTACTGCAGAGAAAACGTGGAAAGAATTTCAAGTACTCACCAATTGCCAGTATGTTTTATTCCCGAGATTGGCATCACAGGGACTCACGGTGTGTTTTCTTCAGCTGAACCAGCATTGACGTCAGGGGGTCCAGCACTTGGGGACGAAGGCCCAAACTCCTTCAAACATTTCACATACGCGGCAAAAAAAGTGGCGTTTCGGAGTTTGGGGTGGGGGTCTTGGACGCCTCCAGGTCCGTTGGAGGTATTTGAGTGTGTTTACGTGTTGTAGGGTTGGTGGTGCTGACGACGATGGCGGGCTACACGATGGCTCCGGGAACGTTCCACCTCTCCACGTTCGCGCTGTGCACGCTCGGCACCGGGCTGCAGTCCGCGTCCGCCAACGCCATCAACCAGGTGCGAAGAAGCAGCGCTTTTGTTTATTCTCGAGGCCTGGCTTACGAGCTTCCTTCCGAAACTTGAGAAGAGACCATTGAAATTTTTGGTGTCAGTGAAGTTTGGAATGTGAAGTGGATCAACTCGGGTGCACCAGGTGTGTTATGCAGTGCATCCCTGTACAAAAAGGCCATGCTTGGTGGTGCTTGAGTCAGTCCCACAGACTTGACTTGTGGGACGCAACTCGTGATGTTTCCATTGTGAGACACGCTTCGTGTTTCTGTACACTTTTGCCCTGCGGTGCTGTTGGTTCGTCGCGGCGGTCTTGACTGATGCTGAGACTGATGCTGATGCCTTTGTTCCCACCTGTCCAGTTTCTCGAGGTGCCGTACGATTCACAGATGAACCGAACGAAGAACCGTCCCATCATACGAGGTCTCATCAGGTACGTTCTGTCCCATCATTCGAACTTTCTTCAGGTATGTTTGAACTGACACACTGGTTGGAATCGCAGGGAAGCCAATAGAATGAACGAAAGTCAGCGTGCGAATATCTCACTTTGCTGTGCATGATGCACGGCTGTCTGCTCAGTTCGTGTGATCCATTTGCTCGACGCGTGTCCACACTGCTGAGTGTTCTTGTTGTCGGTTGCAGCCCGCTGCACGCCGTCTCGTTCGCCGCGGTGACGGGCAGCGCTGGACTCTGCATCCTGCTGTTCGGGGTGAACCCGCTGACGGCGGGGCTCGGTGAGTGACGTCACGGCGTCCCCACGTGGTCTCTGTGGCGGCAGTTGTGCCTGACGGCGTCACCCCCTTGTGAGCGGTACACCCAGGAGTGTCATGCCATTGTGACTGGGGGGGGGGCTGAGGGAAGCGACGCCACGCCACGACGCTAAACGAGTGCGCCACACCGTCACCGCACGGGCGCTTGTTGACATTGTGGGCAACAGTAGAACTATTATCATGGTGTTGATCAGTGAGTTATGCAGGAACCTTCCGTTTGGAGGAACTGGAGACCCGCGTTTGCGGTGAAAGTTCGCGCGACTGACCACGTAAGCTGCTTTGCGCAGGCATGGCGAACCTGGTGCTGTACACGTGCGTCTACACGCCGCTGAAGCGCCTCAGCATCGCAAACACGTGGCTCGGCTCGTTCGTCGGCGCCGTGCCGCCCATGATGGGGTGGGCCGCGTGCGCCGGTCAACTCGATCCAGGTGAGCTGTCAGCACACACACACACACACACACACACACACACACACACACACACACCCCCGTCAGGATGTAAGGGTTCCGGAACTCATGTTGATTTCGAGTGCGAGATCATAGAACACTTCTGAGATTTTTCTGGATCACATAACAAGCTTGAAACTTTGTTGAGAGCAAGTTTTGTGATCCAGAAAAATCAAGAAAAAGTTCTGGGATCTCACACAAGCTATCAGCATGTTCTGGAACCCATTTCTTGTACAGAATGATGTGGCACAAGTTCAAGCATGTTTGTCATGACCGTATGAGAATTGGAAGTCTGAAACAGGGGAGGGGTTTGTGCACACACACAGACGCATACGCAAGCCAAATCCTCTCTGTTTCTCCCTGTTCCTCTCCTTTTCTCTCTGCGGTGCACGCGCACACAGAGCTTCTCTCACACAGAGGCGCGCACACAGAGACACACACACGTACAGACAGACAGACAGACAGACAGACAGACACACACACACACACACACACACACACACACACTTGCGTCGTCCGGTTTCAGGAGCGTGGCTGTTGGGCGGCATCATGTACGCGTGGCAGTTCCCACACTTCAACGCTCTCAGCTGGAACCTGCGCGCGGACTACTCCCGCGCGGGCTACCGCATGACCGCCGTCGTGGATCCCGCCCTCTGCAAACGCGTGAGTTGTGCGCACTCGTGCGTGTTCACTTCAGCATACCCTTGCAAAGCGTGCAGGGTACTGTTCTACGCTTTGTCCAGGGGTTTCTCGTGGGCGTACCCATTGTGAACTGAGAGTCACGGCAGTTTTGATCATTTTCTCGCTGATAGACGTTATTCTTCTTCAGCTTCAGCAATTTTTTGTGTGCCTATTTGGTCATCGCTTGTAAAACAGAGGGAAAGTCAGTTTGGCACTGAACATCCCGTCCTTGAGTAACACGTGATCGCGTTGACTTTTTGCCCGCAGGTGGCGCTGCGGTACTGCGTCGGACTGACGGCGCTCTGCACTCTGGCGCCCCTGCTGGAGCTCACGACGCCGCCGTTCGCGCTCGTCTCCCTCCCGCTCAACCTCTGGTTCACTCACCTCGCCTACAGGTTCGTCGTCGTGCGGAAATGAATGGAACTTTGTGTGCGTGTCTTTGATGTGCGCGTCTTTTTTGTTGTGGGGAGGGGAGGAAGGTGTTTTGTCATTCAGTTTCTGAATCAATTTCGGTTGGTCCAGTCCAGTTTTCAGCGATTCGGAATGTTCCGTGATTGCTGTTGTTGCAAAGAGGGGACAATTGTTCTTCTCTTTGTTGGACATGTTGATTTGGTTAGCCAGGTGCGAATCTTCAATTGACTGTGTCGTTGTTGCAGGTTTTACCGGGACGGGGACAGCAGTTCGTCACGGAGGCTGTTCCGCTTCAGTTTACTGCACATCCCGCTGCTCGTCGTCATGCTGCTCGTTACCAAGCAACGCCATGGTGACGGTGACGCTCGCGCAGAGCCCGCCGAAATCTCGGAAACAAGTGCCAGAACTGTCGGTGTCTTAGCAACCAAGACTGTTGGTGTTTCCTCTTAGCAATGAGCGAAGAGTAGGAGTTGCACAAAAAGAGTTTGCGACCAAAGTTTCAAAGTATTGACAAATCTGTGATTCGCTGCAAGAATACACAATATTTGGTTGCCTGGGACACGGAAAGCTCGCGCGTGTGCTGTTCGATGATTGCTTGGCTGCCGTGAGGACATCGGCACAGAACGCTTGCTGTGCTCTTGGACGATTGCTTGGTTCTGTTCTACAGATTGGTGTGCTTTAGATTTTGCTTGCGTCTCAACGTTGTTGAGTTTCGACTGAATGTTTGGTTCGTGCAGCGCATCACAGATCGGAATCGTGATATGTTGTGGAATGATGATTGTGTGTCGCGCGAAGGTCCCGAACGAGCCCCGCGAGTCTCTTCCGGTCGGTGGAAACACGTGACCTGACTGACCTTGACCTTGGGGAGTACATGGCGCTCTGGCTTGCCTTGTGAGGCACAGTGGTGGTGTACGAAGAATCAAAATATTCAAAATGTCAAACGAATAAATTGTGGATATTTGACCAGAGTTTGGTGTTTGTTGACGGCTGGTCTTTGCGTGTTCGGAACCGAGCAACTCGCCGAAGCTTCCACTCTCAACAAATTTGTGGCCGATTTCAAGTGTCCCTTGCCTTATTTGCGGTGGTGTCCGTTCTCCGCTTTGGAATTCTGTGGACATCGCAGAAGCTGCAGGAAATACCTTTCGCGAACTGGAAGAGATTTGTAGTGTGAATGGACACGTGTTTTCAACGTGCACGCCTTGGGTCGAAGCCCAGTTCACACTTCCGGCGCACGCGCGTGCGTCAAGCTTCTGTTGTGAATGAATGCGCACGTGTTCGTAAATTTACGTCAAGGCAATCCAGCTTGATCTCTCCGAATTGAAAACGGCAAAATTGCAAAAAGACAAACACTGCAGTTTTTTTGTTTTGCTCGAATACAATTTATTTTCCCACAATCTCCACATCGTGATTCGGCCGATCTATTTACAGTATCACATGATTTTTCGGGAGCCAGTCTGCAGAACAGCGCACATCCGGACAACACCCGACCCAAGGCACCCCCCCCCCCACACACACACCTTACACACAAACAACGTCGCCGGGCGAAGTTCCAAACACCGCACTGAACGTACTGAACAAACAAAAGTCCGACAAATCGGACAATTCCACGTTGTAACCACGTGCTCGAATTTCAAGAACTGTGTCGCTTTGCAAACACCAGACAAGAACAATAATTTTCAAACGTCTCCGTCGGTAACTTTCAAGTGTCAAACAAACTGGACAAAAGTTGCAAACGATGTGCGACAAAGATCTGGTCAGTCCCACGCTTCTTTTCTTCATGATTTTCTGTGTTTTCAGCTGAACATGAAACAAACATCGAGTTTCCTGGAGTTTGTTGAAACACAAACATCGCAAAAGTCAAATAATTTCAGGAACAAACACAACCCATTGAAAATATGACCTGACAACACCCCCCAAGCACACCTTATTCACCTAAACACAGCCCAGACCGTGAGAATATTTGCTCCCCACAACCAATCCTCGTCTCGTAACAGGTGCAATAATTGTCCGAAAATTCAGGTGCAACTTTCAATCAACCACAGAATCCGTGAGCAGCAATGGCGGAAGGCACCAGACTGAAGTGACAGCAAAGTTCGTCAGTGTTTCTCTTTCTTCTTGTCCTTCTTCTCATGTTTATGCTTGTGTTTTTTGTGTTCCTTTTTGTGTTTTTTATGTTTCTTGTTCTTCTTTTTGTTCTTCTTCAGCTTTTTCTTTTTGGAACCGCCAGAGGCGCTGCGGCTTCGCTTCCGCTTCTTTGACTTCCGGTTCGTCGAGCTACTTCCGGTCGAGCTCGAGTCGCTCAGCACGGAGTCCCCGTCCGTGACGTCATCGGAGTCGTCCGCGTCGCTGTCCGTGTCGTCGTAGTCCGGCTCGAACCCAGCCTCGTCCATCTGCGAGATTTTGCGCTCCACTGGAGCCGGTTTCGCCGGTTGTTTGACGCCCTCTGACGCCGTTTTCTTGGACTCCTTGCTGACGCGCGTCTCGGTCCGCGACTTCTTGCTCTTTTCGTCGCGGTCGGAATCCTCTGAGGAAGATCTGTTGGAATAACGTAAGCGAACTGTACCGAAACAATCCCACACACCGTGAGTGAGAACAGTGCAAGCGCATGCTGCAAAATCAGTGCAGAATTGAAATATGAATTCAGTTCTAGGGACTGAGCGATTCAACACGGCTCCAGTCGAATTCGGCGGACGCAACGCACCTGGGCCTCTTCTTCTCGGCGATTTTGCGCGTGTCGCGGCTGGTGCTGCGCACGGAGTCCCCGCGGCCTCCTCCCGGCGCGTCCTGCGACCCGCGCACGCCGAGCCGCTCCTTGACAGACGTGCGGCGCGACGAGCGGTCGCTCACCAACTTCCGGCCACGTGACGCGGACCGGGACTTGGTCCTGGATCGACTTCGCTTCCGCGAGTCCGACGACTTCACAGTCACCTAAAGGACAAAAAAACCGCGTAAACTGGAGTTGAACAAGATATTCTGGTGTTTCGATTTCATGTTTCAACAAAACTTGCGGGTGCACACGTCACACAAAGCTGGATAAGTCCCAGCCTCGAAAGAGTCACACAAGGACAACAAACATTCAGCAACAACCCTGACAGTTGTTTTCCACAGACGGAGTGGAAGTTGGACTCTGTCCAACACATCCTGTGTCCCCGGAGTCTCACCTGCACATGCGAACTCTTCTGCACCACTTTGCGCTCGTCTGAGTTGGCGCTGCTGCGTCGGTTCGACACCTGCGCTGAGATGGACTTCTCATCCACGAACACCTTCCTCCCGCCGCCCCCGCCCGTCTTCCCGGTGGCGCCACTGCTGCTGCTCGACTTGGTTGCGGTGGGGGCGCCACTGCTGTCGCTGCGCCTGGTACCGGAGGCGGCGCCCCCGCGCGGTGGCGCTGCGGGCGGCGCGCTCGTCATCATGACGGTGCGCGGCTTGGAGCGGATCGCCAGGTCGGCGCTCTCTATCACAGATCTGTGTGCGGAAAAGGAGAATTGTTTGAATTTGCACATCAATCTTTTTTTTTCCAAGACGGGCGTGGCTGTCAGAGAAGGTGCACAACACCACTGAGTATCTGGTGTGAACTACCGGCAGAGGGCTTTGACTGAAGTGACGTCGCTCACCTTGGAAGCTGCTTCGGTTTGCTGTCGCGCTGTCGGTGCTTCTCGCGCGGCGCCGGGCTCACCGTCGTCGACTCGTAGTTGTCCCACTTGGACGGCGGCGGCCGCGCAGGGGCAGACGCCGCCGCTTGGGGTCGACCCTTCCTTCCAACGCTGCGGTCACGTGACGTCGTCTCCTCGTCGCTCGACGACTCGCTGCTGCTCGGCGAGCGCTTCTCACGTGGTTTGTCACGTGGTTTCCGCGGGGCTGCTGCGGACGCCTTTTTATCGCCCGGCAAGACGACGGGGTCAACACCAGGTGGCGCGGGCTCCGGAGACGCCGCTGTGCGCACGCGCGTACTGGCCTGGTCCGATTTGCCTGAAGAAACTTTGGAACTTGCCTGGAAAAATGTGTTTCAGTATTCAGCAAGAGGACATCAATTTGATATTTTCAAGCCACGATTTGAGTCAAAAAAATTTTCAATTCGTATCGCAACAACAAAGGGCCTCAATTTTTCAAGTCAATTCGGTTGTGCAGACCGTCTGAAGTATGAAGCAACACGACAAACAGACGACGCACCTTGGCGGGTTTTGCTTTGGCCGGGCTGCGCGAGGCGGAGCCACCGCTGTCGTAGCGCTCACGACTCGACTTGTCACCAGGTGGCGGCGCCGGCTTCTTGTGCTTCTTCTCGGACACGTGGTCAGACTCCTGCAATGCGTTCAAAACACGTGATCAGTTCAGGACATTCCGGACAGCGAGTACCGAAGAATGTGGACAGAAGCACTGTTGCTTCTTTTGTTTTCCACAACTGACAGCGAACAAAATGACCAGACATTGACCTTTCTCCTGCTCTCCTTCTGAGAATCCCTGGCGCCATCTTTGTGCGACGGGTCACGTGACGTTTTGCGCGGCTTCGTCGCTGCAGGCTTGTCGTCCTTGGCGACGCGGTCGGTGGAGCGGTACTTGTCTTCGGGCGGCGGGTAGCGGGAGGAGGGCGCGCCGCGGGGGTGCGACGGCGGCGGCGCGTGCGAGTCTCGCTTCCCGGGCGGCAGCAGCGGAGGCGCCCCCGGGTGGTGTCGGGAGGGCGGGGCGCCGGGCACCGGACCCGTCCCCGCGCGCGGACTCACAACCAGCGGCTGCGTGAACCGCTTGAAATTCCCTTCGTCCTCAGAGTCACTGGAGAAAGAGTCGGACGAGAATTCAGAGTCAGTCGAATCGTGACGAGACCTCTTGGTTTCCACCGGACGTTTCTTCGGCTCCTGTGGCTTGACCTTTTTGACCTCCTTGACTTTTTTCTCCGGAAGCCTTTTCTTCACATCAGCTTTTGTCACATTCTTCTTGTCTTTCTCTTCTTTTCTCTTGGCGCTCTCAGCACGTTTCTTCTTCTCGGCCTCGGCCTTCTTCCTCTGCTCTGACTCGCGCTTCTTCAGCTGTTTCCGTTTCTCTGCGATGATGGCGCTGTCGTCGCTGCTGTCCGAACTGTCGTCGTCATCGTCACTCGACGACGAACTGTCCGAGTCGCTATCACTTTCCTCGCTCTCGTCCTCCTTCGGTGCTGCCTTTGGTTTTTGCTGCTGCGGCTTCTCCTTTGACTCCGTTCTCGCCACACGCCTCGCACCGTTGAGTTTTTCCTCCTCCACATCACCGGTCTTTGCGTCCTTGACTTTCTCTTGCTGAGTGTCTTTGGCGACGCTGTCATCGCCAGCAACAACCCTGGATTCATTTTCGACTTTGGCAACGACGGATTCATTTTCCACTGTTTTCTTGTCAACAGAACTGCGACCATCCACAACAGGCTCATCAGCTGTCTTTTCTGAGTCTTTGGTTTCAAGAGTTTTTGAGCCCTCCTTGGTGTCCTGGCCACCTTCAAGTGTTGCGTCAGTTTGAACAGTTTGAATCTCAATGACTGAACCATTCACGCGGTTCACCCCAGCGTCCTGATCCCCAGGTGTCAGCACCTTGTTCACTTCCGCCCGCGCATGTGCAACGCCATGTCCCTGAACTTCTTTATCTGGCGCCTTTTGCTCTTGCGCCTGCGCGTCGCCAGCGCCCCCTGTGGTTGCGCCAACTGGGGCCGAGCCCAGATCGAGGCTCTCGTTGAGCGTCACGGTGGTGAGGCAGCGCGGGGCGTGGTAACCTTGTCCCTCGCCTGGGTACTCGGCCTGGCCGGCGCCGCCGAACTCAGCACCGCCGGTGACGCCGCCGCCGGTTGAGCCGGCGTCCCCGCCCACGTGTCCCGCCATTATCTGTGGCGTCGCGCCGCCGATCACAGTGATAATTGACTGATGTGTGGCGTCACTGCCCGCCGGCTGTTCTGCCGGCTGTTGCGCGCCGGTCGCGTTCCCCTTGTCTTCCGCCAAATTCTTGACGCGCTTCTCGTCGACGTCTGCCGTCTTTTTCTTGCGCGCCTTGTTCTCCTTGCCGGCGCCACTAGATGTCGCTCGCTTGTCGCGCTTCTGCCGCTCCTTCTCACCTTTCTTCGTCTTTTCCTTCTCAACTTTCTTCGTGGCTTTGGCTTTATCTTTGCCATCCTTTTTGTCAGTTTTGGATTTCACTTTTTCACTTTTCTGTTTGTTGTCCTTGACCTTTTTGGAATCGCGCTTGTCGTCCTTCGGCTTCTCGTTCCTTTCCGGCTTCTCTCGGGACCTGTCGACTTTCTTCGCTTCTCGTCCGTCTCTTTCTCGACTGCAATTATTCCAAGTCACATCCTTTGATGTGCAAGATACAAAAGCAGAGATACCACTCAACATTGTGGCGACGTGTGTGGGAATGTTGTCGTAGCGGGTGTGTTTTTGTGTGTATGCGTGTGACGAAAGGATGGGTTTGGGTGACCGTAGTGCGTCACTTGTGTGGATGCCGGTGTAAGTGTTGCGGCGCGAAGCTGTCCTCAGTGTGCGTGTGTTTGTGTATGTGTGTGTTTGTGAAGAAAGGATGTGTGTGTGTGTGTTGGCGTTGTGGGTCCTCATCTGTGTGTGTGCGCGTGTGTGTACACGTATGAGCTTGACTGACTCACCTGTGAGGGCGGTATTGCTGGTGCTGCGGGCCGGGCGGAGGCGTGTGCTCCCCGGGAGACCTCTGGTAGCCGCGCGGCGGGCCCGGGTACTGCTTCATCAGCTGCTCCTGCGTCAGCTGAGACCGGTTCTCCCCGTACAGGCAGTCGTAGTATCGGCGGTACCACTCGATCCACGTCGGGTCGCACTGCTCCGCGTACCTGCGCCCAACACACAGAGGATTCAACCGAGGCTCAAGATGCACAAAGCGGAATGTGTGTGTGTGTGTGTGTGTGTGTGTGTGTGTGTGTGTGTACACGGGTTTGGGGCAGCTTGACACCTCAGGATTGGATTGTCACGTGTGTCGCACTGACGTCATTTTTCTGTGTCAGATTACATGACTGGCTCATCTACGTGGTCATCTTTCGACCCCCCCCCCCCCTGAATCAAGCGATGTTTGGCTTTGGGTACATTTCTCTGCGATGGCCTGTGTGCGTGTATGCATACTGCAGTACTGACCGGATGTACTTCTCGAAGCGGTTGTACTCGTCCTGGGTGAAGGTGGGCGGTCCGCCTGCGCCGGCGCCGCCGCTGCCCGGGAGGGAGTCCCCGCCCGGCGCCCCGGGCTTCAGCGGGGCGCCGCCGCCCGGACCCGAGTAGCTCCCGCCGCTGCCGAGGTACCGATCGCCCGGTGGTCCGTCCCTGCGAATTGACAAAACAAACACGTGTCAACACAGCATTGGGAAAAAGACAATGCCACGAAGAAAACCTGGATCGATCTACTGGGTGGTTCTGGGAGACGCACCCATTGTTGCACCCAGAAAACACAGTTGGACGACAGCATCACACTCTGACCCGAAACGCAACACAACAACTGCCCCATGAAAGCGCACCGTTTGACACAGTTTGCATCCCCCCCCCCCAACCTTGGTAAGTGAACCAAAGCGCACAGACACACAACCGCCGACAGTGATTGCATTCAGCGCGAGGCAGGTTGCCGTCGCCGAACCGCGGTTATTTCTGTCACCACACTTGAGACGCACAAAACGACGCACCTGTTGTAGGGAGACGGGTGTCGTGGCCGGCCTCGGCTTGACGGGCGTCCGGGGGACCCGCCCCTCCGCCGCCCGCCGCCGCTGTAGGGCGAGCTGCCGCCGGGGGAGCGGGAGCGGGAGTGACGCCGCGGCGGGGGACCCCCGCGCCTCCGCCCCCGCGGAGACAGGGACCTCCGCCCTCGGGACCGCGACCGAGACCTGCAACGTGACGAATGTTCAGTGTAAATCTCTTCTCAAGATTCTCAGTGCAGTTTCTTTCTCTGATCGTGCATTTGACGGCGGCACTTGTTTTGACCGCGAGAGTCCCAACGCGCCCAACGTCGCGTCCTGTTCAAACGTCACGTTTGACGCGACGTTGGATCGGCGGGGTTCAACGGGTGCTTCGCACACGCTGTTGCTGTTGCGCATATTTTCACGTCGAGGCACATGTACCGTGACTGAAATTTGAATCTCGTGGTCTCACCTGAACTCATGTGACTTCCGGCGGCCACGTGATCTGCTGCGGGACCTGCTGAGCGACCTGCGCCGCAGCCCCGGAGACCTGCGCCCGCGCGACCGCGACCTGCTGTACGACCTCGGTGACCTTGAGAAGGAGCGCGACCTTGAGCGGCTGCGCCAGCGACGCGGGCTGTGCGACCAGGATCTCCCGCGAGACCTGAGGAAGTGAAGCAGAAACTGTGAACTTGGTGTCGGACGTCTTCGCTGCGAATTAGTACCAAGCATTTTGTTGCCACGAAATACGCCAATGCGAACTTATTGTTGGGAGACCCCCAGAGTTTTCTTTCAAAGCATTGATGCAAGTGGTGTCGCGCGAAACGCGAAAATCGTTCAACAAGCAGCGCTTTTCCAATTGGCCTGCCAAGAGCGAGTGCAACAGCCAGGAGCTTCGCGCCACAGATCAGGGATACATACCAGCGTCCGCGGGACAGAGAGCGCGAACGGGAGCGAGGCGAGCGAGAGCGCGTGCGCGACTTGTACGGGCGTTTCTTGCGCGCCGCTAGTTCGCGCTCGAAGTCGTCCATCGGGTCCGCCCGTCGCTTCCGCCTGGGAAAAAAGGGCGACAATTAGGATCACATGAATTTCCTGTCACGTGACTTGAGAATTGCCAACCACGTGGTCAGACTTACGAGAATTCTGCCTTGGTTCTCTTCATCTCCTGTTCCAGCATCTTCTGCTTGGTCCTGTAGAACTCTGCCTCTGTGAGGGGCTTGGGTCCCGGCGGGCCCCCGGGGAAGCCCGGCGGGGGCAGGTGTCCCGGGCCCGGGGGCGGGTACGGCGGCGGCGGGCCCGTGTAGCCGGGCGGCGGCGGCCCGGGGAGGCGCGGCGGAGGCAGCGGGCCGCCGGGTCGTGTGGGCGGCGGTGCGGCCCCGGGCATCCCCGGAGGAGGCGGCTGCCGAACCCCCGGTGGTCCCAGTGCTGTAACGAACAAAAGGAAGGTTGTGAAATCACAATCACAATTGTTTGCAGCAAATAAAATGGACTGCCACCCACCAGATGTTGAACAACAGAAATTGTGTCCCGTTTGAGAGATTTTATGCAGAACTCTGCATCCAGTGTGAGGAAACTCAAAGGACCGTTTCCTTCTTACATTCACGAAAACTAGGGCAGAATGACGTTCACTCACCGGAAGGAGGAGGCCCGCGGAACTGGACCGGAGGACCGCCCGGCCCTGCGTTGTAGCCCGGAGGAGGCGCGCGGTTTGGAGGCAGCACGTGCGGAGGGAGCTGCTGCACCGGGGGCCCGGGCCCCGTCACCGCGGGCGGAGGTCCGGGGAGCACGGGCGGACCAGGCCGCACCCCGCCCGGGAGAGGGCGGCCGGGCGGGGGCAGCACCCGCGGCTGCAGCCCTGCAGGTGGCGGGGGAAGCTGCTGACCAGGGAGCGGCCCCCCAGGTCTGACGGGGACGCCGGGGTGGTGGGGCATCGGAGCGCCCACCACGACCGGAGCCCCAGCGAGAGAGGCGGCGGTGGGCGCCTGCGACCCGGGGAATGACGTCGGCGGCGCGTGGCTCACCACCGGCGGCTGATGCTGGGACGTCGGCGGTAGGGGCAGAGGCATCCCCGGCTGCGCCGGGGCGACCAAATGCTGCGACGGAATGACTGAATGCGGAGGCACCCCCGCGTGGAGAGGTACCCCAGGCTGAGAGGTGTGCGGGTAGGCGCTGGGCGGAGGGTACGAGGCGGGAGGAGCCTGTGACGCCGCCGGGTGAGGCGGCGGCTGCTGCCCCGGCGCCGCGTGCACGTCGGGCTGGACAGGAGACTGACCGTCAGCGGGACCGCCGGCCGGGACACTCGCCAGATCTGCAAAGACACACCCACGTCAATGATTGAGAACCGCACACAGACACACAGTCCACAATAACCAAACAAAGCAAAATGCAAATTCATTTCCACTGGTGTCAACTCCAGAAGTTCCACTCACTGTTGGCGCTGACTCCCCTCTCGTCCTTGCGGTACGGCTTCGCGGGCGCAACCGGCGCCTGTTGCTGCTGTTGTTGCTGTGGGAGACCGTCCGCAACTGGCGCACTCGGTCGAGCCTGAAACAATTTCAAAGAATGTTCAAGAGTTGATGGAGCAGCAGGCAGCTACTCCTCCATGCAATTCGGTAGATTTTCATATTTCCCATTTTCACAACGGCCACCACAGCACTGCGCACTCTCAGTGAAGAGAGCGCTGGACGCACCTCTGGCGCCCGCGCGCCTCCTCTGTGTGGACTGGCGACGCCATCTGGTGTGAACGGAGACGACTCGGGAGCCGGGCTCGACCTGAAAACGAACAACACACGTCAGTGCGACAAACGTTGGGAAGTGTCAGAATTTGGAACTCCTGCGTCACACTTGTTTTTTTTGTCTGTGGAGACAAGAGCACGTGTGCTGGTGCTCGCAGTGGTGGGTGCTGTCATGTTCCGGTGTGTGTGTGTGTGTGTGTGTGTGTGTGACCGTACCCTGCTATGACTGGTGAGGCCGTGTTGGCCGACTCAGGCTGCAGTGAGATCCCGGCTGCATTGTTCGCTGCTGACGTCTTGGACGCCTTGTTGTATCCTGCAGAAAACAAGCATCGTGGGATCAGTTCACGTTGAGGCTGAAGTTGAGATATGTAAACACACTGCACGTGTCTTGAGACGGAAGTTCTGCAGAAATGCCACGCACCTGTTGTGTTCATGAAGTTCTTGACGGTTTTGCGGAGGATGATGTTGGGCACGAGCGTGTCCGGAGAGACGCCGCTCTCCCCACACGTCGGGAACGGACACACGTGGTCCTCCGTCGACAGCAGCGCGTTCCGAATACCTGTCACGTGACACAACCAAGTCAACATCACATGACCACGGGAGACGTGCGAGGAAGACAAGCCCTCAGGTGCGCACACACGCCCGTACCACACACCGGCCATTCATGGATATGTACCAAGGACCCTCCCAATCAAATGCACACACACACACACACACACACACACACACACACACACACACACACGTGTACTCACACTCGTCGCAGAAGGTGTTCCCGCAGCACGTGGTCACGACGGCGTCGGTGAGGATCTCCTTACACAGCGGGCACAGCAGGTTGGCGTCCACGGCGTGTTCCTCCGACAGGCGGCGCTCCGGAGACGAAGACTTGACGAACGGAGGCTTCTCCTTCTTCCCCTCCATGTACGCCCTCCTGGAAAACACCAAACGGTTTTCCTTGTGAATATATTGCTCTCAGGTGCAATACGCACCTCAAAATTTGCCCCTGATTACACTCAAGAATATAAAATCATTTTTTATTTGTTTGATGCACCATTTTGGTGCAAAAATGTGCAGACTTGCTACAGGCGGCACAATTTAGTTCGTTGACTGTTGCACTGCGGCGCCATCCGCGAAACGCCATTCCGGCCATGGGTGCGTGCGTGACGAAAGCTTCGTCTTCCAACACAGTCAAGTGTCAAGCGCAAACGCGTCCCCCACCCAACCCCCAAGGCCCAACTTCGCGTCTCGGAAACTCACGCGTCGAGGGTGGGGACGGCGAGCTGGCCTGTGTGCGTCATCATGGCCCCGGGGATTCCCCCCGCCTGCATCGTCAGTGGCGTCAGGAAGCTTTGCGGGATCCCTGTCGCGCGACGCACCTTGAAGTCCGGCTGCATCGGAACCTCCTGCAACAACAACCACCACGTGGTCACAGAGCAGTCACATGACCCACAGGAAAAGGTCACGTGACCAGAGGATTCGGGTGATCCCAGATCACTCTGGAAGGCCTTGATGGGAACAAGAGATTTCATGACGCGTGTCCTGACATGGACGTCGAAAGTGTTGACAGTCTTGGAGATTGAATCTTACAATCTTACACAGCGGAAGAGTGAGAGCTCACCGGTCTGTATGTGCACTGGTTGATGAGGTGGCCCGGTTTGTTGCAGCGGTAACACACGTAGCCGCTCGGGGGTGGGCCCACCGGAAACCGGGGACGCACGTACCTGCGACACACACCACAAACAAACGTTTCATACGACATCATATCACACGGGGTCGGGGCGGGACGTGGTGAGGGGTCGATATCTGACGTAATGGAAGTGCTCATGTGGCTGAACGAGACTTTCTTTTTCAGAGACGAGCGAATTTGATGACGCCTGCACACAACGTTGCTTTGATTTCACACTGACGAGCCAGCACTGCATTACTGTTCAAGTCACTCAAAAGACACTGCAGGGAGACGGTACGCACGGCGCGTCCGGTGTGAATACGGCCTTGACCTCTCGCACACTCACGTGGACACGTCGTAGTCCCGCGTCGACTGGCGCATCATGGCGGTGATCTTGTCTTCCTCCGACGCGTGCGCGCCCGCCAGATCCGCCGTCTGAAAACCACGTGATCGGGTCAACTCAGGCGAAGCTGTGGCAGTGCCCGGATTTACATTCTCAATTTCGTCCGAACGTGATGGGGGGGGGGGGGGGGCTACCTCTCTTGTTGGGAAGGACAACAGACTTCAAACATATAATCCTTGGATATCATATCGTGCGACATTTATGTTACAAATAACGTGTGCGACGTCGTGCCTTATCATGGTAAGAATCGTCGAGACAGTCGAGACGATTTCCATGATAAGGTACGATGTCAAACATGTTATTTGACGTATACCACGACAATCGTGCAATTACTGATGGATAATGGACGCAGG
>JAAUXT010003481.1_pt1 | contig 16977 bp, 19 predicted proteins | sample 7278171 | NCBI WGS metagenome assembly JAAUXT01 (sample SAMN14350112, study PRJNA611818) | marine sediment metagenome | isolation source: surface marine sediment (1.8m) | place: French Polynesia: Moorea | collected 2018-08 | reverse complement strand
TACATCGTCTGGACAGGGAGCGCGCGCGCAATCTCGAGAGCGAGAACCTGTTGTATTCGGAGCCCGTAAAGGTCCAGAGTGCGTCATAACGGGGGGGGGGGGCCAGACTGTGAGCTGCGGTCCAGTTTGTTTGCTCCTGCTGAGCTTCGCTGCTGCTCTCCACAGCGAGATTAAAAGACAGCGTGGAACTACAGGCTCACAGACGTGTTCCACGCTCTGTGTGTGTGTGTGTGTGTGTGTGTGTGTTTTCATGTGTGCGTGTGTTCATCCAAATGGTATTGTTGAAGGCAAAACAAAAGCTTTAGTCATTGGCTCAATCCCCTCACGAACCCCACCCAACCACAGCCGATGTTTTCCTCCCTGTTCAAACCGAAGTCCAAATTGCGCTTTACGACCAAACTGCACCGAGCAACAATTCCAATTTGGCTGAAAACCTGCGGCACAAAAGACGGTGTCTCCAACTCCCTCGGGGTCTACACAACCTCGCCCAACAAACACAGCCTGATGGGAACCTAAACACCAATTTTCTACCGACGATCCATCAACCGCGTTGTCGCTCGAAACACTGAACCGAAACACCGGCCCGAGCGAAATTACTCACAAACAAACGCGGGACGTTGTCACACGATAGGCGCTCGTCAAAAACACAACAATGGCTCCTCCTGGGACCCAGACTGACACAACGAGTTTGTCTTGAGAAGAACCGTAGCAAAAAGCATCTGCCCCAAAAAACCTCACAGAAGCAGTAACAATTCGTCTCTTGCACACACAGATGTAATCCGGCACGCCATTCGACGATCGCCAATACACCACACAGCGGAAACCACCTCGCCGAGACAAAAGGCGGTTTGGGCCGCACTGAAGATCAAAGGGAGGCAGCAGGTACTGTACCTGTGCGACATCCAGGTGGGCGATTATATCTCCGTCTGATCCGGGCGACAGACCAGCCAAATTAAGACACAGCCTCCAGGTGCCACGAGTGACGAAGACTCTCTTTCAAGTCAAAGTACCGTATTCACCCGTGTATAAGTCACACCCAAGCAAATGACGCACCCCAACTTTTGCCTTGATTTTCTTGTATAAAATCATATCAAAATTATAGTAATCTCACACCTATACATGAGATGCACCCCTACTTTTGGTACTCAATTTTGGGACAAAAAGATGCATCTTTTACACGGGTGGATGCGGTACGCCCTTCATACCATCGCGACACTAACATTTGCCAACGTGAGCGCAAATCTGGTCAATTTTCTCACTCGAGACAAAACAGACAAGAGTGATTTGGTTCCGGCAAGAAAACAACCACAACTTGCGCAATTCTTTCCACTTAAGAGCCGCAGTTGTTTTTGGATTCCAAACGCAGCAGAAGCAGGATTTCCTCCACCTCTGCGAAACACCGCGGGCATAAAAGTTTCAAAGTTTCCTGAAAGAGCCGCGGCTGCAATTGAGATCTCGTTTTCCCCATCAATATTGCAGGTGGAGCTGGAATTAACCATGGGGACGTGAACACACGGCGCTGCGCTCAGGAGGCGCGCACCCCGGCGGCGTCACGCGTTGTCGCCGCTGCGTTCCTGCGCAATAAGCACAGCGTCCGCGCACAATGGGAGCTGCGTTGTGCTGCGTTGTCGCTTGCAACGTCTCGCCGATTGACGCACACGGGGACGCGAACACACGACATCTCCGCTTTGAGCAGCATTCACCCTGGCGGCGTCACGCCCTGCCGCTGCATCACTGCGAAATGGGCGCTGCGTTTTCGTTTGTAACGTCCTGACAAGTGACGCACACGGTGACGCTCCGCTCAGGACGCGTTCACCATGGCCGCGTCATGCACTGCTGCTGTGCCTCAAATAGGCGCTGCGTCGCTGAGCAACAGGCGCTGCGTTGTTGTCTAAAACGCAGCGACTGACGTACACGTAAACACCACACGGCGCAACGCCCAGAACCCGTTCACCCTTGATGCGTCACGCGCTGCCGCTGGCGTCCATAGCGTACGAGTGCAACGACCATCTGCGTTGCAAGCGACAAAACAGCGCCGATCAACTTTTTCTGGGACGCAACGCGTGGCGCACGCCGTGTGAAGCAGGCCTCGTCACCCGCTACGTCGCTACGCAACCGGCGCTGCGTTGCTTGCGACAACGCAGCGCCGGTTATAAACGCATCACGTGACGCATCCGGTATGAAGCGGGCCTTTCAGAGCTGGCGCCACGGCGTCTGTGCACCCGCCCCACCTGCATTGAGCTTTGTGTAACGTGATCGCCTTCGGAGCTCCGCCGCTTATGGCGTGTCGGTTCAACTGGAAGCAATCTAAGTGACACATCGTCAAAACAAAATCAATCCTGTTTCATTTTTCCCATACCGCTACAAAAAGTGTTTGCGAAAAATAAACGAGTGGAAAAACACGGTGTTGGTCTCCCCCCCCCAGATTTCCTTTCTCTCGAAACACTACGCGACAAAGCGCCGTTTGCGTTTCTTGTTGTGTCAATGTGATGAAGATCGCTTGGATGCGCCGTGATGCAACATCAAACGAACTTTGTTCTCCCCCCTGTTCTTTGATAAAGGGTCTGTCACAAACATTTGCTTTTTTGCAAATCACGAGAGAACAAGCGACAGAAACTTCAAACTCTCACTGCTACCTGAGAAACGTGAGTCATGGCTACGCAATCTGCATTGAAAATTCATGAATTGTACGTTGAATTGTTCTGATGACACATCACATACCCGTGCACTGTGTGTCATGTACATGTCACCAGGTACAGACACAGGCCTTTCCACTTTTACTTTTCCCATCTTTCGGATCTCGTGCCATTTCCAAATGGTTTGCCAGTTTTCAGATGTCCTTCCCAATCCACTTGCTCACAATGAGAATGCAGAGTGTGCAGATCTTCTCCCTTGTTATCAGCACTGGGAAGGAGCGCAACTGGACTGAGCCGAACCTGATGAAGATGAGGAGGGAGGCAGAGAGACCAGCAGAACACAGGGCCCAGTGCCAAGAGCAATTAACGTGACCGACTAATGGGCGTGTGTGGTGCACATGCAAAACCAACTCTATTTCTGGACGTCAATCTCATCATCATTATCTTCGCCTTTGTTTGGATCCCAGTTTTATACCTGCATCTTTCTGAGGAAAGGTACGTCTGTTTCTGTAGCACATTGGCTCAAAGGACGATGGACTCTCCTTGCGGAAAGAACGCCTCGTATCCAGCGCAATGTACAGAGATGGAAAGTGAAGAGCCACTACCCCAATACCTCAGCATCAGGGCACGGTCGGCTCCTTCAGTCGCTCCGGTGCAAAACGTTAAAAATGCGGGATTTGCAGCCACTTTCAACTTGACAGTGATGATGACGATGAGTTTCCTCTGCGTTTCGGTTTCGGACGCCCCCCCCCCCCACCCCCACCGACGCTGCGCAGCCAAATGCGGATAAATCATCACTGCGTTCCAGGCAGGAGGTCCGATTGTTTCGTATGAAAACTCAATTCTCGGAACACGTGCACAAAAAAGCTGATGATCATACGCAAATAGCGCTTTATGTGACAACATTGGAACAACAAACATGATTCATGAGGACGACAGCTTCAAGGTCGAGCTACACGTGGATATGTCAACGAGAACGCTTTACAGTGCTGAGACGCGCGACTCGCATCAGCGTGGACCAGACGCACGCCGTTGCAGGAAGCTTGAAATGAAGGGTTGCGATTCGTGCAGCATTTTACTTGTTCGGTGGGGAACGGAAAATTCTGGATGCGACGGCACTTCGTTGGTCCTGCGCTGTTGCAGTTGATTCCGTTTCCAAGAGTCTCCTCCGCAAACCTTGACCGGTACCACGTCTCAGTGACACGCATGAAGATCATATTTCCTTGACTGTCTCCCCCCTCTGAAGCCACAGACAAAGGCGTGGCACGGAACGCTGGAGAGCCGTATCTGCTCCGTCAGGCCGTCTTGGGCGAAACGACCCACGTTCTGCAGTGTTGGGCAAAACAACTCATCTACTGCAGTTTTGGGCTGAACTGCCATGTTTGCTGAATGACCCACGTCGAGTCTACTGCCGTGTTGGGCGAAATGACCCACGTTCTGCTCGGCCCCGATAACGGAGGCGTGAACCGACAGCGTCCTGATTGTTTTCCAGCGCCGTCCATCCTCGTCTCCACTGACCTGATTAGCTCGAGATTCCATCCATCAAAACACCCTCCAGATCCCAAGGTCGATTTCTCCTTCCATCCACCCACCCACCCACCCTCCGGATCCCAGGGTCGATTTCTCCTTCCCAACCAACCATCCATAGAGCCAAAACCCACCCACCCACCCACCCACCCACCCACCCACCAGAGGCGAAGACGGATTCTGACGCAAAGATGTGAAGAATCTCCCATCCCACTCAACAATTTCCTTGGACCTTGAGCGGAAACGGCAAAACATACACAGCTTCATTTAGAAACGTCGTGTGTTGAACTTGATCTGTCTCCTGTATCGATTACCATTGCACGAGCTCAGGAGTGATACCGTATCCACCCGTGTTTTAGATGCACCATTTTGCCCCAAAATTGAACACCAAAAGTGGGGGTGCGTCTTTTACGTGGGTATGAAATTGGTATTATTTCAATACAACCTGATACCAGAAAACCAAGACAAAATTGAGGGTGTGTCTCATACTTGGGTGCGACTTATACACGGGTGAATACGGTAACTGTGAAGGCGATGCCCACTTGCTTCCTTCCTCGCTCAATCAATGAAGCCTTCATTGCAAACCCAAATCAACAATCTCTAAATACCTTCATAAACCACGCATGACTACATGTACCGTATCACTGTGGGCTACGCCACCATATTTATCATTGACGCCTTGGTGTTTAAGGGAGGGATGCAGCATAGATTTTCAATTGCGGACAAGCTACATACGCATCCAGCAAAATAAGGATATGTGAAACATCCTGTTTATCAAAATGCAATATCCAACAGGAAACGCGAGTTTGTTGCGCATTCTGACTCAGTCCCATCTGCAACAGCTGCGAGAGAGAAAAAGTTTATCTTGACGTTCTGCAACAAGCGTGGTGACGGTGACTGTTTCTTCGGGCGCCGCCATCAGATGTGATTCGGAACCAGGGACTGTGGCTTCGCCCAAGTTGTGGTTTGGCAAATTCACCTTCCCTTGGTTTTCCTGACAAAAGCACCAAACAGTGTTGCCACACGCTGAATCTCTCGAATCAGCAATTCGCTCGAATTGGCAAACAGAAATCTTTTCGCCAGCTTGGCCTGACAGGAAACTTGGTGGATTTTACCAAATTCTGGAAACAGTCCGGAGGCGGAGGTCAGAAGTCAATCTACATCATCTTTCCTGTTCAAAGCATGATTCCAACACACACGCCAAATATGCTTCGCATTCTTCGCATTCGGCGAGCGTAAAAACAATAGAGTGAGCACACACACAACCTGTGCCAAAAGGAATCTGACGTGCCCCATCAACGCTCTCCTTCAGAAGGCCCCACACACCCAGAGCTTCTGTAGCGCTTCTGATTTGCGCTGCAAATCCCCACCCAGACGTACATCATGCGTCCATAATGGAATCGGTCAGCTCATAATTGACCCGTATAATTACGGGGGATGTAAATGGCGGCATTACACACACAAGTCTGTGTGCAAACAGTGTCAGAAGTGACACGCAGAGCGGCTCGCTCTAATTGATCATCAGAACACAAGTACCGCGTGAGTCGGACCAGAAGCCGCATTGAGAAAAGGTTCTGCTGCGAACATCTGGAACATTTGGATTCTCCTTGGGAACGTGCACTGCTGTGCGCATCGAAACTGACTTTTCACTTCGAAGTCATCAAGGTGGGTGTCTACGTGTGCAAAAAAAAAATGTGAACCCCCCTCCTCACAAATCCCCCTGCAAGCAAAATTATTTCCACGCACCCTGCTCTTCGCATTTGCGCGATTGGCAGAAGTTCAGCAAATTTCAACACACGCCATTCCTCCCTGTCCTCGCGAACGCGTAAGGTGACCAACGAGTTTTTTCCCGACAGTGGGGGGGGGGGGCAGTCCACACTGCGCCGTCACACGCAACACGTAACCAGCCTTTTCGCCGGGGAAGAAGTCGACGAACCAGACAGACAGACGGGGTTATAAATATTCCGCTCGCGAACGAGGCGGATAAGGAAGCAGCTTCGCCGCAAATCGTCTCAATTGTCTATGTAAATTCACTTTCCGTGCTGCACTGGTCGCTCTGATACACAACCTGAATTCTCTCACTGACGTAGGGAAGCAAGGAAATCAGGCACACATGCCAAATATAATTCAGTGGGATTGAAACGTCACCAGTGTGTTAATTTTCACGGTTATTCCAGTATTTTGTCACGAAATGCCAATGTTCATGACTCTCCAACAATTGCCCACAGAAAACTTCCACATGAAAACGGACTTGCGTTTTGTGAAACGTTTTCTGACACTTTCAGTTCATAAACACTTCGATTGAATTGATTTGAACTGGTGGAACCTCAAAGCTAAATCAATGACAATGACAAAAGACCAGTTCACTGTTCACTGTTCAACACACACTTGATGGACAAGTTAATTTGTCGTTTTTCAGATGCGCCTTTCCAACTTTGCTCACCGAAAAGAAACGCGTGATCGCTTTCCTCAGGAAAGGCGAGAGCAGAGCCAGTCGCAGCTTAACATTGACAACAGCAGCAGCACGTCATCCAGGTGCACGGCAGGGCCCAGACGGTCCGTCGCCGGCCGATGCGTCATCCAGTCTGTCTACACACACACAGGCTGCCCACGCGGCCTTACGGGGTAAAGCCTCATTCAACAAGTTTCCCGAAAAAAAATCGGAATTCCTCAGTCTGAGCTCACAAAGTCCTGGCCAAGCCAACGCAAGAAGTGAATGAGGTTGAAGTGCCCATGTTGGTGCATTCATCAGTCTGGTTTGTTTTATCTATCTGTCCCTGCTGGTTCCCACTCTGCATTACTTAGCATAAATACTGTCTGCATTTCGAACCGATTTGACATTCATAAACACCATGTCGAGGTTCGGGACGCACGATGTGCTCGTTCATTCCTTCATAAACTTGATTTATGCCCCTCACATTATTCCTTCGGGCAGGAGAAGCTCATTCAGAGAGTGAAGTTGAAAGCACTCGATTCTCCTGCAAAGGGAACCCTGCAAATCCATCTCGAGTAGCACCCGAACAGTGACGTCGTCGCGCGGTCCAAAATAGCTCAGGTAAAGATCTTTGATGTCAAAGCCTATTTGATGTTCTTCATTATCCTGCTGCTGCAATTTGTTCTTTGCATGGAAAGCAGTGCAGCCGAGTTGCGTACAAATGTCTCATTCACTCAAGGCGATGAGATGATTTCAAGTTCACTTCAGACTTATCAAACTTGCAGTGTTTGTTGAAACCAGAAAAGACAAATGCTTTGTACTCTGGCGGATCCAGGGGACTTGGAGCCATTGGAGATCAGTTTGTACCCCTCCCTTTTCTTTTCACTGCACCCTTCCCCTTTCTTTTCACATGTCACTTTCTTCGAAGTTGGAACTTTTGCCCCGCCCCCCAAAAGGGACCTCTGGACCCCACTCCTAAACCCGTAACTGGACCTTTCCCTTTCTTTCAGTTCTCAAAGCACAAACACGAACTCTTTCGTTTGTGACGGCAACTTGGCGCTTGAACAAGTTTTTTCTCACACAACAAAAATCTGTCAAATCTTCCCCAAACAGACAACAGAATAGATATTTAAGAATTTGACTTTCCGGAGAATGAAACTGAAGCGTCAAGATGAGATCTCAACTCATCTTCCAGACAGTCAAACACTTGGAATCCAGACTCAAAAGGACGAATTCCAATCAATCAGAATCTGGAGCAAACACAAAGATGAACACTGCTCTCCAGGCTACAAATATCTCGACAAGAGAAGAAAGGCGATTATACCACGACGAACACGAACACACGCCACCCAGACATGACCATGACTGGTGGACATCGTTGAACATGCAAATCTGTTCCAGACTGATGCACAGATTTGATAGAATCTTGGTTCCACCCCTCCAGATTTTGACAGTTCGGCATCAACTTTTCGACACATTTGGAACATCTTGACACTTTTGTGTGATATCTCAGACATACCAAACTTCAAATGATTTGTGATAAAGCAAAACTGACCTTTAAAATGCAGTAAATGTTCCACAACGACGGAAATCCGTCCGAATCTTCTTGGCGAGCAGCTTCACTGTGGGTGATAATACAAGGAGATGGCAGCACAGGGATCCAAACTGAGGGAGCGGTTTCAGTTTTACAACGACGATGGGACACTGTAAAACAAACACAAACACACTATAAAGGGCCTTATTAAGGTACTCTGATCAGCCACATAATAACAAAATATTTTGGCTCTTTTCTAGGCTCGCAGATGGAATATTTGTGTCATAATAATCGACAGCGGCAAAACAGAAGAAAATTTCGTTGAATGGCTCCCCCTGCCTTTTCAACATCACCGACTTCCGGTCAAAATGTGAGTTGGTAAATATTCAATATTTTCATGAATTTCAAGTGAACGAAACTACTAATGCCCTTCATGTTACGAGTCACATCTTTTCAATACATACCCTTTCAGGTCGAAGGTTACCTTCAAGATCACTTTGACCTCCGACCCAAAATTGCCGTACAAAGTGTGAGTAGACAAGAGTTCTTGTTTTTGGATCCCAGCAAAATTCCGGAAGGTGTTTCGTGCGGAGGAACACTCAGGACGCGTTCAAGCTGATCTCATCGACTGTTCGTGTCGACTGAACTGCGCGTATCGACCTGTGTTGTATCAGTGGTCTGTTGAGAGGAATTAAATCGAACGGATCCGAACAGACCACAGGAGACTTTTCTGTTTGAGAGACTGATAGTGACGTGTGTTGTTGCAGGTTGAGCGTTCCGGAACAGACTCCCTTCACAGCTGTGCTGAAATTCGCCGCTGAGGAGGCAAGTGAAACTCCAGTCAATTTGAAACGTTATACCCAGTCGCACTTTGTTCTGTCAAAAGTCCCGCACAGGCTTCAAGCTGTTCATATTTTGGAGTGGCTATCCGTGGGTCCCAACAGCCGTTCAGAAAGACGTTCAACAATTCTTTCACAATTTTCAGTTCAAGGTTCCGGCGGCGACCAGTGCCATCATCACCAACGACGGCATCGGAATCAATCCTGCTCAAAGTGCCGGTAAAAGTTGACTTGTCAATGCGGGCAAATTGTGGGGAAGTCTGAAGTACCAGAGGCGGATCCAGGACACTGACGGGCGTGAAGGAAAATGTGGCGCAATAATTTTCTGGGGATGATGTAGTTTTGGAGACGAGGGGGAGTCAGGAGGGGCGGGCCCGGGAGCCCCTGGATCCGCCCCCCCTCCGCACCACACTGCGCACTGTCAGCGAGTTAGATCCTGTCAGTCTTTGACCGGTCGTGTGTTGTCACGTTGATCCCACAGTTCGGGTGTTGTCATTGCCGTGATCTCCATAGTTACGAACGCTGCGCTTTGTTTCCAGGCAACGTGTTCCTGAAGCATGGATCTGAACTGCGACTGATACCGCGCGACCGGGTCGGAGCGTTGTTACGACACTGACAACAATCCTTTGTTATTTAAGCTTCATAAAACAGATCATTTTTTGTCTCTACACTATGTGCAAAATAGCCACTCATTCCACTTTTCCGCCATTGTAAGCCAGTAACAAAGATGTAAGCACAGTGTAAAATACAATAGAATACGATCTGAAAAATATCATTGGGAAACGTGCACAAATAAACCCTGTTTGGTTTTCAATGATGTTGGCAACTTCTCGTTTGTTCTTCAAACAAGAAGTGCGTCTCGTCTCGACACCAGCCTTGAAGCTAACGGAAAAGAAGAAAATGTCTTGCGTTCTTTCGCAATGGTGACTTTCATTTCTGCGGTGGATCCCACACGGATGGGACGCGCACATTCTGTTATCATTCTTCAATAAAATAATGTCAGTGAAAACATTTCCGCAACACTTTTTCTTGGGGCGAGAAAATCACCAACTTGGTGAAGAGGAATGTTTCAACTTTTTTTGGTGACACGTGGAAGTGCGAACACGCGCCCTGAGCAGTCGGTTTGCTGTGGAGCAGTCGGAATGCAGATTTACAGATCCTATTGCACATCGAGTTGTGGGACAATTCTCAACAAAACATCGTTTGTGATTTTCAGTTCAATCATGACACAAAAAAGGAGTTCCGTTCCTGGAGAAAAGACAACTGACTTTTCACAACACAACAAAGAACAACGAACAACAAACCTTCAAGAATACGACAGCACATCAAGGCCATGTAACTTGACCACACAAAACGGTCATCGAGAGTGGAAAACCTGTATCGTATGCTGCCAAATGACAAGGGAAAACGTTCAAAACATGAAGACCTTGAGTTATACCGGCGTTTTCTGCACACACCGCGGCAGACACGCCCAAAATCTCTCAAAGAAACGTTCACACAAAAACACACGCACAGCCTCATTGGAGGCGACAACAAAGAGATACAGCAACAACAACAAAATACATTTGTCTCTCAGTTCAACCAAAAGTACAACGACTTGTCCTGTCGTCGAACAAACCCAAGTGGAAGTGGAAGTGCTTCAGCAGTAGATCACAGGCTCGTCGTGACAAAACCCTTCAGTCATCCTGAAACAAAAATTGGAAAATTCCGTCAGGTCATCGCTTTGGTCTTCAACACGCTGACTGCGAGTGCATCTCTTGCCTCTAACCCCTGTCTTGTTCGTCATGATATTCAAGGTATTCACATGCACACACGCACACACCACACACACACGTACACACACACACACACACACACACACACACACACACACACACACACACTGACTGACCCACTCGTCGTCGTCCACGCCCTCGGTCAGGTCCTGCGGCAGCGGCTCCGCGTCGCGGTTCTCGAGCTTCCCCGACACGGCGGACATCAGCTCCTGCTTCCGCTCCTCGTCCGTCTTGTACGTCTCCGGGTTGTAGCTGTCGTACTTGCGCGGCTTGGGGGCCTCCACCGGAGCCTCGCTCACTGCGCAAGCAAAACATCGCAAAATGCACTGAGTCCGATGCTTCTCACAGAAACGCACACACACTTGTAATGTACAGACATGCACGTGCACACAGGCTACACAAATACACACATGACCCCACCCACTCGACACGAACACACAAGCACACACAAACCACACACACACAAACACAAACACCGCAAAATGCGTTGAGTCCGATGGATTTCACAGGTGGGTGTCAGAACACACACAGAGTCTGATGGCTTCTGGCAGGACACAAAACGTTTTCTCGCTTTCTCCAAACCACATCAGCGGAAACGGATGGGGTCAACCCAGCTCAAGTCCAGGATTTGGTCAAGTAAGGCCCGACATCCAGATGAAATACACCGCGGTACTTGAACTGGTGCAACGATGGCAAATACTGTCAAGATCAAATTGTTCTCAAATATTTCGACGCCCCTTGCCCCACCCCACAAAGACAAATCCAACACCCTCAGGAAGACAACTCTGCAGTGTTATTTTCTTCTATTCCCGAGACTTGCGGTCAGTACGCCTGGGGTACCCGGGTACTGGGACGGGTACTCACGTGGCTTCATGTCGGTGGGTCGGAGGCTGACGGTTCGCGGGGCGCGGTCCACCCCGGAGAACCACTCCGCCGACGTGACGGTCGGCTCCCACAGAACCGCCGTGTCCCTGAAGATGTCGTCCTGGAAGTACTCCGTCTGCAACAAGACGCGTCAATATGATTCTCCTCAACAGAATTGTGAACAGTCATTTGCACTGCAGTTATCGCAGGGAACATGAACAGCTGTCTGTACTGGGTTCTTCCTTCGTCAGAATATTCAAATAATCTGAAGTGCTGTCTGGTTCAGATGGGACAGATCGAATTTTACCCTTCACAATTTTGAACTCATCCGTAAGATGCTCTGTTTGTACAGGACCCAATTGAGGTGTATCGTACAACCCACAGATCCAGAGTGGTGTGTAACGCAGAAATAGCGTCGTACGACACCCCTGACGCACCTTGACGCGCGGGACCCTGAAACACTTTTTCATGGGACCTTGGTTCTTGAACTGTGGCAAATGTTGGGGTGCGTCTCACACTTGGGTGCGACATTCACACGGATGACCACGGTACGACGCAGCGTCACGCACCTTGACGCGCGGGACCCTGAAGCCGAGCGGCTCCACGGCGGAGTTGGTGAGACGGAAGCCGCGCGCGAATTCGACCCGCCGCACATCGCAGCGCCGCTTCGGGAGGAAACTCAGCGACTGGTGCAGCCCCTGCGCCGCGTGCGCCGTCAGCTGGTGCAGGAACGGCGTCGTCGGCGTCACCTCGTACGTCTGGATGCTGCTCTCTCCCTGGAAGCAGTAACGACACTTTCTGAAGCCGCGGCCATCCAGGAGCGTTTGTATTTTGACGGGAGGCTATTTTTGACGCGCGTCAAAAAATGGCTGCAGAGATGTGGCCGCGTGTCAAAATTGACAACTCCTGTGCAGCCAGTTTGATTGAAAATAGTGGGAGATATTTTTGACGCGCGTCAAGATAAACGCGCCTGTGTGCCGCCCCCCTTCATTCTTGTTTCAATTGATAAAACCTATGAACAGTGCTCTGTCAGTCTTGATATGTCGCTGAAGTTACAGTTTGAACCAAATGGAAAACGGTCTGTTGCACCTTTTTGCCAAAGCGTTGCAACAAGAAAGCAACGCAAAGCAAACAGGCGCGTCTGTAAGAGCACAACATCCTGCAGGATGACGGCATTCGCATCTGCCCCCCTCCCCCACCCCCACCCATCCCACCCACACTTTTGTTTATTTTGGTGCTGGGCTCGAATGTGGCGGGGTCAAGGCAAAAAACCGTGCACAGCGCACCCTGCCGGTGAGGAACACGACGGAGCTGTCCGGGTCGTAGTAGGGAACCAGGATCGCCGGGGAGTAGTCCAGCTCCTGCTTGTGAACACACCGAAGATCGTTCGCGTTGTGCAGGAACAGGCATCTGCAGCTGCTCCTGCAAATTCCACACAAGTTACCCTCAGGAAAACGCGCCCCAAAACTTTGCCCTCGAGGATGGGAAGAAAATCGTATTGAAATCAGGCTGAACTCACACCAAAGAACAACGCGTCCCCTCCCCTCTTTTGATGTCTGTGTTGAGCACACAAAAGCGCGCCTTTTCTCAATGAAGTGAATACGGGGTGGAATGCTTCTGAGAATACTTGGCGGCGAAAATCCAACAGCTTTGTTTTACACACCAAAGTCAAACAGAAAATTCCACAGCTGGACTGGCACACGCGCGCATGCGCACTCACTGTGTGAATCCAGACACGAGGAGGAAGTCACCGCCGCACACCCACGTGACCCGAGCGCCGCGCGGTCCTTCCGGTCCAGCGCCCTCCTGTGGTGGGAGGAGAGATACACGTGCAGCGTGGACATGGCAGGTACCGAAGAAGAAACAAAACACACTTCAATTGAAAATTCCTCTGGAGAACAATTTACGTGTATCAATGCAAGACTTACTGCAATGGGTAGCAGGGAGCTACGAGGATCGTATAGGCGAATCTTTCCATCTTTGCACACGGTGACGCAGTGGGTTCCGTCGGGACTCCACGACAAGTCAAATATCTGCGAAGAAGCAAATATGACCACGACATGTTCTCCTCCACACAAACAGCTGAACTGTGGGAGCAACAACTGAACTGTGGGAGCAAAAGTTGACTGTCAGCGCTCAATACACTTCGCAAATCACGCAGAGTTGGATACGCCCACACGTGGTGAGCATTGCGTCCTTCTGCCAAGCGTTGACTTGGCGTGTCTCGTCCTTGGTAAATAGGGCGCACCACCACGTGGGAGCGTCACGCACCGTGTCTGTATGCCCGGCGAGCTGCAGCCACTCGTCCGCCTCGCCCACGTCCCAGACGCGAACCGTCATGTCGTAACTCGCCGTCGCCAGCACGTCCCGCGCCAGAGGGTGGAACCGCACCAAGTACAGCTTCTCCGTGTGACCTGAAGTAGTTTTTTGAAACATTTTTGCGCGGTACCGTGCGGCGCGGCATCTGCGGCTGCGTTCTATTTGCGCATCAAGGCAACGCATCTCGCACCGCTATCCAAATGGTGAACACTATGAGTTCGCGGGGTTGGCTCGCAAAATTGAACACGCCCAAAAAGTGAAACAGTGACGCTTTCTGCCGTCTCGTGCACATCGTTCGGTAAAAGACGAACCTTTGAGCTTGGCGTCTGGCTCTGTGAGGGGTTCGGTGAGTCCTCCCTCCGGAATCCGCCAGATCTTCACCTGCGCGTCGTCGCAACCTGGATGAGACATGATTACAATCTGTTTCGAGTACGGAAGTGTCATCAAAGAAACAAGAACACTTGACAGTCTGTGGCACAACCTACGCGTGGGACTTTTGAACCTTTCCGAAAATAGACCGTGTGGCCATTTGTGCACGCGCATGCGTGTGTGTGCTTGTGCTTGTGATTCCGTGCACAAACATGCATGGTCACGCGCATCCGGATGCACGCGAGCGTGTTCAGACAGGCCCCGCGACAAAAAACGTGCTGCGAACTGAACACTTACCGACGGCAAGAACACTGCTGTCGAACGGGTCCCACTGGAAGTCCATGACGGCGGAACCATTTTGCACGTAGGGAACGCCAGTATCCGGTAGCCGCCCGGTCGAGGAGGCCTGCCAAACAAAACAGACACGATCAGCGTTCTCGTTTGGTTGGGAGAAATACAGAAGAGTTGTGTCATCAACTGAGGCCATGGCCAAGTACCGAGCGCGCACAAAAGCACGCTACAGTGGTCGCATCACGGCACTCGTGCGATGCGCTACTGCGAAAAAATGGTGCTTTCCAAGGAAAAGTGTGCAGAAAAAAGACTTCTGTTCAAAATGCAGCTGAATCGTGCGCGCGCACCTCGATAACAGCGACGAGTCCTCCAGCGCCGCTGAGCGGCACCGCGAACCTGTCCTCGTTCGCCGCGAACATGTTGCTCTCCCCAGGCACCGTGTGGCTCAGGTTGCGGATGTTCTCCACGTGACTGTCACGTGGTCCCACCACGCCCTCCAGGTGGCGGTACTTACTGCTGTACACACCTGTAGGAAAGAGGTTTGGAGCTTTGGACACCAGTAATTTGTGACAATACCACAGATAAAATTAGAGATTTGACACCCTGTTGTCGTCACTTACCGGCGAACGGCTTGGGTTTGAGATCCCTGTTGATCGGGGGTTTGTTGGGTGTTGCTTCTCTACTGCTCAAGTTCATCTTTGCAAGTGAATCTGACACGGAATGGTTCTGAGTGGAAGGTGGCTGAAGGAAAAGAGTAATCAGAGTCTCGCAAAAGTTCTGCGTTTGTGCAGATCATCATTTCTCTACATTGGCAAAACGAACTGAATTGACGGAAAAGAGCAACCAGAGTTTTTGATATGTTCTGGGTTTTCCAGATCAGCATTTCTCCACAATTCAGTTTGGCTTGTGTTCAGCTGAGAAGAGATGCTTGAAACGTGTACCTCTGCACCCTTTCCTCGTGGTGTGTTTTCGTTGTTGATCACATGATTATTATCAGCACCATTTGTGACGGGACTAGAAACAGCTGCAACCTTAGCAACCGGCTTGACAACACTGGAAGGGGTTGTCTTTGTTGGATTTCGTTCTCTTCTCTTGGCTGGATCCAAACTTATCTTCTCAACCTGAAAAAAATACTGCAAATATTTTTCACGAAACATTGTTGTGTTTGTTTGTTTGTCTGTTTTTTTTTTTTGGAGTCTCCACCCTCCATATTTTCGCGAAAAGTTGCAAAATCTTTTTCGTGTGAGCAAACGAATGGAGGACCTCTTTGTCGAGTCCGCTGCACCACTCCTCCGCCGTCATGGCCGGCTGGTTCCCAGCCGTGTCCGGATACAGGTCCGCGTTGAAGTCGCGCACGTTCTGAAACACACCGTCAGATTCACACCCGAGGCCAAACACGTTGCCTGGCAACGCCCTGCCACACCGTTCCGATGGTAACGCACAATTAGAAGGTGCAAAACCAATCGCAAATCAAGATCTTCCAATTTCTCCGTTGGTGACCCACGTTCGCACTTTCAGTGAAAATTTGCACAACTGAAGCTGTAGATCACGTGCTCACAAGACCATGGACCCGGTTCACGCACGCAGCTGCAGTGCGCACCAGGGGGTGACACCAGCAGCATTGACCTTGGCGCACTCACCTTCCTGGGCACGATGTAGGGCAGCGGAATAAGCGCATGCGCAGTCAGCACGAGCAGCCGGTTCACCTCGCACGCCATCACGTCCAGCGCGCGCTTGGGCGTCAGCGCGGCGCCGCGCACCTGCTCGACGCCGTCCACGCTGCCGTCCGTCAACCACGGCTCCTTCTCCGCGAGCTCCAGGAACCGAACCGTCGTGTCGCCCTGCATGCACAAGAGTCCGTGATTTTCCGTGATTCCGTGCCTGACTCCGTCTGCTTCTTCAGCTTTTCCGTTTGCGCAGTGTCTTTCTTGGACATTCAGAATGTGTTTTGAGTTCAGCAAGTTGAGACCCACAACGGTCCGTGAGTTGGACTATGATTTCGTGTCTGACTTCGCAGCTTCGTCAGCTTTTCCGTTTGCGCAGTGTCTTTCTTGGACATTCAGAATGTGTCTTGTATTTGCGGGGCCCGAAAAGACGAATCTTCTCGTTTGTGTTTGGCAAATACAGATCCACTGGTTGGACATGTTTGACATCAAAAAGATTTGAACTGAGGACCTTCGAACAATTATTTGCAAGAACCGACGCTTTCCGAAGTGGACATCAGTTTGTCCTCACAACACTGAGTGTTCAGTTGCTTGGTAACCCCTCGTTTTGTTTCACAGAATGCGTCACACTCGAAACACACCTTGCCGGCCAGGAACAGCATGCCAGTGTCAGCATCAAAGAAAGGCATCAGAACTCTACAACAAGAATGCTACGCATAAAAAGC
>JAAUXT010003247.1_pt1 | contig 16979 bp, 9 predicted proteins | sample 7278171 | NCBI WGS metagenome assembly JAAUXT01 (sample SAMN14350112, study PRJNA611818) | marine sediment metagenome | isolation source: surface marine sediment (1.8m) | place: French Polynesia: Moorea | collected 2018-08 | reverse complement strand
TACATGGAAGATAAAGGTTGCCTCTTGGTTATTCCCCAAGGATTGGTCAAAGTTTGTACCTGATCCACACGAAATGTTGCTGAATCGGTTGCTTAGATTGCATGCCTCGTAATATTTCAGTTTCAAATTTCTTCTAACTGCACCACTTTACGTGTACAATACACATAGAAAAGAAACAAATTGAGGTTGGCGCGGAATAATTCCATATTAATTTGGTCATGTGCACAACCGCTATTGATCCATCGATGTATAATCCTCACAACTCTGCCAGTCTTACACCTGACACACTGAGCGACGCGTGTAGCTCGGCAAACAAAGTGCAAACTTTGGCTCGGGCTGTTTGATCGAAAACTGGAGGAGGATGTCGCTGAAATAGCTTGACCCCTACCGCTATTGACCAAATATCACATTGGAACACCCCCTTCCCCTGCTGAGTGCTGGAAGTAACGCACGGAAGGCAGAGTTGTGAGGTTCTACTGCACCCTCCCCTGGTGGAGCGTCGCACTGACCCGGCGCCGTGTTCGTGTCCGACAGAGGCAGCAGCAGCGGGCGACGGCGGCGCTGACATGCGCAGTGGCGACCCGCCCTCTTCCGGTGGCGGCGCCGACGTGGCGCCGTTCGCGTACCCTGGCGGTGGCGTACCCAGTGGTAGCTCCTTGGGATACCCGAACATGGGTACGCTTCCCTTTCTCCAGCCGGGCATGATGCCAGGTGCGCACAACTCACAACTTTCTAGTTCTAACATGAACAGCACTTTTCACGGTGAATTCGGGTAGAGCTTGAGTGACACGAAACGAAAACTGGTTCTTTTTTTTTGCGATTTGACCATCTTTTTCCACTGTCGGTGCAACATGGGCTTTCCGCAACAAATCACCCCAATTTTGTTCTTCTAATCTCACACCTGTTGCAATTTCGGAGAGTACAGTCTTCAAATAAGAGATGTGACCGTGCTCACAAGAAGCAAAACAAAGACACTGATGGGGTCAAACTTCGGTGGCAAATGCAAAACACTCATCACAACGATTTCCGGTTGCAGGTCCGGAGAGCATGTACATGTTCGACCCGTCGACGTTCGGCACACCTCTGACGCTGCTGCAGATCCCGGCCTCCGCCATCAAGGACGTGCAGAACAAGCTGGACATGGAGGCCGTGCTCGTCGCGCGCTACACGCAGGACTGCAAGGCGCTGCCCGACCTCCAGATCACGGTGGCCGCGTCCGACTACGCGCTCGCCAAGGAATCCTTCGTGGACGTGGGCTACATCTGCCGGAAGTGCCACATGGTGTACCCGAGCAAGGACGCATGCGTAAACCACCAGCAGACCATGTGCTACCAGGGCAAGGCTCAGGACGAGAGTATCAGACTCAAGCTGGAGCAGACGCAGTACATGTGCTCCGTGTGTCAGGAGTCCATGTCCACGCTCGGCGAGTACAAGGCGCACTGCGGGCTCGAGACGCACAAAACACGCGTCGCCATGCACAACGCAGCCAACATCAGCCAACAGTTCGCCGAGGAGGAAGAGGAAGAGGAGGGAGAAGAGTCTGCAGAGTCCAACAAATCAGAGTGAAGCAGCGGCGTCGGCAGCTCTATTCCAACCAATAGGAGAGCAGCATCGCCTGAGTTCATCCAATCAGGGATGTCGCAACTCCCAATTCCAGCCAATCCTACTCAATGAGACTCTCACTCAGAAACTTTACCACTCACTGTGGAATTGCAATCCCCCAGGAAGTGACAAAAGATGGGTGAGATGACGAGACAATCGCAGTGCCAACTACTCTACTTACAGAACTATTCCAGAGGACTGGAGCCCAACTGGGGTTGTTAAAAGGAACTTTGTGATGTAAAGATATGGACTGAGACATCAGATCTGGTTCTATGGCAGTTTTGCATTCTTCACTCGAATTGGAAGTTGCATGTCAGTGGATTATTCAAAGCCAATACTAACCACAGGTAGTGAAACTCATGAATCGCAATACTGTGTACTTATTCACATTCATTGATATTTCACTGATTGTATCACAGATGAACAATACTTCATTGGTAGAATAGTCACTTTAGAAGGTAGTTTTTACTCATGATGACAATGCCATGTGAATCAATCGTGCTGGTAAAACTGACGAGTGATGTACTGATGAACACACTGTATCTCGACTCAACACTAGTGTGTTCTCTCAAGGTTTTAACATGAACTGCAGTATTAGATTCTCAAAAATGTTTTCGTGGTTAACCCTTTGAGAGAAAGTGAGTTTGGTTGACGGAACGTGAGGCTGGTTCCCGATCGCGGGAGAACGACTCGAGTGAGCGCACGTTGTACTCGTTGTCGTGTGAACACAGACGGCTTGCGCGCGCGGAAAACAATCATGCAGTGACAGGTACTGAACATGAAGAGTGTGATGCAGCAGTGAGACTGGAATAGCGAGCCTGTTGTTGTGACCGAAAACTGCTTTACCAAGGGTATTTATATTTTCATGTGATAGTATTTGTGGAATTCTTCACAGATCCGTGTGATTAGTTCTTCAAAAGAGGTGTTCCAGTGCACAGTGTTTCCATGTGTGTTTGGTGGTTTCTCTGGGCACAGTTTGACTGAATGATGGGTGACCGTACTTAAAATCTTTCGTGTTTTCTCAACGCTTCATTCACATGATCTGCACACAAATAAGGTGCAGAAGAGGAAACAGGCTGCGTTGCACACTGTATGTGAACCCCTCCCCTCTTCCTCCTTTCTGTACATAAAATCAAATGTTCGTGCTGAGCTGTCGTGTGACTGGCTTTCTGCACGCGAGCTTTGCAAAGGTAGAATTTAGTACGACGGTTCAACAGTGGAAAGGGTCTTGGGTCCGAAACTAACAACGCCGACCACGTGCAATTCTCGGTGTTTTCATCCCTGTAAATTTTACATCTTTTGTGATCGAAGAAGTTGTCTAGATTTTGTGAAGTTTCCAAATGCATCTTTCTATCTTTTTTGTCTCAAAGTTTTTGCCAAGACACAAAGTCCACAGTGAATACCAAAAATCGGGCGTCGTACGTACAGGTGAGGTGCGTCGGGTTGAGTGACGTGAACCTGTCAAGTGGTGATGACTGTAAATACCTCAAACTTGGTTGAAGCTACATGGGTTTGATTTTGGACAAGAACAGGGAAGCGGATCAGTTTGAAGTTGGAGGGGGATGCGACGAAAGTCTCCTGAGCGATTGCTACACGCACCGCAACGCAATGCGACACTTTTGACAAACCAACGCTTTTTTGTTGGCCAGGTGCTTTGCTGTGTTATCACTTCGTACCACGAGCTTTGACTTGTTGAAACACAAACGGGACATCAAGCTTTAAAATGAACCACACGGGCGGAATGCTTTAACCCTTGAATCCAAGTGGAGCTTTCTTGGGTCTACCTCTTCAATCAAGTTCCCACTTTTTTACGAAAAATGTAAATTTCTCTGTCTGTCATGAATGAGTAAAAATAAAAGGCACAAGTTGTGCGTGAGTGTAAATGGTCCCTTGTTCTGTACGCACGGTGTACGATGTGCTTGTTACTAATTGTTAAACTTTAGTTAAATTTTTGCCCTTTGGGTTAAAAATCCTTGCAGTCGAAAAGACATCAGTTGTTTGTTGGTGATGAAGGTGTGGAGATTTATGATTTGTTGAGAGAAAAGCTTACATGTGAATCTGCACTGTGTTAATCGCAAACTTGTTTGATCCTGACTTGTGTTTTGTGAATGCTTTCTTGTTGCTTCTTGATACGTGGAAAATTTCTTTGTTGCCAAAACAGTCCCCGAAAACAATGTGCTTGTTTCATTGTTCATAGTTACCGGCACTTCAAAAGCTGTTTTCAGAAATCCTGTAGGTAGGTGAAGAAAAGATTTTTTCCGGATCAACTGTTGTTACAGCGTGTGCCCTCAGAGATAGTCCCGTTCTATTTGAAGGTTTTTATCGCGATGAGATACAATGCCAACTACAGACTGGCTCTGTCCAGTGTCTGAAAATGCTCGTTCTTGTATCATAAAGTTGAACACAAATCAATCAATGAATGTTCTCAATTGACAAGAATATTCAGTGGGTTTGCTAGCAAATTGTGGAAACCACAATGTCTTTAGCATTATTGCAAAGCAATAATAATTCTCTGGAGCAACTCAGTATGGTCAGTGATGTGTGTATCTTGTGCGACTTGCTGAAATGAAATATCTACGTGCTTTTCTATGATGAAAGTTGTGCACGTTGTGAAGCACACGCTACGTGTGTCCGTGTGTGTAACCGTGAAACACTGGTACTTTGCTGATACGATCTTTGTCTCATCATCATATTGCTAACTAACAGGGAGGGTCAGGTTCAGTCAGGTATAGTTGCTGCAAGCTCATTCACTTGTTCTGCACTGGGACAGGAATCCAACTGCGCGTGGAAAGAAAACTCCGAACACCAAATGGTCATCTTTCTCTTTTCTTCTTGTCCTTTGTGCCGTCACGAACTGTGAACATGTCATGCGAACCTGTGTTCTGTACCATGTACACCGTGTGTGTCTGTTTCTCAATCAAGTAGAAATAAAAATGGATGAATGTAGAGAAGGTACAACTTTGTAGCTGTGCGTATTTTTCAAACAATTATCACTCTAGGAAATGTCGTATGAAGTTTCTGGTCTTGTCAAGACTCATACGCAAAGGAATGGATGTGCGCGAGATAGGTTGGGTCAGGGAGGAGCATCCAATGCAATTCCAGAACACAAAGCATTTCTTGTCTCGTAGAGTACGGTGAATATATTTTGAAGATGGACCAAGCAATTATTTCTTCACGCTTTCGTTCATATTCAGTTCGTTGAAAAGCACGCGAAGTGGGTTGGGTATCTGTCATCGGCAATACTCGTACGAAGTGGAATGCATTGTTTTCTCGTTGAGCCTGCCTGAATTGACAGCATTAACTCCAGGTGCTAGAGACCTCGCAATGCTCAGACAGGAGCCTCGTTTAGTTGCTTTTCGGGACACAGGCATGTCTCACGAGAGTACAGCTTCAATGAATCAGAAACCACCAAAACGTTTTGGCAAAACAACGCCATCCAAAATGCGAGTCAATTCTTGATTTTCTTCTCTTCTCACCTATTCATTTTGCGATTTGCAACTCAGTTGTAGTTGTGCCTGTATCTCCATTCGTTGTGAAACATTCAGTCTCTTGGAAAAGAAATAATCTATTTTACTATTTTACCTTATTTTAGAACGAGCGTGTATTGTTTTGCTGCAATGGAGACGATTTTCATACAAGTGTGTACATGTAGATTGCTTTTGCTCCCAATAAATACCCACAAACACACGTAAAAGCACTTGACAATGTTGAGTCTTATCTTGCTCGCCTGCGAAAGAAAACGTAGCGTGCAAAATTGTTTTCAACTTGGGTTAAAAACTTCCGTGGTTGCGAAGCACAAAGACGAAAATAGCCCCTTTCCTCTCTGTCGGCAGACAAGCGAAGCAAGGGGGATAAAAACTTTGCTTGATAATTAGAGCTCTGTAATTACGTTTTTTCTTTTTAATCAAAGAAGTTGTGCATGTTTTCCGCTGATTGCATGAGCGAGGTTCCTATAATCTCTGGTTTCTTAGCCTAATTCCTAAATATTTAATGGCATCTCCGTACTTAGTGCGTTCGGAAAATTCGTGCAAAGACAAGTAAGCAGCCGTAATTAAAAGGCACCAATATCTCGCAGTCGCCCGTCCTTGTCAGTGGTATATTTCCATCCTACACGCATTTAATTACTCATTTAATCAATCCAGCGGCCAATTAAACACACAGAGCTGGCAAAGCCGACTCTGCAGGGAGTGCGACACGAGACGAAATATTATAAGCTTCATAATTAATGTAATGCGATGTAACCTTGACGACAAGGCAGCAACGGTAGCTTTATTCCTGCAGAACATGTTATCTGGCGATCAAATCGAGTCGGGTGCGCGGGAAAACAAGTCACAATTAGCGCTGATTGAATCATCCACATAATGAGCGCTCAGTTCATTAGGTGTGAAAACCACGCTAACTGCGCGTTGCGCTCCATCTTCTTCCTCCGCAACAAACATGCACCGGCGAAACTTTCAGTTTGTGGTCAATTGGAGCCAGGTCCGAACAACAACCATAAAAACCTAAAGCGTGGGTCTGGGAGCACCTCTTCTGCACACACCACTTTTCAGCTGTCCCTCAGGTTCTCTTTGAGACGTTGTCATCAAATAGCGTGACCCACAGAATTGACCACCAGCGAGATATTGTCACATTGGCTCGGCGGCGGCGGGGGGGGGTGTTGTTCGCAGCTTGGTTCTTTCGGCCTGTTCCGCCAAAAAAACCACATTCAGGCAGTTGATTGACTCTTGGACCCAAGAACCTGACTCTGGTTCCGCCAAAGTAGTCTCCATGATCTCTACCCTCGTCCATCCAATTGTGGCACCGTGCAGCAGGGAAAATTTTGTTTCAAAGTTGGAGTTGACCATGCCGTTTTCAAGCGACAACGGATGCTCTCCCTTTGCACCTGAAACACTTGGGAGATTCTGGTGGATCAAGAGGCTCTTCGGCCGCCCGCTGACCCCCCCCCCCAAAAAAAAAAAATCCATGGCCTCTTGTTTTGTGCTGCAGGTGCAAACTTTTTTTCCACTTGATTCCTTTCCGAAATCAACCCCCTTAAATTTCTGCTTCCAGTTGTTGGACCCCAGCCGAATCCAAGGTTGGGCTCGGCCTGCAGATGACCCTGGACCCACTGGGGGAAAAGGCCACATGGTCAGCGAGTCGAATGTGTTGTGGGGCAGGCTACAAGCTGCGTTCAACATTGAAAATGGGACGCGAAAGGGCAACATGAACAGACACATGCCGAAGTGGTGACCATATTCATCTTGTCAAAAGCAAAAGATGCTGTGCACACGGGCCATCTCTGTTCACTTCATCCAACGTTCAGCCTGCAACACTTGCGAAGTCCCCAAGATTCACCTTGATCGAACACACACACAACCTACCAATTGTGAAAAAGGCTTTTGTTAATTTTTCGGGGCCCTGAACCCCAAGGGTGGACAAACCAGAGCTGCAGGTGTGCAGGCTACCATGCCCCCCCCCCCCCCCAAATACATTTGGCGGGGAAATTTTCCAACATTGCTGTGTGGACGTTGTAGTGCACTGCGCGCCACCTGGGGTGAAACTGTTGAGGCTGTCTGCTAAATATTGTGGCAACAGGAACCTTAGATGGTTGGCTATGACCATCTCAGACAGATAATTCACGTGGTATACAGTGTCGCAGTATTCAATACACTGCTAAGATCATGTGATTGCACTGCGTTGGCACCGCAGTACTTTGTAGCTTTTGTCAGCATTGGAAGTAGTTGGGCGATAATAGAAGCTCAGGCGATGGCTGCGCCGAAACCCCACATCAGAAACCCTCTCGTGAGGACCGTCTACAACCGAATGCTCGAAGACGAAAAGCGCCGCAATGACGACCATTCTATCGTGAGTTTAGAACAGACAACTGCGTGGTTTGCGAACAACTCGGGAGAACCTTCGTCATGAGCCGTTTGGTGACGCATCTTCGATTTTCAACGAAGTTGTCACAGCGTCAGTTCAACACACTGTCCAGTCAATCAAATCTTTCACCGCAAGTGTCATATTTCAGTGGTACAAAGTAAACGTGAGTCGCCTTTCGGATGACATTGGTGCGAAGTTGGTGCAGTGCACAGAAGACGAGGAAACGCGCGAGTTCCTGGAGCTTTCCGAGGAGAAGTCAGACTGGATCTTCACACAGCTCTACCACCTGTTCGCCAAAGCTTTTCTCAGCTGGTTCATGACCAACACCACCATCAATGGGTGAGCAAGCCAAGTGCAAGTGACGTTTCTGTACCAAGTTCACGCGTCACCAAATGAATTTGAAACATCACGCAGCTGTGTGAAAAATATGTTGACGTGGCTTCTTTTTGGTCTGATTCTCAGGCTCATTCAGCGAGGCTCCATGTTCGTGCTGTCCACGCAGCAGTTCCGAGACCTGATGGGAATTTCACCGGACTGCAAGATGGAAAAACTCCTCGATCTCGGTGAACTGTGGTCTGAACACTCACATTGCAGATGACATGCTGCCAAACTTTCGTCACAATGTGCTGCTGTCATGCCCGGTTTGTTTTTCAGGAGCTGGTGATGGGAAAGTGACAGAGAAGTTCGCATCGCATTTCACGGAGGTCTGCGCGACGGAGACGTCCATCACCATGCAGTGGAGGTTGCAGGAAAAAAGTTTCAGGTGAACGCACACAACGGGCGTCAGTTTTGCAGAGGCTTGCTTTCTTTTGACCGGGTGTGCAAACGCGGTAGCTTTACGTCTTGGGTAATTTCAACTTTGTGTTTTTACACACGCGAAGTGCAAAGTTCATCGGCGTGTGTTATGCAAATTTTGTGCCAGGTGAAAGTGCTGTGGACAGAACCCCCCCCCCCCCCGTCTGGTGGACCAGGAAAAATTTCGGCTCAGTCGGACATAGGTTTCTGGAGCAAAAGCGTTCATCAAATCGCATGAAGCCCAGACGATGAACCGTGTCTTTATCTGAATTCGAGGTTGCTCGGGGTGGACGAGTGGCAGGAGGAGGAGGGCGGCTTCGACGTGATCAGCGCGCTGAACCTGCTGGACCGGTGCGACGCGCCCGCGTCGCTGCTGCGGCGGATCCGCGGCGCGCTGCGGCCCGGCGGCGCCGCGCGCCTCCTGCTCGCCGTCGTGCTGCCCTTCAAGCCGTACGTCGAGTTCGGTGAGTGCCCCTCAGACGCAGTCAGATAACAACACATCCAGACGTGAAAGTAAATCAACGTATATTCTCTTAACCTGATGTCATTGAAAAGGAACTGCTGAGCTTCTTTGAAAAACGAGTGTATGCCTGGCTGTTTGCCCACAAACCACGCGAGAGAAACAAACGGAAACGTACACGTGCAATGAATGGAAAATGATTCGATTCGATGGAACAAGTGATGCAATATTTATGAAATGACACAGGACGCAAAGACCACAAACCGACTGAAAACCTGCACGTGGAGGGGACGACCTTCGAGGAGCAGGTGGAGAGTTTGGTGCGGACCGTGTTCGAACCGGCCGGCTTCAGGCTGCAGACCTTCACCCGCGTGCCTTACCTCTGTGAAGGCGACCTCGAACATTCCTTCTATTACCTGGACGACGCGGTCTTCGTGCTCGCGCCTTTGTGATGAACGCGTTTCCGAGACGGTGACGCTGCGCGAGGCGGATCGAGGACCAGAGCGCAAAGCCTTTTGTCCTCTGACTGAACAAACGAAGATGGTTTCGTAAACAAGTGCGACAAAAATGGTGCCAGGTTTTCAAACTTGTTCAACCTGTACTCGTTACATTGGTTCACATGCCCAGAACTAGTCACTGTCGCTTGAACGAAAATGGTACTGGCTTACTTGCCAATGTTCGTGCAATAAACATCAACGTACATACACGATTTGTTGTGACCACTTTCGTCTTTGTGCAAACAGCGAATCAACAACAGAAGTCTGTGCTCCAAAAAGAGCAAACGAACGATTCATCAACTGTTGGACCAAACAAACTTTGGTTTCACGGAAGAATGTAACGACACTGGCCCAATTCGAGGGGCTGCAGGCTGATTCTACTTGCTGGTCACCTGGAGTTCTTCGGTACGATTTCCGGTTGGATGTCGGAAGAAACCGTCGCAACAAGGAATCTTCGCTCTGCTGCAAACTCGAACAAACCTGTCTGATGCGTTTGCACTTAAATGAACAAGAACACCCCCTGGTGTTGACACGCTCCCTGTTCTACCCAAGCTGTCAAAAACAACCCACCATGCAGACAGCAGCAGCTGCCGAATCATTTTCGTACAACTTCTTCCATAAACTGACCACTTGGATCACAACACCCACATTTTTGATGGCAGCGGGGGGGGGGGCATTTCTTTACATTTGGGGTGTCTTGTAATTCTCCTTTTTGGACAAGGAGTCAACATGAATTTTCACTGGGGGTGTGGCTAGTCTTTCAATTTCTGGTTGGAGTTCAAATGAATCTTCATTGTCTGGCCCACAGAAACCAGGTGCAGCTTGTTGTAAAACGAGTGCCGTCGCTTTGCGAGATAGCGCGTAGAACGTAGCAACGGACAGTTTCGGCACGGCTGTTGTGAGTGCAACACATGCAAGAATTCGCTTCGTCAATGGCGCGCACTGGCGGTGCTACTTTCACGTGACACCAGCGTCACTACGGCTTCTTCCCGTCGCGCAGCCGCTTCGCAGACGCGTCGGCGGACTCCTCCCTCTGCAGCGCCGCCCTGCAGTCCCGCACCGTCCCCTGCAGCCGCTCCAGCGCTGAAACCACAGATATGCAGGTGGAGTGACCACATGCGCACCACCAGCGGCGCTGCATGTTCGTGCGATGATGCACGTGCGCACGGGGAGGGGAGGGTGTCACCGATGATGCCACTTGGCTTGACGAGTTGGCATAACTATCTGGTCCACTTCACCACAATGACAGTTGTGTAGTTTGCAGGTTGAACATTCAGCATCCAAGTCATTGCAATCAAGACGCAATGTTTCGACGGCGTGCGTCTGAAAACAAAAAAGGTCTCACCTTCTCTGTACTTGCTGAGCCCTTCCATGGTGCACTCGGTGGTCACCAGAGGTTGGTGCATTTGTCGGAAGGCGTTGATCTGCTGCTTTATGTCGATCAGCAGATCAAACTTCTGGCGCTCTGACTGTTTCTGAACAGCTGTTGCGAGAGAACGATCGCGCGGGTTTTTACAATGGTCTTTTTCAGCAACGGCGCATTTTGAAACTGTGACGTCGTGTGATGAAAGGTGTGAAGCAGGAGAGATCCTGCTGACAATTGGCGACTGTTAAACTCTTGAAATGGTTGTTCATTCATAATACGAACAAACTCCACAAAACTCTCCCTCCACAAGCGCACACAAACACACGCGTGCATGAGCCCGGAACAAACATGCATATCGTGCTTACCCTTTGTCCTGACGTTGTGCGCTTCGAATCGCTGTTTCGCGAGGAAAGCCTTCGCGTCGAAGCCGTTTCGGAACGTCGTTGTCGTCTTCCGGCCGCCCGAACTCTTGAACGATTGCAGTTTCCGGTCCAGCGCCAAGGAGCGCTTTGCGGCCAACGATGCTTTCGCTGCTGCCTGCGTGCTCGAGCTTTTGGGTGTTGCAAGCGCCGTGGGACCGGCAGAAACCTTGGAGGTGAAATATGAATTTTGGATCTTGGAATTGCGCGCGGCGTTTTGCTGGGAGAAGACAACGTCCTTGGGTGGTGAGTTTCTGTGCCCTTGGACAGGTTTCTGCTGGGCTCTCACTGTTGTCGTGACGCCATTCTGCACTTTCTTCAGGTTGGAACAGCTGGGCGGCCGCACCTTGGGGCGAGGTCCTGGTGCCACGGCTCCCACTTCAACGATGTCGTCTTTGGATTTGCTCAGTTCAGGGTACTTCGTGACCAACCAGTCTCTGCCTTGCCTGGCAACACCGGAACTCGAGGACGTACTCGTAGAAACATATGAATCTCCGTGCAAATGTTCTGATCCCGATGCCCGGGTGCTGGATTTAGCGCTTTGGGAACTTGACGTCTGAGTCACATCCTGGACAGACACTGGAGACAGCAAGTTCACAACTTCTAGTGACTTGTTCAGAACTGGCGACTCAGGCGAAACAGAATCTTCAAGCAATTTCTTCTGTGTCGTGTCCATCTTGCACAACACTGTATTTTCTTTCTTCTGGGCTGATGACTTCACTGTTGTTTCTTCTGGTGACGTCTTGTTCCCTGGTTTCTCTTCAGATTTCGGTGGTTTCTCGGGAGGAAAAGGTGCGGTGATCCTGCGAAGCGTTGATTTGAAGCTGTTTTTGCTTGGAGGGGAGTAGTGCCACATTTCGTTGGTTTTGAGTTGCTCGACTCTCTGGTGTGGAGTGGGAGTTTCTTCCTTCTCATGTTTGAGACTGTTCCCCTGCTGATCCTCCAATGCCGGCTTCGAAACAGTTCTCTCAACAGACGGACCGGGCTCAAGTGGGACTGCTGGAGACGGGTGCTTGTTGGCGGTGTCCAACATCACGGAATCGGAGTCTGCCAGAGAGATTTCTTGCCCGCTTAACTTGCTTCTGGTCTCCGGAGTGCAGTCTTCTGCACGAACACTTCGTGATGTAGAATTCCATTTTGTTTCCTCAGTGCACACTCTCTCCGACACATCTGCAGATGAATTTCCACTCTTGGGCCTGAAACCTTTGGAGCGATCACCTTCCATGATACTTCTCCTGAGCTGTCCGATGCTGGCGACGTCGACTTCATCTGGCTGTTCCTCGCCCTTCGGTCTGTCAGAAGTTGACAAGGGTCCGTCAGAACTTCTTGTGCGCAGTTTCGTGGTGCTGGAGGCGCTTTGTGGTGTCCATTTCCCCTGACTTTCCGTTACGTTGCTGCTGAACGTCCTCGCTCTTTTCTCAGGCGGCTCTCCGATGGGAGACACGTTCCCCCTGCGCTTTGGTCGCTCAGAAATTTCAATTCCTTCCTCTTTTGTCGATGATAATCCACTGTTGCGTCTGAAGCGTTTGACCCTCTCCGAAATGGGCGGAATATATTCCACATTGGTGTTTTTGCAATTCTTTTCTGGTCTGTTGGACTTCCGCTTGCACGGTTGTCGCGACTGACGTTCTGATGACGTGACGAGGTCCTTCGCAACATCGGACCCGTGTTTCTTCAAGGAATCAAGTTTTTCCAAACATGTTTTCCTCAGCTCTGATATTTCGGCCTCGGAAACGAATGTCTGCTCAATTTTCCTGTCGGTCCTCTGAGCGCCACTCTGGTTTTGTATGGGCTTCACTGCAGGGTGTTGAGACTCCAACAAGGACAATGAAGCCTTGCACTCCACGTTGGATGGGACGATTTTCTTTCCTTTTCGTGGGCTCAAATCCAATGCTGATACTTCTTTTATGTCGGCATTAGCTGTGGCTGCTTTGGTAGAGCCGATCACTGGACCCTCTCCAGCAACACCACCACCATTGGCATCCTTGACAGCGTTCAGCACTTTTCTCAGTACCTCCCTCTGGTCCAGACCAAAAACACTGCCGACTTTCCTGACGGTGTTCCCCTCTTCTTTCTGATCCCGACTTGAGCTTCTGAATATTGCTGAATTTTCTGTCGGCTTTGGGCCCTCACGTGCGGACGTTTGACGATCCGTCCCAGCGCCAGCCTCTGCGGTGAGAACCCTTCCCCTGATGTTACTCATGAAGGAGTCGATGGCTTCAGCACGCTGGTCTCTCTGGTCGTCCGCGCTGTCTGTGGACGGAGCCTGGTGCCCATCAGAACCTTGTTCTCCATCAGCAGCGCGTGATGTCATGTTTCTCAGGTTGTTCATGAAAGAATCAATCGCTTCAGACTCTTTCCGTGAAGTGTCGACAGGCTTGTCATCACTGACTTCAGGCGGGCTCTGACGATCTCCGGTGTCGAGCTCACCGTACCCTTGATTTCGCCCCTCAGACCTCAAGTTGTTCATGAAAGAATCAATCGCTTCAGACTTCGAATCTTCCGCTGAAGTGTCGACAGACTTGCTACGACTGACTTGAGGCGGGCTCTGGCGACCTCCTTGACTTTGACCCTCAGTCCTCAAGTTGTTCATGAAGGAGTCGATGGCTTCCGACCTCGCGTCTCCGGCTGGAACGGGCGCACGTTCAGCTGCACGACTTGGATCACGTGGCCCATCGCGGGATTTTGACCGAACAACTCGCGGCACCAGCGGTTTGACACTGGCCACAGGAACCAACGGACTCCTGCTGTTGCGGTGGTCATTTGCCTTGTCCCTCGGAACAGTTTTCTTCAGAGATAAGTCCAATACACACTCGTTGGAATCAGCGGTGCCTTGGGAGGGATCACTTGTTTTCTCGGACTGTTTCAGAGTCTTCATGCTGTAGTCGAGGGGTTCATCACTGATTTTGTTGGATCTCAAGGCGCCGTGGGCAGGAGGAGGAACAGACCGATCCACCCGTGGCTCTATCATCGAGCTCTGAGCACCAACAGAAGTGCTTCTTCGCTGGCAGTCTCCCTTTGCCATGTTAAGACCAGTCTGCGTACTAACGGCCTTGGACTCGCTCAGCTTCTGACTTGTCTCGTCGTTCCCAGACGATAACCTGCGTGAACCGAAAACGGGGACTTCCGGGGTTCTGGTCGCAGAGACCGGAAGTGAGGATATCCCCGTCGCCGGAAGTGTTGCGTTTTCACCGGAAGCTGAGGGCCTGAGAGACTTTACCAAGGGCACTCCAATTCCAGTTCTATGTAGCGGAGGCAAGTTCACTGGGAGTTCCGGAAGCACGTGTCTGGCGGCTGGAGTCCTGTTGACCTGCGCTGCGTTCTTTTCTGCACTGGGGCCTGGTTCCGGTGAGAAGTAGTCCTCTGGAAGACTGAAAGTGGTTGGCTCCGGCTGTCGATGTTCACGTTTAGGAACAAAACCTTTCAGTTCTTCCTTGAGAGAAACTGACACAGGTTTGGATGCTGGACCTGCTTCAGACAGAGCTTCGGATACATCCGTTTCTGATGCAGTGTCAGTGTCTTCACTGTCTGAAGACAGTTCACCAAGAGACGGGGCCAAAGAATCAGGCTCAGAGGGTTCGACACAGGCATGATTCGGACTGGCACTTTGTTCAGGCTGCTCTGAAACCCCAAATTCAGTTGGCTGAGGAGCATCCAAAACAACAGACGTCGGCACACCTGAGGGTGAGGAAGGTCGTTTTGCAACAGAATCATTTCTCTTGCCATCACCGGTCGATTCCGCCAACTGGTTGTCCTTCAGTTTTGCCACCAGCGCCTCGATGACGGCCCTGCCCTGCGCCACGGGGTCCTCGGCTCCAGCGGGCTGAGCACCGCTGTGACGCCGGGTGGACCCGGCTCTGCTCAGACGCAGCAACTGTTGAACGCTCTCACTGTGCGGGTCAGTACCTCGGTCAGATTTCGTGTCCGCGTTCTGTTTGACCTCGCTCTTTTCACGGTCACGGTCCATTCCGTCCACGGCTTCCACGAACTTTTTGGTCCACCCCATTTCTGAAGACTGTTCTTTATTTTGCCATTTCTGGAGAAATTTTTGCCGCAAATAAGTCACGGCACCAGAGTCCATTTCGTAAATGGCGGAAGTTTTCTTCCGTGGTTCACGTCCTGTCTCCCCCGACACAGCTGGTGTGGCACCGTCCGCTTTGACCACGGACTCTGTCGTGTTCCTTCTATCCACATCCGTTTTCTGACTTTTGCGCGGACTATCCACATCCCGGCTGTTGGAAGCACTCCGCATTTGGACGACCAGAAAGTGGCCCTGTGATGCCGAAGGCGCAGGGAGTGGTACTGCAGCACGGGAACTGGCCGACTGAGACACGTCACTCGAAGAACTGACTTCCTGCCTGGGTGGTTCCACCACACCACTGCCACCAATTTCTGTCTTCATTCTTTGAGAACACCCGAACAAATTGACGTCCAAGGTATTTGGTGGCAGGATAGGGACCCTGACGGAATCTTTCTGAGGGTTGCTAAAACTTTGATTCAGATGGACTTCTGACCTCGGAAACACAGAACTCGAGTCGGGACAGTTGTAGATGTGCGGCAGGTCCTTCGGGAGAATCCCAGAGCCGTTGAACACTGATGACAAAGGCGGCTGCACAGAGCACTGACTTCCTCCAGGCCTACTGGACACTGTTGGTCTCGGGAGTATGATCGCCATTTCACGTGTCACCAAGCGGGCGAGTTGTCTTGGCTGGGTGACGACATCAGCTCGACCAGAACTTCCGGTTTCCGGCCACGACGCGCCGGAAGAGGGGCATCTGCAAAGACACCAAGTTCACAGTGAGTTGCCAAGAAAACGTGTTTCTTGTTGACAACTCAGTTCAGGCAAGTGTGTTTTCTCTTGTGCTGCTGGAACACTGCTGTTTGGAGAAACATTTTGCACACACGCTGCTTGTCGAGGAAGAAACATCACCTCACCTTGGCTTGATCACTTGCTGCGGCACTGTCGTTGCGTCAGTTGTTGGAGTCACCTCAACAAATTCAGACAGCGGCACCGACCTGACGTCTGCAATGGCCAGGCCGCCGTCAGACGGCACGCAAGAGTCCCAGCTCGTGTCCGATTGGAAACTTGCACTGGGCGTGGAGCTGCAGGCTCGGCTGTGAGGACGTTTGTCCGCACCCCAGGGCTGCACTCTTTCACCTTCATCCGCAACTTCACTCTGAGAGATATCACTTCCCAACAGACGAGAGACAAAACCAGCGATGACTTGACGGCCACTGTCCATGCTAGAATACGGTTCCGTTTCAGTCTGGTGAATTGAGACAGATTCGTCTTTGGACGAGTCTGGGTCTTCTATTGGCGCAATAACAGTGGGCTCGATATGGACTGGTGGACAGGATTTGTCGGCTGATTCCGAAGGTGCAACCGTCACATTGATTGTGTCTGTGCGTGACCCTGAGACTGCAGGTAACAGCCCATCATTATGTTGGGAACCCAGAGTCACCGGAAGCACCGACAATGACGTCAGAGGTCCCAAAGGCGGAACTGGCAGACCAGGCACGACAGGTGGGTCGACAGTTTTTTCGGCTGACACCCACTGAGGCGATTCTTGCCGGCTGGGCGTGGCGGGTTGGTCGAAGGTTCTTTCGGGCGACAGCTCCAGAGGTGAACCAAACAGATTGGGCAGAGCGGGTGGGACGAGGGTGATCCCGTCGCTCAATTTCAACGAATTAACACCGGCGGAGGAATCCATTGGAGTTTGTTCGACTGCACTGGGGCCTGCCTGGGTTGTGTTTCCTGAAAGCAAATTCAAATTCTCTCAAAATACGTACTGTGGAGTAATTGCAACGGACAATTTAAAGTGGGCCAGATCGGCGGTACGAGTCACAAATCCGTTCACATGCTCAGCGAATACGAGGGGGTTCTCAATGCTGGTGTCCCGGCAAAGCATGTTGTATCACCTTTAGAAATTAGGGCACCTATTGTGAGCTAATTTGCCGACACGGACAATCGTCCTGATATT
>JAAUXT010093661.1_pt1 | contig 16980 bp, 17 predicted proteins | sample 7278171 | NCBI WGS metagenome assembly JAAUXT01 (sample SAMN14350112, study PRJNA611818) | marine sediment metagenome | isolation source: surface marine sediment (1.8m) | place: French Polynesia: Moorea | collected 2018-08 | reverse complement strand
CTTCGAATGCATTTGGGTGCTTCGAAGTACTTCGAAGCACCCAAATGCATTCAAAGTAAAATTGTGCTAAAATATATTTAATTTGGGGGGGGGGGTAGAGGGAAATGCAGACACAGCCCCTCGCTAACCTCCTGCATCTTCAACGACTAATCTAATGCATTTGGGACCTTCCAAGTAAACCATGCATGTGATATTGTTCAAACACTTACCTCTGGTGGAACAATGGGCCAGATCCTGAAGCGCTCGATGATTTCCCGCACATCATCCTCAGGTTGCACGTTGATTGGGAAGCGGTCAAGTCTTGTCTTGAAGTCAAGAACATTTCTCTCGGGCCATAATCCCAGCTTGTTAAGAAGTGATCCCCACTTCTTGTAGGGGGCCGCGAGTTCGCTGATCAGGAGCTTGCTCCCCTTAACCACCAGCCACTCATCATGGGTATCACACCGATCAGATGACGGTCCCTCCTTCTCACCACCCACAGCATCTTTCCTTTCCTTCAGAGCCATTCTCTTTCGAATCTTGATGTCGTCACAACTTACAAAACTTGCAAACTTCAAAACTTCGCAAGCGCTGTGCAAAAACCAGGCTTGAACAACAACAAAGCTGACGTCATATAGTTCAAAAATTTGAATTTCGCCGACAAGTGTAAAAATGAGCATCTTCTCCTAGAACATTCATCAGATTCCGCCAAGTAGTGTAAAAATAACTGTACTTTGACTTAATTTCAATGGTTGTTGTCTGGTCCTAGGACTGAGTAACAACCACTTCTATTGGTCATTGCCTGGTCCTGAAAATGTTTCTAGGACCACACAACGACTGGTTGTTGTGTGGTCCTAGGTGGTCGTTGTCTGGTCCTGAAATTTTAGGACCACACAACGACCAAATGGTGTGGTCGTTGTCTGGTCCTGGTCGTTGTCTGGTCCTGTTACACCGGTTTGCTTCTTACTTCACAATTTCTGGATTGTCAACATTCCATTCCGCGGTGTCAACCATGAAAATAAATTGCCGTTTCAGGTTCTTTCTATGCTTGTTCGTCGAAAACACTAATTTGGGTGCAATTGCCGATTGCAAGACGCTCCACTTTTTTCAAATATCTGCCAACCTGCCTGCACGTGTCCTCGTACGAGTGCCACTCCAAAGACTCAGCCAAACTATAGCTGAAACGTGGAATGAGCTTCTCCTGATGCAAATGTGTTCTTGAGCCTTGCAAGACACTGCTGTGGTGAGGCCGACTGTTCTCTCTTGTCGACGAGTCAAGCTGCTTCAGGACTCGGTTCCATCCAGCGCTGAAGACTTTCTGTTGCGCGCGAAAGGTGAACACAGCTGTCTTTTCTCAAGCTAAGGAAAAAGTGTGTGTTTGAATTTGAGAAAATTTTGCACCATCATGTCAGTAAAGATGACAAGTCCCACTGCGAAAAAGATAAAAATGAACGATTCTCCCCAAAAAGCACTTTCAGTGTGCAACTCACACTGTTGGTGTATTTTCTCTGGATTCTGATTTCAATCTTGAAAGCGACTCAACTCTCAAATATTACAATTGTCATTGTATGATTTGCCACTGTAAATTTGATGAGCGCTACTGGTTGCGTGGAGTCTGTCTCCATGTTGATCAACGAAGCCACTGCCTGTCTCCACGCTCGGTGTAATTTGGGCCCAACAGCGGGGGCACGCTGTAGATTCGCGTGGTTCATGCACTCGCACTTTCATGCCAGCTTGAAACCAACTTATTGGACCCAACCACAAAACCGATCTTGGGCCTCCTTAGATTGCCACATGAAGAACAAGAGTTTCTAAAGAGGAACTGGAAAAATTAATGCCTGTCGCTTCTGCATGATTCCGCACAAAAAATTGTTCCAAAAGCGAACAGAACTTGATTGAAACACTTGGATTGGTTCAAAATCTATGGAACCAGCAAAGTGACAAAAAGCAAACCCAAACCGACCAAGTTTTAGTTGAACTTTGAAACACTTTGCTGCGGGGATCACCACCACATCAACACGGACTTGAATCGAAGCGACTCAGAACAGAATCAAACTCAGGTCTCAGGACCAGAAGGTACACAAAGCTATATTCACTTCCTAAACTCATGGAAAAGCAGTGACAACCCACTTCACACGACAATGTCTTCAAGCAGACCTCGTGGGGAAAAATGAGAAACATAATGGCAGATGAATCGACCTTTTGTGCGGACACCTAAGCTCCTTATGGAAGGATAAAACCAGAAATTTACACTGTGTGGAGCCCAGAGGGCAGTACTACTCCGGTTAATATGAACCAGAATCCATAACTGAGAGGGCAAATCCCACGTGAAAAAGAAAATGCGCAACACAGTTCATTGTTCTCGACCGAACGTGACAATCTGTGGAAGGTACGAGGCAGTTCTCCTATGAAGCAGTTTCTTTTCCGTAACTCGCAGTTGGATCAGTGCAATTTTCTAATTCCTTCACACATCATCACCACCTCCTTGATAATCACTGTGATCATTTAGCAACTATCAAAACTTGATCCTTTAACCCTATAACAAGGTTAACAAGGTCAACAAGTTTGAGACTTTGACTTTGTTGTAACATTTAAAAAACTTATTTTATCATCATTCTTCTGCATATTTCTTGACTTTTTCATTGAAAACTTTATGAGCATAAACTCCTGACTTGAGTAGAGCATCTTTACAGATGATAAAGATTGCATAATTGTAATAAAACACCAGCATTAAGATGGTCAATCCACCAGAAAAGTATATTTTTAAGCATACTTTTCAACTGGTATATTATAATTTTGAAAACCTTGTTACACAACATATTGTTCTTCTGTCCTTTGTTGACAATTGCAATGCAACACAATTGTTGTTGGCAGCAAAAACTGTGACTTATGAAAGAGAAACCGTTACATTTGAGAACTGCTTCGTATTTTTGTCAGGTGCAAGCTGCAAATGACATTTCCGTACAGTGGCAACAATAACAGTGGAAACTTTTCTTTGTTGCCTCCTTCCGAGTTGGTATGCAGTTGTAGGTTTGGCTGAGCGTCTGGTTCTTAAATTGCTGGTGTGCCACAATTCTGCAAACGGGTGCTTGCATCCGCTTGCACATGCACGTGTTTTGGAATTTCAACGACTCGATCACTGTGTTTGCTCTTTGCGTCCATCCACCTTTGGGACATCTGTTTCTTGTTTCAAATGCAGTACAGCCTTGCTCCGTCACAGGTTTTGTGAGACTTGTGACACTTCGAACTGAAAAACTTTGTTTTCAGGCGTGCAGGTCTGTGAGCAAGGTTCCATGTTCTGACGAAGCCGTCTGGCTGTTCTTACACCTGCGTGGCAAAATGAACAGAAGTGTTGGCAACGTAATAAAACTGCAAATTGCTGTGATTGAAACAGTCATGAATCATAACACGAAAAAGATAGAGAGATATCCCCTTTGCACCAGAAAAGTTCGACAACGAGTGAGCACGTTTTGCGAACATGCGTGACCAGAGCTAACACTGCGGCAAGTAATCGTCTCCTTTTCTGGCCAAAGTTTTTCCAAATCACAACAAGTTGACTTTCAACACGCCAAAGGACAACGACTCCTTGAACATAGAAAAATTCCCTTTTCAAAGCAGGGTTGCTGAGCACCCATGGGGCGTGATGTGTCACAACTCGTCCTCCGGCGAAGAACGCTCAACCTTGGAGCTGTTGTTCCAAGGATGTGTGTTCACAAGCGCCCAGACGAGGCAAACTCACCTTTTGTTGTTGTGGGAAAAAAACTTTCATCTGCGGTCCAAGTTCTGTTGAGAATTGGTGAGAAAGAAACAACCCTGATTGATAATTTGGCGTGGTTCTTGGATGAAACCAGGGATCGGGATTCGACCGGCCTCAGGACCACCATTACATGGCATGGAGATTGTCGCCTTTTTTCTGAACATGTTTCACTTCTCAAAACTTGTATTCTTGTGTTGTGTATTGTTTGACGGTGTTGTGCAGCTGAACACATCAGGAACCAAGAAAGCTGGCAAACGTGAACAGCCATTTAGGTCTCTCGATTTGTGAAAGTTGCTTTCAGGCACATCTTCAGATACATTTGATCTCCTGAAAGATCAAGCCAATAGTGTCCCCATTCCCGGTGCACTCACCAATCCACTTGCCAAAAAGAGCACCACTCGAGGTGAACAAATTATCCCTGGCTCATCTTGCTTCCGTGTTTCTTTCTCCAGCTTGGTCTTTGGTTGGAAGGCCCAACGTTTCGAGCTCTGACTGATCTGTTGTACGCCTGTAAGTTTAGATGGTGGCCTGAAAGAATGAAAGCAATGAAAAACTGTCGACACACCTCATTCAATTTACCCAACGACATGTTTTTATCTGTGTCGTGAATACGGGGTGGCACTGTGCTGAAACCTCAAAACTCACCTGCGTGCTTGATGCGCTGGGCTAAATGGGTAAAACCTTGACCTCGATCATTGTTCGGAAAAATGGGCAGCAAATCCGTGCGGTGCTCCGCCTGCGTACCCCAATTGCCAATTTGGTTGTCTCTGCCATCGATCTGGCAATAGCGGTACCGTACAGAATTGAAATCGATGGTTTCTAAACCTGCGCATTGTCTCTTTTGCACAGCTGAACTCAAATGTGCAGTTCAACCAGCAAGTCGCCAAAAGCCGGAACGAAAAGACTGTTGTGGTGCAGCTGTGTCAACAGCGACAAGGTTTCTCAGGTCGTCTGAAGATGATTCACATGCACGATTTGTCCTCGAACTGGGACGTTGATCAGGGAAATTCATCCTTCCTTTTGAAGTTACACTGCAAAGAAATGAATGTCAAGCAGAAAAATAACGGGGGTACGAACAGTTAGGTTCATCTCGCCACAGACTGCGAATGCCACAGTCACCTTTTGAAGCAGCCCTGGATGAAACTGTAGCAGCTTTACAAGAGTGCTTCCCCGGCACAAAAAGGGCGCGCAGATGTTGGGTGAGGCAGCGAGATCCTCACGCAATGGAGTCTGCACGTGTCCTGCTCTATAATTCCACACCATCTGCAACAGAAAATGCGAACGCCACTGATTCCAGTGTGAATGGAACTGAAAAAGTAAGAACGGAGGGAAATGACTCGATCCCCTTGACTCGAATCGTACTTTGCGCACTTCTGTTCGTCGTCGTTGTCATCACGGTTGTGGGAAACGTCGTCGTTCTGCTGGCGTTCGCCCTCGTCAAGAGACTCACCAAGGTCAGTGTTATGCAATGTGTGTGTGTGCCTGTGTGTGTGTGTGTGTGTGTGTGTGTGTGTGTGTGTGTGTGTGTCTGTGTGTCTGTGTGTGCGTGTTGAGAACCAACCGGACTGAAAAGTTGTTGGCATCTGTCAGAGCGTGACTGACTGCATCTGGTTGTCACACAAGCCCACCGCATCATCTCACATCATGGCCCCGAGTGCTACATCAATCTTTGACACCTAAATGACTTGCCAATTGCCTCGTACACGATACCCATTTTGTACCTGACCCTGCAAACCGTCAATTGCATCTTTTCTAAAGCAATTTGAAAACACTCACGCACACTCCTGCTCTCTGAGCAAGACTACAACTGGCCAAGAAAACTGGTCTTTCGTCTTGTGTGACCCTGTGACCCTGACCTCAATGAAGTTCCATTTTCTCACAAGAAGCGTTCTGTTTGTGAGTGTCAGAACACACGCACATATTTGTGAAGTCTCCCCTGTGTACGACATGGATTATGTATATTTTTCACACCTCCAGATGATACGAATACTGCAATCCTCAAAATCCTTGGAGTTTAACGCTGGCCAAGCAAACGAAGTAAACAGTCCCCAATTCCACAATTGTCAATCGAACTTTGGATTCATGTTTTGCCTTTTCTGTGCTTCTTGCATCACCGTCTTGGGATCAGTTTTCGGGAAAAGAGATTCACCTGCTGTGGCATATCTCCAGCAGCTTTTGCTTCTGTTGGCTTCTTGATCTTCCTGCAGAAAACGTCACCATTTCACAGCAGGAGATATACGAGTATCGTTTCGACAAACATGAGTCCTCTGAAGTGTCTTCGTGCAGACTGCAAACCAGAACGAAAATACAAGTGTGTCGTCTCAGACATTTTGAACAAACAAATGTTTGTCCGCACTCTGTCAAAAAACACCACACGAAACAAAGACCTGCACGCAGAGGAATCCAGGACAGGACTGACCCCAAAGAAACGCGATCTTCAGTCAGTCAGTCGTTTGCAATTTCAAGAATATAGTGTCACAGAATTTTGAAAAAATAAAAATTACTGGTCAAGAAAAAACTCAAAAAGAAACAAAGCTGTACCGAAGGAAGTTTCCAAACATCACTAGTTTCTCCCACTGCCTGTTTGGACATTCCAGAATTTGAGAGAACAGCTTGTTTTGAGATTGCTCAAGAAAATGCAAAGGCCGGTGGAAGGTAAAACATGTCTTCTTGAATTGGCTGGTAAAATTTTGGGGGGTTTAATTTGGACACTCCTTTTTCAAGAACCTGACTTTTTGAAAGGAAAAATATCAGAAAGAAATCGCCACACAGACCTCACCAGCAACACCACCAACACAAAAGATGACTCTTTTGTCAAATGAGTCTGGATTTAGCAACACAAAGTACACTGAGGAATGAGAAGTTTTCGTTTTTTCAGGTTAAAAAATCTGAACTGAGCAAGACAGCTTGCATTGTGTGAGGTACCGGACCATTGGAGTCGATTCTCCCAGAGCAAGGGAACCTATCTGAGGGTGCACAAGAGTTGGCCTTTTGTGTTGTTTGGCACACTGCAATGCCATCTTGACAGAGGCACGCACTTCATGTGGGTTGTTCCAGATTAGACTCGTGAAGTTAATTATGAATATTTTACGTGATACGGACAATAAAACATACGAGCGCAGCAATGACATTGACAAGAAGACAGGTACGCAATTATCCCTGACTCTACAACGATTCAGAACGAAGATACGATGTTCAAGCACGATAAGTTCGCTAAGTTACCTTTTTGGGCAAAGGCCTTCGTTTCGAATCCTACCGACGAACCATTTCCGTTGCCAAAATAACAGATATTTAACGGCATTGTCCACATAATCCTCAGGATGTCGTCAAAAGATCCCTTCTTGTCAGAGAAAGAGAGAGAGAGAGAGAGAGAGAGAGAGAGAGACAGACAGACAGACAGACAGACAGACAGACAGACAGACAGACAGACAGACAGACAGACAAATTGAGACAGGCAGAACAGCGTGAGTGCGTGAGTGTAAGAGTGACCGAGAGACTGAACGAGAAGAGAACACTCGGTCCATGACAGACAAGGAATTCTGACAAAAAGTGCCACTGCATGCACGGGTGGCTGTTGCAACAGGTTTGATGCATGGTCGCGCGCTCTTCTCCTCATCTGGTTCTGTTTAGAAGTCAACAGCGTGCACCTTCAACCTGGATACAAGCAGATTTCTCTCTGCATCGGCTGATGGTGGTTCGCTTTGCTTGTCAACCCCGAATCAATCTTCAGTGGCAACAAACTGAATTGCAGCAAGAAGACATGAAATGTTCCTCACAAGTTGCATGATAAGTTTTTGACACTGCGCAAGAACAGTTGCGGGACAAGATCACCCAATTTTTCGAGAACTTTGGTGAAGAAAAGAGTTGTGTGATTGAAACAGAACCAAGTGCAAGACGAGGACATATCGGTTTTGTGACCGGTTTGGGCGCTGTAACCCCAGCCATTTATCAACTGAATATCAGTCAGGATGTCTCGATCACCGGGAACTTTCGGAAGGAAATCTTTTGTGGGAGGCGTCCATAACCAGTGCCCTTCCGCCACACGTACGAGTATACTCGTATACTGCAAGAACCAGATTGTGTGGGCCCGATCTTCATGACCTTGAGGGACTGATGGTGATTGCTGAGAACAAGAGAAATGAAAATAGAACGGCACCCGACAGCACCAAATTTGAAGTGTTGAAGATTCTCCCATTGCAGAAGAAACAAGTGCCGATCGCACAGCTACACAAGGTTGAAAAGGTGACAGCACTCGAAAACTGGCCTTTTGTGTTTTCCGGCTCAAAGAACACGTTCAGTCTTTCACGCTTCTTCCGTGTTTCCGCTGAGTGGAGGTCACACACCCGAAAACTCACACATTCTCTGGCTTCATACTGAACGTTGATCCAATGTGTCGACTCAAATCGAGCCCAAAGCGCATTGAGCAGTTCCTGTTTGTTGCGCTATCCACCTGCATAAAGGACTTTCATTTCCGACTTGTAACCTTTACCTGAGACCCTTCGCAAACACAATTTGCATGGCGCTGTGTTTTTGTGCTCACGCAGTTTTGTCCTCTCGCAGCACAACCACTTCAACCTGTACGTGGTGAACCTGGCGGTGACGGACGTCAGCGTCGCCGTCTTCGCCATGTCCTTCTACACCTTCGACGTGCTGCTCGGACGCTGGCCGTTCGGCGAGTTCATGTGTGGAGTGTGGATTTTCTTCGACTACGGGATGACGTTCGCGTCTGTCTTCACGCTGGTCGCGATCTCGGTCGACAGGTACAGAAAATTCTCTTTTGCCTGGACTGTCCGCGCCAGACTCTCCTCACTTTGGCTTCGTGGTTTCATCCTCGTACAGATAGAGTTCGAATCAAACTCCTCTGTTGTTTGTGCACAAGAACGCTTCACAAACGTTTCAACGGATTTGGATTCCTGGGCCCTATTGGTTTGGACAATCCGTCGAAGCTGTGGCAGGGGAAACAGTAGTAGCGGACTCGAGATCTTGATTTCCGTTTGTTTCCATGAGAACGTCACATCTGATAAACCAGATTCTGGGTTCAAAGTGATTGTGGTCCTTTACCACACAGCAGCACTTAAAAATCTCAACTGCCGTGAGAAAGTAGCACCCGGGGAAATTGAGATGTGTCTGGATTAATTGTCTCTGTTCGATGAACGCGAAGACAAACTTGAGAAGAACAAAGTGTCATGCTATGTGCGAACACTCTGCGACAATCGAAATTGATTCTCAGCCAGAAGACATTTTCTCTATCCACTCTTCAGGTTCTGGTCGGTGGCGTGGAGTATTCACTACAGAAAAAACAACAACAAGAAGAAAGTTCTTGTCATCATCGCCATCACTTGGTGCGTTCTTTTACGTTTTTGCACAAAACCAAACAACTCGGGAATTTGTTCTTTCACCCAGGAATTCTTACAGGCATCAAGGCTGATCACCTATAAAGGGTGATTCCAAACAGGTTTTTTGTGTTGAAAACAAGAGGAAAACTGCCAAAGGCTGCAAGAGCAAGCGATAGAAAGATGTTGTTGTCTTCGAAGACAGCTGAACTGTCGAGTCCTTTCACTTCAGGCTGGCTGTTCTCGCCGTGTGGTTGGCTCCATGCATCAGCGACAGGATCAAATACTCAGAACCAAACGTCTGCAAGTGGGAACCGTCCAACAACCAAGGTATGGCTTCACAAGTTCTGCAACTAAATCGTGTTCGAGCACCACACAACAACCCGGTGATTCAAAGTCGTGTCCATTGCCCGCATTGCAAGCAAGGCAATGACAATCTGACTTTGACCACATTTGACCTATTTCCGTGTCTGGGAGGTCAGTTGGGTTCTCTCCACCAATGCAGTCCCAAAAGTCTGCGCGACTCTGTGGACCCTGTTGTTGAGTTGGGATTGGTTGTCGTGCACCCAGCTGAACAAGCCTAATTTGGGTTGGAGATCTCACTTTCCACTACAAGCGTCCAGAAGAAAATTTGCACCGAAGGTGAGAAGTCATGGGATGCTGAAGGCCGACGGAATGAATGACACGGCTTTTGCCAGACGCGGGTGTCTGTCTATTTCAATTCTCACACTGATAAAAGTTTGATCAACACACGCTGCTCGAAGGTTGGATGTGGCCTCTGAGGAAAACTGAAATGACACACCAATGTCTCCTGGCCCTTTCACCGGCAAACCGCGCCCTTCTGTGTCCCTACTCTTGCAAATGAAGTTCGTTTATCCCTGCAGAGTTTGTGGTGTTCGTGGCAGTCATCGGTCATCACACGCCCTGCATCCTTCTTGTGTTTTGCTACATCAAAGTCGCCGTGGCAATGGGCAAGAGGAAGAAGATCAGACCCACTACAAAAAGCAACGCCGGAGATCAAGGTGAATTCCATCGGGGGAATTACGACCAAAATGAATAAAACTCGGCTGTTTCACGCGTGAAACAATGGTGTCCCGAATGTAGGAGTTTCGAGAGACCTCAGCCTCCACAAGGATCCCACAGGCGTCAGGCCTGCCTCTCTTTTTCCCTCTATCACCTCCACATGCCTGCGTCAGTGCGTTAAAATTAGAGCGTTTATCCTAGACTGCATGGAATTTCAATTTCCGTGTGTTCGGGTTCTTTTTGTCCCGGTCCACAATTGTTTTGCTCAACAACACAAATCACCAAGAGCTCATAGCAAAACTGTGGCAGCCTTTTACTTTTGCTTTTCCCTTCCCGGGAATAGTTCGTTCACTGGTCATGTTTGGCATTGCTGTCGAATTGTGTGTTTCCAAATCAGATGCATGGATCACCCAAATAAATTTATCCAAATGAGATTCCTGTTCAGACATCCGGATCTTCGGATGGCAGACAGAACCTTCCTGGTGTGTGGGGCTCCCAAAAGCTTTGTCTGGTGTAGAAATTCTAAACGTGAGGTATACACTGAGCTTTGTTTTCTTTTCTTCTGGCAAAGATCATCCACACCCTCTGCTGGAGGTTCCAATCACCCGAGGCCTCCATGATTCCAGTCTGGTTCCCTGAGGCTTCAGCAAAAACCCAAGATGAGGCACATGGGGTCTCCGGGCCTTGAGTCACTGGCTTTGTTTTCTGGAGGAGGGTGGTGAACCACAAAGACGCCGAGAAAGGACCCAGACCCCCCAGCAAGGAGGCTTCTAGATTGCACATTCACCTTGGAATTCAGACCCCTCCACGATTCTCACAGCACCGGTCTGCAGCTGCAAAACCGGACCCACTGGTCAACTGCATAAGTCTGAATTTTGGGGGACAAAACTTGTGTGAGTTTTTGCGCAACCGAGCTTGTGACTCAACATGCCAAAACTTGTGGCTTGTGGATTGGGGTTGGGGACCCGGCCCAGGTTTGACCCAAGGAAGGCCAGCTCTTGGCTTCTGATTGAACACGTCTGACATGAATAACCTTCTTGATTCGTCTATTTTTGTTTGTCACCTTTTTTAACACAGACAGTGAGAACATTTTCCTTTGTATCTGTGTTTGGTGTTGTTTTTGGAACATCGAAGCCTTACAAGGCATCTCCCACACATGGAATGAATTTCACAAAACATTCCCCAAACGAAAGAGTCTTGCAGTTTACCACAAGGATTGGATGGAGAACAAAAACCACCGAAAGAGCTGCAAACTGAAAGCATTGTTGAGAAACGCGCGATTACCTGTCAAATGTATCACATGTACGAGTATTTTGCCTGGACGAAAATGTGCATGTGTGTCACTGGTGCACGCGTCCTTCTGTACGAGTACGACTGGGAAGCGTAGAATCTGTTGGTTAGTTGTGGCCTTTATTGCAGACACAGCGGACTTCAGTATCCAGGACGAGGACCTGACTGCTGACTTTTCAGAGGTTCCACATGAAACCACTGCCGGTACAGGTGAGTTGTTTCTGAGGTGGTTCCAAGAAAGCTTGAGGGGCAGATCTCCCCAGACACCCAACAAAAACAATTGGCCGCTGTCGAACTTGTGCTGCAGGTGCGGGGAGCTTCACGGCAGAGACAGGAGTGAGCGTGACCGCGGAGTCTGCGAACGTGCTGCAGGTCCCGAACACACAGGACAAGGCGAGAAGATCCAAGAAGAAAGTACAGAGTCATTACGAGAAAGAGAAAAACATCTTCATCACGCTCAGCTACATCATCTTCTCCTACTTGGCCTGCTGGGTTCCTTTCCACTTCGTGTTTGACATCAGTGCCATCAACCCTGACCTCGTCCCGGAGTGGCTCTACACTCTCACCTTCTGGTTGACTTACTTCAATTCAACACTGAACCCTTTCCTGTACGCTTACTCAAACAAGGAATTCAAAATGGCTTTCAAGGAGGTTTTGCAATGCGGGCTTCTCAAGAAATGTTGGAAATAAAGACCATTGTTGTGACAAACGAAATCTTGTAACAAGGAATGAGGAACATTCTAAAGCATGGGCTTTGCGGCAAAAGGTGTCAGACCTGGATCATCACACGAGAGACTTGTCAAAAAACTTGCCATATTGGTTTTTGTGGGTTCAATATTCTGCCAGACAACACACAATCCAGACCAAAACATCATTGCCACCAAGCTGTACTCAGTTGTTTTTGCATTTGTGACGTTAGTTATGCCGTGTGTGTTCGTCAACTCCAAAAACAAAGAAGTTTTAGTTTGGAGTGCCGGATGAGTTATTCCCTCTTTAGGAAGCAAAAAAGTTCGCGTTTCATGTTTCTGTCACACTCAATTTTGTTGCTGAAGAAACTTGTTGTCCCGATTCTGTTTGAAGATCGAGTATGTTTTCTTCTCACAAACACAGACATCCACACATCAAGCTGCTTCTTTCAGAGTTTGTACCTTGCACCGCGAATTGGAAATTACAAGTGAATCAAAGCTGTGTTGAACGAAGGAGACGCCGCCGTCTTTCGTGAACAAAAAGTCACTCTTGACACATTCATACAAACTTGGGCAAGAGCAAAGACACTCACGAGAACCTTTCATCTTGGTTGTCACCGCAACACGTGTACGCAGCGTCAGACGAAGTTCCGTCATCCCCATTTCCGGGCTCTTTGTGACTTGTTTCTCACTGATCTTTCGCGATATTTGCACCCAATTGCCGCAGAGAAAGGGCACTTCTCTCTTTTTGTTGCTGCACTTCAAGGAGATACAAACCTCAAAAGGAAAACACAAAGACTGACAATGAGAACGTTTCTGTTTCTGGAAAGTAAACGGCATTCCTGCAGGTTGTTTTGACAGACTGATCTTAATGTAGCAACTTTCGCAAGCAGGTTGAGGTGACAACAACCAGACTCTTTTGACATCACGGTGCATTTCCCAACTTCTTGCACGGAGTCATCCCAAAAGGATGAATTCTCGTGTTTTACGCAAATGAATTGGCACATCCGACGCCACATGCGGGCAATTTACGAGGCTTTGCTCGGGTCGTGGCGGGGCCGCACCCAAGCTTTTACCTCCTGCGTCAGTCTGATGCGTGGTCCCTGGGCGCTTCAAACGAAACGATGATGACATGTCTCGATGTTTCTTCCGTGTCGTTTTGCCGTACGTGTTTCTTCCTGTTCTCGCAGCAGTACGAGAAAAACAGGCCTTTCGGTGATTGTTGGCCACAATATGTTCATCACCAAAACCCAGGTGTGTCAGCCTGACTTCAGTTCGGAGTCCCGATCTCCGAGGGAGATATTTTTCTCAAAGCTACTGCAGGTCTAACAAACCTCACGCAGATTATCCTTTGAGGTCTGTGTTGTGCGCAAAGTGTGAGGTTCGTCCCAAGAAAACTTTTTGCTCGTATCTTCCGTGGATGGTTCGTTCTTTTCGACACAAATTCACTCATCGGATCAAAGTAGGAAGCTTCAACACATTTCCGCGGATATACACTTGTGTATCGCTCCACCCAAAGCAAAAGACACTCGAGCGCATTTCAATTGAGCGTGAGGCAACATTGAATATCTTGTCAGCTTTTGCTGGAAGTTGTCCACAAAGCCTACAAAGGGGAACGGGGAAACGAACACAAGTGCACATGCAATTATGCCACAATTACAGAGAGAATCAAGTTTCTCCACGCATTTCTTTTCCCAGGTATTGCATTGCAAGCTGTTAAAGCTGAACTACTACTCGTCTCCTCTAGCTGCAGAAAACATCCCGTTGCTCTTCAATTGAAACAAGCATTTTTATTGGCTACTTTTGGCTTTAGTTTGCGCTTTGCCTCATTTCCACCTGAATTCGGACTGCGCTCCTTCCGAGTTGACGGGCTCGGCGTCGTCGAGCACCTCCGGGTACGGATAGTCGAGGCAGAGCAGTTTGCGCAGCCGCTGAGACGCTGACGCCTCCACGTCCGGCGACAGGACGCGCCGGATGTCCTCCATCGGACGCACGTACTTCGGCAAATACTAAAATGACACAAGTTCCGCCGCTGAGGAGCAACAAAGTGGCGCTGCAAATCACAAATACTCGTTCGAAAGTCGCCAGAAAATCCACCGTGGGTGTTGCTCTTGTGATCTTGTCACCTCAGTCTGCAGACGTGTTGTCAGGCTGTGTCAAAAAGGGAGTTTGCTCGTTTCTTTGCCTCTGCGACAATATTGTACCCTCAGGGCGAAGGCACGGTAGTCGCGCCTGACCTGGATGATGACGCCTGTCCTGGCGGTCGCGCTCTTGTTGGGCATGGCGGCGTGTTGCATGATGCCGGGGAAGAGCATCATGTCCCCAGCACGGCCGCACTCCTGCACCGCTCTCCGGTAAAACTCAGCCTTGTTCTCTGGATACTCTGCGACAAACTGCGGGAACAGTCATTTTATTTGAAAATAGTCGCAATTGTTCACATAGCTATCCGTGCAGATTCTGGAGAAGTATTTACTTGTGTGCCCGGAACTATTGCAGTGGCTCCATTCTCAGGAGAGAAGTCATCCAGAAGGAGTGTGGCCTGCAAAATGATGAGGACAGGTCACAAGCGCAGATTCCAGGTTTCTTTTTTTCAGAAACTTCTTTGTCTTTTGAAACGTCCTGTCTTTTCTATCGAAGCTGAAATAAATCACCAGGGCGTCGGAGCCCGACTTCTCTCGAAAAGCGAAACACGTAAATGAACCATTTCTCGAAGCAGCGGCCCGACACTCCATCAATCGCTTCAATGCACTCTGGGATTCACCTGCATGTTGAGGTGAAATGGCACTTCTTTGACTTTCGGAATGACTGGCCAATGCTTCTTTTCGTAGTAATCCCAGTAAGGATAGTCAATGTGTGGTTCCTGACCAGTTGAGCCTGAAATGGAGCCAGAAGCCCATGTTCCTGCTTGCAATGAATGAGCATTGATTTTGACAACCCGAAATCTTTCCAGAAGTAAAATCTTGCACAACGACGCAAAACGTCAACAGCCGCCATCTCGGATTCAGACCTGGGAACAAGGTGTTGGTCGCCACACTGCCCAGCTGGAAGTCGTCTCCAAGGATGTCGTCGATGATTCTCATCACTTTGGGATGCTGTACAATTTTCTGGTAGATTTTACTTTTGTTCAGCAAATTCCAAACACGGGCCTGGTTGGGGCAAATCAGACCAGCAAAAAATTCATCAGGGTCTTTGTAACCTGTCTGTTTGTTCTTCAGGAACAGCTCGGGCAAAGCAAGTGATGGGAAATTGAAGGTCAACACAAGGCACACATGGAGCCCGGGTTCTGCAGATCAAGTTGAAGGATGACTTGGAGGTTCCTGATGTTCTCACCTGAAGCTCTGGCCTGGCGTCTTCAGCTCCATGAAAATGTGTTGCCTTTCGTCCTTCCTTTTTGATGAGATACAGAACAACCTCTTTTGCATGTTCCACGTCACTGTGAGAAAAACACTCACTTATGAAATGGTATCCTTGGCCTGAAAATATGAACCCAGTTTGTCATTTTTGTGAGCCAAATACACACGTGCACGACTCGGTTTTTGCAAAGGTTTGAAAACTTCGTGCCAATTACGATATAATTGGCGACCAAACTTTTCTGTCACACGTGCCAAAAGTTCTTGTGAAGTCCTTCTTCCCAAGCGCTTCAGATCAGGGGAACTTTTGCTGTTTCCGGGCCTGGGCCCCTCGGGCAGCTCAATTCTACCTCCTCAGCGTGTTCTGGTATGCTCTTGCATGGTGCTTTGAAACAATTGACTTCACCTTCCAACAATTCTGCTTTGATGCGATCCACATCCGACATGTCAGTGGCTTGAAAGTTTTTCATGTCCACTTCATAAGTCAGTCGAGGATCCTCAAAGTCTGGAATGTCATCGGGGTGAGTAATGGAGGTTGTATTCACCGGACTCGTGACGACAGGCGAACTTCGGAACCATCTGCAGGGTCTGCAAAAGAAGAGAGCAAACTGAAAACACATCCGCATTTTTTGCAATGGCGTGTGCACCAACCGGCCTTTGGAAGCCAGAACCCGACTTCAAATTGAAAAATTTTTGGAAGAAGAAAGAAAAACATTTTGCTGCAGGGCGTTAAAATCAGTTGAGGTTCCCAGCGAGTTGGACAGAAAACGGCTTTGTTTGTCGTCTGAAAATTTTTATGCCTCCCCGCGAACTCAACAACCACGCCAGCCGAGGAAAAATGGCTGAGCTTCTGCATGATTTTTGAACCAGACAGCGAGCCAAATGTCAATCAGAAATATATAAAGCAGGAACCCCGACTGGAAAAACAAACAGTAATTGCAGAGTTTCTGTGGCTAAATCGACGGATTTTGAAATCTGGCCAACCACAACAGGCCACATACCCAATCCAGTCGACCCAAGGACTGACCACCAAGACCGAGTGAAGGCGCTGACGATGTGTGGCCTGTGGATGTGTCAGTAGGATCCAGGTACGGTTTGATCACGGAAATCATGTCAAAGTTCTGTCAAACTAATAGTATCACGGCAAAACGAAAATGATCCGCTTGAGAGCGAGTGCAAAGGCAAGAGAAGAGTATCTTTTTCACAGTAACAGCGACCCTCCGTGAGCCCTTACAGGAACACCATCATGCAGAATTTTTAGACTTTGTTTTTCAAGTCAGAGTCTCCGACGCAGGAGGGAAAGGGCAAGAAAGCTGGTTTAATTTATCATCACGATTGCAAGAGCACAAGTTTTCGGAACATCACAGACGATGTACAGATCTTTGAAACAAGTAGTTCCGACCTCGGCGGGAACCCTGATGGTCACTTCTTCCGCCTGTCTAGACACTACATCACAGCTTCCTGCCCGCCATTGAGAAAGCACACGAGGAAGAGAGTTCAATTTGAGTTGAAGAACCCGGTGATCAGATCAAAGAGGCAAGAATTTTCAATTGAGTTGGTGT
>JAAUXT010107565.1_pt1 | contig 16981 bp, 15 predicted proteins | sample 7278171 | NCBI WGS metagenome assembly JAAUXT01 (sample SAMN14350112, study PRJNA611818) | marine sediment metagenome | isolation source: surface marine sediment (1.8m) | place: French Polynesia: Moorea | collected 2018-08 | reverse complement strand
GGGGTTTGGGGTTTGGGGTTTGGGGTTTGGGGTTTGGGGTTTGGGGTTTGGGGTTTGGGGTTTGGGGTTTGGGGTTTGGGGTTTGGGGTTTGGGGTTTGGGGTTTGGGTTGGGCATTAAGGTTTGGGGTTTGGGGTTTGGGTTTGGGTTGGGGGTTTGGGTTGGGGGTTTGGGTTGGGGGTTGGGGTGGGTGTGAGCTAGATCCGCAGCTGCTTGGTTGACTGAAGCAGCTCGGGCGGACCTGCTGCTTTATGCGCAGCTGTGGAGAGGCGCGTGGGCGCCGCGGGGCCAACTGCGACTCGTAAAAACAACAACAAACATATGACAATGGTATCCACGAGGAAGACTTGCAGCAAAAGTACAGCGCGCATTTGAAACTGTGACAGCACATCACTTTCTCAGAAACACGTGAATCGCACAAGAATTGTTTCATTCTTCCATCAGGAAGGCTTTCTCAATCCCGCCACTTGGCTTCCCGGTTCGTTTTGATCGGACAAGAAAGTCCAGTCGCACGGGATTGGCACAACAGAGCTTTGTACACATCTTGAGGTGTTGCGCATTCGTGTTCAGTCAACTTTGATATGTTCAGATGAGGTCCAGAAGTGGACCCTGGGAGTCCAGGGCTCCACCCCAGATACTGGCACTTTCCCCAAACACGATCGTCTTCAGGCTCAAGATCCTTTGGAGCGTCCGAGCGCTCTGGGAGACACACACGCACACACGCGCACACACACACACACACACACACACACACACACACACACACACATCACGGAGCCTTGAATTGGGCCCCACCAAGCGGCGCGAAATGTTTTCTTTTCCCGTTTGTCATGTTCAAAGTTTGGACTGGGTCTCCAGGAGCACGCACGCATCCCTCAGACGCACGGAAGGGCGTGTGTTGTTTTTCGATGCGCTGAACTGAAAAGAAAAACACAGCGATCACGATGTGGGAATCTCAGGACGAGTTGAAATCTGCATTGACGCGTGAATCTCACACAGGCGTGGGAAACTCCCACCAAATCTGCGTCCAAACCTGCGCGTAATTTGTGTGCACAGCGTCGTTGTCAAATACGATATTCGGACAGGCGCACTCCGCACAAAATTCAACTGGGATGCAAAAGAGGTCTGAATCAATTTTGTAGAAGTGGGAAGTGTTGGCGTATTTGGGCCTACTCTTTCATTCTGCGTGCATCCACGCCAGACGGTATCAACGCAGTGGTGTGTGAGGCCGTTTCACACCGGATGCGTCTCCGACTCGTCTCGTCAACGTGCGCATGCGCGCAACATCAACTTGGACGCAGCCCGCATGGCCTGTGAGAGGAACTCCACTCACCAACGACGCAGTTGACCAGCAGAGGCACGCAACGCAGCCCATCCAGTGAGCAACAAGCCTCCCGACAACTCGTCATTTTGCAGGCAAAGCTATCCCCGGCTCCAGACGGGACCGAGAGAGTCCCACACCCCCATTGTGGCTTTGAGGCCGCCTGCCAGACACACACGCGAGAAGAGAATGTGGTCAGACAGACGGAGCATGATGGAGTATTCCGGGAAGGGCGGGCGGAAAAGGCACGAAACCTGTCAAACGGAATGAGCCGGGGCCGCCCCGACGACTGATCCCGGCACTGGGGGAGGTATACAGGGGTGGATCCAGGGTCGGGGTGCAGGGGAGACCAGCGTCCGATCCTCGTTGAACCTTGGAGCTAGAAGCCCTTCATCCAGTTTGCAATGTCTGGCTTCCAAACAAATAGCGCTTTGGTGCAAACATAGGGTTTTTCGTTCACGCAGATGGAGCGTCATGTGGCTCTAAACCCCGGATCCGCTGAGTGTGCCAGACATGTGCAGAACGTCTTGAGCCTTTCCTTTCACCCTCGTCTTTCAAATTAAGAGGAGCCAAAGCATCTCCTTTGGGTCATTGTGAGTTTGTTTCCCGTTTGGATGCGAGGAGAAGCTGGAGGGCAACACCCGCGGTTTGCCTTCAGAACGGCGTCAGGACCAGGATTCTAACTTCAAACAGTGCATGAGCGCGTGGGGGGAGGGGAGGGTGAAAAAAGACTCGCCTTTTGTGTTCCATGACACAGAATTGAAGGAGCTTCGTGTCAATGTGTGGGTTGAAAGAAACAACTTGTTTAGCATGTTGAAAATTTAACACAAGTTTTGATTAAAAAGCGCTCTGATAGCTTCTCTCGTTTCCACCGTCAGCTCATTTTCAATCAGAATGAAAACAAGCTGAACAAAGACACGTTCGTTGAACTGAAAAACCAAAACAGGGTGTAAAAATTTGCTTTGGTCGCACTTCTGCAACTTCTCTCCCCTGCTCTGCAGCTCCCCTCAGACCTGGATGTACTTTTCTTTTGCGCAATAAATTTGTGTGCGTTCGCTCTGTGACACACGTTGTCATAAACCAAGATGTGCACGCGCGAATGGGCTCTTTGCTTGATTCGAAGGCTTCGCCGAGGAGGCTTGGGTTCCACTGGATGCGCCTGCGAACGCGGCGTCCCTGGGCGGGTCAGACGACGCTGCATCCAGACGCGTCGCGCGTTGCGCAGCCCACACAACTCCATTGGACGCGTCTCACGTGACGACGCAGCGTCCGTGGGTCCCAAGTGCGCATGACGCGAGGCCAGACGCACCCAGCGCAAACCCAGCCTCAGCAGCTTGTCTATGCGCCCGATTACATCACCCGATTTTCCCTGCCATTGAGCAACACCGTTTTAATGTCCGACCACAAATTGAAAATATGGTCTCGTCCAAAAGATTTTACGACACCCCTTGCATTAGTGTTATGGGGTGGCGTGTCAACTTCCACGGTGAAATACAATCAGGGGTTCGACGCAAACCGGAGTCCATAAACCCTGGTGGGGCAGGGTGTGGGCGTTGGGTGATCGGGAGCAGTGCGGTCTGTTGTCCAAAACAGACCTCAGACTTGAAGGTTCTTGGACAGGAGGATTTGATGTGACTGTAACACACAGCTGAGACACGCCCAATGACCCTGCAGATGGACGCCTGCAGAAGTCCTGCAGGGGCAGGGGCTCTCTGAACCTGAGACCAACAAAGAACGCTCCCAACCAAAACCAGTGTCGTGGTCGTTCTTCGTGTCCTCTGAGGCGCGATAGATTCCACACACCTCATGAGCCCAGGACTTTGTGTACTTCGCCACTCCACTGCGTCCGTCGCTCCTGCACCCTGCACCACGCTGCTGTCGCGCGTATCGCTGCTGCACCGTGCCGCCGCCTCGGGCCCGCCTGCTCGCCCGCCCGCGGCGGGGGGAGCACGACTCAGGCGAGAGTCGTAAACCCAGATGCAGCGCGTCGTAAAGCAGACGTTCGCTTCGCCGGCTCATCCATAATGGATGAAGCGGCGTCTCGCCCGACTCCGCCGCCGCCGCCGCCGCCGTCGCCGCCGCTGCTACGCCCGCCTCATCTCCCGCCCCTCCTGCGGCCCGCGTTCGCGACGAGGCCGTGCCTGCACGCTTGGCTGCGTCACGTGACATGACGTCAGTGACGTCAACGACACGACGTGAACGACGTGTGCGTACAACGTGGGTGAATTGGCTGCGTCAAGCCGTCGAGTGGACCGCGATAAACATGAATGGTGTGAGCATCATGAGAATCTGAGCGAAGTGAAGAACGTTTGTGACGTCAGAGCATGACGTCAAGATCGCGGAGACAGACTGCGCGACGTTTTGCAGCAACAACGCGTTGTATTCACGCGTGAATGCGCGTGTGCATTCTTGAGAAGCGGCCCTTGAACGACAGCGCACCGTCTTTGTAACAGGCCCTCTGATGGACACTCGCATCACGTGGCGCAGGCGTGGGGCAAAGGATTGTGATTCCAACAGCAATGTGTGAACAATGTGAGTGTTTGGAAACAAATCCTGGAGAAAAATCTGGGAATGCACGGTCCCAAGGTGTCTCTGCCATGTCAACATCAAACTCACATCAGAGATAGGAACTCGTTCCGCATCCTCAACCACAAACCTACCGACCCACCACCAGCCCTCAACAAATGCGCAAAAGAGCGGGCGAGGTGGCATCATACTCAGTAATGTAAATAGTTGCGGGTCTGCAGACAGCTGCGACCCGAGGGGAGGGTTGGGCGGGCGGGCAGGGAGGGAGGGAGGGGACCGCCGCCGCCGCCGCCGCCGCCGCCGCCGCCGCAGCGCAGAGACCTCGGCTCCTCATCCATTCTCATTAGACGCCCCGACCCTGGGGACCGGGCCCGGGCCGGGCAGCCGCCGCCGCGGCAGGGGCTCCCCGCCGCGCCCGCCCCGCTGCCGAGGCACTGACCACATTCCGATGTGTCCGGAATGTGTTCCCGAGACCTGGACGGTTTTTTGGCAACCCAAATTTACGTTTGATAGACAATGCGTGGTGTGCACGACTGAATTCCTGGTCCATCGGGTCAAAAGAGTCAGGGGCACAGTGTTGGACACAGTGAATCTGGTGTGTGTTTGGGTGTGTGCGTGTGTGTGTGCACGCGTGCACGTCCGCATGTTTGTGACTCGGTTGTCCAGACTAGGGAGAGCGATCTTTTCCTGAAGTTATTCATCTCAGACAAGCAACCAACATGGCATGACTACAAAGACTCTGCCTTGTGTGTATGTGATGCACGCACACACACGCACACACACACACAAACACACACACACACACACACACACACACACACACACACACACACAATGTGGTGTCTCCACGAACCATCTAAACTATCCAGGCAAGTGTTCTCATTATTTCCACACACAACGCCTGCATGCCTGTCAGAAGCGACGCGTAAGAAAGAAACCCACCGAATCACTCTCAGCGGGACCTTCACTCATCCCACTAACTTTTTTTGCGCAGCTCGGGGAAATATGACGATGATTGTGTCAATATATTCGCCTTCACTGAACTTTGCGCAGGTCGCACCCAGAGGGTATAACTCATCTTCAGCAGTCGCGGCGGCCCAGTTTCTGCTCGGCCTAGTTGCAGTTAAAATTTGAATTTATGGCCCTGCATTTTTCTGCAGAAAAAGCTGCACCTGCAGCGCTCGCGAGATTAGGCAAATAAGGGAGCAGGGCGATGATTGGGCTCGAGCAGGGGATCCAGGGGATCGGGCCTCGAGCCGGGGTCACGTGGGCTCCGTCAGCGCGAGGCCCTCAGTCCTCCTGCGATTCAAAGGACGCTGCAGAGAAGGGAAGAGCGAGTCAGCGCTGGTCAAGGGAGAGTTGGTTCACTCACTCACTCACTCACTCACTCACTCACTCACTCACTCACTGTCTGTCTGTTTGTCTGTTTGTCTGTTTGTCTGTTTGTCTGTTTGTCTGTCTGTCTGTCTGTCTGTCTGTCTGTCTGTCCACGCACCTGTGACTGCAGGCGAACAAGGCACCTCGGGTTCGCTCGACAGACGGGAGCTGACCACGTGTTCCGCACGTTGCCTCGTTCTGGCTCCGCCGCGCGTTCACAAAACGCGACCTCGTTAGTTAGGAAGCGGGAAACGCGCGAGGTGAAGGCTCCATTTTTCCTTTGCACGTTCCAATGAATATTTCAACTGATCGCGGCGTCTCTGCTCACACAGCCAAGAATACATTTGTCATCAGCCTCAATGAGCAGATGCCTTTTTGCATTTGAAAAAAACTCTGACAAATTGGTTTTCGTGCGTGAAGTGTGGGGAACAATACATTTGATGTCGACATTTTCGGACATATTAATCAAATATTGCGACTAAAAGCTGTTTGTAAAATTGGATCAATCTGTTTGCCACGTGCAGATCCGGTCCTCATGAGTTCTTCTTTCTCGCCTTTTCTCTCAAAATCTCGCACTGAAGAAACACATGAAGCTGGGTCAGGATGGCGGGAAACCGAAGTTGGAGTGGTCCCCCCTCTCCCCACTGGAGGAGTCTGGTCAGGGGGTCCTGACCTGCTATGGGAGATGGGTTCGACGGACTCGACCTGCACCACCTAATGGACACTCCACGTCCGCCTGTCCAGTTTTGAAGAATGGCCTTCGCTAATAATTCACCTTCCTCTTTTCAAAAGGAAATATTTAGGTTTGTGGGTCGTCAAAACAGTCCGAGTGGGTGAAACGGGTCAGGACAAAAGTTGGAAAAAGTGTTTTCCACTTGAAAATAAAATCTGGATGTTTTGATCCAGATGACAATCCCTTTTGTGTGACACAGATCAAAAATAGATCTGGATATTTTGAGCCAAAAACACAAAACAATCCTTTTGCGGGACACACAAAAGATCGAAAATAGATCTGGATATTTTTGCAAGTTGATCAGCTTCAGATTTTGCAGCACAAGGCGAACATATTCATTCCTACGCTTTCACACGTGGGTTCGGTGGCCCTCCCCTTGTCCTGCCGTAGATCTTCCCTGTGGATTGTTCTCGGACTGGACACTGACACAGTTACCTGCAGCCCACCTCCGTCCATTACCTGTGTGCTTCCTCCAGGCAATTTGCGATGCGCTCATAAACGCCATTTAGGTCAGTGAAAATGGACCCCGGGATCCTTTTGTAACACGTGCGCGTCCTCTGGATGGGTCAAACGCAACACCGCGATTTCCGCCTGCAATATGTACGACGTCGCATCAGAGGACAGTGGCATCCGGCCTGGTTCACACTGCAGGGCGAGGGCGTGTAGCACACCTGTGACTTTGGTTGGGGACGAAGCGCATGGTGTTAACCACGTGAGCCGTGCCTCGCGCTGTGTGACTTGGGTTTTCTGCAGGGACCCACGCTGTGCAAATGCGCCTCAAGAGAAACGGGCCTGAATGAGTGCGTCCAGTTGTCTGGGCTCCCGCGCACATCATAGAGTTCCCGGGCACGCGCTTCTAGCGCTGCGTCCTCCAGTCCGCGCAGCATCCATTGACTTGCGCACACTGCCAGGGCAGCGCGTCATGCAGGGACCCACGGTGCACGGTGCATCTGAAGTGAAACTGGGCTGAACGAGTGCGTCCAATCTGGGTTCACGCACACTCACGAGGTTCCCCCCCCCCGCACACACGCGTCAGGTACCGCGTCCCCACTCTGCGCAGAATCCATTGACTCACGCACACTGCCACCGCATCGCGTCCAGCGTCCGGTGTGAACCCACCTTCCGGTCGCCTCCATAATCATTACCCGAGATTCGTCGCGCGACAATAGAGCCCGGCCACTCGTGGGCGTCGCCAGCACCGCAGAGACGCCGCCGACGTCGCAATACACAGAAAACTTCGTGCACTTTGCGAGCAGTTAGACTCAGTTTGCAAAGAAAAACTCTTGCTCCGGGAGATTTTTGACACAGATCTGCGGAGTCCACGTGGTCGTCCGCGTAAGCATGACAACGTTGAGATGAACGACTTTTAAGCCAGATATCCTTGCGGCCGGGGTACGTTTTGAGACAAAGCTGTTGAAGGCCAAACCTACTGTGAAATCTGACAGAATCTGCTGATTGGTTCGTGAGCAACAGGCGTGGTCGTGTCCACCCGCATACAAGACTCACCTATTTACCCTGAAATTTTGCACCCAAAAGGGGTGCGCCTTGTAGATAGGTGCCAGATTGGCATTGTATCAATGAGACATTGACACCAGAAATGGAGGTCAAAGTTTGGGCTTGTCTTGGGTGGGCCTGGTACTTGGGTGAAAATGGTGTTTTTTCCGTTGACGGGCCACGCGGAACCTGACCTGTGTATGAACGTGGAGGGAAGACCTGCGGGACCTGCAGAAGCTGCGGCTGCAGCAGCACAATCAGCAGGAGAAGCCCGGGACCCGCCCGCCTGTCTCTCCCTGATCCCCTGCGCGCACGTAAAGGCGATTGTTTCTGAGCCCCCCGTGTGTGAGCCTCAAGCCGTGTTCACACTGCATGCTGGCGTTCCCGTTCTGCTCAAGTTCGTTTGCAACGCATCACATGTTGACTGACAGGGACAGGGGCACCACGTGTATCGGATCACGCAGGGCCCTTTGACTTGAGAAACAGACGGAACGCACAACGCACGAGGCGTGAACCCGGCCAGGTGTGTTCGCCCCGTGTCGCTGCCTGACGAGTCGTTGACCTGACGAGGCCCGGGACAAAATCCCAATAATCACAACAGCCATTTTCGCTACAGAAGCAACAGGCCTTGTTGCACCAAAAACTCAGCTTCAGCTCAAGTTTGCGTGGCTCGGGAAGCGTGGCTGGGACTCGTGTCACTTGCTGCCAGAATTCTCGTTCGAGGTTCCGTCAAACAACATGGTGTCCTCTATGCAGGGGCCGTAATCAAGCACGAAAACGTGGGTTGAAGCACGCCTGCCGTATCAACCCGTGTAAAATGCAACTATTTTCATTACTTTTGCACCCACCCAAGGAACAGTTGAAATGAGACAACAACAGTTTCAATGGGACCCTGATGCAAACCAACTCGAAAGTTAGGGTGCGCCTTGTACTTGGGTGCAAGGAAAACTTGGCTGAGTACGGCACGCAAAGACTCTGGAGCTGCACACAGAAGAACCAGGAAATCCCCTGGTGATGTCTCTCTGTGCGCTCTGATGAGGTCAGTACGGACTCTGCTGCTCGCATGCAGACTGACTGTTTTCGCCTGCGACGCTCATTCATTAACCCGCGTGGGTTCCGAGTCGCACCATCTCGTGTCTCAGATGAGTATTCCCGACACCATTAATTGACACAGAACAAAAGGGAGTCGGTTGCTGTGGCGCAGTTGGTTTTCACATAAATTTGTCCCCAGATTTTGTCGCGATAATCTTTGTCTGGAATGAGGCAGGGATCTCTGGGGTGTTGAGTGCGCGCGCGTTGCGTCCTGTTCAACAAGTTTGCGCATCCACGTGGTCCCGCGGTGCGTGCGCATGCGATCAGACACGTGTTGCGTCGTCGTAGGGGCCAAGCGCACGATTTGGCGTGAAATCAAAGCTTTACCAGAACAACCAGCAGTGACTTTTATGTGTTGCAAAATGCATTTCCCCTTCCTTTCGTTGTGTTTACCTTGTGTAAACTGACATCTGTGTCTTAGTTTGTAGAAGATGGAGAGAAGAAAAAATTTGGACATAGACAGCACGCCTCTGGATGCGTGCGCTGACTCAGGTTCTGGAGGTGGAAACAATTGTCTGGGATGTCATCTGCAGCTCTGGCTGCCGCATCACACACAGACATTGAGCGAACGAGCGGGCGAGGGGCGCGACGAGTGTACGTGCACCAGGCACGACCAGCCCGGCACTACGTCTGCCTCCCTCCCGTCGCCTGTTGCTCATTGCGAGTTTGGCGCGATACTTCCATATATGGTCATACGTACGAAGCTGGTTCGTCTGGAAGCGACGACACCGGCCGCTAGCGACATCTGCGCGTGCGCCGGCAGGCCTCCGCAGCTTGAACATGAATGGTTGCTACGACCCGTTAATAGCTATTTTTTGTGAATGACAACGGACGGTAATGGATCCGGCAAATGTGTGCAGTGGTGTTGCAGGCAATGCACGCAATGGGCTGATGGGACGTGAATAGGAGCGCTTTGCCCGCCTCAGAAGGCGGAGGACAGGGCTCAGGTGACAACAACACTCCATTTGTTAGTCCGATACCAAAACAAGTTTCACTGCCGCAGCAGCCGCCGCCGAGGCGGCAACAAAATATTTTTGTTTTGAACGCCTTTGGGTTCGGGTCGCTGTTTTTCCTCGTTACGTCCCCCGTTATTGCCAGATAAATGAAACACGATGCGCGTTGCCTGGGAACCGGAGCCTTGACAACAACACGGTGATCTGCGCAAAACAAGACGTGTTTGTTCCACAGTCTCATGAGCTCTGGTGCACGGTGACAGCGGTCAGGACCACAACAAGCTGAATCAATTTCCTGAACAAGTTTGAAAAGTTTCGAAGCGGAGTGGAGGGGGGCAAGGAGATTGCGTCTGCGTGCGTTTGGGTCTCATGACGTTGCGTTGATGAGTGTGAGGACAAATGGTTCGTCTGTGATTGACATCACGAGACGCGACTCCCAGGAAACGGTTGTCATGGAGAATGCGTTTTCCGCGTTTTGCGTCTCGGATGACGCTCCTTGAGCGTCTCACACGACACCGCGTCGCTCAGGGCCCATTTCCGGTACGAAAACGCTGCCGGTTGCGGGGACTTTCCCAGAAGTTCACAACGCGCTCTGAGAACGAAATCAGTCAATGCACGGAACAAATCTTCACACACACCACACACACACACACACACACACACACACACACACACACACACACACACACACACACACGCCTGTGGCGGAGGCATCGTAGAACAACAACACCCAACTGTGGGTGGTGTCGCCACAGAAATTGGCTTTTCGCGTCGCCGCGCTGTGCCCGTCGCGCACCCGGCTCCATCATACCACGTGAAGCTGTCAAGTCTTTTTCGCACTCGAGGCGCCCGCGTCTGTCTGGGGCGTGTCCCGCGCAGCGCGTCGAGCGTCGACAGCGCCGCGCGACGTCACGACTCGACGTTACACCACGACGTCACGTGACGTTGTCCCGCTCGGTTTTCTTGCGCGTAAACGTGATATAATTAGACAGATCCAGTGGCAACGCTTCTTCCTTCCCTGGGAAGATGAAAGCTTTTCTGTGTGACTTCGACTCTCATTACACATAAACAGCTTTATCCTTGAGGTGTTTACTTCTGTGAAACTTCGTCATTGTCCGTTGCCGCAGCGAATCAGGTTCGCGCGACAAGGCGAGTCATTGAAGGTCAGAGGAACGCTCAACGAGGGTGTTGATCCGGAAAACTGAGCCTGTCAGTCTGTCACCACGTCAAATTGGGACGCGTGTGCGTGTGTGGCCCCACCCTGCTCTGAGGTCGTTGGCCGCATTGGGCACGGATGAGCCTTGTTGATTCAGCAGGAGTTCCCTCGAGTTGTTGCCGTTGTGTCCGTTGCTGGAACAGAAACGCACGACAAATTCTATGGTTGTCTGAATGTGCTTTGATTTGTATATATATGTGTGTGTGTGTTTGTGTGTGTGCATGTGTGTGTGTGTGTGTGTGTGTGTCTGTCTGTCTGTCTGTCTGTCTGTCTGTCTGTCTCTCTCTCTCTCTCTCACTCGCTCTCGCTCTCAGTCTATGAGTGTCTGCCTCGTCATCTTTCTGTTTTTCTTTCTTTCTTTGATTCCATTCATCTCTTTCATTCCATTCATCTGTTTGTCTGTTTATCTGCTCCAGTACAAGTGAATCAAGCTTGACACGCAGCCACAGGTTTTTGCCCATTGACGTAGTTTCCAGTTGTTTACAGCGCGTGCGTGTCTCCGGCGGCTCCCAACCATCAACCCCCGACTGTTGTGGATGCGATTCGTGTACAAAAGCTGCGGCATTTATTTATATCTCGTCGCTGCTATTTGCGTCGACTCCCTAAAACGATGGCAATCAGAGTGTTGCAATCCGCGAAAAGGTGAAGCAGGCTGACAACATGGCTGCTCCTCATGATTTGCCTGGGTCCCGGTGGATCCAGGCTGGGGTCACCGGGTCCCGCCTCAAGAGGGGCGGGTGATCCAACCTTTCAGATAAACCACACCAGAATATGACAATCTGTGTGGCTGAATCAGAGGGAGTTTTCATTCTCAGGGAGGATGGGACTCCTCCCCAGCCCTGGTCTTTTGCAGGTGAGGCAGAACCTGCAAGGACGGCGCCAAGTACAGGGGAACACGTGGTTGTTGCGGATTCTGCGGGGACGGCGTTGGGTGGCGAAGCACCTGCTGGGACGGCGCTGGCCGGGCGTCCGAGCCTCTTGTGGAGACGTCATTGCCCTCGCGAGGTCCGCCGGAGCCACTGATTGTCTCCGCAGACGGACCTCACTGCGCAGTCGCGTCACGTGCACACGTCACCACGTGGATGGGCGAAAATAGATGGAGTCGCCCACGTACCTACGCAGGCCCGCTGGTTACTCGGAGGATTAATGGGAGAAGGGCCTGAGGGATGAGACGAAAAGAAGTCGAACAATAGCATCCAATCACGCAAATCAACCCATTAAATGCCGGCCTGAAAACGGCATGGGTTCGTTCGTGCCGCACGTGGGGTTTGTGTTGTGAGGTGTGAGAAAATAACATTGAATAGAACAGGGGGAACGAGAGCGGCTGGTGGGTCTTTTTTGGCTGGGACGCCACAAAGTTCATTTGCCTCCCAAACTTTACGTCACGGGTTCAAAATTCTGTGCTGTCTCCTGTTTCTTGAAGTTGAAGCTGGGGCATGGCTGGTGGATCAAACCAGTGTCGAGGAGGTCGGGCCAGTTTCCACCAGATAAAGGTGCTTGAATCAGTGTGCCTCAAACTGCAAACAGAACCTAAGAGAACCCAGACTCGTCAGGCCGAGGCCTCAGGCCCCACGATGACTTGGAGATGAATCGCCCATTGACTTCTGTACCTCCGCCGCATGACCCATCCCGCTGTGCGCACGTGTTACGCTACTCGTATGTTGGTTGACTAATGCGTTTGAATGGCCGTTCCCCGGCCCTGTGAGTCCCATGGAGCTGCGGTGGCATCATTAGTCTCCCAATACACAGTGTGTAGACAATGCGCTTCAGCCTTATGTCTCCGCATTACGCTGACTCCATCAGGACTTCGTCGCCTGATCTCCTGAGCCTCAGCCAACTCGGGACATTTGCCAAAACTTATGAGGGTCAAGAACCAGGGACAGCTGTGCGGGGTTCCTGTATCCGTAGGATTATGGTGCGTGGGCCTGGTTCACACTGGATGCGCCGTGCGATGCGTCTCAACACGCGATGTGTTCAAAGCGGTGATACAGCGCCGCATGGGTTTCCGTGACGCATCCAGGGTGAAGCTGGCTGCTGCACACTCCACCTGGATAGATGGATGCACGGACAGGAGGTTGTGACAGGAAGTCATTTTTCTCTCAAATGCAACATTCCGCATTTGTATGCAGAACGCGCATGCGCACTGCAGAGGTTGGCGAGGTGAGGCCCCGGGTGCGCGCACGACCCTGTGTGAGTTGTGATTGAGAGTCGCTGTGGAATCTGCTGCACAGCTTTATCCTATGCGATTCATACTTGATTTGCAGATCCTTCACAAGCCTATCTGCAGTGATGCGAGATGGCGAACTGCGCACGCACGCGTCAGAGTTTGCTGTGCGGACCTGCAGTGAAACACCTGTTGCTGAGCCAACTCAACTTCTGCAGAGACACAACCTCGGACGCACTGAGCGCTCAATTGTCTTTCATCCTGCACCAGCGTATTGTTTTCAACAGGTTCTGCAGAGTCGGGCACTTTTCCCGCTCACCCGGCACGAGCCGCGTCGCTTCCCCCGGATCCCCCTGTGTAACGGGGCGGCGGGGCCCGCGGCGACCCGCGCACCGTCCCGCGCGCCGCACTGCGAGATCGAGCGCCCGTCCTCACACCGGGTTCACGCTGGCTGCGTCACCTGTTGCGTCCTTACACGCTGTTCACACTGGTTCCATGTCCGTGATGGAACACTGTGCGCAAATTGTGCGTGAAATGGTGCACACACATTTCAATAGTGCTGAACATTCACACTGGTTCCTTGAATCCAGATGGAAAGGTTTTGGCTCCAAGAGGAAAAACCGTCTGTCACAGATGCAGTCATGGATGATGTTTTACGGATCGCGGAAGCAGTGTGAACAGGGGGTTATGGAAGTCAATGCCACGAAAGCCACGCACTGACGTCCGCAGCTGCGGAACGCGCGACGCATACAGCGTGAACCCGGCGTCTCTGTGCCCGCGTCCCTGTCCCGTCTCTATTGCCGCGGGCCTCCCCTTCCTCATGCTCCTCACACTCGCGCAGTAATATGGGGAATTTTCCTCGGGCCCCGCGACGCGCACCTGGAATACCAATGCGCAGCGTCTCGGGAAAGACGTGGGATTTGATTCCGCCGCGCGCAGAGGACGTGGCGCGCGACACGCGTAAATTGATCCGCGAGTGACAGGAGACATGCGCGAAATTGCATTCAGATGCAGAAGGGCAACGACGATGCAGATTCGGGGGAAGGAGATAGGCGACCTCAATGGGAGCGAACCTTTGAATCGAGGTTCCTGACAAAACACAAAGAAAAGGGGAACGTCATCAAATTCTTGTTGGGACAAAGGAAGCGCGTTTGAAATTTTTGTCACGCAACTGTCGCAACGCACACAATTGCGGAACCACTGCCACATGACGTGTCTCGTCGCTGCAGGTGCGAAGGACGAAAGAACGAAAGGGTCGCGTCACCCTGGTGACCTCCGCCGAGCCTTTCATGCCTGTCCTTCAACCTGCAGTTATGGATGTTAGCCAAAGTCTGGGGATCATTATCCAGCTTCATCAGCTTTGCGCCTGGGAATTCACGGCGTTTCAGAGACAGAAAAGTCACCGCGCGTTGCGTCACCTTCGCGTCACCCTGCGGAGTCCTGTCTGGACACGGAGTTCAGTGAGCATCCAGGTGATAATGCTGTATCTGTGACGTCACAGGCTGCAGCCCGACTTCGTGGGTCCTCACCCGCTCTTGCAAGACCTACTGCAACGTTTGATGTTTGATTTTCATCACATGGGCGCGTCAGTGGTGCCCCTTGACGCAACGGACGATGCATGACGCATGACGCACGACGCACGACGCACGACGCACGACCCACGACGCACGACGCATCGAGCCCTGAAGCTGTGCAGGCCACACCCCACGTCGCATCGACAGCGTGTCCGCGGGCGAGTGCGCGGGAGTGCGCGCAGCGCCGCAGCCCCTCCGCACCCGGCGCCGCGCCGTGCCGTGCCGTGCCGTGCCGTGCGAACCTGGCAACGAACGAGACGCCTCCCAGTCCCAAGGTGCCCTTCAAGACGTCGGTGCAACCGAGGTGCTTCATCTGCAGCGCATATGTCGAGGACACACACGTCCCATTGTGACACGGGGTTCTGAGGGCACTTTTCTCTGTTGTCTCTTGCTTGGAAGGAGCTTAATGAGAATTGTTGCTGTGCGCAGTCTCCAATGACGGGGGTCTGAATATGATCGGTCTTCAAAATAACAAGGGAATATTTACGTGGGAGCTGTTTACCGACTGAGTCGCCGCCAATTTGGGCCTCAGTACAAAAAAGGAAAGATTCATGGGTCTTGCAGACCTTTTGCGCGACAAAAGAGAAAGAGCAGATATGTTTTGGTCTCAGGGAAAATCAGTGAAGCTGGAAGAGACCCAATTGCACTGTGTCATAACTTGCTCGCTGCTCAACGAAGAAGCAAAGAGAGACGGGAATCGAGGAGTGTCATCCCATCCAGAGTCCCTATTCCGAGGTGTATGACGAACGAGAACAGACCGGCTGAACCTCGTCTCGGTTATTGCGAAGAGACCCGAATTGCGTAATGGAACAATGCAGCCCCGGCGCACATCTCCCTCCACAGATGTAGTGGTCGCGCGGGTCACTACTGATTGCCCGTAAATCCACGACTCCAGCCGTAAATGCGTTTGCACCATTGACCGAAGCACCGCTCCAATATGCCCTTTAGCTCCGAGTTCCATTTGGTGAATTGGTGCAAACTTTTTTCACGGCGTGTTTCGCCCCTCGGCCGGAAGATAGAGATACCGGGGGCCCCGGGGCCCCGGGGAGTCACCGTCATCAAATGTGTTTGTTTTTGCGCTGTCGTCTGGAGCTCTTGCACAGCAATTGGGAGATGACCAAAGCAGTTTGTGGAACATAAAGGCGCAAATTTTGTTTGTTGCCCAAGCCTGTGTTGGACAGGATCCTGGAGGTGTGGAAGGAGCAGCAGGGGGGGGGGTGGGGTAAGCAGGTGTGGATCCAGAAGGGCCGGGATCTGGTTGGCCCCTGATCCTTTCATTTGTTCTTTCATTTTTTTGGGTGGGGCGCCCTTGGGGTCGGGGATCCTCAAACAAATCATCGAGGTGGGGGGGGGGGCACAACACACTGTTGATCGACCTGTTCAGTGTGGCCTTTCCGCGAAACAAAGTGTCAGTCATCAAATCATTTTACACAAACCCTCTTTTGACGACTTTCCAGATATCGTTGGTGCGCAAAGCTCAGAACATTGTCTCAGATCAACAATACACGATTTGTGATTGTTCAGTGGCCGCGCACAACGACCAGGGATCTATTCACACCACAAAGTAGATCTACAATGTAACTTTGTGATTCACACGGAATGTAATGGTCGCTCTTTGTTTCTTTCACATCTGTCAGATTCCAAAATGCAAAATTATGCAACGCGACAGATTGAATTTGCAGCTTTTTATGCTTTCTCTATCCGCACTCACTTCTCACGTCCCTCTCACACTCTGAATCCATTCCGACCCCTCCCCTCCAATGCAATTGGTAAACAGCAGCTCCATTGCGAAGCAATTTCAGGTTCTGTCCTGCCGCGCTAATTGCACAATTGCTTCAAACTTGCGTGAGTGTTTTGCTAGCCAAGCGAGGTTCGCCGGGTCCTGCGAACGGAAAGCCCTTTGTGGCCGCAGAAAATTTTCAAATCTTCACGACGGAGCCAGGAACTCTCCACTGCTTCTGAAATGAAGGGTCTCACAGGGTCCCAGTCCGAATCCATACTGGTGAGGTGCTCCCATTTGAGACTTTCAGCAAGAGATGAACGTAAACCTAAACGCAAACGCAAACGCAACTTTTTTGCGTTTGCGTTTGCCTTTGCGTTATCCCTGAAAACCCTTTCAGCACCTCTGCGTCAAAACCCATGCTAATGCAGATGTAGCCCCCTTTTCAGCTAACCGGAAGCGCGCCATTTTGGGATTGCAACTCGGTGAGTTTTTGTGTTTTTTTTCTCATTTTGGATGGTTTAATGTGTGTATTCAGTCATGAATTTGAAGTAAATTTGTGTATGAAGTATCAGAGAACAGTTTGGGTAGGAAATTCTGTTGGATTCATGGGATAATATGCTCATGTCAGGTAGTAACCATGTGAGTGAAACAAAATTTCTTGCCACCAACAGTTGTGGAGTGTCATGGTTGTATCAATTGCGGTGACTTCGGTGCTTTCGGTTCAGCTCAGCATTGACCAGAAGCCTTTGGGTGTGTACAGAAATGAGTGTGTATTTGTGGGTATGAAGCTTTTCAGGGGTAACATGAAT
>JAAUXT010049698.1_pt1 | contig 16982 bp, 6 predicted proteins | sample 7278171 | NCBI WGS metagenome assembly JAAUXT01 (sample SAMN14350112, study PRJNA611818) | marine sediment metagenome | isolation source: surface marine sediment (1.8m) | place: French Polynesia: Moorea | collected 2018-08 | reverse complement strand
TGGAAATTAAGAGCCTTTCCGTCAGCCGGAGGATTAGTCGAAACTGTTTTCAATCAAACTAATAACGAAATCCTAAAAAATTTACCCGGCTATACAGGTTCAACAATACAAGAACGAGATAAAAATGCCGAAACCCATGCCTGTATGACATTTGAAGAATTAGAAAAAGAATTAGTCCAATATTTTGTCGATCATTATAATCAACATCATTATCCGAAGACAAAGATTGAGCCTCAATTTCAGATACAGCGACGAACAGAACGATGGCACAGTGGGTTAATCAGAGGAGCAGAGATAGTTGATGAAAGAACCTTAGATATCTGTCTCCTCAAGCAAACTCATCGCAAAGTTCAAAAATATGGAACCATTCAGTTTGAAAACCTTATTTATCAAGGAGACTGTTTAACGGATTTTATTGGAAAGGAGATTTCATTAAGATATGACCCAAGAAATATTGTTACTTTACTTGCCTATACCGCCGCCAAAAAGGGAGAAACCAGTGCATTTATTGGCATCATTAAAGCCCGATATTTTGAGCAGGAACAAATGACTTTTGATGAGTTAAAGTGGATTGTACAAAAACTGAGAAAGCAATCCAAAGATACCGATAATATCTCTATTCTCAACGAGCGATATAATCACCTCAATTTTTTAGCTCAAAAGCGTCATGAAAAGCGCAAAAGAAGAAAAACGGCTCAACACAAACGAGATCAAGCCACCAATCAATCGGCCCTTACCGAGATATTCCCTCAAAATATACCCCAACCTGAACTTGATTCAGGAAAAGTAGTTGAAGAAGCGATCGCCTCAGCTAAAATAGGACGCAAGTGCCGAACAAAAGTCATCACTCAACCATTACCCCCTAAACCCAATCCCAGACTCAGACGGCGCAATTCAGGTATTATTACCAATATTGAGGATTGGCACGAATATAAGAAAAATAACTGGTAAATCATCATGGCCAAGGCTAATTTAGCAGCAAACAGTCCCACTCCCCCCAAATCGTCGAAGGTTCATCATCGACAACCTTCAGAAGCAGTAAATGGTCGCACTCCAGCACAACAGGCAGAAATTGAGCGTATTGGCAAGGCTGACACTTATTGTCCCTTAGATCGAGATCAGGATTTATTTACTTGGTTGAACGATCAACGAGATTTGAAGTTGTGTGGCTATGTGGTGGGAACCAGAGGATCTGGATTATTGAAAGCTTGTGAATTTTATCGGATGGCCCACGTGAGACGACGAGGATCTTTATTCGAGATACCTGCAACAGTATTTTATGTGGAGATGTTGCAGAGGGGGAAAGCAACGGATTTATATCGGGGTATATTGGGACAATTTGGGCATCCATTATCAAATTTAGGCACCTTAAGACATTTACGCTCACGTACCTGGGATAATCTCCAGCGTTATGGGGTGAAGATTTTGATTATTGGCAAGGCAGATTATTTGAAGTTGGAAGCGTTGAACGAGTTGATGGATTTATATGATCATCAAAAAATTTCAGTGATTTTGGCAGGGACACATTATTTAGAGGATATTTTAGGGCGAAATCATCCAGCTTATGTGGCGATTAATAATTCTTTTTTGGAATGGCATGAGTTTCCCGCTTTAACCTCAAACGATGTGGCAATGGTGATTGAGCATTGGGAACAAACCTTTTTAACACAGAAAAACCGCTTAAATTTAACCCATTATCCAGAAGTGGTGGAAACGTTAACAGAAAAGTCAGGGGGTCTCATTGAGAGTTTATATGATATTTTGCGCCAACTTGCCATGTTTACGGTAGATGACCCTGATTTTGAGTTAATTCCGTCTAATATTATGGCTTATCTCAGTCATCGCAAACCTCCCACCCAAAAGATAGGATAGGGGAGTATCAATGAAGTCTAAGGCAAATTTTCAACCCCCTTGGGTATTAGCTCCTTACGAGGGTGAGAGTATCAGCCATTATTTGGGGCGTTATTGTCGTCATGAGTCGGTTTCTCTATCTGCATTGGGGAAGGCGGCTGGAATTGGTTCGGTTTTAGGGCGTTGGGAGAAATTTCGCTTGATTCCGTTTCCTAGTGAGGAGGAGTTAGAAGCGGTTGGGGAGTTAATTGGGTTATCGGTGGCACAGTTAGAGGCGATGTTACCCCAAGAACCAATGAAATTGTTACCGATTCGTTTATGTAGTCTGTGTTATGCTGAAAAGCCTTATCATCGCATGGAGTGGCAATATCAATCGCAACTTAATTGTTCTAAGCATGGCGTTAAGTTGTTAACGAAATGTCCCTCATGTCGTCAACGGTTTGCGATTCCTTCTCACTGGGTTGAGGGGAGGTGTCAACGATGTGGCATGGCGTTTAAGCGTATGGGAAAGGAAAGATAGGAGAATAATCTTAACCCGCATTATTCACCAACGTCTTAAAAATCCTCGAAAGCTTTGCTAGAAGGTTCATCTAGCGATCTCGCCAAAAAAACAGACTGTTTTTTGGGATGCCTTCACCATCAGGGTTTAAGACGTTGGTGAATAATGCAGGCTAAATTATCTCGGTCAAGTCTGACTACATTGTTAGAGTAGTTTTGAGGCTAAGTGCTAGCTTTTCTCCAAAGCCCAATTTTTAGCAATCACCTTAACTGTTAAAAGCCCCAGCAAAAATAAACTAAGAGGGGAAGTCGGTTCAGGGGTACGAGGGGCATTGGTACTGTTGAATTGAGCATTATTAATAGATAAAGCAGATGAGTCGCTAACGTCATCCACATCAACTACTCCGAAGGCGAGCTCGTAGGTTCCAGGGGCAAAGTTCTGGCTAAAATTACCAGTGACTTCATTAATATATTGACACTCACTACCACTCAAACAGATAGGCTGAGGACTAGAAGCCGCACTTGGATTAGAGAACGGACCAAAGGTGTCAGTGACCATACCATTGACGGCGAGAAAAGCGTAGTCACCAAATTCCATTCCCTCAACCGAGAAGATTTCGTCATTAGTGAGGAATCTCCAATTAAAGCTAAGTTCAGTGGTTTCGGCAAAAATAAATTGCTGGGTAAGTCCAGAACCATCCGTAGCAAAAACAAATTTGTCAAGATCAGGGTGTAGCTCATTTTCACCATTCAATCCTAGATTCTCGGCTAGGTCAAAGGGATCGACCTCTGCTGAAGTGCCAGAGAAGTTATAATTATTGTCTTCCGGAGGCGTTTGGAAAAAATCGTCATCATCTAAGGCATTAGTGGACATGGAAGCCTCTCCTATCGCTGGAGTGACTACATCACCGGCGGGAGTCCAAGTATTAAAGTCAATGCTGATAGCCTGGGCAGAAGTAGCCAAAGTTAAACCTAATAGACTGGTGATAGTGGCTGTGAGAGTTGAACGCTGGATAAACATGAGTTTTGTTCCTCAAAAGAATAAAAAGACAGAATAAATATAGTGGAGCCAACTCTGGGGGAGTTCGCCCCACCATGAAACCTAGAGAACAAAGTTGCTAGGGTCATCAATCGCCTCAACGCTCATATCTGTAAGTGTCATAAACGGGCGAGGACGACGAGCACCGGAATTACCATCTTGATCAAAGAGAACGAGGGCATCGGAACCACGAGAACCAAAGCTAATAAAGCCTAGCTCCTTGGCCTCAGTGTAATCGCTGACAGTAATGTTGGCACTGGTGAAAAGTGACTCAAAATTAATCAGATCTTCGCCAGGTTGGAAGCCACTGACGATATCCCCTGCATCTCGAGAACTAACATAGACTAAGATATCGCTACCTTCTGGGTCACTTAGCAAGTCAATCGTATCCCGACCTTGGAATCCAGTGATTCTGTCATTAGCCGAGGTACCAGTCAATTGATCCCGACCTGGTGTGCCTAGAACCTCATTAAGATCATCAATCAGCGGCTCATTGTCCTGGATTTCGATAGTAACGCTCTGGTTGTCGGAGTCAATTGCGAAGCCTTCAGTAGCCGTTTCCAGGGTGATGGTGATGGTTTCGGTATCCTCAGCTAGGTTATCGTCCACGATAGTGAGGTCAAGGGTAGCATTCGTTTGATTTGGAGCCACAATGAATTGACCCAGGCTAGAGGTATCAAGGGTAAAATCATCCCCACCTGTTGCTGTTCCTGAGACCGTGAAGAACAGATTTAGACCTTGATTGGGCGCGGGTTCATTCAATTCGATTTCCACTACAGAGGTCAGGCCCACATCTTCACCGAGGGTATTGACAGGGCTCGTGATCCCCACACTGCGATCGCCGATGGTGCTAACTTGATCCCCGACCAAGACCAGGTCTTGACTGATGAGTTGGTCAAACTCGGCTTCGGCTTCGGCTGGGGTTAGGGTTGCTTGACCCAACTGTCGAGCCACCGTCGATACATCCCCTTGGACAACGCGTTTGACGGCATTAAGAATGGGCAATGTTGATGCTGGGGTAGCTTCGTCGTCACTCAGCGCGTTCAAAGTGACTTGGTCTAGGAAATCAATACTCTCTGTAAAGATTTGCACCATTGTTTCTAACTGCGCGTTAGTAGCTGCCACACCATTATCGGTTGCAACTCGCTCGAAGAAGTCTGTCAATTGCCCTTCATCGCTGAGGTCAAACCTGGTACCAGCTTGCTCATTTTCTACCAAGGTTTCAGCGAGGGTGAAGAGCACTTGCTCCAAATTGCTGTCGTTAATGGGTACATCTGGGTCAGCTGCTTCCAATCCATCTAAGAAGGAACGGACTTGGTTAAACAGGGCTTGGGTGTTGATATGGGCGATGTAGACCTCTAATCCAGCCTCTGACCCGTTACCAACTGCTTCGAGGGGATCGAACTGATCTAAATCGATAGCTAGATCGATAGCTAGATCGAGACCCAGTTGATTTTGAATGACAGCGTCGGCTTCTTCTTGAGAGAGACCTTGGTTAAATACAGCAGCTTCGAGGGTTGTCACGGGGGAAATGATACTGGCACCAGGTAGGGCAATCAAAGTTCCAGCGGGGAGACCACTAGAACTATCGGTACCACCAATGGAGACGAGTTGCCCCTCGGTGACATCGATTTCTCCGTTATTATTTAGGTCTAATTCGATGGGTAAGGGGAGGAAATAACGACCGTAGGTATCGGTTACAGTAAAGGGTTCGCCAGGATCTAACTCATTATTGAAATTAGCATCGAAGAAGACGGTAGAGTCGAAAATATAGCTATTGGATGCAGCACCGCTACTGCCACCACCAAGGGAAAATTCAAACAGGGTAAAAGTTGCCAAATCTTGATTGTAAACTTCTGAACCCAATACCGTAACGATTATCCGGAGGAAGGCTTCTAAATCTCCATTCAATTCAAACAATTCCAGAGGTGTTTCAATCCGAGAGATAATTTCTGAGCCACGAATGCGACCATCACTCTCCCCTTCGTATTCGCCAATATCGATTAAATCTAAGCCAACGTTACCAGTAACACCGCCAGCAGCAGTCACCTTAGCAATTAAGGCGTTCAAGGATGCGCCAATACCAATGGTGGCTTCGAGCTCTAATTCATCCACATCAACTCCCGTGTCGGGATCGACATCGCTGAGATAGAAGCCGTCAAAGATGCGGTAAGACTCCTCAAGGGCAAAGTCTTGATCTTGCCAGTCACTTAAACCAACGGTATCAAAACCAAAGACTAAATCCGAGTAGGCGGAGAATTCTCCAAATAATTCTCCCGTCACCCCAGTTACGATGGGGAATGAGTAGTCAAGCCCAAAACCAATATCCAGTTCTGGCACATCCCAGGTAACTAGGTCAATATCTTGTCCCAAAAGGAATTTAACAACATTCAGGGGATTCTCAACGATATCTAGAGTAATCCCTAAATCATCGAGTTTATTGAAGACTCGGTTGATGCTACTGTTGCTGGTATTTTTGCTTTGATTGCTGCCATCAGTTAAGGAATCATCATCAGGTATCTCAAGATCGGAGGCATCATTGTCCTCATCATCACTGGCTCCGAACAGATCTAAGCTGTAGCTACCAAAATCAAGTGCAATTGTTTCTCCACTGGCAATGTTGTCTTCTAACTCTGCCAGAGTTTCCGTCAGGCCAATGACACCGCTAACCGCATTAATGAAGGGAACGGCGTTAAATTTCCCTTCTCCAAAGGTTTCCGCCAGAGTACTAGCAACTTCTAGTACCGTAGCCGCACCGTCACCGTCTTGATCGAAGAGATCCGCTAAACCAATGCTTTCTAACAATTTAATTTCCGCAGTAAGAGCGTCAATAACGGGTGAAATCGGCTCGACCGCGTCATTAATGCCTGAAATTACTGGAGAGATGAGATCGGTTACGAAGCCACCTGCATCTAGGGTGAGGTCATTGAAGTCAAGGGCGATACTAGTCGCGACAGCATCTTCTTCATTGCCATAGTTGAATAAGGTAAGGTCGCTCCCTAAATTAAATCCAAAGGTAGGAAAGGCTGTATTCCCTTCAATGGAAGTGACAAAATCTAAATCTAGAGCCGCATCTCCGGTGAAGGAGTAGTCAATAAAGTCAAAAATGTTAGAGGTATTACGTGCAGCGATCAGTTCGCTCAGGGTAAGCCTGGTATCATCACCATCTTCATCGGTAATACTATCTGGTTGAGCAAAGGAAACTGTAAAATTAGCGTCAATGCCTGTGCCATCTTCATCTCCTTCATCGGGATCGACTCCGTTGGTAACATCCACCTGAACGAAGCCCAGTTCTCCTGTGGCACTAAAATCCTCACTGAAATTTAGTCCTGCGCTAACCTCAAAGGAGGTGTTTTCTGTATCGAGGAAGAAGCCGTCGGTCGTATTGATGCCAAAAGCTAAACCTGCATTGTAACCAACGTCTAAGTCTAGACTACCTTCGCTTTCCAGACTAATATTGAGGGCGGGAAGACCTAAATCGCTATTTAGTTCCACTGACTCTTCAAAGCTATCTTCTATCCCCAGGAATAGGGAGATTTCGTCTGTGGAAAGTCCAGTGATTTCTACGGTCAACCCTTCAACATCAATGGATTCAGAAATAGCAACATTGAAAGCTTCGGCTAAACTGTCACCGGTGAGGTTATCTGTGGCTCGAATCTCAGCAGCTACATTCCCAATAAACTCATCAAAGAAGGATGGGGCTACGTCCCCGAAGTCTCCGATAATTGGCAGGGAAATGTTTTCAATACTGTCTTGTAGAGCCAGCAAGCCTTGGGTTACAGATTGGGCTGTTTCCTGGCTATCTAAAACGCGATCGCGGATATTAATGGTCTGGGGATCGACAGTCAAACCATCGTAAAAACTATCATCACTACTGACTGAGTAGCTAATTAAACCAGTATGCAAATCTCCTGTTTCTACGACTGCATCATCTACCCCTTCTACGGTAACGCTTTGCAGTTCAAACCAGTTATCTGAGGTAAAGGTTAAGCTCTCCGAATTCGTGCCATTGGCAAACTGTAGTTCCGTATAACTATAATCAGCAGTTTCCTTAACTGAGGGAGCATCACCATCGAGAGTAACGGTTACCGAAGTAGGATTAATTAAGCTGTCTTCGGTAGTAATTTCTGTGCCTTCATCAAGGGTGACACTAACCACATTTTGAGTGGTGGTCTCGTCAAAGGTAACGGTTTCATCAACAGTAACGCTGGCTCCACTATCAAATCTTAATTCCGTGCCTACCGTTAGGGTGAGTCCGGTATCGTTAGTTTGACTGGCATCGAAGGCTAGAGTAATTTCCCCAGTGCTGCTATCATAACCGGCTGCGACAATTAGGGGGAGAGCCGAGCCAATTAACTGGGCTTCTGTTAAGGTAACAGTTCCGTTGTCGAAGGTATAAGTTCCTGCTGGCAACAAAAGAGAACTAATCTCTGGATTCTCTAGATTCTTAACTTCTAGCCCAATTGTCCCTGCATCTGCATCATAAGCTTCAGTAACAACAATGGTTGCGGTAGATGTTGCTTCTGTACTGAGAGTGACAGTTACATCAGCTTCAGGCTCACTCAGAAGAGAGACAAAAAATTCTGAACCGGTTTCTCCTTCGGTTACGGTTGTGCTATCCCCAATCTCGACAATGCGTACCCCTACGCGATCGTTGTCTTGGATTTTCAGGGTTGCTGTGTCAGCATCGGAACTAACTTGATAGTCTTCGCTCTCATCTAAAGTAACGATGACACTTTCTTCTCGGACCAGTGCGGTTTCGTCTTCAGCAATGGTTGTTACGGGACGATCATCTGTAAACTCGACCTCAACTGTTCCAGTAGGAAGATTGAAGGTGTCAACCAGTCTTGCGTCAGGAGAGAGGAGACTAGAAACCAGCACCCCATCTGTTGCAAGAGTTGTACCCGATAAAGTGCCAGTATTCCCGTTGCCACTTTGGTCAGTAATGGTGGTTCCACTATCATTATCAAAGGTGTAGTAGGCAACTAAATTAGATTCTGAACCAGTGAGATCTGTGGATAGATTTTCCTGAATTTCTGTTTGAGAGCGATCTGTGTCCCAAACGCGAACTTCATCAATCGTGCCCCCAAAATAATCACTGCCGACAAAATTGCCAATAAAAACGTCAGAAGTAATGTCGAAAGGTCCTGCCACGTCGAATTGGAAGGAGCCGACTTGTTCTCCATCTATGTATAAAATGCCGCTTCTGAAACCATCCCTAACAGCAGCAATGTGATGCCATTCACCATCATTGACTGTCTCGCTCGAACTAGCTGTACCTTTCGCTGCTAGTGATCCAGAGGAAAAGGAGCGATCACTAATTGCATAACCAAACTTGGCCAAACCATCTTCTATATAGACACGCCAGAACTGTCCATCACTAGTACTATCCGCCCCAATCAAGGTGCCATCTGATTCGGTTGTTTTGAACCAAGCTTCAATCGTAAAATTGCTGTTTCCAAAATCACCAAATCCACCAACCCCACTGGGGATTTGGATTTCGTCATCAACGCCGTCCAAGGAAATTGCATTAACAAAGGTGCCGTTATTGCCGCCGTTGACAAAGGTACCGTCATTACCAGTGGTGCTGCTATCGGTGATTAGTTCGCGACTGTCCTCGTCAAAGTTGTAGTAAGCAACTAAATTAGATTCTGTACCAGTAAGGGTAGTATTGAGGTTGTTTTTTATTTCATTTTCAGAACGAGCCGTATTCCAAATGCGAAGTTCATCAACATTTCCAGCAAAGTAGTTTGTGTCATTACCACGACGACCGATATTGAGAGCAGAACTATTCTGGGTACTATTTGTCGTGGTATCGGTGGTTGTCCCCTCTAATTCACCATCAATATAAAGAGATAGGGTTTCACCATCTTTGACAAAAGCAACGTGATGGAATTCAGCATCCTTAATCACTGTAGTCGAAATAATTGTAGGGTTATTAGATGTATCCCATCGAGCTACTCGAATTTGCCCAGTATTTCTGTCATAACGAATCACAAAGGGATAGCCACCCGAACCGCTCCATTTCTCAATAATATCGTTATCATTATTGCCAGTGTCAGGCTGGATGTCATCAGCTTTAATCCAGGCTTCTACGGTAAAGTCCTCATCTGTGTCAAAATTATTGGCGGTATCGCTACTAGGAATCTCAATATAGTCGTCTATACCATCAAGGACAGCCGCTTTACCCTGTGAAATGGTTAAAGTTGCCTCCGATAAGGTATTGACAACAGCTCCTCCACTAAAGCTCAGTTCCGTGTCTTGGTCTATGGTAATACTACCCGTCTCTATTAATTGCTCTAAAAGAATGTCATTAAGGCTATCAGTATTAATGGACAGGGAGACACTATTACTAGCGTCGTCGAAACTATTCACAACTAAAGGAACGGCTTCTACCTTAAAGTCATCAATGGGGAAGGCAATCAGAGGACTGCTGGTTGCTCCAGGGGCAATGCGGGTGGTGCCAGAAATCGTTTGCACATCATCAGTGGGGGGAAACGTGCCATCAGTATCGGCTGTACCACTAATGGTATAGCTCACCTCCAATCCAGTCTCATCAAAGTCATCAGGGACTGGCGTATCTAAACTAATAGCAAAATACCCCGGTGCATTGGCTTCAATGGCTGCTGCTACTGATTCAATACTGGCGGTGGGCAAATCATTATCTTGGATGAATACTTCAATGTCTCCTGGAACCAGGGTACTGTCGCTAAAGACATCATCGCCAGTGGTGACATTAAAGCTAATGGTACTGGTGTGGTCAAATTCTACGAAGGTATCGTCAACGGCAGTTACCTCAATGGTACGGGGCAAATTCCAGTTGCTAGAGTCAAAGACGACACTGACCGACTCCCCTTCAACTTCGTCCTCCAGGCTGATGTTGTTATCAGAAGGGATGATGGTAATCTCTACCTCTTCAGTGGGTTCGCTATTGAGGACAATATTGAAGAAATTGTTAGCATTTCCTTCTGCAATTGCCAAATCTGGATCGCTCAAAGTGACATTAATTCCACCTTCATCATCATCTGTATTGGTATAGCTGAGGGTACTACCCAATTCTTCTTCATAAAGAATGAGCGAGTCGGTGGTGAGTTGGGTGGTATCAATATCGACCACTGCTGTCGAGCCAAAAAGATTCGATAGCCCGTATAAATCTGATTCCCAGGTGGTATCAACCGATGTACTTGAGGAAGAATTATCCAAAGTAACGGCTTCCGTCAAGGTAAATACACTGCCACTATCAAATATAATTTCAGTGCCTGATGGTAAGGTTACAGAAGTAGTCTCATCGTCACGCAGCCGTAAACCGATAGTAGCTGTAATATCGGTTTCTCCTTCGCCTGAGTCAATACTAATACTACTATCTAATTGATTGGTGGCAACGACTTCGACACCACCATCTGTAATTCCTAAATCCCCTGGAGATAAAATTATTTCTTCAGCCGGGGTATATTCCCTTATGGTGGCAAAAATACCATTATCAAACTGTAGTTGCTGCGGGCGAGTGAGAGTCACGAAGGTGACTTCCTCATCATCTAATTGTAAGCTCAGGGCATTTGAGTCTAATGCACTCGCAACTATAATATCTACCTCAGTCGAGCCATCGCTTGCTAGGGCAGTTGTTGAGCTACCATTACCGATAAAATCAGGTGCTTCGTCAATGATGACTTTGACATCAGTACCAGTCGTGTTATTGATGGATATGGATGTAGTCTCATCCACAGTGGCCATTGTGCCATTTGTAAACACCAGTTGTGTTCCTGCGGGAATAGTGGTATCAGCGATATTAATCTCATCAGCAATTAGATTGAGGGTGCTCTGGCTGCCAGCACTAACATTGGTAACATCTGAAGTCAGTAAGATGTTTACTGTGTCTTCGTTGTATTCATAATCGGCACTGACTATATTGGTCAGAACGTTGTAGTCAACCTCACCATCTTCAACATCATCGTCAACTCCTGTAACCGTAACCTGTTGCGAAGTATTCCAGTTCTCTGGCGTAAAGATCAGTTCCACAAAACTGGCATCGGTTTCCCCATCTTCATCAGAGAGCAGTGCTTCGCTCGAATCGCTACTAGCCAAATAAACAAAGACCGATTCTTGAGGTTGTGTATCGAGAACAACGTCAATAGTTGGCTCAGTGGTTCCCGCTTCATCAGTGCTAGTTCCATTCTGAGTGAAGGTTAGACCAGCATCATCGTTGTCAACAATAGTCAGGGTAGCAGTGGAATCCACATTTTCATTGCCACCAATGCTCGTAAAAGTGGTAACGCTAGTTTCTCCACTTTGGATAGCTGTCCTGCTTTGTACTGGACTGTCATCGGTTATGTTGAATAGCAAAAGGGTGGAGCCGTCCGGATCGTTAATAATAGTAGTATCGGCATTAACTTCGATAATGGCACCACCACTTAATTCGATGATTGTTCCTTCTTCTAAAAACAAAGAATCAACATTTGGATCACTGATTCCTACTCTCAATGCTTCCAAAACATTTTCGATTACCACAAGATTTAATGCAGTTTGACTCTCAGCAGTTTGGAACTCAGAGATAGTGGTAGCAGTATCGGCACTAACTACAAAGTCTGTATCTGCTTCTAATTCTGTTTTACCTCTGGTTGGAAGAGTAATAGGAACGTTAGTTGCTGAAGCGTTGTTAATTTCCGTATCTGTTTCAATAACGACAATTTCGTTATCCCCAAACTCAAGGGTACTGCCGGCAACTAGGGTCAAAGAACTTACGTTCTCCGTTGGGTCAATCTGAATGGCTATCTCTGTATCTGAGGTGCTATCAAATTGGCTAGTAACCAAGAGATTAGCAGAGATGCGATAGTCTTCGCTAGGCAGGAGGGCTACCTCAAAAGTTTCATCCGCTTCATCAATCAGATCGTCAATGGTACTGAAATCAACAGTTGCGGATGTTAACCCGGCAGCAATGGTGACTTCGCGAATAGCTGTGAAGTCTTCTCCCGTAAAGTTAAAGTCAGCCTCGTCAGCAGTTTTAGTAAAGACGAGATATTGCAGGGTTAAGTCGGTAGCAGCAGCTTCGCTTAAAATAAATTCAACTTGGGCAGTTTCCCCTTCGGTAGGATTAACAACAGTGTCGGTAACTACACTAGCAATGATGGTACTATCAGAAGTTACCTCGGTAATGTTTCCTACAAACTCACCTTCTTGGTTAGTAACGGCAAAAAAGGTCGGGTCAGCATCATAAGTTGCGGCTGAGGCACTATTGACTTCTACTGATACAGTGTAGATTTCATTGCCGTCATCTTCGCCATCGTCTATACCTTCAATGGTAACGATTTGGTAAGTGTCCCAATTCGTTGTGCTAAAGGTGAGAGAGTCGGTGTAACCCTCACTGCTCACAAATTGAGCTTCAGCGGAATCACTAATCCCTAGGTCTAGTGTTACAGCAGCAGTAGGTTGGCTATTCAGTCGCACCCCAAAGGTCAAACTATCTCCCGCTTCTGATGTGGTTAGGGAGGTCCTAGAGCCAATTTCTACCTCTAGTTGGGTCAAAGGCAAGTCTATACTGAGATCGGCGTAGTTGGTATCTCCATTAGAATCAGTGGTTGCTAATAAATCTAAACTACCATTGGTATCTTCAGTGAGGGAAAGAGTAGCACTTTGGGACGTTTCATAGTTGCTTGAATCAAAGGTAAAGCTACTGCTGGTCGTTCCATTACCATCTGCTAAAGCAAGAGTAACGGTTGTTGTGGGTTGTTCCTTGAGTGCTACACTAATGGTGGCATTTGCTCCCGTAGCTGTAGAGACAAAGTTGGTTATTTCAAAATCAAATAAGTCATTGGTATCGTTGGTACTATCTACCAGATTGACAATCCTAGCTAGTTCGATCACCGCTGATTCATTGTCCACCACGCTCAGAGTTGCAGTTTGCAAGTCTGTATCCTCGTTGAGTAGGTAGCTTGCGTCTGCTTCGAGGTTAACAGTAACCGTAACATCCCCATCTGCTTCTTGATCATCAATGGCATCAAGCACAATGCTAGCTGTGGTTTCTCCAGGGGCAATATCAACAAATCTGAGGTCTGAGGTGATAATCTCATCCCCGTCTCCAGCAATGATAGTGCCATTATTACTATTGCCCGATACTTCTGTGATGGTTGTGCCATCCACAAATTCATTGTCAAAATTCCAGTAGCCAACTAAATCAATCTCATCCCCATCTAAAGATTGGGAGGCACGTTCCTCGATTTCCGCCTGGGTTAGGGTGCGGTTCCAAATACTAACTTCATCTAGTTGTCCTATAAATGTTTCACCTGGGCTGTTCAGGAGGATACTGTTTGTGTTACTAAAGGGTGTCGTTGCAGTTATTTCATTAGTTCCAACCTCCACACCATTGTGGTAGAGGCGCATCGTTGTCCCATCATAAGTTCCTGCTATATGCTGCCATTCTCCTGCTACTAAAACATTTGAGACACGAATATGATTTAATGTCCCATCAATTTTCATGTAGAAATGCAATTGACCAAACTCTGAGCGTAGTACAGCGGCTTCGCTCTCATAGGTCACATAACGTTCTATATTGCTTGTACGAATCTCATCTGGCTTCACCCACGCCATCATGGAGAAGGTATTGCTATCAACAGTCGTCCCGCTAGGTATGTTGACGCGATCGCCGTCTCCCTCAAAATCAATGGACTCACCAAAATCATTGAGGATTTCATATTCTGTGCCTACATTGCTATCATCGCTGAGGCTGTAGAATACTCTTAAACCCTCATCAGGGGCTTCTACATCCGAGGAAACGGTAAAGACTCCGGGTTGATTTTGTCCTTCAGTGGCATCATTAGTCGCACTAATACTTACCGTTGGCGTAACGACTTCGGTTGTTCCTCCTTCGGTGACTTTTAATTTCAGGTCATCGCTGTCATCATCGATGGTTAGGGTAGTTGTGCCGATCCCAGCGTAATTAGTATCGCCACTGCTAGTATTTACGGTGATACTCGCAGCCGTATCATCAGTTGTAGTAAGACCAGAAACCGTTATCTCCTGGAACGTATCCCAATTATCCGCATCAAAACTGAGACTGGTTGCAGACAATGTACCATCAGACGGACTCAGGGTTACGGTAACTGTATCTGTTGGTTCGCTGGTCAGTTTAACTTTGAAGAATGAGTTACCATCTTCATCGGCTACTAAATTCGTGCTAGTGGCATCTTCTCCAAAAACATTGGCGATCGCTAACCCAGTATCGAAAGAATCAGTAGTATCGTAGAGTGTAAAAGTCTGACTAATATCAGTACCAAGATCATACTCCTCAAAAGGAGCTAATAGATCGGCATCGTACTCAAGTAGATTGAGGGTAATAGTGGCATCATCTTCAATGATGGCATCTGGCAAGGCTGTCAGATAAATTCGCGCCGAGTCTTCTCCTTGGGGAATAAAAACACCATCAAAGGGTTCCGAATCGTCAGTTGTGCTGATATCAATTTGCGAGTTGTAAATATCGATTCCTTGAGTCTCAGTGGTATCCAACTCATATTGAATGATCATGCCCAACTCAGATGTCACAGCAGCATCTAGAGTGATGTCAATATAGCCAATAAAGTTAGAAACGTTAGAGGAAACAGATGTCCCTCCATCAGGAAACAAGATTCCATTATTATTCCTCTTAAGCTCTCGCTTTCCGTTGCCTATCGGGACCGTAATTGTGCCAGTATCCCCCTTGACCAAATCGCGAATGGTAATAGTATCCTCTCCGCTCTTAACTTCATCGTTGTCGAAGGTGTAGTAGGCAACTAAACCTGTTTCCGTTTCCGAACCTGTAGGTCTTTCGTTATAGAGAAATGATCGAACTTCCGTTTCAGATAGGGTCCTCTTCCAAAAACTCAGCTCATCTAGTTGCCCTTCGTAATTATTATCCTCAGCATCCCCCCCAATTATCAGCGTGCGCTCAGGAGTAAAATCGCTAGTTGCGGTGATTGTGGAGTCTAATCCCGACTGCTCATATTTATTGCCATTTGCATAATAGGTAAGGGTTCCGCTATCAAAAGTTACGGCTATGGAGGACCAATTGCCCGCCGTGATTTCTCCATTACCAAGCTCAAATGATTGGGAGTTAAAGCCATCACCTGAGTTAAAAACAACGCTTAGATTACCGCTATCATTAATTTTTAATCCAACTAAAGCTTGGCTCGTTAGCCCTGCAGGTCTTTCTGTATATACAATGTTAGCGTTGTTATCTTCCAGAGAAGCAGGTTTGATCCATCCCATAACACTAAAGTTACTGCTATCTTGGAAAATCTCAACAACATCGTTAACCTCACCGGTGGTGAAAAAATCAGGTAACTTAATTGGCGCACTACCATTTAAGGAGATAGCTTGACCAAAATCGATGGGTTCCCCAATTACTGGAGTGAAATTAGATGTATTAACCGTAGCCATAACTATTAACCCTTTGTCCGTATTTATACTCAAGTGTCTAGGGCGTGTCTGCAAAATGTTAAACTGAGTAAAAACACTCAAGATTTTCATGGCGATCGCTCAACTTGATATTAATCGAGGAGATTTGACGGATACCCAATGGGAAAAACTACAGCCTTTACTACCCTGTCAAAAATCTAAGAAAGGAAGACCTAACATAGATCATCGGCAAATAATCAATGGAATTCTTTGGATTCTAAGAACTGGTGCGCCATGGAGAGACTTACCACTTTGTTACGGCATTCATAGTACAGTTTCAAGTCGGTTTTATCGATGGAGAAAAGCAGGGATTTGGGATGAAATTCTGACAAAACTCCAAACAATAGCCGATTATGATGGACGAATTGATTGGGAAGTTCATTATGGGGATAGTACAGTGGTGAGAGCGCATCAACACTCAGCAGGAGCAAAAGGGGGCAAAAAAATCAAGCATTAGGGCGTAGTAAAGGAGGATTTACCACAAAAGTTCATATTAGAGCAGAAGGGGAGGGAAAACCGATGTTTTTTACTCTAACTTCAGGAGAACGCCATGATACAGTCCCTTTTAATGATTTACTTGAAGGTGGAAAAGTAAAACGTCAGGGAGCAGGAAGACCAAGGAGCAGATTCCGCTATTTTTTAGGAGATAGAGCTTATAGTAGTCAGTTGATTAGAGAAAAGTTACGCAAAAAAGGGACAACCCCCATAATTCCGCGCAAAAGTACCGAAAAGAAACGAGAACGTTTTAATAGAGGTCTTTATCGGGAGCGAAACCAAGTAGAGCGATTAATCAACCGTCTTAAGCAAAATAGGAGAATAGCAACTCGTTATGAGAAGTATGCGGTCAATTACTTAGCTATGTTAACAAGTGCTTCAATTTTATTATGGTTATAAGTTTAAATTGTATTTAAAAGAGTTACTATTTGAATAATAAATATTAAATAAGACAAAGTTGGCTTGACAAAATGTCAACTTTGTTAATTCTTTGGGTCAAAACATAATAAAAATTATGGAATATATTTTAATCGATGAATATTGATTAAATAATTGAGTTATTTGAATAATACCAAATCCGCTCTTGTTACCCCCTTTATAAGCTAGAATAGGCAGATGTCTAAAAAAGCTCATCTTGAACCCTATTTAAGCAGCGACGAACTAAAAACTCGTTATT
>JAAUXT010022716.1_pt1 | contig 16982 bp, 27 predicted proteins | sample 7278171 | NCBI WGS metagenome assembly JAAUXT01 (sample SAMN14350112, study PRJNA611818) | marine sediment metagenome | isolation source: surface marine sediment (1.8m) | place: French Polynesia: Moorea | collected 2018-08 | reverse complement strand
GAAAAAATGACACCATGTGCAACTTGTAGAGTACCCCTGAGGGTGTCTGCACCCACTGTGATTCCAGTCTGTGATCACTGGAACAGGAGTAAAACGGAGGTTTTGTCCCCCTAAGACGGACGGACGTGGATACAGGGGCAAACCAATATCAGCTCCGCTACCGCGGCTGATAAACACTGCCACGCTCCAGCACAGTTATCCCGTTCAGCACTCAGTTTCCACAAGGAGGCAACAGGCGAAACTGACGGGTCGAGGGGCGTTGACCCCTGAGAATGGGAGCAGCAACTTCTTGCGCTTGGGGTTCATGATGTTACGGGAACGAAGGCGGCAGCCCCGTACCCTCTCGGAACCCACCGCACGACAACGCTCCATTTCCGCACAGACTCAAAACTCTCTTGACAAACCCGGACTTTGGATGAGATAGCGCGTTTAATAATGACAAGAATCAGCAAGAGAAACAGAAAGAAACAAGAAGACATAAACTCTTCGACATATTCAACATTTGCTCCAAAGCGATTTGGATTTGTGGATCTGACGTCGGTGTGTGTGTGTGTGTGTGTGTGTTTGAGAAGTGTGCTCACTTGCAAGTGTGTGAGCACGTGTGTGCGACCATACCAGTGTGTTTGCGTGTCTGCGCATCTTGAGTGTGTGTGTGTGTGTGTGTGTGTGTGTGTGTGTGTGTGTGTGTGTGTGTGTGAGTTCATCAGTCGAATATGGACGACTCTTCGGGCACTCCATGACACAACGACCAATTGAATCGCTCCTCTGCAACTTTCTCTTTGAGTCAGAGAATTTCAATGGCAATCAACATGCCAGAGGCGGATCCAGGATCTGGCAAGGACGGGACGGGGCAGCCACACACACATCCTGGATCCGCACCCTTTCGCCCATCCACATGTTTTTGCAAACCCTTGAACATCTTCCGACAGGAGGCGGATTCCAGAGGGAGGACCCACAGCCCCTTGACCCCTTCAAACAACGAAGCCTGGACCCCTGAGGGGGTCGACCTCCCCATAACTACGCAGATCCTGATCCCACTCCTGATTATGATGACACTGAGAAAGGCACGAACAGCGGTGGAGGCAGCACTGCGCTGTGTACGAGGGAGGTCCACGAATTGGCGGTTTCTGTCCACAAAGTAGCGGTCTTTTCGTGTGTGGCGGTAACGCCGGAAATACTGGACAGAAACCGCCAATTCGTGGACCTCCCTCGTACCTGTAGGGTGAGCCGCGCAAAATCACTGACCTGAGCCAAAACAAGAACATATGTCAGTGCGTACACGCGCCTGCCCTGAGTGGCGGCGGGTGGGCTTCTGGTCGTCTTCTGAGGTGCGCAGTTGCACTGTGCACCGCGGCAGTGCGTGCCTCACTTCCTTCACCAACGCTGCACCAGGAAAATTGCGAAAAAGTCCTTTCAGGACAGAGAATAAAAGTTTTCTACAAAGCTGTGTTGCAAACACGGAGAATAGTGAAGAACTATCCACGCTACAGAGCTAAAAGCTGAAACTAGTCGCACAGGCGCCGTAGTCACCCGTGTATAATGCGCACCTTCTGTGCCCAGGGCAGACATCAAGCGAAGGGGTGCGCACACACGTGGGTACACCCAGCTCGGTGAATCGGCAGACCCCGATTTTTCCATTTGGTCAAGCACACAATGCAAGCCCAATCGATGAGAGGTGCATTTCCATCCTCCAAAATTTCTACGAATGGGCCGGGAAACTGAACAACCCGAAGCGAATTTTACCGAGGAGTTCACCAGAAACGAGAGTACATTTGGGGTGCGCAAAATAAACACAAGTGTGCGCTATTCATGGGTGATTACGGCGCCTATCCGCACTGGCTTCCGACGTGCTAAATCTAGTTGTGTTCACTCCCTATATCTGCCACGTGTACAACGTCACAAAAAAGATCCATGCATGATGCCGGCGCAAGCGCCTGTGCCACACGGCGTCATTGCATCGAAAAATCGACTGAAGTCTACAACCCCGCACCAGCGCGCTACAGTGGGCGCACACGTACACAACCCACTCACCCTCACACATCACACTGTACTGTACTCCTCATGCACACACACACACACACACACACACACACACACACACACACACACACACCCCTCTCGAGACACTGAAACGCGTACATGCAAAAACACAGACCTCCAGTTTCGATCAAGGAACAAAAGCAGTTCCATCATTGCACGTCTGACTTTCAGAATTACCCAAAACTTTGCTGGGTGAAGGTCCATTGGGTCCAGGATGTGTCAGGGAGCCTGATCTGCCCTCAACGCCGATCTCCGGAAAATTCAATCCCGATGTCTAAAATCGGACTGCTGGCCCAACACTTTTTTTCAACACGAAAAAGTCAATACCTGGAGTTTGCCCTTCCCAAAAGGTTTGATCTCTCCTGATTTCAATCCTGGATACAAATGGAGTGTCTCAAAGTCAGCTCACTTGCTTTGAAACACACGGAGCGTCAACATGTCATCTCACACATGTGCACTGTTGTAACATCAAATTCACTGCAGAAACATTTGATCTAAAATCACATTCACAAATTTGCATCATGCAACTCAGTATAAACAAGAACATTGGTCGGTGTAGACGCACACCGACTCAGTAAAAAATTAACGTTTTGCATACGACGCGATGGTGGGTTCGATTTGTCGCTGACGAAAAACCAGCGCGAGTTTCGCGGTCGAGTGCCGCATCAACGCTAAATCGAACTCAACCACCGGATGCTGCTACTGTTACTTGTAAACAATTGTTTTGCATCACAACTTGATCCCACATAAAACCGTTCGTGAATGATCCCTCAAAGGTCAAGCCTCTCGCCACCACGTTCGTCAATAGAATATCTACGCCGCAGGCAGCCGCTTCGTCCACACAGCTTCCGTAGTGGACACAGACCTGTTGCTTCGGGAGCCCGTCGGGTTCACACTGGATGTGCATCCTTGTTCCAACCAATGGGGCTGCGTCGCCAGCAACGACGCAGCTCCCAACGACAACGACACGTGCACATCCGTGTGAACACGGCTCACACGGTGCTGGTCTCACTTCGACAGCGATCTGGACGGAAGGCCAAGCCCGTCACGTGACAGACGAACGCGGTGTTCTCACAGCGTCCTTCTCTATCACACTCAAGTTAAAACTGGTTTGTACCCTGCGTTCCTCACGCCATGACGCTGCGTCACGACGTTGCGTTCCTTTTTGACGTTGCGCTTCGCGCAACTCACACGGCAGTCTGCTTTTCACACAGCACTCAGCTCTGCGTCCCTGCGTACCCCACCGTGAGCGCACCCTTCCTCCGAACCACAACTGTCAAACTAGAACACACACAAAGTGTGGGGGGGGGGGGCAACATTTGGCCAGAGGGGGGCGACCCCCCCCCCTTTCAAGAGGGCCTGATTTCGGCTTGTACTGCAGAGCAAACTAGGAATGAAACGGTTTGGGAGGCTCAGCCCAGGTGACCAGCCCGCCCCAACAGATTCGATCCTCGTACACGGTACGGAAGGGTATGCTCTCGGCTCACAGCAAACTGAACATCACAGAAGATATTCAGTGCGTCCTTTCGGGGCACACTGGGTGTGCAATACGATTGTGCTTGTTCAAACAAAACTTCACAAAGGTGATGCGGGACTTTGACACCAGAGACGGATCCAGGAGGTTGACATGGAGACCCACTGGGGCCACCCCTTGAAGAAATTGTGCAAAATAAGGAGAGTAAATGCCTTATTCTGGGGGTCAGAGAGGCCTCGCCCCAACCCCCTGCGTCCGCCTCTGTAACACACTGAGACATCGGAGGAAAATCTCAACTGTAACAAGTAGGAGGGACTTACTTGGACCTCCCATGTCTTTTTTGTTGCTTCTGTCATTTTGAAACAAGAGTGTAAAAGACAGAACAAACAAGGTCGCTGTCCTAGCGACCAGTACTGGAATGACTGAATAATTGTGCTGAAACTAAAATGGCAACAAAAGACGGACCAAGACAAGTACGGATTTGTACATCTTGTGCCAAACATGCATTTCACTTGCAAAACCTTGTGTTTCAGTTGCTGGAATGCGGCAAAAAATTCACAGACGCTGCTGACTGGAACGGAACTGGGGGTTGGGGGTTGGGAGAGTTGGAGGGGGGGCGCCGGGGCTGGGAAAACAGGGAGACAGAGAGTTCAAGGGGGCGGGAGTCAGCAGCAGAGAGAACTTTGGGGCAGGACCGGGGAGAGTTTCATTGGGGCACTGAGGGTTTGGGGCCGGGGTAGCAGCTCTGCGTGGGGGAGGCAAATTTTCAAACAAGCGAAACAGTCCACCACCTTTTTCACAACAAACCCTTTGTCGAACACGACTTTCCACCAACCTCCGTAGACGTGCAACATGATTGACGTGACCTGACGACGTGAAGAAAGACGCAGCGCAGCGGATGACGTCCGCACCACAAAGGGAGACGCACCTCGCGCTTCGGTCGATAAAAGTGAGCTAAACGTCAATCCTCATTCCAACGCGTCAGCAACTGCGCGTGCGTCCACGCTGCTCTTGATGTGATCCCCAGAGTACGAGCACGAAAACACGTGTTCACGTCTGGACGATAATCAGGAACTCCACGCCTCTCAACTAAAACGCCCCGTCGCCCGCCTCCACGTCCACGCTGCTGTTGACGTGGTCGACGTAGTCCGCGTACGTGGGGAAGACGCGGAGACAGGAACAGTTGAACTCCCCCTCGAAGACCTGCGGGTGCTGCTTGATGATGTGGTCCTTGATCGGTTCCCACATGAAGGCCGAGTTGCTGTCCAGAGCCCGGTACCCGCACTGCAACAGGCCAGTGAGATGGTCACGTGAAGAAGAATTCAACATCACCGCAGGCACACGTTGGTGTGAACACCACCAGATGGCGCGCGCGTGCGCTCTCCCCACACGCAAGTGGGTGGGTGGTACCAGGTGCGTACAACTGACCTGCAAGCAGTGTACCCCGGGAGATACTTGAACTGTACGTTCAACCCACCTGGAAGCAGTAGAACTGCATGTCGCGAGCGTCGTCGTGACACATCTCGTGAATGTCGCGCGCACGCTTCGAGCAGAACTTGACGCGACACGTGTAGTGCTCGCACTCGAAGTACGAGAAGATCTCCTGAAACAAGAACACCAACCGGTGCAGACGTGCGCCGATTCCACGGCCACGACAGGGCAATAGTGCTTGAAACACACAAGGAGGAAAACAACTGAGCGAACTAGAAATGGCTCCGTTGAAACGTGTTAAACTCCTGGAAAGATGATGTTCTCCAAACACTTTCTTGTGGCAGCGTGTGAATAATGTGTTTGTATCTGTGTGTTCAGTTGTGCTCATTGCTTGTGTTTGTGTATGAGTTGGTTTTTGTGTCTGTGACTGACCTGAATGCTGAGAACTCCCCAGGTATTTGTGAAACATGTGTGTGCATCGTGTGCATGTGACTGTGAGCACGGGCATGTACGTGGTTGCGACTGACCAACGAAAAGAGCTCGGGGTACTCGCACAGCATGTGCCTGCGTGCGTGGGCCTCTGTGTGTGCGTCCGAGTGTGTGTGTATGTTGTTGCCCGACTGACCTGGGTGGCGAGCTCGGGATGTTCGCGCTGCATGTGACCGCGGATGAATCTCCAAGAACCCGGCTGTGACTTGTGCATGTAGTTGCATAGGAAACACGCGAAGTTCTTCCCCTGAAAGCAAGCACGGCCGTTCTTCAGGCACTTCAACTCCTGGTCCGTTGTTCAGCAGGACAATCAGGCGGAGAAACCATTTTACAAGGCTAAGGAGTGTGAAAAGGTTTTGTTGCTCTCTCACAGACACGCACGAGCACACACGCACCTGACCGACGTGGCAGCGGATGTGCAGATCCAGCGCCTCCCGCTTGAAGTGCGGCGTTTTGCAGTAGGGACAACCGTAGTCGAACAGGCCGTTCGGGAGCAGCACGTGGGGACCCGCGCCGCCCAGCAAAGCGCCTCCTGAAACAACCACAAGTCGTCAAACTCCTTGCGCCATTTCACCAAGTCAGAGACTCTGCACACGCCGCATTCAATGTCAATCGGGTGAAATTCACAGTCGCCGCAACCGTTGAGAGTTTCACCCTCGACTTTGCGTCTTGACTCTCGCGACATCGCGACCAAAACGCACAGCGCGCACCGAGCGCACCAGCCCGCCAAATCGAACACGGCCAAACTAGGTGGATACCTTGCGCGGCTGCGTGTACAGCGAGCGGCCCTCCAGTGCTCGCGTGCACCTTCTGCAGGTGGTGTTCGTACTCGTTGGTGGACTTGAAGAGCTCTGGGCACCCCTGGATCTCGCAGCGGTGCTTCGCGAAGAGCAGTCCGTCCACACCGTGACTCGTCTCCAGGTGGTGCCTGCGCGGAACGCGCTCAATTAGCCGCAAGCTGCGCAGGTCTGCGGTTGAACGGGCGGGTCCAGGGAGTCCCAAGGTGACCCACCAACCCCAGGAAATTTGAGCCCCCCCCCCTTCTTTTCACATCTGCGGTGTCGTTGATTTGGACTGCTCAATGTGCAGTCAGTCTCCTCACGGGGTCTGCCAAAGGGCCTTACCCTCTGACCCCAGATTCACCTGAGGATCTCACCTCATGATCCTCCACTGCATGGCGAGTTTGCTGTTGTGGTAACCGCAGAGGTAGCAGCGCAGCTGGTTTCCCTCCGTCAGGTGGCACTGCAGGTGCATCTCGATCGCCTGCAGTCCACATGTCACGTGGTCAGTGCAACACAAGCGGTAAGGACACGTGATCCAAAAATGCACGGTCAGACTCTTGGTGCACTTGGGAAGTCCTTGAGGCCAGTCCCAAAGCCGCACAAAAAATGACGACCCACAGTGTTGACATGACGACTGTCTCTCGTACCTCGTAGACAAAGAAGGAACTGTTGCAGCGTCGACACTTGAACTCCGGGATGCCAGGCCCCGCGTGACGCAACTTGGTCACCAACGGAGGGACGTCTGCAACGGTGACACGGAGGCAAGTAAAATTAGTGTTGTGTGGTTTTCGAACCAGATAAGAAGAGTGGGTGGAAAGATCACCGCAGAACTGACCAGATAATTCCACATTTTTCAGGGTCATTGAGTCCTTCAGTTCAAAGCTGGAGGGACTGTGCGTCTTGCTTGCGGTCGAATCATCGTTTCCACATGTGTCGGCGTCTGTTGCCCCTGGAGCAGCGCCGCCATATTGGTTCTGGTCCCACGTGGGCTCGGGTTTGATTGCTTCATTTCCTTTCCTCACCGGTGGAGAGCTGATGGTCGATGATATCTGACAGAGCAGACATGACAGGGCAGCCATAAAAATATTTTTCAACTTGACTGGGACTGGGCTGCGAAATATGTCATTGTGTGTGTGTGTGTGTGTGTGTGTGTGTGTGTGTGTGTTGCATGTGTGTGATTGGTTGTGTGTGACCTCAACGTGCAGGCAATCAGCAGCGGTCGCTTCAACCCATCTGTGGGGCGGGAACCGCATTCTCACCTGTGGGGTCCTTGGAGTGGGTGGACCGGAACTACTGGTGGACGACGAGCTCAGAATTGTGCGCAGCGTGCGGTGGTCCGACGCCATTGAGACAACTTCCGGTTTGGACGGCGTCGTTCGGGTCGCCGTTGGCGCAGTGATGAAATGCGCGCGCAGTGCGTCCTCCGTTGATGTATCGATTCCACTGAAAAGTGGTGCAAATCAGCATTTTCGCAAAACCGTTGCTGCAGCCCGTTTTTCCCACGGCGCAAGCCGAAATCTGTCGAATGTACAAAACGCGACTGGGAGACAATACGTGACTCAACTCACCTGAATCCGCGCGATTTCGTGCGCCTCGGCTTGCGCTTCGTGGGCGGGTCCCCGGCGCCTCCCAGCGGCGCCACCCCCGGCGGCTGCTTTCTGCCGCCCGGGACCCAGTCGGCGTCCACGTCCCCGGTACCACTCCCTTTCCTACGCCGCTTTGCGCCTGCAGAGGTCAGCAGGACGTGGAAGGCATTTCAGTGACTCTGGAGCGATCGCACAGTGAATGTGGCATGCGTTCTGTCCTCCAACGAATCCAGGGTTGAGGTCAAGAGGGACAAACTAGTCTTGATGAATTGTAGCACGCCAAGCAGAAGACATTTTGCACCAGCGTATCCGTCACATGTGTCTCTGCGCAACACAAACATGTTGACAGAGATCCAGAACCCACCGAACCTCTAGGAGATGTTTGCTTGTTTGCACCAGAGGCACAACGGTGTCAGAAGCAAACTTACAAAAGTTGAAGTAGTGCCCCTGACCGCCTGACGTAGTGCCGTTGGTCCCCAACAAAACCCTCCTGCCGCACATACTTACTTGTGGCCATCGCAGGGGACGGGAGGGGCCACGGGAAGGCCGAGTGGAGCCCGGCGCCGCCAGCGCCCCCGTGTGTCGACGCCGCCGCCGCCACCGTCATCGTCTGCAGCTGCGCGACGAACTGCGCCACCTGCTGAGCCTGCTGCGTCGTCGTGTCCTTGACCGGGTCCACGTCACCGCCGCGCAACGCCTGCATCTGCGTTCGCAACGGTCACGTGTCAGTCTTGGAAGTTATTGCGATCTCTTGAAGCACTTCTTGGAATTCTGACCAGAGTGGAAACTGATTGATTTTTGTGTGGGATCAGATAATGGGCATGCACGTGAAATAAGGAAACAAAGAAAGGTGGCAATTATCAGGACGTATTCAGGTCTGCTCTCTGAGCAGAACATGTTTTGATGCACATCTTTTCGCACTGAAAACTGACATCAAAAGAAGAGACCCAGGACGGGCCCTGGTCCGCGGAGGAACGTCGCGCACGACGCAACTCACCTGTTGCGCGATGGCAGCCTGCGCGAGGCTCCGAGCGATGTGAGCCGCCGCCACCGGACTCGTCGCCTGGGAACGCTGCAGCGCCGCCCTGCGACACAGCGACACCGTCAATTCACTTCCGGCTGCACGTGACCTCTTGTCACACGTGACGTGTGGTCACACATCTTTTCCCGTCACACTGCGCCCATGTCACTTCTGATCACACGAGGTCAACACCCAACACACAGACGAACACGAACAGAAACGCGTGCACTCTGCCACATCTCCATCCTGAATAGAAGCTAAGCTCTTCAATCAACAACGTACGCGCGTCAATGTTGCCTTTTCTTCGCTTGATTTTCAGTCAGGGTTGTCTGCACGGAAGCGATCGCCGGAACATCAGACGATATCTTCCACCCCCTCACTAACAAGACAGAACCCGCCGCCCACCAGAGGGAGCAATTCTCCTGAAAACTTGCGTTCATGTCCAGCAACTCACCTCTGAGCGGCCTCCACAGTCTTGGTCCACTCGTCATCGTTGGTCTCGCTGCTGCCGGTCGCTGAAGCCGGCTTGTTGGAGCCGCGGTGCAGCCGGCTGGGAGCCAGCCGCTTCGGGGACACCGCTGGTTCTGTGAGCAAAGCGAAGTGTGAGCCTTGAAGCAACCAAACTTTGCTGATCAGTGAGTGTGTGAAAACGCACGCACGCACACACACACACACACACACACACATGCACACACCTGGCTGCACGGCGGGTTGGTGGAGCGACTCCACGTGGCTGAACTGCGCCTGCAGCTGCTCGCGCAGCGCGTCCGCCTCCTCTATCCGCTCCACCTTCTTCAGGCAGTCCGAACACGCGTACCTACAAAACCACGTGCAAACGTAATGTGTCATTCTGCGAAAGAATCCCACGTCAAACCAGATGCGTCACAACACGCGACTGCGTTTGAAAACAAGGTGGAAGTCATGGCCGAGCAATGACCTCGCACACGCATGTACACCCACACGTACCCACAGACACGCGCATTTACACACGTATACATGTACAGAGACATGCACGTGCCCACCGCACCACACAGAAGCACGCGCCTTCGCACTCGTGTACACGCGCACACCTGAGTGCGCAAACACAAACAGGCCCCCAAACACACACGTGTACCAATCATGCGCGTACACACGCACACGTACACACGCCTGTCCACACATGTACATACACAAACCACACACACGCACAAACACACGCCCGCGCTATCCACGCGGACGCCCACCCTTCGTCGTGTGTTCAACCGACCTGGAGGCGACGGCCTTGACGCTGAGCGATTTCTGCAGCACTTTGCTGACGCGGCTCGCGCGCTGCGTCTCGCTCGAATCTGACGGACGCGCGAAGATGTCGTGGCAGTTCTCCGTGTCCTGAAATCAGTTTCACTCTGATTTTCCCAAACCACTTCAACGTAACTTTCATATTTCAAATAGTAATTTGATTTGCCAAGAAGTTTTTCAGAAAAGGCACATATGACACCCCCAAAACAGACAATGGCCAGACCCTGACTGGATGTTTTTTGTGATTTTTCACCTGTCAACTCAGGAGCAGGTCACAAGACATCTGTCTGTCCTCATGACCTCCCCCGAGTGGACAGAGTTTCATCAATGTTTTGGTTCTCGGGGCCAAGGTTTTCCAGCACATCCAGACACCCAAACAACACACATGTCGACGCAACTGCAAGTTAGCAAGTGCAAAGATTTCGTGATTTGATCCAAAATTGCTCTGGCGGTGTTCGGGCCCTGAATCCCGGGAGTCAGACCTTCACGCCCAACCCTGGATCATCCCTGGATCAAACGAGTTGAACCCTCTCGGGACCATTCCTGGAGCCTGAAGACCTGTCACCGTCAGATGTTCTGAACTGACCTTTTTGAAGAGGACGTGCCCGCAGATGAGGCAGATGGTGGTCGGTTTGTTCTGGCCTCTGATCGGCGCGGCGGATTGGAGCAGCTCAGGACGAGGCTCGATCACCAGTGGCTCCACCTCGCTCGGCTCCGTCATTCGACGAGGAGCCTGCAACAGCAAATTCCAAAACAAGAACACTTACCAGCGCAGCCACCGACCTCTTGCACTCAGATCTCTCACACACAGCAGCAGTCCCCCTCCCGTCTGCCACAACTGTTGCATCCACCCCGCTTTCTACAGCAGCCACTCCTTCACCTCCCCTTCTGTGACAGATCCTGGGACAAAATCTGCTGGATGTAACGGTAACGCACCTTCTGTTTCCGTCGCGACTGCGAGACGCTCGGAATGGGACTCGTCGACTCGGAGCTCGTCGCCGACAGCGTGGGAGACGGGTCGCACTGCGCGTCCACGTGCAGCGGCGTCCCCAGAGACGCCGCAGACGCTGCCGGTGACGTCGCCGCGGGACGCGGCGTCCCCGTAACCGGCGCAACGCGAGGGAACTTGATCTTCAAGATGGAACCTGCGAGAAACGGGGGGAAATGATGTAAACTGTGGGCGAATTGACGTGAGGCACATGTGTAAATAGATGTTGGTGGACCCCAAACGTGAAATGCACAACTGAAGTGTCTTGGGCAAATTGCAAAACGTGGGCAAGTTGACGCAATTCACGCAATGCGTTGCGAGGAGAGAAATTTGATGAAAATTTCCGTGGACAGTGCGTGTGCGTCTGTGTTTGTTGGGCAAGATGCGTATATGGAGCACCTTGTGAGGGGTCTGACTCCTCGTCGTCCTCGGTGGGTTCGTCCTTGACTCCGGCACCGCCGCTCCGCGTCCCTCCAGCCTCGTTTTCAGATCCACTGTGGCGATCACGCAACGTCATCAAACGAGAACGGTACCCAACTGATGCGGGAATGTAGGGGTGGATCGAACGAGGCCGGAGGTGTCCTCTTCCCCAACCTCCGAAAAAGGAGTAAGATCGTCCCCACCCCCCGCGCAACCAGCGGGCTGGTGCAAAATCTTGGATCCGTCACTCTCTCCGTCACACACACACACACACACACACACACACACACACACAGAGCCATCTGTCTCCCTGTCACTCTTTCCATATCTCTCTCTCTCTCTCTCTCTCTCTCTCGCGCTCACACAGACACAGACACACACACACACACACACACACACACACACACACGCCCACGCACCTGTCTCCCTCCCGAACTGCGCTCTCGATCAGGTTATCGACGCTCGTGCGGAAGTTGCAACGCAGCACAGCGCGCTCATCCTCCGTCAGGTCACGCAGTGCGCCACGTGCCCCGCCGCGCTCGGGTGACGTCACAACCGTGACGTCATCCGGCTCCAGGTCATTGACGTCAACCAGGATCAGGTGCGACTTCTGTAGGTGATCTGCCCAATTGAAAACAACGGGTTTGCTTGTTTGTTTTGGAAGGGAGGGGTGGGGGGGGGGGCTCAGCCGGCGGGACCAGTTCGAACGATCCACAGGTGGTACTCACCGATGGCTTTTTTGACCGCCAGGAAGATCTCCATGCAGATGGCGCACGTGACGACTTTGCTGTCGGCGTCAGTGTCGGTGACCAGCAGAAACTGCGACGCCAACAGACTGTGCGCCGAGCGCGTGTGCGACGCGCCGCCGTGCACCTGGGAAACAACCGAGAACACGTGACGAACAACCGGAAACACTTTCTAAATACCGGAAACACGTTGAAAACATCGAAAACACACGGGAACAACTGAAATCACGCGAGAGTTTATGTGCGTGTGTGTGTGTGAGTGGTGTGGGCTTGAAATAATGTACCTGAGGGGTGATAGTTCCGACTGGTATGTCCTGCGTCGGTTTTCGCTTCTGATGCAGGAACGAGAGCAGCACCGTCTTGGTCATCGCCTCCGACTCCGTCGAGCTCAGCCCCCTGTTGCCTGGCGACGTCGCAGGGGCTAGAAACAGCAGACGAGTTGTCATGCAGACGAATGCGTTTGTTGTTGATATGACCCATCAACTGTGACCCTGAAGTGCGAGTGTCGCCGCGGCCTGCCCTGGTGTTGCCACCTACCGACGGACGCCTGCGTGAGCTTGGCGCGCTCGGCGTGCGCGTGCTGCGGGTTGTCCTCGAAGCGCAGGAGACTCGCGAGTTTGGAGGCGCCACCCGGCGACGAACTGCTCGAATGGGAACTGCTGTCGCCGCCGCTGGTCGCGTCCTGCCGTGAAACAACGCAGTCAGGGGTCGATCAACGGAAGGACGTCCGAGGCCCAGGAAAAGAAAGTTCACTTCACCAAACTTCGTGCACAGGTACAAATTCATTCTTTCGTGTTTGAAATGGATTTGCCTGACTGTCTGAAGAAACCAAATAGAGAGGCCGAATCCAGATCTACCCATTGAAAGAGGGGCACAGACTCCACCTCACGACCTTCAACGGTGCAAAGGGAAACAAAAGCACTGTGTGGTGTTGACACGCGCCAACTTTTTCTTTGTCCACAGGCGGGTCTAACCACAGCCAATAAAAGCGGGGTTTTTGTTTCTTTTCTTTTCTTTTGCAGACTTGAATTGACCAGATACATTGTACTGACCTTGCCCTGCGCGAGCAGGTTGACGAGTTTTCCTCCCGGAATCGGGGACTTGGTCGCCGCGGGGCTCGCCGAGCGTCGCTCCTGGATCGCAGCCGCCACTCTGCAGATAGAGAAACACGTGACGGAAAATTCGTGACAGCTGCAGGGGAAACATGACTGCAAGTCGAGCCCGTTTTGTCAAAAGCGAACCCCCAGTCACCCCAGGCTGCAACTTGCTTTTCACACTGCAACCCCACTCCTTTCAACAGTGCAACCCCGTTTGCCCCTCAGGCCTGCACACAGCGCCATTACGGCAAGTTGTTGTTCTTGCCCATTCCTCATGCACCCGTCGCCACCCTTGGCTGTTGGGCGAGTTTGCGTCGCTTCCGCCTCCTGCCCACCTTTCCCGGCGCCGCCTGACCTGCAGGCGTCCCTGCCTTCCCCGAGGCCCCTCCCACTTCTGCACTGACCTGCTCGCGCCTGCCCCGCCGCCACCGCTCCCGACGCCGTCGTCGTCGCCGCCGCCGCGGACCCGCGCCATCTCGGCGAGCTGCTGCGCCGCGGAGCTCGACTCGGACCCGCTCCGCAGCAGGTCGATCAGACTCGCTGCTCGAGAAGCACGTAAGTTGCGTGATCACAAGTACACACTTTCGAATGGACAGCCATTGTGGTTGTCCACAACTGCGAGGTCTCGATCAAAATCTTTCATTGAAGAAACCATATTGGTGTGAATATGTCCGTATGTTCGTTCTTCTGTTGTCGTTGGCACAACAAAGCCCACCAGTTGTGGCTCGCTCACCGTTCTGATTGGAGTGCGTCTCCTGCGGCGGCGCCGGCGGCGGTGGCGCCGAGTCGTGAAGTGGTGGCGGCGGCGTCGATGGATGTGTGAGCAGCGCCATCAGCATGCTGTCGTCCTCGTCAGGGGGCGCCGCCCGCGCCTCGTCCGTCGTCGTCGAGGAAACCTGTGAACAAGGACACATCAGGGTTGGCTCCCAAGGTCCGTCCCCTGTGGAGAAAGGGACGACTGGGTCACAACGCGGGGTCCGAAGGCTGGCACCCTCCACTTGAAGAGAATGATTCGGGTCAGAGCAGAGGCTGGTTGTTGGGGGAGGGGGCTCCGTCCCTTCTCTGAGGATCAGTAAAAGCGGAGTGGATCCATGGGGCTGCAAAGTCAGAAGCCCCGCCCCATGGATCCACCAAAGAGGCGCAAACATACCTCGTCGTCTCCCCCAGCAGAACACTTCGGCTTCGCGGCTTTTCGTCGGGACCTGGATCGGGTGGACCTCCCGGTGGGGGTGGACGGAACAGCGGCGGCTGATACCGAGCCCTCTGTCGGCGAGTCCAGGAGAACAGCCGCGGGAGGAGGCTGGTCCTGCTCAGCAGGGGGCGTGGCGGTCGATCTCGGCTCTTCTCCTTCCTGTGCCAAATAATCAGTGAAGCGATCAGTCAGAGAGGGATCAAGAATAAAGGCGATGAGACGAGGTCCGTTACACCGGATGACATGACCAGCACAAAACTGTTTCGTCTTGAGAGTTTTGGGCTCTTTGATCCCCACCTACAGCCTCTGCAACTTCCAATCTTACTTAGTGAAAAGGTCCTGCTTCAGTTGTTAACATATTGACATTTCAGGAAAATATTTTTCCACCTTACGAACACAAATCGGGACGAAACTCAAGTTTTTCTCGGGGGCTCAGGGCTCCCGCCCCCTCGATCCAGTGACGAACCTGGTTCTGAGCGTCGTCGTCCCCCTCGTGCCGTGCCCAGATCGGGTTCGAACCCGCCCCGCCCGTAGCTCCACTCGAGTCCGAACTGCGCTTCCCGTTCGTGTCAATTTGTTCCTCCCCCTTTTCCTGAACAGAAAATCAAGATGATGTGTTCAGTGAATCTGACCCCACCAGTTGGTGTGGTGAATCTGGCCCCACCAGTTGGTGTGGTGAATCTGGCCCCACCAGTTGGTGTGGTGAATCTGGTATCACCAGTTGGTGTGGTGAATCTGGCCCCACCAGTTGGTGTGGTGAATCTGGCCCCACCAGAGAGACGAATTGTGCTGAATCGGAAGGGAGAGGAACAGGGGGGGGGGCAGACGCTCAGGGTCTCATTGCTTCCCGTCCCCCAACAAAACTGCCCCTCATCTTGTCCGAATTGGTTTTGTGACTCAACGTCCCCCTTTCCAAATTTACCGAGTGCGCAACAACAGTTCAGACATTCATTTTGCGAAGTCCGTTTGGGGCGAAGCACCATGTGGTAGTGCAGTATATGGCAAGGTGGATGAAATGTCCCCTGCCCCCTCCCCCCCCTAACCCCCCTCCCCAACCCCCCACCCCCAGACCCCTCCACCCCTAGACCTCCCCCCTTATGGAAGACCAAGGAGGACAAGGAAGAATCGGCAACATTACTGGCAAGGGACTTCGCACTGCAGTTGCCTTGAGCACTGCTTCTTGTTTGTTTTTACAACTCTGATAATGTTCAGACGTTGTGACCTGCTGTTCCAGGAAGAGGAGGAGGAAGAAGATAGTGAAGAAGAGGAGGAAAGCGACGAAGAATTTGACGAAGAGCAGTACCTGAGCCTCATCAAGCAGTCAAGGTCAGTGACCCGGGAAAAACTTCAAAACTTACTGAGACACGCAGCATTCCGTGTACAAAAGCGGCGTGCAGGCGCGTCATTTCTGGACTGAAGTGCTGGGTCTCCACGTGCAATCCGCTCTGAAGGCAGTGTCAGGCAGACAGGGTGTGAATAACGGAGCGCGGTGTCTTGTGATTCAGGGACTTCTACAAGCGAGGCGACTATTACCGCGCCTTCGAGCTCGGGGTCGAGGCGCTCAAGATCTTCAGCGGTGACGACAAGGCCGTGTCCTACGTCCTGCGTCTCAGGGACCTCGCCAAGACGCAGGCGTCCCAAGCGCATGCGTGAACCTGACGGAAGGACTGCGCGCAGCGCGCGCGGGAAACTGGTGTCGTGCGCAGATCAGCATCAATTGAACTTTGATCGTTTTCTGTATCAGCCAAACCGGAAGTGCCAGTTGATTTTGTGTTTGTTAGTTTCGTTCCGTTCTCTCGTGCCAATATATTTTTGTCAGCTTTTGCAAGTCCCTCCACTTTAATTTGAACTGAAAAACTTGATGATGGACAAACGTTTCATTTGAAAAACACTCACCTGGACACAGTACTTAGAGAGTTGGACTTTCCCGGACAATGTTTACTTCGTTTGTGATTCAAATCCAACTTGGTCGATCTACTGCTGTTTCGACTGGCGGTGTGACTGGAGTAATGCAACCGCGTATTCGGATGGTTGACGCACCGACCGGTGTGGTTTGGTAGAACGTCGTTCCAAGGCCCGTTTCACTTCAGATGAGCCTTGCGCTGCATCCCAGTTTGTGGCGTGACTTGGAAAACCACTTACCTAGTGTTGGGAAAGGTGGACGTTCATCGCCAGCCTCACTACGAGCGCTCAAAAACATTGATTCCTCACTGGTGCAAAGATAGAAAACTGATCGATCACCTGATCGATTACACTTGCGGCTAATGGTGATCAATTTTGCAAATGACTGACTATGATCAGTCGCCGAGTAATTTCCTGCTTGATAAAACTAAGAGCCTTAATCTCAACTATGTCAGCCATTTTCAGAAAAGAGCACTAAAACCACAGGGGTCATGTGATCAGCCCCTGGGGGGGGGGAGGGGATGCTGGGTAATTTCCAG
>JAAUXT010087285.1_pt1 | contig 16992 bp, 12 predicted proteins | sample 7278171 | NCBI WGS metagenome assembly JAAUXT01 (sample SAMN14350112, study PRJNA611818) | marine sediment metagenome | isolation source: surface marine sediment (1.8m) | place: French Polynesia: Moorea | collected 2018-08 | reverse complement strand
GTTACGTCCCACTTTCAAGCCTGGGTCGCGCAATCCAGGATGCTGCGTGTTACTTTATGTTCTGTGGTCCCTACCAGTCAGTACCCAAGCAGTCTACCGCGCTGAGGTCCACCAGCTGGCGCACTCGGGTCAACAATGGAAACACCTTGACTTGCAGATGAGCGCCAAGTATGACGCTGAAAAGGAAGTGGAGGCCCGGCAGTGGATGCAGGAGATTCTGGGAGAGCCTCTGGCCGACGGTTTGGACCCCAATGCACCCATCGGTGGAGTGGAGCTTTGCAAACACTTGAAGGACGGTCTTTACCTTGCCAGGTGTGTGGATGCGTTCAAGGAAAACGATGCACAAAATTTATCTGTGTTGAGATGTGGTGCATGCTTGCAGAAAGAACATGGAGTGCGGGAACGTGGTTTCATCGTGCGTTCCCACCACATGCTTCCTCTTCCTTTGAATCTGTCTGACACTGCTCTTTCTGTTGCTGCAGACTTGCCAACGCGATCATGGGAGAAGGCACGGTGAAGTGCAAGACTTCGAAGATGGCGTTTGTGCAGATGGAGAATCTGGAGAAGTTCCTCAAGGCGTGTCAGAAGTACGGCGTCAAGCTGGACGACTGTTTCCAGGTGGTCGACCTGTACGAACACCAGAACCCTTGGAGCGTCGTCTGCACTCTGTTTGCGCTGGGAAGGAAGGTGAGTGGAACATCGCCACGTATCAACAGAAAAGAGAGCATACCCCCTTGTACTTCGGCTTGCCTTCTGATTTTGCTCAATTTTTGTCCACCCACCACACTCAGCCTGGACAGAAATTTGGTGTCATGATCAGTTTCTTTTGTGCACTGAGATTATGTTTGCTTGTGCTCCAGGCTCAAGCGAATGGGTACGGTGGACCATTGTTGGGACCCAAGGAGTCCACCAAGAACGTGCGTGAGTTCTCGGACGAACAGCTGAGGGCGTCTGAAGGCATCATCTCGGCGCAGGCCGGAACAAACCAAGTGGCATCGCAGGCGGGGATGTCTTTTGGAAAGGTACGTGCGGAAACTTGTCACTGATTCGTTGGTGTAGAGTCTGCCTGCGGTTGACGCAAAACGCCTTTGTTTTGTGCAGTCCTGTGGGAATGAGATTGGGACACACCCTGAACCAGGATCACGGCTGGTCTGTGGTTCCCAACCAACATCCGTGGCCCCAAACCCCTCTGACATGGCCAGACAAAGTCTCCAATGCACCAATAAAACGTCCGAGTAGCCAAAACAAGCGGCCACATCAAGCTTAGCGAACAAGAATCACTTTCTTGGTTTCGGTGTGAAGCTTGGCCCTGAAACGTGGAGATGCGTCTTTCCATTTTCCCATTTCGTTTCACTGGATCACAGGTGGAAGCTTTTGTGCAGAAAGTTTCTGACCTTGTGGTGTTCACTGAAATTTCAGGGTCGCTTCATCACGGACATCAAAGTGGACAAGGCTGCCAAAGAGGGAGATGGCATCATCGGGCTGCAGGCGGGCACCAACCAAGTTGCGTCTCAGGCCGGAATGAGCTTTGGCAACAGGCGCCAGATCAACGACACCACGCTGGACCAGCCGGCCAAGGAAAGTGATGCGATCATCGGACTGCAATATGGCACCAATGCGGGAGCCAATCAGTCGGGCCTCAGCTTCGGCAAAACCCGTCACATTGTGGACTAAAGAGAGGAAGGACCCTCCGCCTCTGTGTTCGTATTGCCCTCGCATTGATAAAATGCAGTTTGCAAATGTTCGACGTTTGATTCAGCGCACAAGCCAACCTTACTGACGTCATCTCAGTGGAAAACCAAAATCAAACCAAATGCATCACGCTCATGGAAACAACTTTGAAGTTACTAGTCAACGGCTTGTACAAAGACGATTGTCTGTGGGAGTGCAAGAAGACATCATCTCACTGCAGTCCATTTTCTTTTGTTGCATTTCTTGATGAGATTATCATTTCCTGGCAGTTGTTCTCAATGTACATAGAACTAGCCTTTTGGTTTGAAAAAGAAAACGAAACTGAAAAACTTGCAAGCATGACTTGGTGTTTTTGAGGGTCGGCAACAAAAACAAAGAGACGTAAGCGCTGCTTTCTGTTCCCAAGCGCACGACGTCTTGCAGTTCCGCAAATTAAAGGCGGTCCAAATGTGCGCAAGGACTTTGCCCAGCGAAAACTGCAAGTGAGTTTTTCGTGCCTGCAAACGGACAGTGTTTTGTTGCGCCCGAACTCTAGATGAGGATTCGAGCGGAAGTCAAAAGCCTTGAAACTTGAGGCCATTTTGGAAATTTATTCCGGATACCAAGCTGAAAAACATCGATCTACTTCCGAACAAAAATATCAAATTTCAACAACCTGCGTATCCACAAACATTTTGCAACGCAATCTTGAACAAGACTTCAATTGATTCGTGAAAAACAAGTTCTTCGAAGTTTGTCCAAAAATTATTCAAGCATTGAAGTCACACCACAATGTTGTGAAATTGATGTTTGGGATTACCCTGATGTGTTATCAATAGGACATAAGGTTTCAGGAAAGCAAAATCGCTGGAGTGACCCGATACACATGCATCCTTCTTGATTCCCCCTTGCAGCCCTGCATTGAGATCCGCAGGCGGGAGTTGCAACGGAACAGCAGTTTCTCTTGTCTACATTGATCTGTCGATCTGGACATTTGTGTGCTCAAACACAGAGAAAATTTCAGCGAAGTCATTACAACACTGCTCGTCATTAATCGAAGCTGAATGTGTGCAGACGACAACCATTGAGGCACAGCTCAAACGTTACATCTCTGCACTTTCCAAAGTGAATAGGAAGAAAATTTCCGTCTGAACAGAAGCCGTTTCAAAGAAATACACGGGATACCGTTTGGAATCTACGAGAGATACACTTCCGGCGAGATGCGCTCTCGTCTCGATGAGCGTCACGCGAACTTTTTGTTTGTCACGAACAACCGTCCTTCGTTCAAATCAATAATCGGATGACGCGGGGTCAAGAGATGACATTCCATTTCGCTCATAACGTTCATAATGTTCGTTGTCGGGTGAAACAGCAGCCTTGTTGTGGGTCAGACTCGTGGACTCTTCGTCGGATTCGGCTTGGTACATCGCGTCAAATTCTGTCGGGTGCGACGCCTCTACTGGAGTCGGCGCGTCGTCATCTGCTGGGGGCGGCGGGTCTAACTCCGTCTGGGGGGCAGCTTCGGCCTCGTGCAACTCCTCAAATGCCTGATAAGGTGCACCGAACGCACCGACCTCAGCATGATGTTGGACATCAGACTCCACGTCCGGTGGGTCACTATAATCCGCTTGGCGTGGCGAATCAAAAGTCGCGTAATGTGGAATATTGAGCTCTGTGCGATGAGGCGCATCTGTGCGGTGAGGCGCGTACAACTCCGAGTGATACTGGGTGGTGAACTCGGCGCGGTACGGTGATTCCATGTCGGGAGAACTGACCGAGCTTCTGTTGGAGGTGGGGCTTCCGCTCCCCACAGATCCATCTTGAACTCGGATGTCATAGACCCCCCTGGATTTTCCATAGCTCATTCCGGACTGACTGGCGCCCTTGTTGGTTCCCATCTGTAGGGGAATGACCGCGTCTCCTCCCCGTGTTGCCTGCAACTTGTGCTGGTTGATATCTCGCCTCCCACCAAACGCCATTCCACTTTGTGATGCACCCTTGTTGGTTCCCATTTGCAAGTTAATGGTCGACTGATCTGAAGGTCTTTCCACCCTCATGTCCACAATGCCTCGAGATTTTCCGTAGCTCATGCCAGCCTGGTTGGCGGTTTTGTTTGTCCCCATTTGCAACCCAATCATGGCGTTGGATTCCGGTGATGCTTCCATAACGTGCTTCTTGTCAGCGATTCCCCTGGGCGATCCAAAACTCATTCCTGATTGGTTGGCCAGCTTGGTGGTGCCCATCTGCAGACCAATCACCGCATTGCTGGCTCTTGAGGACTCGCCAATGTGCAGATCAGCGATGCCTCTTGCAGCACCGAAAGCAATCCCTTTTTGGGACGCAACCTGATTTGTCCCCATCTGCAACCCAATGTACTTGTGGCCTTCCTGTGTGCCAGATTCCACCGCAACATCCGCGATGTGCCTTCTGTTCCCAAATGCCATGCCTTTCTGTGAGGCCAATTTGTTAGTCCCAGATTGAAGTCCGATCACTGCCTGACCAGCATTCAAGGTGGCTTCGTCAAAATTCCGCAGGTTCTTTGTTGCTTCCTTGGGACCCAAAGTCGGCCCGCGGAATCCTTTTGCTCGAGCCTGAAATGACAACACGACGCACATTTTCATCGCTGAGCTTTATCGGCAGTGTTTCCACACAGATAGACTTCGATTGGCCAGGGACTGCAGAAAACAAATTGCTGGATTTCTCTTGACAGTGCTGTGTTCCCAAACCAATCAGGAGCCTCAGTCCTTGGTTTGGCTTTTTTCGGCGAACTCGCAGAACAGAACTTTTTTCTTAGCAGCTCATACTGACCGTGATGCGCATTTTTGTGGCTTACCTTTCTTCCCAAAGCGTAGCAGGTAAGAATCACCTGCCACATATTCGTGTATTCAAATAGATCAGCCGTCTGAAAGAGGTCGGTCTTGGCAATCCCATACCGCTCACAAGCTTGAAGGAAATTGTTTATGTTTTCCATTTGTTTGAAGGCTATTGTCATCTTGGTTATTTTGCAGGTCCCTTCTCCCATGATTTTGTTTGCCAGCCTGTGACGCAAAACAAGACAATTGTGTGAAAAAGTTGAATTTACATCAGCCATAAATATCAGATTTCACCGTCGTCTGAACACTGCATGAAGACTTACTTGCAAAGGAAAACGCCGTCTTTCAAACTCTTATGGAATTTCAACGATCCAAGAGGTTCTTTCGGGTCAGCTCCCTGCAAAGCAATGAAAAACAGAGGGAAGTCCCAGGCGCGGACGACTTTCACTTGGCCCCCAACAATGCTATACCTGTGTTGTTTGGCTTCTGAACTTCAAAAGTGAAGCCACAACCACTCAGTTTTGAGTCGGAGACCTGAGAGCTGTGTGCAGATCTCAACATTTCACTCACGCCCACTCGCTTATGAAGTCCACACAGGCACGCAACTTCAATTCGAACTTACTGGCACCAAGGGCTCGCCTACGATTGCCTCCATCCATTCCCGTACCTCCTGCTCCTGGGCTGTGTCGTACTTTGACTCGAGCTGAAGGTGAAACAAGAACAAACCAAATGAACTGATTCGACAAGCAGAGACTGGTCGTTTGCGAGATTGTACTGTGTGCAAAATGTCAGAGTACCTTTCTTTTGACTTCAGCCGTCAGGCCGTACCCACGAGGTCGATAAGCCATTTCGGTGACACCTGCAATGTGCAAAATGATGCCAGTTTATGATGTGTTGAGAGGAACGATTTCCAATCGGGGTTACCCCAGCAAGCACCTCACATTTACCACAAGTGATCAGGGCTGATTTGAGCACCAGGCACTTTTCAGAACACAACCCAACAGTCATGCAAGGATGCAAGGGTGGAGCAGGGAAAAATCTTCCAGCATATCATAGAGGCCCGTTTCCAAAAATATTTTTGGTGTTGCGTGCTTGGGTTGGAAGAATCCACACACACGCGCACTCACAATTGTACGTGCACGTGTCTTCAGACAGTCAGGACAGCTTCAAGATGAGGTCTGTGGGCCATTTTTCTCCGCACGAGAAAAAGAGAGTCCTCTCCGCGGAATGTCAGGTGGAAGAGAAAAAACCTTCTCACACATACACCATTATACAAGAGTCACCAAAAGAGTCAGACGGCAGTCAGGATTGGAGTGCCTCCCTTCCCGCCCGCGAAACTGTTGAATCCGCCACAATAATTTGTTCAGTGTTAAATTCAACAAAATTAAGTCTGAACACCAGAGCACGTTTGTTATTTTCACGGCGATGAGCAGCGAAACCAGCAGCACGATCATCAGCCAACGAAATATGGAATTGAAAAAGAATCAAATGAGAGGGACACAAGGGGTCGTGGTTCGTGCACCAAACTAGGCCCTTTTACCTGTTCACTTTCAATGCTCAAGTTTGCTTTCAGACTGTTTGGTTTTTTGGCCCAATCTTGAATGGTTTTGTGCAACCACGAGAAAATGACAAACTTGTCCGCGACAAGTACGGAAAAGAAGAACATTTTCTGATTGCATACACATATGGACTCTACAAGCGTAATCGGTCCTTGAAGTCGGAGCCGAACGGTAACTTCCTCACAGTTCACAGTACGAGTATCTGCATGGCTCCTTGAAACCAAACCAAACCCTTATGCTTTGCACAAGTCGCCCACATCAATTAAAACCACTACAGTTGGTTCTTTGGTATCTTCTATCGTTTGTGTTTTCAAGATAAGATCATCAGAGCGTAAACAAAGTTCGTATATCTTTAGAAACAAAATGGTGAAGACCTGTATGATGACGACGAGTGAACGTCTTCTGCACACAAGGTTGACTCCACAGGTTTTTCCTGTTTGATACTTGAAAACGACAATTGGTGCGTTGGACAGAGATGAAGTATTTTCCTTGATCACAATTGGTCCCTCGCTGCTTGACACTTCACACATGAGCTTCTGATTTCAAGTCCTTCTGGCAGAGATGCGATTACCTTTTGCAGAATGTGGAAGTTTGCATCACAGACTTCGTGTGGCTTCCAACGCTTGCCTGCCCGGCGTATTTTTTCACAAACATTAGATCCTATGCAGAACTTGCAACCTTTTCTGATCTGCGGCACGAAAGTGCAAATTGGCCAGAATAATTGGCCCTGTCAAATGGATGAACACCCGTGGACACAAGTGGTCAAAGGACAAATGCGACAAATTTCTGGATCCACTTGACGAATACATTTGCGGTGTCCCAGAGCTCCATGCTGGTTGTCCTCATGTTCCAACTCAACCTTGTCCCACTGCACTTTGATCTTTTGTACAACAATTAGTGCCTTCATTGGGACGGCCTCCACTTGCACACACACGCAAGGCACAGGAATCATTGCGTGTCTGTTTTCACTGGATTGTATCACGAAGGAAGTGACAAATTTGCAAGGTGCTGTTCGTGAATCGTGAGTGCGCAGAACAGTTGCTAGTTTGCGCTCACAAACACCCGTTTTCGTGCGTGCGTGCGTGCGTGTTTCGCGCGCGATTTCTTGTTTCGGATGATTCGCCCCCTCTCGCAATCCAACCATTGCATTCTTTACAGATCCAATTCACCAGCTGTGAGCCAATTCTTCTCGAAAATGAAGCACAACTTCATCTGAACTGCAAATTTGCTGCACCGAAGAAGTCCCACCCATTCAGACACTTCAATGCATGCTTCGACCATAACTTCGTGTCTGCTCTGAAAAGCTACCGTGTGTTTATATGTTGTGAACGGAGCAGGAGCCGAAAAGAGACACGCCATGTTTGCTCAAGTCAAAGTCACTTCAGAAGTGCAGCAGTGCAATGAAACTCGCACAAACGTCACGTCAACCACCTGAGGACCCGCTGTTCCTTCATGTCAGTCCACACAACTCAAGACTTTTCGACCTTCCTCTGAACAGAATACCTTCACCTTCCAGTTGTTTTCTTTCTGAACCTCACATTTCCAGATCTCAACTCCACCGCTTGATGTTTGGCACGATATTTTCTTTCAAAGACAACAGCAATGATCTGTGATGGACTCACCTCGAATTTACGATGTCCACATTGAAAATACTAATTTCTCGGTCACTGTGATGTCAAACACAATGCTTGGAGCACGTTCCAAGGACACAACTGCGAACTTCTCAAATGCGTAGACCTTATCTCTGGCAGACTCGAGCAGCAGACTGTCACAATTCCTCAACACCGAAATATCTCTACGCCAGGCCAGACCCACGTGACGAGAGAAAGTGATCATTGTTAACATACTTTGGATCCTTCCTTGCCGCTATTGTGTGTCACGCGGCGGCCTCACGAAATGTCTCGGCTGTTCGAGAGTTCTTCCTCTTCTTCCAAGAATGCGATGGCAGCAACCTCACACAAGATTGTGATCCTCCACTGGTAAAACTGCGATCCTCACGTTCGGTTTCCAAATTTCAAACCTGGACAAGGAAACTGGATCCTTTTATGTTACAGTTTTATTGTCGCCACGAAGGCAGTCGTACAACAAAGTGATATTTTTGTACATTTCAGTCGACACAGAGGTACATTTCTTTGTCAACCTTTACAATATCGGCTTCAAATGTATGTACAGGTCGCAATGCGCTGTCAAGACAGTTTCACGAGGAGGATACAAAACGTGCGCATTCGTGTCACTTCCAGGGCGCCGACAATGACTAGCTCACACAATAAATGCAGGTCTATTTTCCTACAACGCTCGCCTGCAGTGGTTTCGACAACAGCAGAAAGCAACGGAATTCAATGGTCACAACAGAAATCCCCCCCCCCCTCCAGAAAACAAAAGCATTGTCGTTTGCAACAGCTCGTTTTGTCCAATGAATAGAAAAACACTTCAATTTCACAGGATTGAATCACGACTGCAAGACTCTCAGAGCAAAATCTCCCATTTTCAGCAAACGAACAAGGCAAAAAGACACCAATCACTTTGGTCACCCAATTCACTGACATATTTGGTCATTTTCAACAAGTGTCGCTTTTCAAAACAGAATCCGTCAAAGATTATTTACACACGCTACTGCAAAACATTGGCATTTGTACACGTCTTCACGGGTACATGTATGTACAGACAAAACCTAAATACCCCGCCCCTGAAAAAGAAGAAAACACTTCCGAGGCTCACTGCGTCACACTACCTGTGGTACAAAATGTTCTCCACCATCAGACGTCACCAAAACAGGAGCTGCGTTTGAAACAGACTCAGCGGAGAAGCTTGCCTGCCCAATCGGCGGGTGTTCCCACCAAACGAGTGCCTGTTGTGTCCACACAAAGAAATGCAAAGTAGAAAACATGTCATTCGAGCATCACAAGTTGAGACCAATTCCAGTGCAGAACGCTTCGTGCTGTTGCAAAGCCCAATTGTCAGTGAACTCTGCACCGCACACGCACGTGTAAAGTCCCATGGATCCATTCATCCAGGTGCCGCCCATCTGAGTGGCTGTGCCGCCCCCACCGCCCACGGGCGTGGAGGGCGTGTCGAACTCTCCGGACTTCCTCGTGGCTCGCTTGTTCATGATGGACTCTTCGAAGGACGGGACCTTGTCGAGGTTGTCCCAGACTGACGAGTTGTTGGAGGCTGTTGGGGGAGTGGTGGCCAGCAGGCTTGCCGTGGAAGAGGCGCTCGCGCGAGTCGAGAGAGGCGGGGGAGAGCCGAACAGGTTCGCCGTGTCGTCACTGCTACTCAGCGCCGGAGGAAGGTCATTGAGCAGCTCGTCCAGATCAAATCCACCTTTCTGCGAGGACAGATCTCTCAGGTTGTCAAAGTTGAACGATGAATCTCCCAGCAGGATGTCAATGTGATCTTCCTTGGTGTTCGTTGAACTGAGCAGTTTGTCCATTTTGTTGTCGGCACTGGGCGGGGTGTTGGCAGTTGCTGATGAAGAGCGCCTGTTCTTCTTGCTCTTGGATCGCTTTTTCTTTTTGCCCGTGGAATCGGTGGGAGACTGCAAGCCCGGGTCTGCATTGGGCATCGGTGCAAATTCGTCCAACAACGAGTCCTGGTTTGATGGCAGCATGAGTTCGTTCGTGGGCATGCCTTCAAAGCCAGTCACCACCTGCTGAGGCATCGAGTCGAGAACGCCTTGCTGGCGCAAGTAGTTTTGCTGCGTTTGCAGGAATTGCTGCGCTGCAATGAGGTCCTGGCCCTGCAGTTGGGGTTGGTCCATGAGAGGCTGCTGAAGTGGATGCAAAGGATCGTAAATGCCCAGACCGTTCTGATCCGTGCCTGACGCAGGGCTCGGGGAAATGAGGTCCGTCGGGGGAGCACCCGGCTCCGCGAGGAACGAGTTGACGTCAAGGGGTGAGGACACGTCACTGTTGACCGCGCCCACACTGCCAGGCTCCGACGCGTTGTTCACTGAATCGACGTAATCCGTTGAGGAGGATTTGTTGCTGTTGGCGACAAAATGAGTGTCGCCTCTGTGGGTATCGGCGTGAATGATATCCTCGCGCAGAAACGCGAGGTCCTCCCCTGTGGAGGCAATGGCCACAGACCGCTGCAACTTCTGCATCAAGTTATCCTCGTCGAAGTCTTCCTCGCACGGCAACTCCGGGTACCTGATGGACATCTCTTGCCTCTTCTCCTTTGCTTTCCTTCTCGCTTCCGCCTTCGCTTCAGCGTCCACGGATTCTCGAGACTCCGCGTCGCTGGTGTCGGTGTCTGAATCCACATCACTCCCGTCGCTGGCTTCGTTGGTCTGCTCTCCGTCTGACAGGTCACCACGCGGCCTCGACCTCTTCATATGAGCCTGGAAGAAGTCTTCCGAGGGATGTTTGACCGGACTGCTGGTTGGTTCGAAATCAGATTCTGTGCCTCTGTCCATATCGGTTCCATCCATGTCAGGATCATCTGACTTCATGATGCTCTTCGGTTGCTTGATGCCGTACGATTTCCTGACCCACTCTTCCTCCTCCAGAGGCACCTCAAACGGTTCATCTTCAGACTCATCGTCCGAGTCGTCGCGCTGTCGAGACGGCGGAGTTTTTCCTGGTTTCCTGGGGGACGGTCTTTGTTTTCTTTGAGCGGGCGAAATCAACATCGATTTCGGAGCTGCACCAGAGGGCGACTCCAGAAGCGCAGGGGCTGGAGATTTCTGCGAGTTGAACTCTGGTGTCTGCGGCGCGGCGGCGGCTTTCGGCGACTTACCTCGGCCGGCGCCACGAGCCGCCGGCGCCGGAAGCAGGGGCCTCGCGGGCTTCGGGAAGAACCCGATCTGCCTGTTGAACTCCTCGTCCTCTTCGTCCGTGCTCTCCCTCTCCTCGTCGTAATCCCACGGCTGCTTCCCTTTCTTCTTGGCCTTCGTCTTCCCTCTTCCTCGCCCCCGCCCGCGGCCTCGCCCAGCAGCCTGTGTCGCCCCTCGCGCTTTACTCTTGCCTCCCGGGTTCTTGGAAGTGAGGTCGGAGAAAGGGTAGTAGGTGTGGCCTCCGGGCAGCGGCACCGCTACCGTGCCGGGGATGGCGGCCGGGGGAACCCTGGGGCTGCCGGCGGAGCGTGGCGGGCTCGAGAAGCTGGTGCGAGGGGGAGTCTCCATCGCCTGGGGCTGACCTGGGGAGGCAGCCGGCACCGGGCCCGCAGGACTGCCTTCTTTCCCGGTGGACGCCGGGCTGCTGGACTTGACGCTGCTGTACACGGTGCGGTTGGACGTGGCGGCCAGGACGGGCTGAGGTCGGAGGGGCACAGCTGGAGCCTCGTCCTCATCGTCAGTGAAGTCGTAAACCGTCGAGTTCTTCCGCGCTCCAACGGCGACGGCTGCACTCGTCGGACTGGGCGAGGACTCTTTGAGCGGCTTCCCATTTCGCCCGATGGTTGCAATCAAATCCATTGGAGACTTTATTGGTGGCAAAGGTGGAGGCGGGGATAACAACTGAGACAACCCTGCCGCTTTCTTTTTGCCGACAGACTTCTTGACTTTCTCAGGTTTTCCACCGTCCTTCTTGTCTGGACCAGGGGCAACAGCGACGTCCACATCACTGGTGTGAGACGACTGTTGAGAGGCGGGCGACTTGAACGCGTCTTCTCTGGTGTCGACAGATGCAGGACGTTCCATGGGCTTCACCTCTACAATAGCCTCAGCGATCTCGCTCTGTTCCGAGTCCGAGCTTATCACATTCCTCACTCTCTTCTTCTTGGGCTTTTTCTCCTTTGCTTTCGACTGTCGGTGTTTCTTTTTTGCCGCTGTTTCGCCTTCTTTCGAAGGTTCTGTCCCGCCACCATCAATTGCGCCGACTATTTTTTCGTCGACGACACTCCCACCCAACTTGAGTTTGATTTTGATGGGGTTTTTGAAGGGGACTTCTGGCTGTGGACTGGGAGACTTCATTTCAATATTTTCAGAAGATGCTGACTCCTTAATACTGCTGAGGTTGTCCATAATTGCTGGAGGTTTGTACTCATCTGTACCGTATCCGTACGGCGCGGGTGCGAGTGTGGGTTCTGCAGGACCCGCCACTTCAAACACAGAATGCGCGTCACTCGTACCAGTCGTTGCGACACTCATAGCATCATTGTCACTCTCGTCATCAGTGTCTCTGTGGCCATACTGCAGTCTCTCCGGCGCTTGCACTTGACGTTTCGGTCGCACTCGCGCCGGTTCACTGGGCACAGACGAGGTTGCCGACCTTTCGGACCGAGATCGCTTTCTCTTCTTCTGTTTGGCAGACTTGGGAGGCTTTCCCTGCAGAAGGTCCTGCCATTCCTTGGACGAGAGGTTGCCGTAGGGTTTGGGTTCGTTGCCATCACCTGTGCCCGCAGGTGCCTGGGCAGGGTCACAACCCGAGATGCTGGATCTCCTGCTCGCAGGGCTCGTGGCACTCGTGTCTGACTTGTCCTCCAGAACCACACCGCTCAGAGCGTTCTTGTGTCGCGGTTTCTTTGCCTTGTCATACCACTCCCTGCCTCCAGTTCGCTTGCGCTTGACCGGTTTGGAGCCTCCCCTTCCTCTGCCTCGACCTCTTCCTCTGGGGGAAAAGTTGTCGGTCACCGAAGGCGGGTCTTCGCTGAGCTCTTTCTTCGGGTCGGCGCTCAGTACGGTTGGGGGCGGCGCCTCGTCATCGCTGAGAAACGTGGGGGGAGGAGGAGACTTGATCCGACTCCTCACGGGTGACTTCTTCTTCGGAGACCGCTTTTCCTCAGTCGCTGCCACTGACGACGACTTGGCCTTGATTGGAGACGTGGGTGGTGTTCTTGATTTTGATGATTTGGGCACATTTTCCTTTTGCGCTGACGTCTCCTGGACTTTGGGTGTTCCAGATGATTTCTTTCTGGCCGGTAACTTGGCTTGTGGCTGCACAGTGGAAGACACAATCTCAAACTTGAACTGTCCTTCGTCAGGAGGCGGAATCAGTTTGGTTCTTCTGGGCGAGACACCTGATTTCGCTTCGGATTTCTGCTTGAGGTGTTTCTGCAGAGGCGATTCGCGTTCAGGCTTCACAGGTGGTGAACTCAGTTTCTTGATTTTTGGAAGAACTTTAGAATCAGTGGTCGCCGCAGATTTTTTGTCGTCTTTCAGTTTGGCCGTGGGAGACTTGCGGGTGGGAGACGCAGCCTTCACTTCGGGGGAAGAAGCGACTTTGGGCAAAGTTCCAGGCAAGACAGCCTTTGGTGAAGCCAGGCCGTTACCCTCGGTGTCATCATCAATGACCAGCTTATCTTCCTCGTCACTTTCATCCCACATGGCATGTTGATCCCACAGCCGATCTGTGTCCACTGCAAGCTTGTGCTCTGCCCTCCTGGGACTGGAGCTGGACTGGCTCGCACCGCGGCCGCCCCTGGGACTGCCCCCTCGGGAGGAGGCGGCGCCGCCGCCGCGCGACAGCGCACCCCTCGGACTCATCCCTCTGGGACTGCGCCCCGGTGACCTGGAAGATTTGTCATAGCCGTCTCGTCTGGGTGGGCTCCCGCCAAACCTTTGCTCAGGATCTCGGTGGTGTGCTTCAGATGCACGAACTTCAGGCTGTTCCCGCTCGTAATCAGAGTCTGAGATTTTCTCCATGGGAATCACTTTGGGTTTGGTGTTCAGATCGGAGAAGAACACTCCATCCGGAGAAGCTGGAGCGTCTGGCGAAGCTGGCGCGTCCGGTGAGGCAGGAGGCGTCGGCGACAGCGGAGCGTTGGGTATGATCTTGGGTTGGTGCGGAATCAGTTTCGGCTGCTGATCCTCCGGGGCAGGGGAAGCGGGTGGGGAGGGAGAGGCGGGCGGAGGAGGGGACGCCGGGGGTGAGGGCGAGGCAGGCGGGGGCGGGGAGGCCGGAGGCGCCGGGGACGAGGGCGCTTCCTCGCAAACCACAACACCACTGAGAGCGTGCTTGTGAATTTCTTTCACTTTCGGGCTCTTTTTCCAAACTGGTGTTGCTGGCGCTGCTGGGTCTTCGGTTGTCTTCAGACAGTCATCGTCATTTCCCTTGCCGGATTTTCGAGATTTCCTGTCTTTCTCTTTCTTGTCTCTTTTCTCGCCCTTTTTGGACTTCTTCTTCTTGGTGGCATCATTGTCACTGGGCGGCCGAGGGATTTTGATTTTGATGCTCAAACTCTTGCTGCTACCACTGTCACTTTGCGGGGAAGGAGCGTACGGTGAATCTATTTTGTACATCATATGGTCCTTACTTTTGGATTTTTTGACGAACACTGATTTGTCTTCTTTGCTTTCTGCTGTCCTTTCAGGCTCTTTTGAACTTTCACCGGGTTTGTTGTCGCCACTTTCTGCAGCGTTGTCCCCTTTCTCGGGAAACTTTTTGTCAGGCACACTTTTCTTGTCCGAGCCCCCCTCCTTGCTTTTCTGTCTGGATGCAGCTGCAGGGCTTTTGGGAGACTTTGACCTGGCTTTTTTGACGAGCTTGTCTCCATCTTCAGTTTTTGTTTCCGCGTCTCCTTTCTCCTCGTCACTCTTGTCTTCAAACTTGTACACTGCCGCGGCTTTGCTTCTCCTTCCCAGACTCTCTCTGCCCACCATCCTCATGATTTCCTTCTCTTTGTCTGGGCTGATGATGCCTCCCTCCATCAGTTTCTCGTGCGCCTCACCTTCCTCTGAGCTCGGCAGAGGCAAGTTCACATTCACTTCCAGCACAGGCAAAGAATCGTTGCTGTCATTGGCACTGCCGCTGGCACTTGACATGTTTGACTGTCTACGTCTGGTAGCACTTCCTTTTTTGCCCCTTCCCTTTCCACACTTGCCTCTGGCTTTGCCGAGAGCAGCGACATCACCTTCTCGGGCAGTGACGTCATTTTCCCTGGCCAGAACTGGAGGCTGATCACCGTCTTCAGGCTTGAGGGCCTCGTCACAGGCGACGCTCGGCACCTGCTCTGTAGCGTTTCCCTGATCATCAGCGCTGCTCTTTTGATCAAGACTCGGGGATTTCAGAGTCACAGCACCTTCTGCTGCTGCAGATGCACCGTCAACCTCCGACTGGAACATTCGAGTTTTCTGTGCCAGAATCTGCTCCAGCTTGGACTTTTTCTTTTGCCTGTCAGGTGACAGCTGGGGAGTCTTTATCTCCGAGGGCTTTTCACTGACTTCCTCAGTCTCAGTGCTCTTTTTCACTTCCACAGTTGGTTCTCCAGCCGCAATGACTGGAACATCCGTAACCACCTTCTGCTGCTTCGCGCTTTTCACAGCAGAGTTTCTGTTTCTCTTCGTTGCCGACCCTCGTCGACCTCGGCCACCTTTTCTGTTCGTTTTGGGCGGACGTGGTGCGTCGGCAGCAGAATCAGGCTGGCCATCATCCCCTGTGGCATCTTCCGCTGTCGGCGCCTCAGTTTCCGCCGGCGCGTCGCGGATCTTGCCCTGCGTCTCGTCAGCTTCAGGGTCTGGCACATCCTCCCCCTGCGTTTGCCGAGGTGACGCTGGTGCCGCGTTCTTGGCAGAAGACGCACTGTTTTCATCCTGAGTATCCCTGACAAGAGTTTTATCACCAGATGCTTGCTCAGATTCAACCTCAGTTTCTGCGATCGATTCACTGCTCTTTGACACCGGAAGCTTGGTCAAAACGATCTTGGCCTTTTGCTGAAGTTTGAAGTCGTTTTTCACATCGACGTTTGCCACGTCTTCTGTGGTCTCCACAGTCAACGTTTCTTCTTCGCTTTCAGCACCTTCCTCCTCCGTGCGCTGTATCCGACGCACCGGAGTCGACTTACGCCGCGACCTCTTTGGACTGTCATCATCTTTCAGTGATTCTAGCAATTTGAGTTGCGGCTTTTTCGTGTTTTCCACCCCACTGTCCTCCGCGTACGCTTCCTGGGTTATTTTGTCCACCAATGAACTCAACAAGGAAGACTCCTTTTGAGGATTTGACGTACAAGAAGGATTCTTGCTGTTCAGGCTGTTTGGGCCCGGAAACAACTCTTCCTCTTTCTTGGTTTCCTCGACTTCCTCGTCAGCCGTTGTTTCTTCAATTTCACTTTTCTTGCCCTTTCCTCGGCCTCGTCCCCGCGAAGTCTTGCTGGCCTTGCGCTTCGAAGTTTCTGCAAAACAAAAGAGTCAGAATGGTCGCAACAAATTCACACGTACACGCGTGCAACTCGAAAATACGAGGTTCTTACAACAAATACGTGGATTTATCATGTCTTGGGAGATGTCGACCATGACTCAGCGGTTCCTTGTTGTGCCATTGAAGACTACTTTGACCTGGTGCTTTCGGGGTAAAGTGCCGTCACTCTCAGCAGAACAGTGAGCCAAAATGGATCGAAAAAGAGCCAATATGAGCATGAGAATTCCAAGGAGACTGCTCCAGCGGGTATATGTCTGGTTTTCTGTCCGGATGGGTGTCACCGCCAAGGACTGTGTGGATGCTGTTCAGTTGGCATTTGGGCGTGGTTCTTACAGTCGCAGCACTGTGTACAACTGGCACAAAGCTTTCCGCGATGGACGCACAAAGTTGGGAGATCTCATGAGGCCTGGTGCCCCTCAAAGAGCCAGAACACGGCGCCGAATCCGGCAGTGTAAAGTCATTGTTGATGGCAAGAAGAACATTGGTTTGCACCAGTTGTCAAACACATTGGGCATCTCTGTTGGAAGTACTCACAAACTGTTGCGGTCTGATTTGAAGCTCAAGAAGAAATGTGCTAAACTGGTGCCACACAAGTTGACAGATGCTCACTGCAGGCAGAGGCGTCACTTTTGCCAGGATTTCCTGAGGAGACTCAGGCAAAGACAGAACTTTTTGAGTTGGTTGGTGACAACAGACGAGGCATGGTTTTACCTGACAGAAACCAACACCAAACAAGAGAACATGCAGTGGCTGGCAGCAGAAGAAAACCGCCCACAAGTTGCACGTCGCCCGAGGAACTGCAAGAAGTTGATGGTGATACCCTTCTTCGACAGACAAGGTCTCCTGCATGTTGAGTTCTACCAGAATCAAACC
>JAAUXT010074832.1_pt1 | contig 16992 bp, 26 predicted proteins | sample 7278171 | NCBI WGS metagenome assembly JAAUXT01 (sample SAMN14350112, study PRJNA611818) | marine sediment metagenome | isolation source: surface marine sediment (1.8m) | place: French Polynesia: Moorea | collected 2018-08 | reverse complement strand
GAGAACACAACTTCCGAGTAGAACAATATATCACAGTCAACGCTTTCAGGATATGTTGTTGGCAGAACAGACTTTCATTCTTACGCTGCTCAGCTGAAATATAACTACTGCCATTCTTGCAGTCCTTGCAGTAAGTCCGATATCTGAGGCAGAACCGCCAGAGCATTCAGTCTTGCGCTGTGTTCTGCCCTTGAAAGTGTGCACCAGATATAGCTCTCCCGTGTGACCTGCAAAGTACAGGTCAGTTTTCTTCCTCTGGCGAACTTTGTTGCCTGTTCTGTGTCCTTGTCCTGTTCGAGAGAACGGAAACACACCGTGCACGTCTGAACGGATCCATGTTCGGAACAGACGGGCCCCCAGACTCTGCAGCTATGAATTGGCCCCAGGAACCACATCAGTAATCCTGCAGGAGGGGGCAGACACAGCTCTATCACACGCGCCGACTGATGTACTGGGAACCTGTCGCCTCTCAGGAGATTCCGCACCCAGGCTCCAGCGCCGTCCCTCAGGCCTGGGACAAGAGGCGATAAGTCCTGCACGCACATCTCAACCGCTGTCGCTTGTTGGACGGTGCAGCAGCCTCAGGACAAGCCCGTTGCAAGAAGGGGACATAGCTCAAGTACCATGCTCCAGGCTCCGAGGGTGGCGGTGCTGCCTCAGTTCTGAACCGGGACGTTGGGCAGTCCTGCTCTGGTGTTGCTTGGACTGTACTGCAGCCTGAGTTCCACGCTGCGAGGAAGGGGCTCGTGACCTGGTGCGGTGCTGCGGGGACGGCGCTGCAACCTCCCCGCGGACGTTGATGGAGTGCGTCCCGGGCCCTGCAGTCCCTAACTCACTCACTCTCCGCGCCGCCCCGCGCTCTGTGATTTCTGCGGCGAGATTAATGCGACGAGTCCGAAAAAAGATCCGGTGCCTCTGGACAAGGTCACATTCTCAAAAACACATTCTGGGTGCGTCTTATTGTGAGTACAAATAGGGATCTGAGAGCCATGTTTCTCTGGGATGTCTGCGTCAAGAGGAAAGTTGGGCTGTTTTTCCACTCGCTCACAAACACACACACGCACACACATACACACACAAACACACACACGAAGATGACCGAACGAGACGCAGGCAGACAGACAGACACGCACGCACACGTACGCGCTCGCTTTTGTGTGTTTATTCGTTATGGAATTTTCATACATAGCGTCAGAACGCCTGCTCTTTCTCTCAGATAGTCAATCAGTCTCTCCGTGTGTTCTTCTTTCTGTCATTCTGTCTCTCTGTCTGTTTTGTCTCTCTTCTTTCTTACTCAGTCGTGCCCGACTTGTGTCAAGATTGCGTGCGTGTGAATTAGGTGTGCGTGTGTACCGTTTGTTTTCCTGATTCACTCAGTGCAGTTCCCCGTGGAACTATTGATCTGCCTCCACCGTTCGTGACGATTTCACACCCTTCGACGAGTGTTGTAACGCGAGGCCTGCTTCACACTGGGTGCGGTCACCGAAGCCACGACGCACTCGTGGAGACAGCAGTGATGACACGTGTGACGCATTGAGTAAGTGGTTTGGGCCCCTCCCGCCATGCGTCATGGGAACCGAGGGCTGTTCCACACCAAACTCGAGACCAAAGTCTGTTGGGACGCGCGTAGCACTGGACTGGACTCGGACGCGTCTGCTGTGAAGCTCGTGTCGCACCTCTCGCTGAGTGCTGTGAACACAGGAGCGACAAAAGCGATTGATTCTGAGATCGAGTGACACGCGCAGTGTTAATCGAGACGACGAGAAATCGTTCTGCTCCCCGGGAGGTGGCGGAGGAGCCAGGGGAGAGAGACAGAGCGACAGAGAGAGAGGAGCAAAGAGAGAGTGAGTGAGGGAGAAGAGGGCAAGAGAGATAGCCGGGGAGAGGAGGAGGAGGAGGGAGGACACAAACAGAGAGTGCGTGAGAGAATGGGAGAGAGGAGACAAGAGAGATCAAAGATGAGAGAGATTGAAAGAAGAGAGAGACAGAGGATTCACTTGCGAAGAACCCGTGGAGTCTAAACCTCACCAGACCAAACCTTCGGGTTCCTCGAATCATGCCAAAAAGTCTCGGTGAAGCAAAATTGCTGAATGCAGAAATTCCTTGTTCAGTGTTCTGGTTGCTCCCTGGTTCCGGCGACGGATTGTGAATGCAGCACGACGCATGCGCAACACCTGACGCGTCGATAGCACACGGATTGGGCGGCAGGTTCCCACGCTGAGTCACGGGCGGAGCCGTGTGTGAGCACGTGCGCGTTAAACATTCATGAAGAGGCCCGTGCGATATGGAAGCTCGATGAGAGAGAATTTAAGAAGTGAGGAGAGAGAGACAGATGACGAGAGAACGGGGGAAGAGAAGCTGATCGAAAAGATGCTGTGTGGTGCACCATCGCGCATAAAAAGCAAAGCTGTTTCAGATCAGACGTGTATGTGGTGTGTTGCGTCACTGAACTTGCATCTATTCGCTCAAGGTGATCAGAGTCGCAACTTGTGATGCTTGTAGTACGTATGAGACCACAGACTGAGAGAAAAGAAGACTAACAATCTTGATCAACACTCATCAGACAACAGGGACATTTTCACCCTGTCAGTTTCCTCCAAGGGACAGGCCAGAAAAACGGGAATAGAAACAAACACAGAAAAACTGTGCCTCACGTCACGTGCTGGGGAAAAGCACAATGCCTGAAGTGCTCGAGAGGTGCGAGACCTGGACAGCGGAAACGCGCTGCCGGGAATTCGAATCAACAGTGAAGAATTCGCCTCTTCCTCCAATTTCACAAGTTTCCCGTTGTCTGGACAGCGGCGCAGGTCACATAAGCTGTTCGCAGCGCCGTCCTCGCAGTTCCATCTCCCTCCTCTGTTGCAGCGCTATCCTTGCGATTGAGCAGCAACAGCTCCCACGCCTCACAGCGAGCAAAATCCCTCATGTGTTGTGAGGAAGTCTCTGCGATCACATGTCTCCCACTGTCACCCTTGACCCTGCACTGTGAGGACGGCAGTGCAGTGCCAGTTCCTCACTGCGAGGACGGTACTGCATGTACTGCTGAGAGAGTCGGACAGAGATGGAGGGAGAGAGGGGTCCGGTCTGAATTATAGATCAGGGATAGAGGCGCGCCTTCTGATAAATCTGTGACGCTGTCAGACCAGACGCTGCGTCAGGACGCTCTATCTGACGCTGTATATACTGGACACGGATGAACAGGTTCCTTTCTGTTCGACGTGTTTGTCTGTCATTTGTGCGTTGATGAGCTGGCTTTCGTTCCGCCGTTCTCTTGTCATTTTCTCCTGCGCATCTTGCTTTCTCTTTCTGATGGCCCTCCCCTCTGTGTTTTTGAGGGCTTTTCCCTCCCCCTGTCTCTTCTCTCTGCCCACTCCTCATCTCTCCCCTACCTTCCCCAACCCTCCCAGCCTCAGGCCCCATCCCCACGGCCCACACCACGTGTTGAGAGTTCCCCATGAATCTGGCGGCCCTGGCCCCAGGCTCTCCCTTCATTCCCCATGTTTTCATTCAATTCCGCGACTCTAATGAAAAGCTGAGGGGGAGATGCCGCCGCATACATCTGTCCGCCGCCCGCCGCGGAATATGACATCCTGATCCGAGTGGGCGATAGCCTCCCCGGGCCCGGTGGGGTCCGGGGCCAAATCCATTTTGTATCAATTTGGCGGATTTTGCTGTTGGCTTGCGAAGCTCAGGTCAAACATGGGCGTCGTGCACGGGTCACACCGGACGCGGTTTCGAATGGCGGGTCCTCTTTGGGGGTCGTGTTCTCTGACACAATCATGGATCTCACCCGAAAAGGCACTGTGGAAAAACTCGGCCGCAGTGTGTGTGTGTGTGTGTGTGTGTGTGTGTCCAAAGTGCAGCTGCGGCCCGACTGCGCACAAACTGATGCCAGTCACACGTGAGGTTGCATCTCCATTCACACAAACCGGAACTGAATTCTGATGAACGCTGCAAGGTGCAGGTGCAGGCGTCTTGTTGTCTGTTGCATGTACGTCATCCATTCTTCGTCCGATCCGTGAAACAAGGGAAATTGCACAATGCGGATGTGTGAGTCAAGCAGCGCGGGCCCGTCTGAGCTGGAGTCCAGTGGTCGGTTCCAGGATCCAGTCTGAGGGGATGATCCGAATCTCAAGCGGACGGAGCTTGAGGCCACCTCCTCAAAAATTGTTTGCTCCCTTATTTGCGGGCGCAAATGGTTCACAACACGTGAATTTTGTGAAGTTTGGCTCCGACATGGGCCACACTCGTTTGTAGCCATGAGCCTTGATTCAAGGGTGGATCCAAGACTTGGTCAAAGGTCTCAAGCTACACACAGGGTCCATCCAGATTCACTGTCAAATGAGACCTTGCAGGTCAGCTCACTGGAAGGGACGAACTCATGCAGCATCTCTGCACCAGTAAAACCACGGGATAAAGCGTGCTTGGGTGGAAGGACCCCTTGAGCCCACTGGATCAGCCCCAGCTAATCCACACTGGAGGCTTTGCTCGAGTCACACAATGATGGATGGCCTGGTGGGGCCCGAGCCCTGCGCGCCGCACGAGGCTTTGTCCGCAACGTTGGGTCAAGTTCCGGTGTCAGACACTGCAACACAGGGATGGGTCCAGGATCAACTCGTGCAGCCCTGTAATCCCAGGGGGTCTCCGTCCCAACTTCATAACACGAGCGTGAACGGACTTGTGGAGTGAAGATGTTTGCGCCTGTGGTGCAAAAGGGGAGGGCAGCAGGCTCCACCCCTGTGCAGGAGTTACAGCTGATCACCGCGAGAATTGGAGGCCAGACCACGAACCTCGTGGGAACTCGATTTGCATGGACGTGTGGTTGCGTTCAGGCCTCTCAACCACGCTACAGTCAGCGAAGGAGGGCCTCCTCTTCTGTATGAATTACAAATCAATGCATGCAGCGTCGGAACTCCTTGTATTTGACATTGCGCCTGGACACGGCGTCTGGGTAGCGTCTTCACGTCACGTCAGCTGATTTGGTGTCCAAGTCAGAATCTTACGAGGATCTGGCCTTTCAACCAAAACCTGTACTCGCGCACGGCGTCACTGATGCCCATGAAATTCTTGCCGATTCTCCACCCCTTGCACGTTCTCATTGCGAGCGAAGACGTTGCACTCTTGAGATGCGAGAGTCTCGCTGTGTTCAAGGGTGGATCCAGGGGCCCACAGGACCGCTGATGTCCGAAAAATTTTTCCCACCAAGTGAGAAGCAGGTACACAATATTTTGTGTTTGTGTTTCATTGTTTGATTGATTGGCAATTTCGGGCCCCTCCCAGGTCGGACCTTGGACAGTGTCTGGTCGCCTTCTCCGACCTCCCCAAGGATCCACCACAGGGCCCAACTGTATATTCAATAGGCGTTCCGCAACTTCCTGTACAGGAAGCTGAGTCGCACCTCGGACTGTTACCTCGGAATGTGGGTTGGCAGTGATATTGGAGCAGTCTCCCCACACGATCCCCTCCCCTGCCGCGTTGTCTCAGGCAATGGACCCTCCCGGTGGGACCCGAGGAAAACACACCGTGTGGGATGGAGGGGAGGAGTTGGGTTTGTGTGAGGAGACTGGTCGCGTGTGAAAGCTGGAGCCCAGTCCTTGGAGCACAGACCTGGGCGCAATGGGGATGGCGGTGCCGTCCGTGCCGAATGAGCCAAGCACGCATGCACACACTGAGCCAACATCTGCAGCACCCCATACTCAGGGTCTCGTGCGTCAAAGGCTGCAGGTTGCAAGGAAGGAGATGCATCTCCATCCTGACCCTGCGAGGACGGAGCTGCAGACCTGAGTGTGAAAAACACTTCCGAACATCCATTGGCAAACACGCCACGAGTGGACTGGGTGTGAAGTACTGAATGGATTTGGTGTTACGTTGCAAGGCCGAAGCCACAACTCCAACGTGAAGACCAGCTCGGGGAAGGAGAGATGCAAACATGACATGAATGGGCTGGGTGCTGGGTTGCGAATAGTGTGGTGTCGGGTGGTGAGTGGGAAGCACAGAAACTGATTTGTTGGTGCTGAGTGTGTTGGAATCCGAGCCTTTCCCAGGGACAGCGCTACAATTTACTCATCACGCCACCAGATTGAGTCAGAAATTCAGCCAAACACAGCAACACGTGAAAGGAAAGACTGAAATTTGACCCTCTCCAAGGGACCAGGCACAAAACAGTCTCATAGCGACCACAGCATCAGAGTCTGTTGGAATTTGGTAAACAAGACTGCAACGAAAGAGAGCAAACACAGCAGGAGATGGAAAAGATGTTTGGAATGAGGCGGTTGATCTGGTGTGCCCATGCAGGAGTTGTCACACGTACTCGTATTGCGTTGTGTCCCAGTGTAAGTCAACATAGGTAACTGGTCTGAGGCCTGTTTCTACCACGCTGCGATCATGAGGCCTCTCGTACATGACCTCATTGTGGTAGAAGTGAGTTCACACACTGCAAAAACGGTTTCTGTGAAATCATACAAAGGTCTCGAAAAATCATTGTATGATTTCACAGGAACCATTTTTGTAGCGTGTGTGAACTCTTACTTCACATTGCGCATCCCGTGCGAACCGAAGCCCATTGACTTGCACAGCGACGCACGGCACGAGTGACGCTCCCTGTGTGACAAAGCACCCAATGCGGGGAAGAGTGGTGTGGAACACACGCTACATCCAGCATCATATAACTTGAACAAGAATAAACACCTGGTGTTCCCAATGCAAGTCCTTCCTCTCCAGGGTCCCAGGTGCTGATGCCGGAGGCACCGAGACGCTCGACAGTTGAGGTCAGAGGTCCCGCCTCCACACTGGGTCTCCTGTCAGAAGGACAGCAGGCCGAAGCAACGCTGCTCGCTCGGCTGTTTCCGTCCGGGGCAAAACAAACTGGCGTTTGACATGCGCGTCCGTTTTTACTTCCGGCGAAGTAACTGATCAGCCTGGCGACGGAAATGGCGCTCAGTAGCATCGTCACGTTGAGTTTTCTGCAAGACGTTTGAAACTCACAAACGTCACACCTGTGCTGCATCGTCCGTGTAACGTTCGAACCTCGCAAAGGTCTTTTTTCGCCAGGACGTTGGCTTGGTAGCTCCGACAGAGGTCGTGCTCAAACTCACCGCTGTCGACGTTGCCTCAGCTGCATCAAAGAGACTGCGGCCTGCTTCACTGCGAGGACGGCGCGGGGAGGGAGGGGAGGAGCAGCGGCCGCCCCAGGTCGCGGGTCACCTCGCCGGGGACGCCGGGTGGGGCGCCGCTGCATTAACCTCCCACCCGCAGGCGGATCCGGGCCCCACCTGCCGCTCCCGCCGCCGCCCACCTGAGGTCGGGTTCGCACTGGAGTGCTTCAGGCGATGCGTCCACAGCCGTGCCTTTTACTGTGGAGCCGTTCTCAGTTACCTGCGTTACCAACAGCTCAAGGTTTCCAAAGAATCTGGCTGACTTCAGCGGTGGGTCTGGAGGGACTTGAGTACTCCCCCCCCAAAAAAAAAGGTGTCATGCTTCTTTTGACGCCCTGTTCAAAATATTATCTTCCTTTAAGTATAAAAATTTTCGCGGTTGGATTGTCCTCCCCAACTCAGCCTCAGGTCCCCTGTCCCCTCCTGACCCCTGACCCCGGGTTGACAGCCCGTTACTCTAATGGACACGCGACACGTCCGGTACAACCTGTCAGCCCCAGGCCTTCCGTGTGTGCGCTGCATCTGTGAAGCTGTGGTGTCATCGGCTGCCCCGTTTACTGTGGCACGAGCCCTAAAAACAGCAAGGCGTGTGAACGGAAAGGACACGCAAGTGAATCAGGGCCGGTTACTCGTGCAGGAAGGCAGTGGGGCCTTTGACCCCAGAAATTTTTCTTTGCCGTTCCAGCTGAAAAATTTTCTTCTGTGCTATTGGATCTGCCCCTGGGGATTCTGCGCGGGAGTCAGTTTTGGGTGGGTCGACACGTGAACAGTAGGTTTCCGTGGCTCGCTCAATAGCTTCTGGCACCGCAACCCTCCCGAGTATTGAGAATCGAACTCGGGACCACAGCGGGAAGCAACGGCGGTTTGGCTCTGCGCCACAGTGCCGCGGACCCCACTGCAGAGTTCACAGTGGACGCGTCAATCACAGCAGCTCTGGGTTCATTTCTATTACCAGTTGCATCTCTGCAACTCAGTGGATATTGCACTCTGAACAAGTCAATGTGCGCTGTACCTCTGTGCAAGCCATTTGGCGCTGCGTTTCTGTTCCTGTCAAAAATTTGGACATTGTGCCTCCACAGGTCATTGGGCGTTGTAGATCTCCACATTGTGGTTGTCTCTCTGAAGAAGTCAAGGCCGCAGAATCTCAACGGAGACACCGCGGTTTCGGGAGACGATGCACCCGCAGTCTCACGCAGACTGCACCGCAACTCCCGTTGCGTCCTGCAGTGACGCGGTGGGGAGCGCACAAAGAGCCTTTGTGTGACGCCCATTCACACGACCGTCCCTCCTGTCGGAATCGCGTGCGGCGAAACGATGCACTCCAGCGCGGATTCAAAGGCTTCTGCCTGAAAAACTCAGAAAGCCCCAAAGCGCCCTCTTGGAGGCCCACAGAAGCAGGGCTGGAAGGACCTTGACCCCAGGAGGGGATCCACCTCTGGAGGCCCTGGGTTGCCCGGCACACCCTCTGTGCACGGGAGGCTCTTGGTTCTGCGTTCTGCACTGTGGATGTGTTGCCAATGACAGCCTACAGCGTTCGTGCGGTTTTGCGCCTGACCTGTTTGTAGGATACCTGAGGCCCGTTCCTCACTGCATGCCTTGTCAGTGGGCGCTGCGCTGCGCCTTGCGACCCCTGGATCCGCTGTGGGAAGGTCACTCGTTGCGTGCGGACCTCAGGCCTGTGAAGGAGCGGCTCCATTGTTCCCCCTCCGCTCCCATTCAGCGCGCACCTGATGCGGTCAGGGCCCCGCGCCAATCAGCGCCGCAGCCGACACGTGACCTACATTGCAGAAAAGTCCTGAGGCATGGTTCTCAGTGAAGGAGGCATTGCGTTGATTTGTTCGTGGACTGCGACACACAACACCAGTTGATTTTGCCAATCGATTGAGTGATTTCTCCAAAATTTGATGATTGACTGATGTCACCCATTGAATGACTGAATAATTGATTGACTGACTCATTACACAAACTGATTGAACAACTTGCGCACCAGTTGATTGATTTTATTGCATCTTTCTGATCGACTGACTGATTTCTCATGTGCAGGGGGCGGGGACCGGTGTCAGTTCCCGGACGAGTGGCGCGGACGCTGGTACCAGGGCGGCCTGGGCGAGGTCGTCATCAAGGACACGGCCATCAGCAAGAAGGGCGTGTGCAGGGCGCACAAGGGCAAGTTCTTCGTGCTCGAGGACAGGTGAGTGGGGCGCGGGAGGTGTGCGTTTCGGTGGGTGTCGTGTGGGTGTTGTTGTGGTGTTGGTTTTGGGTGTGAGTGGGTTTGGCGGGGTGGGTGAGGAGAGAGAAGCAGACAAGTGTGTGTGTGTGTTACAGGTTGTGTGTGCGTGTGTGTTTGTGCTGGTGTGTGTCTTGGTAGGTGTAGGGTGTGGGTATTTTTGTGGGAGCAGGAAGGGAACAGCAGGTAAGTGGGGTTGATCTGGGTTCGTGGCTTGGTATCGAAGGTCAGCTTGGTGTCAAACCAGTTGTGGAGATGTGGGCAGAGGACAAAACATCTCTGCTCTACCACCATAACTGGGTGTGGCTGGGGTGAGATGAACGGGAAAAGATTGCACCCAACCTAACGTGGTGCAGAAATCCGAGTCCCGTCCGCCCTGGATCCGGCGCAGCACCCCACCTCCCGCTGTAGCCCAGGCCCAAAGTCTAATTGGATGGATCTGATTGGGCGGTGCGTCTGATTGGATGAGGCGATGGGCGGGCACGTTCACACAACACCAGGGAAACCGGCGTGGTAACCACGGCAAACAATCACTGCGGTGTCCGGACAGGAGGAGGACATGGGCTTCTGTCGACCTGTGGTTCCAGGCCTGGTTTACACTGGATGCGTCACGTGTTGTCACCGCGTGCAACTCGTGCAAACTTATCCAGTGAGACGCAACACCCATTTCATGCAGACCACGCAACGCGTGACGCATCAAGTGTGAAACGGGCCTCAGACGTCCCTCTCGAAAACGACACCCTCCTGGCAAGAAGATCCCGTCTGTGAAAAAGCTGGTGCTCTGGTCGAGTACGCATGTGCGTGGTCTCGAGACGGAGTCAGGTGCGGACCTAAAGTGACCTTGGGGTCGTCTTCCAAACCCTCCAAACTGATTTATGATTCCCGCATTCGCATTTTAAGCACACAGACTCTGCAGCCTGTCTCAGCTCTTGTGTCTGATCCAGCCATAGCACCCTTGCTGCCCCTGACTGCAACGCTGTAGTCCCTGCATGTGAACCCCAAGACTGCCTCTGCAGCCCCCTGTGTGTCCCTTGGATCTGCCTCGGCAGCCCTTGGCTACAGCCCGTGATGTCGATACCAGATTCATTATCCCTCGACGCGGAGCCCTTCTGCTGGAGGGGCAGGTCCTGTAGTCACCACCCACCCAGCGCGGAATCGACCGCGTAAACCAGCCAAGCCCCCTCCCTCCAATCTCAACACACGTCCCAACTGTGGTGTGGAAAAATTTCCCTGTTCCCATGCCTCAATGTTACCACTTCCCTCGCACGAGTATTCACGATGTCTGCTTTCAGAACCGCTTTCTTGCAAATTTGCAAGACTTGTACATATGACCCGTATTTGCTTTTCCCAACATGACCGTGGCACAAATGTCATTCTGGCTTGAGATTATTTTGGCACAAAAAGGCAGTGCACAAAGTTGCCCATCAGAACGAGAACATCCACAAGCGCCAGATCTTGTAAAATTTCCCACAGCTTTCTTTCTCATTGTGGACGCAAACACTCCGTCCCCACCCACCCTCCCTCCCGCCCGATGTTACCATGACAACTGAAGACAGTTGTGTTTGCAATTTGTTTTGCACTGTGACTGGGGAAGGAGTCTGGGTGGGAAATGACGGAGCGTCAACACTTGATTACCACTCGACTGTCGAGTCTCTCGGAGAAGGTCAAAAGGTGTCTGAAAATTCCGTTACTGCAAGTCTTTGCGGCCTGGTGGAGCCCACCGCAGTGTGCAGGCATTAGCGCTTGAACACTGCAAGAGTCTCGGTAAAGATGAATATCCCTCCGATGTTTCAGCTCTTGGTCCGGGTGTCTGCTGGACTGCCACTTTGCACAAATGGTGTTGATTTTCTGGGAGGGAGTTCAGGTTCTCTGTGTGGGCTCTGTCTGTAGTTTTGCATGCCTGCGACGGAACCAGTTTCCACCCCGGCAGGGAGACGGGGAGGGTCCATGGGTGTGGTCAGGAGGGTCTGATCTCCTGGGGCTCCAGCGTCCAACACAGAAAAACGGACATGGGGCAAACAACAGAACAACAATTGTACTGTCAATGACACAATTTCTTTGGTTACGGGGGACACCTTGGTCCCCCAGATGCGCCCACGGCCAGAACTCTCCCTTGACCTCTTTTCCTTGAGGCTCCACGAGCGACCTGCCAGCACCAACGAACAAACGAGAGACCTTTTCTGACAAATTTCCACTTTCATCAGGAGAGTTTCTTGACGTGTGCTGTCTCACCGTTTTCAGCGTTTTGAAATATTTATCGATCTCAAAGCGAATTAAAATGTCTCATCTGCCAGTGTGCGGAGTTACGGCAAACAACCATGCAGCCTGTATGCGTGGCGCATTTACTTGTAGAGGCGCTGAAGGTGGGCCCGGGGCCCAGCATTCTCCCCCCCCCCAAGAAAAGTAGATCAAATTTGGCTCCGAAAAGTTGTGTCACAGACACATTTTGTTGCTCATTCCATGTTGAACGAACGATATTTAAATCACTCCTGCCCTTGGGAGCGGCCCCGGACTGTCCACCGTTGAAATGCACAGGACTCATGGAGATCCTGGTCCTTCTAATGCGTGACCTCCTGCAGATATTAACATGTTGCCTGCAGGACTTCAGGAGGGAAGAGCCTGCAATTTACATCCCTGCCTCAAGCAGGCATGCATACATGCATAATTCTGCGCTGGAAGATGCACCATGCGTGCACGACCGCACGCACGCCTGTGGCTCATAAGGAAGGTTGCTCAATTTATTACAGAAGCTGAGTTTCTGTGTGAATTGGGTTGAGAAAGAAGGGTCTGTGGTGGATCCAGTGGTCCACCGCCAAATATGGCCACAGTCATGAGAGTGCAACGTTCTCCTTCCCAAGAAACATTTGTGGTCTCTTCTTCTGGGGTGAAACAAATCCTGATGCCCAGTCAGCTGGATCCACCGCACCCACCAGAGTTTTCTCCTGATTGACAAGGCTCAATTTTCTTGGGCCTCAGCTTCAAAACTTGAGACATGACCGAGCGGTTGTACAGGGCAGAGCCTCAAACACTGACTGGATTGGTGTGGCTTGGGCCTGAAAGAGCTCAAGGCTTTGGGGTCCCTGACAAAAGCCACGGCAATGAATACATTTGTATCTGGAACCAAGAGGCAGATCCAGAGCCTGTTCAAAGAAGCCCTGGGGATGGGGCCGATTCCAACTTTGAAAAATTCAACACGGCCAAAATTTTTCCAGAAAGTGCGATTGCGGGGATTTTTTTCGGGTCAAGGGCCCCCTGGGACTCTGGCACCCACGGGATCCGCGTGGCCCTCTGGATGCAGATGGTGTGCGGCTGGCTGTCCGCGCGTGGCCCCCGGTGCGTGTGGCGGATGAATGGAAGGCAATTTGCGCGGCCGGGCCGGAGCTGCGCCGACACACGCACAATGCGCCGAGTTAAGCAGCTGCGGAGCGAGACGCTGTTAGAAATAGCGCGCGTCAAAACTCCCGTTCTGATGTCTGCAGCAGGTCGCAGTAGGGGATCAATACTTCTCACTGATGAGTCCCTGAACTTCCACCCCACGCGGGGGCCGGCTTGGTTGTCTTTCCTCAGGGAGTATGAGTTGACCCATGAAAATCTGATTCTGATGGGGGTTTGAGGTGGGTGCACGAGAACCTTGAGAACTAGATTGCAGGTTGGGCAAGTGAACATTTTCGCCTGTGACACAAACCGTGTGACACTACGTGAGTCACGGATGGCGGAGGAGCAGGGCAGGGCACGGCCCCTGAGATCCAATGGAAAGTGAGCCAAAGAACGTTTGTGCTGGTTCAAGTGCAAGAGATTGAAGAGAAAATCACCCCGAACGACACAGGTGAAAACAACGAAAGAAAACAATCATTGAGAGAAAAGTTTTGAGAGCGTCTCATAAGGACGACAATGTATTGGAGAGAGCGCCTGGAGGAATGGGGGAGAATACAGGGCGGGACGGAGCCGGAGACACTCTCAGAACACACGCTCAATTTCTTGTCAAAAATTCAGCAAAAAACCCTGTCAGGAAACAACATTTTTTTGTTGCATTTCAGTTGATTTGAGCGTGCACAGTGCAAAAATCATTCTCAATACAGCTTTTTCTCTCGAAGAAACAGGCAAAATTTCTCTTCAAAAGGGCAAAATTTTGAAGAAAAATGACAATTTTTTTGAGTGTGGAATCGGCCCCGAGGGGCAGGAAAGAAATTATGACAAAAGGTGCTTAACCGGCTGAGGCCTTTTATCGGCTTTGCAGCTTCTCGGCTGTGTGGGAGAGTTCAGCGTTTTCCTCCCACAAGCCGTGCTCACGGTGAGGGTCCGCGCGGCGCCGTCCCTGCAGCGTGGTCATGGCCTGGCTGCGCCGTCCTCCTCGGGCGTGGGTCTGTAGCGTCGTGCAGTAGACTCCATGCCAGCGGGATCCCTTGATTTCCGAAGGTATTTTCCCTTTTGGGTGCAAAATGTTTCCTTTTTGAAAAAAAAATTTTTGAATTCGTGCCCTGTCCCAAGCGCCCCCCCCTTGGGACAGACCCTCTGGACTCGGGACCAACTCCCGGATGCACCCATGCATGCGCTGCAATGGTGACGTTGGAACCTCACTCCGCCTGAGGAGGACTTGAAGTGTGGTTGTGTGAAGTGGGGATTTGGCAAGTGCTGCTCTTGAAGAGTTCCAGCACAGACGGAATGCATGCATTGTGGCCTGGAGGGCTGCGTGGGAAAGTGCGGGCCTTTCTGCAGATGTGACCAGGGACTCAACAGCGAAGAATTGTTCTTGAGGTGGACTGAAGATTCAGTGGAGGGGAGTAAGCCCCAGGGGGTGCGACGATCCCCAAATCAAGAAATAGAACAGAAAAATTTGCAACTGAGTGGTGCCAAGAGCAGGGCAGAGTGTTCTCCTGATTCTGAGCGGAATCGCGGGGAAGATTTTTCGGACGTTGGTCAGAGGTGGGGCCTGTGGGTCTCATGAATCCGCCTCAAACTGTGTGGCTCAGCAATCCAAGAAAATTAACTTGTTCTCAAAGAAGCAGGTTTGATTATGAACTGTAGCCTACTGTGTGGTCTCCGCACTGTGTGGATAGTCTGTGGATAATCACTGTATTTCGTGCGTCTCGACATCGGTCACGCCTGCAGGCGCCAGGCGATGCGTGGAAAGCTGTTGGCCAGTGAAATCATCGTGGCGAGATATTGGACACGTGTGCCAATCCGCAGTGCACTTGTAGAGAGGTAGACCCAATGACCACACACTGCCAGCCAAGCTTCAGAAGATCCCTGGTTTGCTTCTTGCAGGGCTGCAGACGGAACCTGGAGTTTCCACGCAGCCATTTGGCGGGATGGCGCTCAAATGACCCGTGAAAATGTGACTCGGGTGGAGATTCCTGTGGCATGATTTCCTTGCCTGGGGCCTGATTTGGGAGGCGCCTTACGTTACGCAAGCTTCCAGAGAAAAACTGATCCGTTGTGGAGTGTGACCACTACCTTGAATATAGGGACCAGCCTTCCGCTTTGGGACAACAAACAAATTTAGCTCAGCCTTTCGTGTCCAATTTCGCACGTCTCACCCGCCAATTTTTGCCTTTCCATGTGTGTGATTGTCAGTGAAGTTGTACGGAGTTCCTCGTCCTCTGGTCCTGGATCCGCTGTGACTGGGGACGGGACGGAAAACACTGAAGCGGGGCGTAATTGTGGCATCGCGTGCCGTGGACCGAGAGAAAAGGAGACTGCGCGGGGGAGGAGGGGGTCTGAGGGAAGCGAGAATCTGGATGGGAAACTGCAGTGAGGTTGAAGAGTGACACAGAACTGCAGTGCAGGAGACCTCGGAACTGATGGACATGGACTGTGGGACTGGGGTGAGAGATCTTGCCCGTGGACTGCAGCGAGGTCCGCTTTGCTGGAACTCTTTGTGGGGATCGCTGTCGAGGCCCGGGCTGAACAGAGCGAGGGCTCAGGATGACAGGGCTGCAGGGGCCCCGGGGTGGGAGGGTCTGTTGGAGAGACTGGCCAGGGCCCCGTTTTCAAAACCATCTCACCCTGTATCCGTCAGGGATAGTCTGGATCATCTTGCTCTTTGTCATTTCATCTTCTCCTCCCTGACCCCAAATCGACCAAGGAGATCCTGGGTTTGTGAGACCCTGCAAACAAATATTTTGTTCTGGTAAACTCGGTGTCCGCGAGTGAAGTTTTGGATCCGCTGAGTTGGTCCGCACAGTGAGCGCGCAGGCGTGGGTGTCTACGCGGCGGTTACGTGGCACTGATTGGATGTGATGGCGCGAGAGGCGCGTCGACCCCTCCACGAGTGTCGCTTTAATGGAGGTTTATGGGATACATGCGCTTATGGGGAGTCCTGGGAGTGGGAACAGCTGGCCCTGATCCGAGTGGCTTTTCTTGTGGCGTTGTGAGCGTGTGCGTGTGCATGTCTGTGGGTGTTGGTGCGCACGCCCTGTGGTTCCTGCTTGAGCAAGAGATGTGGCGCACAGGGTGGAAATGGAGAATAATAGAAGAACAGAAGGAACCGGGAAGAGAGAGATACCGACAGAGAGACAGAGGGAGGGAGAGAGAGAGAGAGAGAGAGAGAGAGAGAGAGAGAGAGAGGAATACATTTCAGGCGTGACAAAAAAGAACTTGTCCACTTTTCTGAGTTCGAGATGCGAGGTTCCTCAAACCCGTAGATCACCCACAGGGGATCCGGAGCTACGGACCTTGTCTTCTGAATCCACCACTGGAACTTCCGCTCTTTCTGCGTGCATTTCCGGTGAACGGCGCAAGCGCAGTGCGTGAGAGACGTGCATCTGCAGCGTCTCTTCCGCCAAGCGCTTTGTCCGCTGCACACGGAACCGGGGTACACACTCTCACATCACAGCAAAGACACGAGCGCAAAGATGGGTTCTCGCCGGAACTGTCGTGTGTCGTGTCCATGGACAGAGGAGCGTGGGGAAGGTTTGCTCCATGGCCACGTCACCGTTGTGTGGATACATGTATTATACGCACGTGCTTGAGGGAAATGAAAACATTGACCAGAAAAGGACAGGATTTTGTGCCAGACAGACATGTCTGCATACACACAAACAAAACACATACACAAAACTCCCTGGCACATGTGAACACACGCACACACACATCACTGGAACACGAACTGTATTCTGAAATCTTGCAGCAAACGGACCCCCTGAATATATTCACCCCACGCTCCAGCCTCTGTCCGCGGTGAGCGCTCGCGCTCTGAAAGAAAAATGTTGCGGCTGATACGAATTCCCAGCAGAACCGGACCCCGAATCTAACGGAGACAGGGACACCACGGGGAGACCCGACTCCACGGCCCGTCCCACACAGGGTGCGGCCTGCGTCGCGTTCAGGCAATGGGTGCTGCGTCACAAATGAAGTCCTGTCTTGTGCAGAGACACACCGCACGCATCCAGTGCGAGACAGCGTGCAGTGACCTTACAGAAATCGTGTGTGTGTGTGTGTGTGGTGTGAGAGAGAGAGAGAGAAAGAGAGAGAGAGAGGGAGAGAGAGAGAGAGAGAGAGAGAGAGAGAGAGAGAGAGAGAGAGAAACAGAGTTAGGGAGTGAGGGCGGGAGGGGGAAGGAGAGAGAGAGTGAGTGTGTGAACGAGTGTGTGTGTGACTGAAACGAAAAAT
>JAAUXT010145661.1_pt1 | contig 16993 bp, 17 predicted proteins | sample 7278171 | NCBI WGS metagenome assembly JAAUXT01 (sample SAMN14350112, study PRJNA611818) | marine sediment metagenome | isolation source: surface marine sediment (1.8m) | place: French Polynesia: Moorea | collected 2018-08 | reverse complement strand
TGTTCTCTTTTCCGGATGCAAGGAAAGTTCACAACCGACTGCGATGGATCGGTAAGACACGAAAAATGGCAGGAACCAGCGGGAACACTTTGATGGCTCTTACCGCGTACACAAATACCGTGCAGCCTTTGAAACAGTGCGTCTATGGAAAATTTGTCCTCACTGCAGCTCGGCATGCAGAGGTTCCAACACAGTGTCAAAGCATTCCATACGTGTGGTGCGCACAGTCGTACCCAATGTGCTGTGTAGTGATCCAGACAATAGAGCTTGCCATAGAGTGGCGTTGCCGTTAACAGGGACACCACGAACCTTTACCTTTGGAGTCAGTGTCCTCATCGTTCAGGGCAACGTTGCCTGCCGCCTGAAATGACGAATCACAAAAATCAATGAAACATCGATGGCATCTCCCTTGCTGCACAGTTCTTGAAACATCTTGGCTTCTTTTCGGTTGATCACTTGGTAATTTTCTCAAAAACACTAGAATTTTTTTGCAGAACAAGAAACCCAGGGTGGGAGTGTTGGAACTTGTTTCTCACCGCAGTAAAATCAATGTTCAATCCAAAAACAACACCGAACGTGCATTACGAGCTCACAATGAATTGCCATTATCTTACAAAAGATCAAACCAAAGCACGACAAATCAAGGTCAAATTTACATTGAAAGATGATTTGTGCAGCAAATCGAAGAAAATCTTATTCCAACGGTGCACTTTTCACGAGTCACCATTCAGCACAATCACTCATAGCTTCTTGCACTCTTTTCTTGAACTGTTATTGTGGCCTTCAGATCTGAGAAATTCTTACTTCGAACAACACTACGAATTGTCTTCCTTCAGGACGAGTCCACGCGTTTGACACTCGAACGTCATCACAGTCGGACCGTAGAGTACGAGCTGCTCTGTTCAACTCACGATTCTCACGTCGATCAGCGCGGACCCGACTTGAAGAAACTCGCAGAACTTTCAAATCGAAACTATCCATTGGCAGGTGCAGGGGAACATTTTGTACGTCTGATCAGCACAGTTTCGTTTGACAGTAGTCTTATCAAAAACTGCACTGAAAACGAGTCCGCTGCGGAAGATTCATCGACAACTGCTGAACAGTTGGAATTCGGAACGGACCTGACGTGTCAAGGGACAAACCGTGAACATTCAACACCGGATTTGTTTTCAGTGTCCACACATTCAGTTTGTGCACAAAGCAAAAGAGTGAGCAGATCTACCCGTACTTGTGTAGGAGGGGGAAGCGTTTTTACTTTGGCGTCTTGTGTCTCTTTGATCTTCATGGACAGCAGCTGGAAAGCGGCGTCCACGTTCACGTCCGTCTTGCAACTCGTCTCGAAGAAATCCACGTTAAACGTCGATGCCAGCTGAAAAAATGTTTCGCTGTCGTTTTGGGTTCATGACTTCACCGAACTCCCAGATATCACAAAGACAAATGACACCACGAAAGCCGACCCTGTCGTTTGGCTTGAGGGTCGTTCTGAATTACGAAAATACAAGGATCTCGTCACACAGTTCTCGTGCGCCGAGTCTATCAACACTATCACTTTCGCAATATTCCTCCGCACTCGAATCACAAGACAGAAAGAACCTTTCTGCCCCGCTCCTCCTCCACCTGCCGCTCTTCGTACAGATCACACTTGTTGCCGACCAAGATTTTACTGATGTCTGAAGGTGCCATCTGCAACAGGGACAGCAGCATCAGCAACAGTTGTGCATCACGCAGTGAAAGGCCCACGTCCGTTGTACCGATTTTGCTTTTACGAATCTTAAGTTTCAGACAACTTGCCTTGTCTATGCTCGATAACCAGTAGGAAAGGTGGTGGAATGTTTCTTCGTTAGTGATATCGTACATCAAGATTATCCCCTGAAAGACAAGATTCTCGTTTCTTTGCCTGTACCTTGAATAAATCTGTATGCACGTTGAATGCAAGCACACAAAGGAAGGGAAAAGAAGCAAAGCCCCGAGATTCTTTTTCTTGTGTTGATTGTCAATGAGTTTCTACTCGCCTGTGCCCCTCGGTAATACGCTTGAGTCAAGGTTCGGAACCTCTCTTGTCCTGCCGTGTCCCTGCAAGCGACAAGCAGCAATACAGCACCGTGTGGTCAAAGGCCATGGCGCTACAGGCGACAATTCTCAATGATGAATCTGCGGCGTTCTAGCTGCGCGCTTTCAGTAAATATTGCGACGTAGATACACAGAATGAAATAGAATGTAGAATGTCCAAACCCAAATTTATGGTATTTCAGAAATGATGAAATAGTTGAAAAGGCTTGTGTTGGGAGGATTCAGCACAACGCACCATATTCTGAGCCTGACTCTGGTATCGTCCAACTGTATCACTTTGTCACGGCAGTCTATGCCTGAAACATGAAAACGGCGTCAACCTCCGGAGTTTCTCTCCGCGAACACCTGATAGTTATGCGTCTTTACGTGTCAGCAATTATGTCTTCACTGCCATCACTGGGATAACGCACTTGTTGCTGACAGGAAAAGAAACAAGTTGCACAAGTCATCACGACAAGAACAAAAGTTGCTCACTGGCTTCGTGCGCTTGGACAATACTTCGTCTGTACCAACACGTAAGAACAATACCAAGATTCAACCTGTGAAAATCGACGCAAAACATGCACCGATGGACACCACAGAGGCCCCCAAAATAACACACACTACTTGTCCTTCCAATTTTCCGGCAAAAACTTTGCCATTTGTGTCATTTGAAATCGATTTCGAGCCCCCAGGGTGGGACCGGCCCCCCAGACCCCAATCCTGGACCCCAGCTGGAGTTGTGGCAAAAACATCACTGGTGTGACGGTCAGAGCAAAGCGACGCGCGACTCAGAACCAGTCTTGTGAGCCAAAAGATCAGGGCAGGCCTGGGGGTGGACAACGCACGCTCGAGAATTGTCAAGCAACAAAAATCGACAACCAGAAACTCGGAAAACTCAAAAAAGTTGGAAAACCTGGAAGATCTGTGAATTATTTTTTACTCAAAACGGAAGGGGGGGGGCGGGGGTATCTCGAAAAACTCAAGAGATCTCCAGAATGTTTCACCCATGGAGCGGGGATAACTTAGATTGCTTGAAGATCTGCAACATTTTTCATGTGGGGGCAACTCAGAAATGTCGGGAAACCCAGAGATCTCTGAAACTTTTCATACACAGGGCGGAGGGGAGAAACTCGGAAGTACACCGAGACTTTCAAGTACAGAGAATCAGCCGCGGGCAGCGCACATCCGCAGGACAGCACTTGTCGCAATCCGACAATGCCCCAGTCAGATAATATTTGAGCTGAAAATTTTTTGTGGGCAGGTTGGGGGGGGGGGGTAACTCAGACAATTTTTTGTCCAGGCCAGACAATGTCCAAGTCAAACAATGTCTGAGTTGAAATTTTTTATGGGTAGGGTCAGGGAACTCAGACAATATTTTGTCTAGGCTGGACAATGTCCAAGTCAGACAATGTTTGAGTTGAAAATTTTCTGTGGGTTGAGGGGGGGGGGGTAACTCGGATAATTTTTTATCCATGTTACCCAGGACAGACCATGGAGACAGATACAGGGGCAAACCAATATCAGCTCGCTACCGCGGCTGATAACAATTGCAGTCAGATACAAGGGTGAAACAGTATCACCGCAAGCGGCTGATAATTCTGAAACAAGACAAACATGCCGACGACTCAGCGCGTGTTTTCAAGAATCCACCAGTGGAGACAGGCACAATGCTCAACTGCCCACGAAGTGCAAGTCTTCACACAGATAATTTTCCCAGCCAGGGCACAGCGAGAGGGGACATTTTTCTTCAAGTCTGCAGAACCCGGACGGACTGTGCTGCGTTTTCAAACAGTTGACGCGTGGATCGACAAAGAATTCGTTGTCCTCGTACAAGAGCCAGGCGATTTGACCTCGTACAAAGAGCCAGGCGATTTGACAGAGACGTTATTTCTTTGAAAATTGCATGAAAAAGCCAAGTAAATTGCTGCGCTGACTGTAATGTGTCAGGACAGCAGAGAAGACTGTTTCCCACGACGTTTTTCTTTTGTCAGCTGAGCGGAAAGCGACAGGTCACCGAAGGGTGACTGAAGTTCTCCCAAACGCTGCTGCGCGCAGGCACTTTCAGACGCAGTTTTGGACCTGTCTGTCGAGTGACACCATTTTGCTTTTCAAAGCGAAACAAATGTTGCTGCTTTACACGATTCGGTCACCACTCATGTGTGGCAATCACTGATGCCATCAGAAGAAAGATTCTTGAACGTGGCAGCGCGTATCGATTGAATGCGTGCATTGAAATCACCCACAAACACGAAGTGATGGCGCATCTGCATAGTCTTGAGACGTGCATGTGGAGCATAAATGCTGACAATGTGAACCACACTTGACAAAATTACTGAACGCTTTGCAGCATTTCCAATATTGCACACAGACTACAAACACTGGGCAACAGATTACGGCAAAGGCAACTCACCGATTGTTGAGATATAGCTTTCATAGAATTCCCTGTCGCAGTATCTGTAGATCAGGCAGGTCTTGCCGACAGCGCTGTCACCCAGCACCAGAATTTTGTACGTTGCTTCTTTGAACGGAGTTTCTCCGTTGGCTGCCATCTTGGCACTGCAGTATTTGTTGGTAAATAGGACTTCCCCGGTTCCCGTGACGTCAGTGTGAACTGATGCTTGTCCCGCCGTGGTTTGAATGGAGTCAAGCATCAATCAATCGGTGTTTCCATTCAATGCGCAAAATATCTCCTCTTGGTGCGACCCCACCACAATCCGGACACTCGACGAGTTTCCGCGCATCAAACATTGCAAAACACAGTGTGTGAGAATGTGTAAACATACATTTCCAAAATAAGTTTCGTGTGACGCGTACACGCGTCGAGAACACTTCCAAGAACAACCTCACAAATCTGCAGTGTTCGTCCATCACAGTACAACGTCCGGCTGAGAGAGACCGGTCGAAATCACTTTTTGAAGTCCTTCCCAGTCGGGAAGATCAGTTGAGTCAGTTGTTTCCTTTTCACTCGACGTCCACACGCCGGACACGTCTTGTCTCCCTGCAAGAAAAACGATTGATCTCCAAAACGAAAATGTGATATTCTTTGCAGTGTGATGAATGGAACATTCGTCAACACTGCAAGTTCTCTTACAACCATCCTTTGCCAAAAGATTCCGAACTGTTTTCCAGGAATCTGGGAGCCGCCATCGCGGGGAAAGAAGGACACAACGAACCAAAACAGGAAAAAGGCGTGACAAAGTTTCATAAATTCTGGAAAAGAGAGAAGAAATTCTGGAGGGGTTTTGTCCACACCACGAGCCCAGCGTTATCGTTTGACGCACTAATCTTGTTTGAGTCTTTATCTTGTGATTCGTTCGGTAGCATTTGTTTTTCGGTCAAATTTGGACAAATAAGGATGTGATATGAGCGTACACCGTGGCTAAACTTCCCATTTGTGAACGTTGGCATTTGAGTCAAGAGTGAAATGCGGCATCTTGTCTCAGATAAAATCAAATCCTCAGTTGACTCACCCTGATTTTTTCCTTCCAGCACTCGGCGCAGGCGATGTGGTTGCACTGGGCGCGCAACGGAACGATCGCCTCCAGCTGACACAGCGAGCACCGGTACCCTGAAACAACGCAGGGACATTCATTCGGCAAAGCACACACACACAAACGTCCTCTGACGGACACATGACGGAATCATGCTTCGTGTTCAGCTGTGAACCTCAACGCTTGTCCCTTTCACGCACCAGACAAGGCGCGCGGCCCCCAGCACAGGTAGCGTTCGCGACGGAGGTTTTGGTTCGGCTCTGGACCTGACATCGTGGGACCCGGGCTGTTGTCGGTCAGGATGAAACCTCCCTCCCGATGTTCACCGCCACCGGTACCTTGCGAGTCTTGACTGCTGCTGTCTGTGGCACTGTGCGCATCCACATTTTCTGCAACCATTCACGTACGACACCTCACACACGGACAAGGCAGCTGAGTTCATCACTGACGCTGAATTGGTTTTAGAAACGTTGCAATTGCACGCGTATCAAGTCAGTTCAGTACCTTTTGAGCGATCCTCGGTTTTGGGCATCTCTGCTGCTGCGCTCGACGCGAGATGAGTCGCACCTTGGTTGAGATGCAGCTTGGCCTCAGACACACCGCTGACAGTGTCGCATTTCGTTGTTGATTTCTGATGAAAACATCATTATTTGGCTGAATCACTTGAAACACGGTTGTCACGAACACCGCGGCGGTCCGTCTGTGGGTGCTTACCGTGTCTAGCGTGCTGGTTTTCGTGTCCAGAGTGCTCGACTTCTGCCGTTTCAGTCCGGGATCTGTGAGAAGACTCTGTTTCAACCCGCGAAACACTTGTCCAGTCAAATGTGACACAGAAACAGAGCACCGGAATGCAAGATACCTGAGGTGGCCGTCTCTGAGGCGGGTCGCTTCTTGCTGACGGCGTCGGTCGGTTTGAATCCACAGCCTTGACCCGTGATGTTGATGCACATCGTGTCAAACTGAAGTTTGTGTTGCGGGCGCACGAACCGGTAAAATTCTGAACAAAAAACATCGTCCTCGTTCTGAAATGTGGTCACAGTATGGGCGGCAAAAACGTCGCAAAATTCTCAGTTTTCACAAAGTTCACGACAACAACAACAGGAAATTTACTTCTGAGCAGCGGGTACTTGTTGGGATCGTCTGTGAAGAGGTCAGCGACGACAGAGATCATCTCGGTGTAGTCGGCCGTCGTTCTGTACTTCCTGAGCGCACCACTGAAGGCTTTGTACGATTCCATACTCAGCACCTGCTTTATCTGTGACGGCAACACCACTCAGTCTGAGATGAACAATTTCCAAACGAACCACATTCTCCGATGTCTCAGTACTCGAATACAAAAGTACGCGTGCTGGAAAAACTGACAAAGCAAGAGGGCAAAACAGGACGCCCATTGGAGGTTCACGACCTTGGGCCCATTGCAGATATCAGTGCAGAACCTGTTACGAACTTCGGTAACATAGGCGTCGGCGCTCTTCACACTTTCCCTCTTCGCCGTCGTCTCGGTCACGCTGCTGCAGGTGCCGGGCTGCGACAAGACGGTAAAAACAAACCCACATGACGCACACTGACTTTTTATCCCCTCGCCGCGATCCACGAGTCAAATGCACTGGAAGTGTCTCACCTTTTTGATGACAATTTTTCTCTTGAAAATGTTGTGAGAGGAGTCGACTTTCGCCCGAGCGGCAGGACTCGGTTTGTATTCGTAGTCGAAACGATCCTGCAAACAGAAGGTGTGAAGTTTCCCAACAACGCAGAAAACAGTGTCAGCCCGAAAGATGTTTTGAACATGAATCTTGAATGAGCCTCACCTCGGACTGTTCAATGGCGTCGAACAGGTTGGTGGGTTTGGTGGAGCCGGCGGCGCCGGAGCCGCCCTCGTAGTCGACCCGCAGCCTCCGCTTCCACAGAGCGTCCGTAGCTTCAAGAAACGCGCAAGAAATCAATTTCACTGCAGAGGTCCCGACATCAGCTTGCACATAGATACGTGATGCAGTAAGGCTTGTGTGAGGTGGCAGCCAAAGGCACACACAAAAAGTCAGCTGGTTTGCAAGTTGAACGAATTTGTCTCAACAAAGAAGGAACCACTTGTAACGATCAAAGCAAGTATCGCACCTGTGGCGGGTGCCGCGAGACTGGGCACGTGCTGCTCCACGTCACATGAGCGCGGGAGGTCGGCGGGAGCGCGCAGGCGCGACACGCTCGGCTGGTAGTGCACGCTCGGGTCGGTAGAGGGACCCACCGCGCCCCGTGACTTCGAGCCACCGGTTCTCGGGACTGGAAGCTGTGAGGAAGACAAAACTTTGAAATTTATTTGTGTTAAAGACGAGTTTGTTGAATAACTCAGAAGAAACTTGGTGAAATTTGCAGTGTTGCACTGAGGAAAGGGCACACAGCTCGAGAGCGCCATTTCAAGTGAATCTCACAAAAATCGGACTCGAAACATCCACAGAGGAAGAGGAAGAAATCGCGTAACTGTTTTCTCAGCTGTCTTGAAGAATATCATGAGGTCTTTCAGCGCAAGACCAAACTTGTCGTAGACCTTGACGGAGGGGCGAATCCAGACGGGCAGCTGGTTGCGAGAAGCTCCACTCTCAAATCTGTCACAGAAAGAGAGAAGGTGGAGTCTCTTTCATCCCAGCTCGATACTTCGCCACACGTATTTTGCCATTCTTCACCGTCTCTCAATAAACCACCTGTTATCACACAGAACAATGGCGCCGAAGTCCTCCTTGTGTCGGATGACTCGCCCCACAGCCTGGTTGACGGCTCGAGTCGCCTGCTGCCGGTACCACTCCTGTCCGCTCAAACCCTGCAGCAAGACACGAGACAGTCGCCAACATAGCATGATGTCGCTTTGGCCTCCGCTGCGTGAGGCGACGTTACATTTCAAGACAGGCTGATCACCACTTTCCGAATTAGCCCAATCGCTATGCAAACAGAAGGGTGAAAGGCTGTCAAGCCTCACCTTTCCGCCCTGGCGACGGTCGTCGTCGAGAAACTGCATTTTGAGAACCACGCGCGGATCCATGCGCGGAGGGAAAGGCAGCCCCGTGATCACAACGGCGCGTCCGTTGTTGTCCGCGAAGTCGAGGCCCTCGCTTACCTGCGGGTAAAGGTGGAGCAGTGTAGACAAGTTGTGAGTGGATTCTGAGGAGTTTATGACGTCACTTCGTGCCCTCAGTCGAGACATTGCCGTGCACCGGCTGCTGCGTTTCCACAAAATTCCCCCCATTTTCCCCCCAAAGAAAATGCGTGTGTCGTGCGGACTTTGCCCCTGCAGACGGCGGCGAAGACAGCTCCGTTGTGCGCCGGGTCGCGGATCCTCTCGTAGAAGTTCTCCATGGCGGTGAGGAACTCGTGTTTGTTGCGCGGCTCCACGTACACCGGCTTGTACTGCTCGATCCGACTCCAGATGTTCTCTTTCTGCAATGAGCCACCAGATAGTGCTTGTGTCATTTCGCTTCTCTTTACCTACAGTAAAGCCCTATATAAACCGTACCGTCTCCTGTGCAAGAAAAACGCACTTTTTTGGCCCAAAATCGAACAACAAAACAAGAGGTGCGTCTCCTCATGAGTACAAGTTTTCATTTTTTTATGGCATACCGACTGGCACTTATTTGCTGAACGCTCACCTGCCAAGTTTCCAAACATTTGTTCATGACGGGGTAGGAAGGGAAGAAGAGCAGCAAGCCCATCGGAGTCACGCGCGCGAAGTTCACTGCAATACAGAAAAGTACAATGCTTTTGCTTTGCTTGCATGCTTGGTTGTCGCGCAGCCAATCAACACAGAGCTGAACTCACCCACAGCGTTCCCAAGGGATTTCTGGTAATCTTCTCGGAATCTGCAATCAAACCAGAATGTCGCGATTCATGCATCGGACGGAGAAGCAAAACAACACAAAAAGGAGCCATCTCACCACCCACACCTGTGTTCGTACGAGGAGTTGAGAACGACGCTGTCCGGACCTTTCCCGATCGTTCCGATCCAAACCTGGTGCTTGTCTATCACGTGCGGGTTCTCCAACTGAATTGGGAAGTCTCTGCAACACATTGATGATTCGCAACATTTGTGAGCGAGAATACCTGTCAGTTTATCCTTGCCTCTTGATTTTAATTTCATATGGAATGAACTTGCTTGGAGCCACTGTGAGGCTTTGTGTGTGATCTTGGCGTTTCTTTTACGTCGCTTGCACTCACATGCCCATCTCGGCGGTGAAGCTGTGCAGCGGCGCGAGCGTGCCGGACGTGAGCACGACGCAGCGCACTCCGTGCGCCATCAACTCCTGCATCGCGTGACCCGGACTGAAGCACCAGTAGTTCAGCGATCGACCTGCACGACACAACACAGATGCGCGTCAAAGAAGAACAAACAGGACAATCCGGTTGGCGGACACTACTGCTGGGACAATCTGACCGCAACAAAATCTTCAACCAGTGGCACAAATTGAGAATCAAATCAAATTTGCATGCATTCCCACCACAACTGACTGAAAATGCACACAACTCAGACCGCAGCACATTCAGAGTTAGGAGTCATGAATATCTGTTGACCTGCTTTTGATCCGACGGAGGAGGCAGAGTCCCACCCCGTCGACCGCTTGTTGCCGCGCTTCTCCGAGGCACGGATGTGAACCTGCCGACACCACGGATCAATTCCACAAACAGGCAACAGATCAATGAAACGACAATTCCCAACTGGCTTTTTCTTCCAACATTCATTGTTGCACTTGACTATGTACTGTGAAAAAAACACCTTCCCAGTCAACATGAATCAAACTGCAACGTCAAAGGATCCTGACTACTCACCCTGTAATGTTTGGAGACCACTTTTTGGTGATCAAGGAGGTTCACGGATTGAAGAGGCTCCCGACTGAACACAATCTGGAACACACGGAGCAGGCAATGAAAACAAGATATCAAAGACCAACGAGCACGCGGCCACACGTGGCCCTTTCACTCCTGTTGCCTTTGCAAGGGGCCTGTCTGATCCCCACTCCCCTAGGAACCCCTCTGCCTCCCCTTGCATAGAACACACACACACACACACACACACACACACACACACCATGGCGACTGTACCCGCGGCTTGGCGGAATGCCGCGGGCAAAAAATCTCACATCAAACTTGCCCATTCGTGTAAATGGACACGAGCTGCTCGGAAGCGCAAAAGGAAATAACGTCCGCTCGTAGCCTCACCTTGAGGATGTCCGAGAATTTGGAAATCCCTGATCCTTTATTGCCCAGCCGAGTTCCTGCAATAAAAGCGACCACGTTAGCAAAATTAGACATTTTGAAATTTCAGAATGCTGTCGAAACAAACACGCAAAAAACATTCCGATCTTGCATAAAGCAAAACAATAACAGGTGTTGGCACGCCCCGAGTCTTCTCTAGTTGGCATTGTAAATGCGTCAAATACTTTCACACGTTCTTGTGCTGGAAGTTCACCTTGGCACAGAAAACTGGACACTTTCACCCAGCTGTGGAATGAAAGCAACAGACCTTCGTTGGACAGATGCTGAGTGATTTTGTCACAAAGATCGATCAAATGGTTCTTCGTTTCAAATGTCACGCCAACGTTCGTCAGCATCTCAAAGATGAAACTGAAACAACATTTCCGTTCTTATGCACAGCCTTGTTTTTCATTGCAGCGAGTCAGTAACTCGCCGAGAACGCACAACACTGTTCGTAAGGTGAACGGATCGTTTTGAGTCCTTTGCAAAGACGTTCTCACTCTGTGCGACAAGAATCGCAACAAACTGATTCCAGCTGTTCCTCCAGCACAAAAAGAAAAGTTCAATTCAACTTGTCTGTTGAGATCTGGAGGGAAAGATCAAGAGCAGCTCACTGTCCGGGTTTTGTGACGCCTGCATCATTCTTCTCCGGAACTTCCACCTTGTCCAGATCCTCTTCTAAATTGTGCAGAATGGCTGCGGAGTAAACACGCCACAAATTTTCCGAAGTCCTTGACACCTCCGAACTCTGTCAATGAAGGCACAGAGAAAACCAAGATCGACTGAACTCACCTTTGATCTCCAGCAATTCTTTCAAAGTGAAGTCTTGGGCTGCAAAACAAGAAACGTGACGAGTTTTTCAGTGGTTTGGAGTTCCAAGAAATCCACCTCGACTGCACCCACACGCTTGTGTTCAGAAAGAGCTTTCAGTGGAGGCCGGTTCTCACTGATGGCGGCGTCTGATTCGCTGGTCTCGGCGCCGCCCTGCTCCTCAAGCCGCGCGAACTCCGCGATTTTGTCGCTCAAGTCGCTCAGGTCACGAATTGCAGACGCCAGATCCGACGACGACAGTTCGAAGGAAGAACTCTCTTCACAAATCTTCTCCTGTTAATAAACACACAACTTTGGTTACGTGGAGGATCCCAACTTCTTGCACATGTAAAGAAACGTCAGATTCAACAAATGTTCTGTAGAATTGCCAGAAGAAACTGACCAAATTGTGCGCCTCGTCAAAGATGATGACGTTTCCTTGCAGCTCCACGTTGTGCGCTTTCCTCGTCTGAAAACAAGTTGAAACGACGTGACAACGGAACGCGAACTCGACCCCAAGTTTACCTGCCTTCTCTGCAACTGAAATAAATGAAGGCGTGAAAGCCCTTGGACACCAAAGGCAACCACAGTTCAGTACCTTGGGATCAAGCAAGTAGTTGTACGGCATGAAAATGACGTCGGCTTCGTTCTTCATCTCTCTTGCTGCGTAATACGGACAACATCTGGAAAGAACAACTTCATGCTGGCTGACAAGAACCGTGGGTTAATTTTGAAAGTTTTTCTGGGTATGATTTGTTCACGCACTTGTTTTTCTCGCCAAACTTGACAATGTCTTCGATATCCATGACACCTTGAGACGCAAAGTTTGGTTTCTGTGCTGCAACGCAAAACAAAAAAGTTCAATTGAAACGAGAACGCTTGTCGGCATCAGCACGCGCTACGCCGAACAGGCCCTGCCAGTGACAAAACAAACAAAAACTTTCGCCTCGACAATCTTCCAAATTGGAGCAGGGATACCAAACTACTTTCTTGCTCTTTTCTCCGGGGGGGGGGGGGGGCATTAACCAAAAAAGCTGGCTGAACCCACCCTCTGGTGGTGTCAACACCCAACACTGATATTTGAATAATACACACAGAGACATTGAGTGTGTCGGTGACGTCGGAGCAAAATCGGAATGAAAACAGTTTCTCACCTTCCACATTGTTGTAAAAATTACACGTTCTCGCTTGCACTTTCGCCCTGCACAGATGCACCTGCCCAGAAGGAATTATTGTGAAACCACCAATTTTTTTTTTGTGAAGGCAAAAACACCAAGTCGCTCTCTCTTCAAGCTGACGAGCCGTACCTTTGTTGTGTTGTTCTCTTCTTTCATGACCTGCGGGTGAATGCACAACTGCTCCCTTGAACCAATGACACACACCTTCATACTGCAGGAAAAGAAATCAGATCGCATATGAAGCTCAACACAATCGAGCCCAGTTCTATCGATCGTGATTTCTTGGGCTTGCCAAACTCTGACACAATTCAAGCAAACAAATTTCAAATCTCTCGCAGATACAATACTGTTGGGCCCAGTTCAATACTTCAGCCAATTCTAACAAATTCACCCGGCAGGGTCAAGCTGCTCCCACTTTCCTTGCGCCCACCACGGAAAGTTCTTCAATGGGAAGGGTTCGCCAGAGGAGCAATTTTCCACAAAGGTTCCGGCAAGATCATTCGATGAAGTTCAAGTCTCAGTTCTGAATCCTGCTTGTACTCACTTTCTGTAGGCTGTGTTTTTCAACTCTTGCACGGCTTGCGACAACTGCGAGTGTGTTCGCGAGGCAAATATGATCTTCGGTATACCTGGGAATATCAAAGGTTGAAATGCTGTTTCTTTTCTTCCAACCATACATGTCAAAATGACACACTCGGACGAGCCATTCACTGCGCCAATTGAAACCCTATTCATTGGTACAAGGTCCTTTTCGCAGCTAAAAACAGGAACCCTTGCAGGTGTAGACACGCGCCATCCTTATGGCCTTTGCAAGGAAAATGCGGCGTCACTAGTTTGCTGTCGTGGCCAAAACATGCGCAGTTTATAGTTCTTGACGACTGCGTCCTGCTTGCTGAGTAGCATCGACCCCCGTGCGATGTCAACAATCTTCCCAAAACAAACCACCGGAAAACTACTCACTCATTTCTCCAGCCCAAGCACCGGCAGCATTGATCAGATCGTTTGACAGCTTGTCTTTGAAGTCGTTTGTGTTGATGTCCTTTATGTCGAAACCATCCGTCTCATTCATTCTGCCAATCTTGTACATCTGGCCTTTTATCTGCGCTTTTTTGTTCGTCAGCCACGCGAGGCTTGAGCACAGCAGGCACAATGTTTTGCCAGTTCCGGTTGGGCTTTCCAGTACACCATTTATGCCCTGTCAAACGAAAATTTCCTTTGAAAAGCTGAACAAGAACAAAACGTATCCTACTGTCACGCGTTTTGCTCAACGCCAAACAAAACAAGTAGCATACTTACGTCTTTGAGACAGGCGAGTACTTTCTCCATGTACGTGATCTGACATGGATACGGCTCAAATGGGAAACTAACATTTGCTCCAGACACAAACACGTCAGTCATCTCTTCCTCAGTCCAGTTCAACTCGCGACTTGACGATCTGAAATAATTTGTGCTCACATGCAGGGCCAGAGACCACCCTCGCAAGATATAAATTTGGGGACGGGGTAAGACGGCCGACCCCCGGACTCACCGCACTTTAGATCTCCTGTCATACCAATAAATCAATCAGAATTGGAATTGTAGATCTAGGCTGCCCTTCAAAACCAGACGAAGTTGCCCAACCCTTCCGTTTGACCCCATTATCGCTCATATGTCCTGCTTTGCCTGAACTTGGTGTCTGTTTCACACAAGTGACAAAACAGTATACAAACCAGGATGATAATCAAGTATTGTTGTGCTCAGTCGTGTGAAATAGCAATCCTATTATCACAGAGTTAAATGAAACAAGTGTCTCAAGTAAACAGGCATGACTCCCGCCACAGGGGAGAAGTCGTTATTATTTATTTCACAAACAATTTTGTGGTGTAACGCTACAAAGGAATTGTAAATTGGCGAATTGTCAGAACCGTGGGCACTGACCTGTCGTATCGTGATTTGAGAAGGTTACTCAATTGTTGAAGATCGCTCAGTTTTAAGCAAGTGAAACATGAGCAACCAAAACAAATCACCTGAAGGTATTTAGGGCAGAAACCATATGAATACCAGTTTCTTAGTGAAGATGAGGTTCAAATTTGGGTCTTTCAGGTCATTTTTGTCTTATTTGAGTTGAGGATGATGTGCAAGGAAGGAATATGTCAAGTATGAATTTTTCAGTTCAAAAGGTCAGTAAGTTCAAATTTGGGGGCCCAGAAATTTGGGACTCAGTAACAGTACTTAGATTGACAGGGAACATAAACACACAAACTCACAGACTGGTCTTCACATGGATGTTATCCTCAGTCTTGACCTGTTCCAATAAGGATGGATCAGCTCAGACATGTTTTTGTCTCAGCCTGTCAGGATTGATGGAGGGTTCACACAGTTGAAGACTGCCATTCAAGTTAAGATCTGTGAGTGTATGGAAGGTGTCGATTGTCCAATCACAGGGCTCAAATTTCCCAATTTATTTTTCAGCTTTTTGACAAACAAAAATTTGGATGTCATGGTGGTTTGATGCTGTCAAAATGGGCTCTCTTGGGAGCTTCTGTTGTACTAAATTTTAATGGACCCAAAAGAATGGAAAGTTATGAAAAGGAAAAATCAAATATTCTTACACCTGAACACAAACAAATAAACTCAGCTCTATTGCACACATCTGTTTTGAATAGTTTCAAAAAGTCTCAAATTTACACACCTCACTTTTCATTTGAAAAGCACCAAAATAAATACTGAAATTCACAAAATTAAAAATTGAATAATTTTATGCATAATTACACATACATGAACCCAACTCTTACCCAAACAACCATTTTGAATGCCTTCATAAAATCTGATATTTCAACCCTGCCTTTGACCCCATCTGAAAACCATATAAAAATTGTCAAAAATCAAATGCTACCTCTCAAACCCCCATACAATATACTACATTTCATCAATATACTTCCTTCACAAAAAATTGTAACTTCAGAGATATAGACCTGTTTCTACATCAACACCCCATATTTTCTGTATTTCCACATTTGAACTTTTTGACCTCATAAACCCAAAAATGCAAACTTCACAAATTCCTTCCTTGAGCATTATCCCCAACCAATATTGAACTAAAACAGCCCAAAAGATCCCAAATTGATCCTCATGTTGACCATGAACCGGTTGTACACATACTTTTGGAAGACCCTGGCAACACTCCTTGAGCGTTACATGGTAAATATGGCGGGAGCCAAATTAGTGGAATGAATTTTGAGACTGCTCCCTGCTGAGATGCTTCCCTTGATTTGGTTTCATTTTGCATTGTGCCCCCACTTTCACGTGATCTTCAAGACGTTGATGATTTGGGCATTTGTTGGTTTTTTGCTTGTCATGCAGTTGAAAGAGCTTTGAAGGTGCAAAGAGCAGCTAATTTCGCTTTCGAATTTTCCCTCTGCTCCTTGTGCCGGAGCCAATCCCGACGCAGAAGACAAACGAAGCGACGAATGAGACGCGAAGACACAAACACGTGAAGAACGGGAATCGAATCTTCAGAAAGGTACAGTTGTTTTCTTTGCTTTTGTTGCTCACGTGTGCCACGAAATTTGTTGATTGCTCTTGTGAATCGGGAAAATTTTCGAGGTGTCTTTAATTGTCTGAGAAAAAGTAGACCTGTTCAATTGCAGGTCAAACTCGTGATTGTTTCTCGGACAAACAAGGAGATCCATTCCCAGAATCCCAGATCTGGACTTCCAAATTCCATGTTCATAGATCTGGATCTATCTCCATACATTCGTTCGTGTGCTTCTGGACAATCAAGATCTAGACATCTACAGAGTCGTGGGCTGTACGGAATGGCAGATGACAGAGTCTAGATCCATGAGGGGACTTCCTTTCTGACAGGAAATGTTCAGACCGCGCTGCGCGGGTGTTTGACACACAAAACCCAAGTCTGTCAAGGCTGTTCCAAAATGTCTTTCACGTGCATGGTCGGCTCTTACCGGTGCAGGGAGATATGTTTATCAGCCGCGGTAGCGGTCTGATACGAGGGTAATACTAAAAGTCTTTTCCGTCATGTTCAGCACCTTGCTGCAATCAGGCTTTGTGCTTGTCTGCCAAAGCATTGTTGATGGTCGCGCGTAGCCGGCCATCTAGGTCCCGCTGTTGGCTTAAAAACCCTTAGCATTCATGTGTGCGTCTGTCCACAATTTGGTATGTAACCTCCCACCCTACCAGACCCCCCCCCCCACCCTACCAGACCCCCCCCCACCCTACCAGACCCCCCCC
>JAAUXT010085763.1_pt1 | contig 16993 bp, 17 predicted proteins | sample 7278171 | NCBI WGS metagenome assembly JAAUXT01 (sample SAMN14350112, study PRJNA611818) | marine sediment metagenome | isolation source: surface marine sediment (1.8m) | place: French Polynesia: Moorea | collected 2018-08 | reverse complement strand
GTTGAGAGCTACTGCTTGAGACAGGAGAGAGTAAATAAACGTTTGAAGCGTACGCTTGAGTTTGACTCCACTGCGGCAGTCCGGCCGAGCGGAGGCTGCTCTCTACCGCGGTGCCGCAAGCAGCGGCGGTTGTGAGGACGGGCTCCACCGGGACCCGACCCGCACACAACACTTGTTGTCAACAAAATAATTGTGATGCACTCTGCATCAATCCAACCTGTGCCCAAAATGAAACCAAATAATTCCAAAATCTCGAGTGACCACCACCACGGAAAACGTCAAAACTTTCTGGATATGGGCACTCCCAATGTGTTCGAGCGCACACCACACAGAATGAGCGCAGTCAAGGTTGACAATTTTCCGAGAAAAGTGAACAACTGAATGTGGAGTCAAACGGGGTGAACCGTGCTGACCTTTCATAGCATCACATTCGCACAAAACGCGTTGCACTATGAATGAGCTGCGGCTCCACAAGCATCACAGACGAATGACTACACCGATTGCTCTCTCCGGACGTTGGTTTCGCAGCCGAGTTCAATGTCTACTGACCTAGAATTTATCACGCGCTACATCGCTCTGTCCCTTGGCACCAGAAGCTTCGTCCATGCCACTTACCTCTCGCTTGAACCTTCGCTTCATCTGTTCTTGGTACTTTTTGTACCTCTTCAGGATGCCACTCAGTTTATGTTTTTCTATGTAAGGTCCCTGGGATGCAAGCAACGAACTGTGGAGCTGCCTTGCTGAAGACAATTGCATTTTGCGCCTTTGCGCTTTGCGGTTCAGAATGTCCATGTAGTTTTGCACCGTTCTGTACTCAGACACAAGAGCTTCCCTGTCTGCGCCATCTTGTGCCCGAGCCCGCAACTCCTTCATGGATCTGCAAAATAACAATGAAAATTCTGTTTCTTTGACGCACAAAGCAAAGGGTGCGACGTTGGTTGAGAAGAAAACATCCACACTGCGCCCCGCGAAACAGGACAAATTCCACAAACACGGTGCTGCGTGTTCTGATCTTCTGTTGCTGGATTTAGCTGCGACTTTCTTGGCTGCGACAAACCTGCGCAGCACAACGATAGCCTCCGAGATCTGACGCGTGTTGCGCTGCAACGTCTGGATGGTGTGCGACGTGGACGCGAGGTTGCTGTGGATGCAGGTCTTGGAGCAGATACTGAGCCCGGTCTCGAGTTTGAGCGCACTCGCGCCGTGGCGCAGCACAAAGCGGATCAGGTTCGGCAGGTTCAGCTGCAGGTGTTCCGGGAACACGACGCTCTCCTCCTTCCTGCAGCAAAAAAGAACAGGCTGGTCACCAAAGTGACCCGATAATCTCTCATTTGAGCACAAAATGGTGTCAAGCGGACTCAAAGATACTTCAGCGAGCTCAACCCCGGACCACATTTCAGTGCATGCTGGCGCTTGACAATCGAGGACATTTTGACCCAAATTGCAAGACATAAAAATTTCAGCCTTGAGTTGGTCTTGCCTGTGTGCTGGGAAAAAGTGTATCGTTGGGTAGCTGTCCACTGTGAATTCCCATGGCAGATCGTTTGCGAAACCGTTTATCCTGAAATGAAATATTCAGTGTTCGTCCCTGACGAAACCGTATTTTCGTGGACGCAGCTTCTCGCAAAGAAGCTGAATGACAAAGACTGGAATGAGACACTGGCAGAAAGGTGTACCTGGCGAAAACGATGTCTTTGGCTGATCGGAAGTACCGAGCCAGAGACAGATAGACATGAGCAAATCCGGCGCAAAAGCCACACCACGGCGCATAGTACAGCAACACGACATCCTGAAGAACAACATCCATCGTAATTGCGAGACAGCAGAATGAACGGACTCGAAGCGCTCCAGAAATACCACTTGTTTCAACGACACACGCGCGCACGGGGCGTCAGCTTTTGCGACCAAAAAACACTGACCTCAAAGCACTGGACAACTGAATGATTCTACACTCCAAAATCACCTGTTTGACAGCCCTTTAGGATCGTACCTTTTCGTTGTCAAACACGACGTTTCCAAAAGTGCTTGTGGTCACTTCGTGGATGCAAACACTGCTCTGAGTGGACACACATGGTGACTGTGGCAAGGCAGAGGTTCGTAAGTAACGAGTCAAGTGGCCCACGGTGAAATTGTGCACGAACGTTTCTGCAAACGAAATGAAAGTTTGTGCTGTTGTTTTCAATTTGAAAGTGCCGCGCCTTTTTGAAATTTGTTTCTGCAATGCTTCTTCACAGCCCATTTCATCACAGCGAGGATTGCTGAAGCAGCACACAACTGCATCAGAGTACCCACTGTGTCGTCACTTACCCATGTTTCCTCGGGTGAGTGGCTCATCAAAGACGAAGTGGTTTTCATGCTGCAAAAATCAGGAGCATAGTTTCAGGACATAACTGGTTTTTGGACACTCAGGAATCACCGGCTTTGTCATTCTCGATTGGAAGCACGTGTAAGAATGTGTATTGTGTCGTGGTTTACCTTGGTGTCAACCAAAACGAGGAGTGACTCGTTCTCCCTGAGGTGTATGTTGAAGCCCAGGTGCTGAGCGAACATGTCGCTGTCTCTGCTGTCCATAGCGAGAAAAGTCAATGACTCGTTGGTGCGGCAGCCCAGGCCAACGATGCTCACAGAGTCAGATTGCGTGACATTCTCCAGCTCCAGGCTTTTCATGTCGTATACTGGAGCCCACTGATTGAGGCGCTGCTTTCGCAGCTTCTGACAAGTTCTCTTTCTTCCGCTTTTCACTGCCCACCTCACAAAAGGGTCCGAGTGTTTGTGTAAAGGAGTCCGCATTGTGCCCTCCTTGTTCTTGACATGTTCCGTCCGTTCCGCCAGCGTTGCTGCACTTGTACTACTGCTCTGCGAATTTGGTTGGGTATGCAGCAACAAATTGTCGGCACAGCACAGAGTCAAATACTCGTGAGGATTGTAATTTGGTCTCGCGACCAAACACTCGTTCAGGGATAAGTCGAACGGTCTGAAGAAAGACCGACGACTCGATGCGGACAACGTCAAGTGGCCGCAGCTGTGAGACGACATCTGATCCCAATGACTCGAGAAGTAATTGACACAAATATCACAGGCGTTGTACTTGGAAGGTTCGTGTCCATCCAGCACGACCGACATGCAACAACGATGCACGACTGGAATGATGGAATCCCCAGCGGGCGGCTCGAAGCGGGGTCGCTCTCGCCTGTGACCGCTCGTCCGACATTCTTCCGCCAGCCTCATGTGAGCGGCAACAGCCTGCCACTTGAACTGACGATAATCGTCAAAAATGTTGCTGTTTCTCGTGCTGTTTGGACAACTGTAGTACTTCAAAGCAACTTCGTGAAACTGAAACACAAAATTAAATTAAATTTGAACGTCACTTCTACGTACGTCACTCACTTGGACAAAAAGAGTTGCTGTTTGTTTGCTGTTGTTGGTTTGCTCTCTGGTGTCAAAGCGAAAACGAAGTACTTGCCATGGAGTAATACTGATTGACAGGTAACAATGGATGATAAGGCATGAAGAAGATCAGGGCTGGTCCCTTGACAACCTCCGTGGAAAAGACGAGGCTTTTCACTCCCGAAGGGAGAATCCACTTGCTCGCTGTATCTTCTTTGCTAAGTTGGAGCCATAGAAGCAAGGCCGACGTAGTTATGTTCTGTGCGACAGGAAATCTCTGCAAAGGCAACAAAGCACAACACTCAGATCGCACCGAACAACTAGAAATGGACATCGTGTTCTGGTTTATCGATTTTCTGACGTGTGGCTTCATCTCTGCTTCTTCTAAGGTGGCGAGGCGTTCCCCAGATTCTTCCGTTTTTCTCTTTTCCTTTGACGTTCGTACCTTTGTGGCGTTTATTGCATTGATGTAGAAGACTGATGAACTGTTCATTTCTTTGTCGAGAAGACTCCCAACGTCGTGGTTCGTGATCAGTCCAAACTCTATCACATTCTTTGGACCTGCAAGACACACAAGCGAGCATCAATAGGGTTGTTTCGTTCGTCGGAAACAAAAGAGGCTTCGAAAGTCGTAGTCTTACGCGCATATTTCGCAGTTCCTGCGGAACTCGTTTACCACACGTTGAACAGAAAAACATACTGCTCTCTAAAGCTCTCAATGCAGCGAAGTAGAATTGCTCATAGCCAGGAGGCTGCGGTGAATCGTTGAAGTCGAAAAATCCAATCACAGCATGCTGCGAAAAACAGAATTGAAACGATGCCAGGGAAACGAACTTGCTTGCATCAGCAGCACACGTGAAGACAGAACCTGCAATCGCACAAAAACCGCAGAACTTACGTTGTTTTTGGCAATGAACTGTGTGAACTCGTGATGATTGCGAATTGGGACGATCGGATGCAAGAATCGTTGAACGAAGTCCACCATGTGCTCCGCGCTCAAAATTCCTGTGAGAAAAAGTGAAAGGATCTGGGTTGCAACGAGCGCAAGTGCATGGGCACGCAACAATTCCGACCGACATTGCACTTTGATTGCAGTGAAGCAAGAATGACAGAGAAATTTTTACCGTTGTATCTGAAACCGTCCAGCACTGTGTGGTAGAAAAAGAACACCGGAAAAGTGAGGAAGTTGTTCTGCTGGCGACAACTTCCCAACGCGTACCAGCAGTTTATGGCGACAAACGTAACCTGGGAGAAAGAATATCAGTTTTGTCAGTCACTTGCTTGTCTGTCACCAGAAAAAACAAAAGACACCACAACACACCGAGTCTTAAGTCCAGTTACGAGGAAGATTTTTCTACGACCCTCTTTGGGTGTTGTACCAAGGCGATTTCCTTTCAGCAAAACTTCGTGTCAAAAGGTGGATTCGCAAGGAACACGAACCTCCTTTTCCAAGAATCTTGCAGCCTTTTCGTACTCCTCTCTGATGCGCATACAGGATGCGCACCACGGCGCGTAGTACATGACGAAGAGCACCTCTTCGTCCTCCAGCAGTTTGCCCACATCTCCCAGGTCCCCATATGGAAAGTCTAGCACCACAGATGAATACGGAAAGAATCTCTTTGGCGAAGGATGAGCCTGATATTGCGTTTTTCCAGCGCTGAAAGTGCTGAAACAAAATGATACTGTTTTGACCAGGCCGCAAGTAATAAACACACACACACACACACACAGAGTCAGAAACATTTTTCCGAAAATATACTCGTGTTACACCTTTGGTGTCAGAGACAAAAGCTTGACATCCAGATGTGGATCTGGATCAAGACTCTAGATTCTGCTCTTTCTGCAAAATCCAGGCCACTTCAGAGATTGCAAAACATGAGCCTTTGCAAACGGCGAGCGCATCTGCTCTTTCTGCATGCACAAAGCCTTGTGAAGAGATGTAAAGTCCAACGCACTGAGAATTCGACAGATTGGAGGCAACAATAGAAGCAACGTTGACTACAGAAAAACATGACAGATTTTCGCAAACCAGATGCTTCACCTCACGAAAATATGTCGCTTGGTATTTGTCCAAAACATTGAAACATCATTGGGCGATAATAGAGGTACTGCTACCTTCCACTGCTTGTTTGAGAAAGAAAATTTCACACAAGTCTTCTTACCTGTTGGCATACTTAGAAAGAGCAGTGAGTGCCAAACTGAATATCAGGCAGCAGGCCTCTGGATGTCTGATCATCATCTGGTACAACCTGCTGGCGTTCCGCTCTCTTTGAGCCATCGACACAAACCCACGTCAAGTCATTCAACGCGCATGTCTTTGCCCAACTTCCGGGTTGCCAGCAGACGATTTTCAGAGTCCTCAATTATCAGCGTCAAAGCAAAAGATCGACAGGAGCAAAGTGAAAATTCTTGTTCTGGAGGACACGCAAAGGCAATTGTTTCTCCTATTCATCAGCTGAAAGGGGATTCACTACCCAAATTCGACAAAGCCCATGTAAAGAAGAGAAAGCTCGAAGGGGTGTGGCACCAGTGGCGGTTTGGACACGTTCGCTCAACCACACTTGCGAACTGCCGTTCAATGTCGTCGGCTTTAGACACAAGAAAACAAGTTTTCTGTTTTATTGTACATATTTTCAGCTAGTTACACAGTGAAGTTGATTGCCTGCAATGTTTTGTGAACAACGCGTCAATGTTTTCAAGAACCAATCACAAGGACGTAACTGCATGCAGTGGGTTTAATTTTCAGGACGTTCATGCACGCCAGTCAGAGTTAGAAAAGGGCAATTTAAACGTGCCACAGGGAAACAGTTTTGACAAAAAGAGGGAGTTGGCATCACCGAAACTTGCTCTGAAGACTTGAGCAATACAACTGACACAATGACCAAAGCTGATGAAATCTTAGAAGCGACATTGTCAAGACACTTCAATCTCTCGTGATTGCAGCAGAGTTGTTTGGGCGCGTGAAGTCATCACTCCACAAACAGACGCACGATTGTCCAATTCGCGAGGTGTGACTCTTCTGTGCATGTCCAAACGTTTGTCACTCCAGAAGTGAAACTGCCACAACCCAAACAAACGCCAAAGAAAAGGATGTGAGTGAGGCATGCCCAGTAATTGGCCAAATAACAACCAAAACGGTACAGAACAAACAAACAACAGAATTGATTCAAAGTCCTTGCGAGGAAAAGAAAACATCAAAGAAATGCAAGAAATCTTTGACAAAGGAACTGGCTTGAAGCTTCATTCATGCATCAATGTGCAAGCTATCTACAGTCTAAATTTCCTATACAATATAAATTTTACAAGCCGTTCCGTTCAGGCGAACAACAGACCTTCGTTAAAGGGTTGAAAATTTGCATCCTTCTGACGACTTGCATTTCCCTGTGCTGCGCACTCGGTCACAAGCTGCTGAGCTTGTGAAGTGACACAAATGCACAACTCCACTTCCATGAATGAGAACCATGATAATGCATGAGAAAATACATCTTCTATGCGTGTCAAACTGTGACAGATGATAAGAATGGTACGAAGCGCATTTGTTAATGTTCAACGATGAAAGAACTGCAAACGTTTGCGGTTGATATTCGGGACACGCGCCATTCCATTCTGTGTTTTGTGGTTCGATCACAACCGGAAGCCGCAGACACAAAAACACCCAACGATTTCTCGCGCACGATGAAACATTCACCAACAGCTCAGAGTAGAAAGTGAAAACATTCAAAGAAACGTTTGCTTTTCTTTCATCATTCGAAACATTGGTTTGACTCGAGTCTATGTACAAGGTTCATGATTCTTCAAAAAATATTCCTGTTACAAAAGCATTCAATTAAGTAGTTATCACGTTGAACAATGACGAGCGGTCTTTTTACATGTTCTCAAATTTCCTACAAAATGCACACGCAGATTGATCATTAGTCCCTTCAGTACATCTTGAACTTCATGAATTGCAAGCAAGTTCTCAGAATTGATCAACACAATGGTCGTTCCTCTCAAAGCTTCGTGGCACAGGCTGCAGAATACATCCAACTACTTTTGAGTGATATTTGACCAATTTCAAAAGCTTTGAAGCTGAAGAAGTTTGGGTCAGAACGAGTCATGGACTTTTCCTAAAGATCGTTTCTCTTCAACACGTATCGCATCGAAAAAGACCTTCCTGTGACACGCGACACAGAATAATTTGAATCAAAACTCAGACAAAAACAAACAAGCACAAAATTCTCACAAAGAAACGCCAGCCATATATCACAAATGCTTCACCTGTGAAGCGCTCCGATCAGAGACGACAACTTCACTCAGTTGGCAGGTTTTCCAATCCCAAATTGATTCCACGAGCTTTTTTTATTGTCAGTAACTCGGTCTTTTTCTGGGTCGACCAGTCAGAATTTCCAAACAATTGTGACGAAGCCGTTGTTTGGGAACCTGAATGTGAGGAGACTGTGAAAATGTGAAGAAGTGCAAGGTCTTCAAAGGAACGGATTGTATCCGGCCGGCTGCTGCTGCGTCGCGCCGCCCGGGCCTCCAGATGGCACCAACGGCGAAGGCAGCACCGTGCCCGTCGATGATGTCTGAAAATGTTTCAACAATGCAGAACAAACTTTTGTCGCACACAGCTGTGGTGTGTGCCTCGACAAAGAGGCGATGAATGCGCTGCACCCCCAGTCCGCAAACATCTTCGGAAAGCCCCACCAAGGTTAGGAACAAGGATTTGGACTGGATCCCCAAAAGCGGAAGTATCATCAAAAGAAACTGTGGGAGAGTGACTCACCTGTGAAAATCCTGCAGAGGCAGCGTTGTTCGTGGCAAGTTGGTTCATTGGGATTCGCGCTGGTTGAGTCGGTCCAAAAGGGTTGTTGGTTGGGCCAGAACTTCCGCCTCCAGTCAGCGCGAACGGGTTCGTAGGTGCTGGAAAAGATTTTATCCCGTTCACCTTCGAAACAAAATGGCCCAATTTCCCACCCATCCTCTTCGTGAATCCACGTTGCGAACAAGTTTGTCGCCGACACCAGTCTGGTGGCAAGAACTTTCGAGTTCACTTGTGCACAGAATGCCTGAAACAAGCCACCAATCTCCGATTTAGCCCAGCGCTCATACGAGCGCAGCAAGTGTTGGCAACAAATGCCGTCAAAAAGGTGAGCCGAGCAAGGTGAAGGGTAACAAGCAGCTTGGGTTGTGCTGACGTGTTGGCGTGAACTGGGCGTCACACCACTCGACAGGTACCAGATACGTCCGCGTGCACTTCAACTTTGACACTTGACAGGAAACCAAACCAAGACTCCGGAAATAGGGCAGCGATCGATACAACGTCAACGGTACTGCTGTTCCTCATTCTTTACGTGCCTTCGTTGAGATGTTTGAAACAAAAAAAAAGCGGATAGCTTCCAATTTTTACAAAAGCAGTTTCAAAACCTTGACAAATACGATTCAAGCATGACTTTCACAGCCGCGCAAGCACGCACACACACACACACACACACACACACACACACACACACACACAAAACGTGCATTGTCACACCCTGAAATACATGCACGAAATTCGCACCACTCATTCCCCAAAAAAAGAAACCGCAAGGAGGCATCTTGAAGCTGAAAAGATCTTTTCACTGACATTTTAACTGTAAAGGGAATGCAAACGTTTCACACTGAAGGATTCTTACTGGATAATCAAACATTGCAATGTAAACACACAAAAGCCTGCAAGCCTGCCAGGAACAAGATACTGACCAACTGGTGAACTGCGAGCAGCCACTGTCGGAAAGTATGATTCGTCTTCATAAAACACAAAGAACAATTATTCAACTCAAGACACTTCCTCATCAGAAAAGATCTTTCCAATTCGGCAACAAAGAAGTAAAGTCAGAGAAGCAAAGATGACAGATCTACAATCTGGAGCTACTTTAGTGAAGCGTCCATCTCTGTGACCTAAATCTCCACAAAAAAAGAAACATCACATTTGTGTGGCTGAAAAAGAATGACGTCAGACAAGCCTTCACCATGGTTAGGGATGGAACACCAAACTACAACTCCGAAACTTCATGAGGAAACAAAAATACTAACCGCTTTGAGTACTTCGGGGCGCCAATATTGACTGAGTTGGGTCGTCTTCAAAAACAAAACACACGACAGAAAGGTTTACTCAGAAGCACACAGTTTACACCGCGCGTTGTGTGTACACCGGGGATGGAGTCAGTTTCTGAAGAAAAAGTTTTGGCGATGACTACGACCCAAACTTTCCACTCAAACAAGGACACAATCGTGCAGCAAACGTGTGGTCGGCCTGATGCGGGAAGCGCACTTGAATTTGCAAGCACAGCGCAATTGACTGAATATGTTTTCTTTGGGATGGGGAAATGGGCCGTCCCAGGGACCATTTGTTTCCGGACTTCTTCTATCTGGACAGCACAGCACTGAGTACGATGGGACTTTGGAAACAAAAATTTCCCTGACCAATGGAACCCCTGAAAGCCTGTTCTCTACGAGAGGTGGGGGACTGAACGGATTTTTGTGCGCACACACGGTGAACGTCATGATTGGTCTTGCATCGTCTGAACTACAAGCTCCTCGTTAGATTCACCACTCCATTCCCAGTGATTAATGTGGGTAAATTCTGTTCATGCAGATATCAATCAATGAACACGAACATGAAAATGTTGCTGGTACAATCACGTGTGAACATGTGCCACTATGTGTGTTGGTGAACGTAACACACGTATTTTCAACAAAACAGTCTCACTCTTGTCACTCACGCCTGCTTCATATTCAATCACACATTCACTCAGGAATGTTTGAATCGTGAAAACAGAAATATACCTCAAGTCAACTTATCACTAAGCAGCAGCAGCAGTGCCAGAAGGGTATTGAGTTCTCAAACATCAATTCTCCAGACAACGAGGCCAGAACGACGCCACTTGGCCCAACAACCTGCACGTGAAGTTGGGGTTTCTGGACAGCTCTAATTCTACTCACTTGGTCCGGGAGTAGGTTTCGTAACCAAGTTTTCCAGATTGACCAAGTTGGCGTTGGCGCCAAGGAAGTCGGCTGCGGACTTGGGTTTGTCGTCGACCAGGGACTGACCCATCCCACTCATGTCGAAGGCGTTCTGCGCCGGCGAACTTCCGCTGCCTGTTGAAAACACCGAGAATCTGGAGGTCAACTCAAAGTGAACACAATCGATGCAGCAAATGGCAGTGTTACTGAACAAAACAGCGACGTTTCATCACAGCTGCACGGTCATACATTCCATTTGATGACACTGACACAGAAAACATTCCTCTCGAACTCATCAAAACAACGTCAACTTTTAACACAATTAGAAGGCGAATTCTTCTGAAATTGACTTTGTTACGGGAAATTCATCACAAGAAGGCGTCTATAATGGTCTAAATGGGAGAAACTCAACATACAAATACGAAATGAAACCAACCAAAGATGTCTAGACTGTTAACATCGTGATTCGCTGCGCTCGCTGGCCCATTACCCGGCGTCGACGCCGTCGGTCTGTTGCTCAGAAGGTCAAAGGCATCGTCTATGGATGGAGGCTGGTTGGTGCCGTTCTGAGATGCGACTCCGTTTGTTTGTGAAGACGGTATTGGTGCCCAAGGATCAGCGTGTGGAGCTGTGCAATGTCAACCCAGACTTAGTTTTGCATTCTTTGGTTTCATTCACTTGATCTTCGATCTTAGTGGTCTTACAGACTGCTACAAAATAAGCTGCGTACAAACGAGAGTGCCTGCGGTTGTTCAGTAGCGGTTTGTGCCCCACGGGCATCACTTCGAAAACAGCTTCATTGTGAAGTCACCTGGTTGCGAGACGGGTGCGCCCCAGGGGTCTGCTTTCGGAGGCGTTGGCTGTGCAGGGGGTGGCTGCGACGTGTAGGAGGGAGGCGTCCACGGATCGTTGCTCCCGGCGTCCCCGACGCCTCCGGCGGCCGCTGCGCCACGGATCTGAGGCTGTGGTTGCTGTGCGGTCGCTCCCCAGGGGTCGCGCGCCGGGCCCCCACCCGTCGCTCCCAGACCGCCTCCAAGCGTCAAATCCAACAACGTGTCAGCATTGCCCTGTGGCGTCTGAAAGAAAACACAGCATTGTGTCAGGTCGGCACAACCTTTCTTGAAGAGGAGCAAGACGAAACAAACAATTTGAACCACGCAACATTTTGGACAACAAGAACAGTCGTCAGTTTTGCGAAGAAGCTGCCTCAGTTGGAAGAGAACAGACCAAAGCAATTTGTCCCCAACTGAGTCCACGTTGTCCCAAGGTTATTCAGCCATTGTGGAATTCCAACTTTGAACACACACAAGTTGACAAACGCTTCAGAAGAACAAAGGCGAACAACAAAGCTACAACAGAAGTGATTTCAGCTTCTCCAAAGCATCCACAGCACGCCGCTATTATCTACCGGTGTCTGTTTTTGACTGGTGTCAGCTTTCCAGTGAAGAACTTTTGCCCGAAAGGGAATCAAAATTTGGTGGTCATCCCACGTGCTACCGAGCAGCACTTGTCTCCTTCGGGCAGAACGGGCAAGGACCCACGTGTGGACGAATCCAGACTGACCACTTCAAGTCTGGAGTGCGATGAAGTGAATCGGAGGTTCAGATCCTGTTCTCACGCCACACGGCAAGTGGATTATCACTTAGTTCGAATCCTGGAAGCTGCCTGACCAGTCAACGTATCAGTGTGAAACCAAAGTGAAATCTGAAATCACTTGGCTGTGCACTGCTATGATTGCTGACCTCTGAACATCGACACCTCAATTGACGTGTTTTTCAAGAAACACACCAGTGCTGCACTCGGCACACACAGAAAGGTCAAATCGAACACTGAAACTCTGGAAAGAAGCAAAGCACACAGGACGAAAACGAACTGGAAGGCAGTTTTGAACGCAGGCGCGTCGCAAGTGCAGTGGGACCCACTCAAAATGTGAGTAGATCCTGCCCCCCGAGACCTGCCGGGGGGGGGGGGGGAAAGGGGTCGACCTGCACAAATATGGCTTGGTGTCATCCTCTCCCCAAAACCTTCCCACATTTTCATGGCCCGTGGTCTGGTTGCGGTTGTCCGGGGGGGGGGGAGAACAGCAGGTTCTGCCCCCCCCCCCTCAAAAAACAATACATCCAGCTATTGTCAGTGCATTAGCGCCTGTGTCAAAATACTGTCTTCGTACGAGTCGCATTTGGACCTTTTTTTTTGGGGGGGGGGGGAGGGGGAAGGCAAGAGAGAAGAAAACAGCTTTGAAGAAGACACTACACACAGAAACAGTGCAATTCGGAACACAAATGTGCGACGAAAACGCTGCCAATGAAGTCGTGACAACCGGAAACCTTGATGGGAGTGGGTACGACACAGGTCTTCCACTTTCACGACAGGCGAAGACATGCACGAAAACCACCGCGGAGAGGCGGAATGGCCTGCACATTCTCTTGGCTGCCACACAGCGCGCGCACGCGTGCATCAACACGTTTTCTTTCTTCAGCGTTCCGCGCACAACCATTTTTAGTTCCAGAAAGAACGAGACACGCGGAGTCCATGCACATTCTATGCAGTGCAATAGTCGACGAGTTGACGGGTCCTTTTCTGATAATTGAACAATGTTGCTGGAGACAGCTTTCTTGCAGGCCAGCGACGCTCTCACAGTCACAACAACTTGCAAGAAAGGGGCAAGCATAGTGTGCAAAATAACTAGGTGGTGGAAGTTTGTAAATTGCTATGTTCTCGACTGGTCACTCGGGCTTGCCATGGCCAAGCTTACTTGTGGTAGGCTGCGGACTTTTCGCCTCGTCTGGAAAAACAACACGCAACCCAACACTGAGGGGCGAGATCTGTTTCTTTTGCAAACTTCGGCAGCTGTAGCAAGAGCGACTTGTCACTTTGGTGGCGCAACAGCCCGCCAAATGCGGTCACCTCCGTGACAAAAACATTGGTGCTCAAGTATTTCACCGCAAGCAAAAATGTTTCAGCACCCGATTTCCGCAGATGCTTCACCAGCCACTGACAGTGCTCACTCAGTGCGCTCGTGGAGGGCCACCCTGTGCTGTATGCGCCATAGTGATCGAAACTTACGTCTTCCTTTTTGCTCTCCTCGAGCGCGAGGTGCAGCTTGACGTCGTCGGAGCGCTTCTTGCGTTCGTCCTCTTCCGCCTCCTCTTTGCTCATGGCGAGTGCGAGCTGCAGCTGCAGCTCCTCCTCTCCCGCCGTCGAAGGCCGCGCTGCCTCGAGCTCCGGGTTCAACGAATGATGCGCTGCAATACCCGAGGTAACACGGCTGATCAGAAGCCAAACCCCACATGGAAATCAATTGTTGATGTCTTGTTGAAAGACTCCCTGGCAAATAAATCGCGACAACAAGTATGCTCAACCAAAGGACGAAACAGGTCTTGTTAAATTGGTTGGAAAGGTCCATCTGCTTCAGCAGTGACACTCAATTTTTCTGCGTACCCTGTCAGCTATCTGATATCTTGGATGCCACTGGGGCAGGGCAAATGACTCGCTCGCAGGGGAGGGAAGGTTGGTAACTCCTCCCGCACCTGAATGACACGCACCACGGACACGTTTTGCGGTTCACAGGCGAGTGTGACAACGCAAATTTGGTCGACAATTACCCTTGAATGACCGTGTCTCAGCCACTGTTCGCTCGCTGCCCAGTGAGTACTCACAGTCAGAAGTCGGTGTGGCACCTGCGGACTGATAACTGTCTGAGTAGCCGGAATGAAGAGTTGGACTTGCTGCTCCGGGCCGGTACTACAAAATTTGAATCAGATTTTATTTTTTTATTTTTTTTGTCGTGAAGATGGAAAAACTGAAACTGTCCCCAAACCAACAGGTGCGCACTGCCACCCTCTTGCAGTGTTCTCTTGGAGAGAATCCGCTTTGGGTTCGACTTATTTACAAACAGGGTGTGTGTTAGTTCATGAAGACAAAGGTCAAGGATTTTCGTCGGATGATAGGACACCTATCGCATTTGATAGCTGATAAGCAGCTGAGCTGTCAACCTTGAGATTATGTGGATTTCAAGAAAAGTGCGTTGCCCTGTTACAGTGGTTTTCTTTCCAATACTTTCTCAACCAAAATACACCAAATCTACCGGTATTGTCTACACTGATACGGACAGCACCAAACTGGAGACTACAACTGTACATTTCTTGATTGTCTGACGCAGATAAAAACAAAATGCTTGCACAAAGAATACATTCAAAACAACGTTTTGCATTCTCTTTTGTCACAGTTAGAACTTTCAGAGCTGCATCTGAAGTTTGGGCCCTTGTGCTTTGGGAAAGAAGACGAGCGCACTACATTTTCTACAAAAATAGACACAGATTCTGAGCCTTTTCCCTGTTCAAATGTAGGGTCTCAATGAGACATCTAACCTGCCGATACGGGTCTTCCGATGTGGGGCTCTGAAATAAATAAGCGGTCAATACTGCACAATAGTTGATAAGGATTATCCCTGTCATCCCCCTCGACAGATGGGCAGAACTGCCGCCATGACACAGATCAACACAGTGATACGTCAATCGGAAGGTCCCGTCTCACACAGAACAAAACGTGACTTGATTGATTCTCTTCTCCAAAACAATGCCAAAGTTTGTCCACAGAATGTTGTTTTTCACTTATCCTGATCATACTTGTACACACATGACTCAACGAACACAACGATGATGTCTCATCGTCTTCACTTACTGTTGTGCTTCCAATTCCCATGGAATTCTGTGCGAATCGTTCCTTCGCCTTGAGTGCTTTGGCCCTTTCATTCTTCAATCTTTCGTCGTCTTTCAGCAAATTGACGAGCTGTTTGGCCTTTTCCCGGACATTAATACCTTGGTCTTTGTTCTCTTCCAAGTACTGGAAGTCTTTCAACGTCTGAATAGCGTAAATATTTTCCTTGCACTGCTGGGCGACTTTTTCACTTCCAGTCTTGATGATGTAGTCCAGCACCACTAAGGCCTTGTACACATGCCTCCAGTTCTTCCCGTGATCATTCAATCGCTTCCAAACCATTTGCATGATCTCCGTGAACGCTACCACGTTGTATGTCAAGTCGGCGATTTCCGACATCAGTGTGCTCGACGGTCCCCATGGGTCGTTCGACGTCGCTTCCCGAACCTTAACCTGGGCGTCCGAGTAGTTCTTCACCACGTTCTTTATTGTTCTTCGGATCGGTGGCATCTTCTCAGTGTTGAACGGAACGGAACGTCTGATCAGGGTGTCACAAGTTGAGCATCATATGGCGACCATCTGCAAAAAGAATGAGCATGTCATTCATACAACTAAGTCAGGAAATCGCCCATTTGTGTACTGATAGACACCCTTGAGAGTCCATATTTTCTGCAAACAAAAAAGGGCGAACAGGATGTCACTGCGGTGTTCACCTTCCTTATCGACGCAAAAGTTTGGTTTCTGTTGAACCGTGAGTCATCAACTGGTCAGAATCCCAAATACGTATAAACTGCACGTGCTGACCAAACAGTGATCCGCTAACTCCAAACAAAGCACCTCAAACCTATACTCCACCTTTGGTGTTCTGATCTGCACAAACTCAACTCAGTGGGAAGTGAACCCCTTTGTTTGGCAACAACGTCAAAGAAACCACTGTCAGAAGACTTCGAGGAGGTGGGGTTTCAACCCGAAAAAGTCACGGTTTTCTCTGTAGTTTGAACAGAATCTGCACATTTCAAGAATCCAAAATGAGCTCAATGTTACAAAAGGCATAACTTAGAATCATACTCATCAAAATGTTGTTGGTGAGGTCCTGGCCCCGGGATTTTATTCCCGGTCTGTATTCGCTTTTGCTTTCAGCTCAAATATGGCGGATGTGCTTTCACCGGAAGTGAAATTCGCCCCGGGGGCGCCCCGGTCCACGAAATGTCCTGAAAGTCGACAGAATATTGAAATTGTATGCCAGGGGCAACCGTTATGACACACCAAAAATTATTGGTATAACAATACCCTGAAAAGAATATTCCGACAGATGTGGAGTCAATACATGAAAACAAAAGACAACAGAGTTCTTGTGCGGAGGGAGGATGCAGAACAGCGCCGAGAAGTTTGAGTAACAACGTGAACTTATGGATCTTCAGTTGGAACTTCAGTGTTTTGGAGGGAAAATGTCTTCAACAAAGGTGAGACAGTTCCTGTCCTGGGGTTAGACCTTCAGTGGGGTCCATTCAGAACCTTTTCGAGTTGACAAGAATTTCCGAATGGAGTCGTGCAAAGTTTAGAAAGTTGCAGAAGTGATAACAGAGTTTGGATTCTTCACCATGAAAATCTGGATTCAGTGTGGTGACATCACAAACACACAGGTTGGTATCTCAGGAGAGACTGTCCCCGAGGACGGGACCTCATTCCAATCACACCACCTGGTGAGTGGTGGTTCTAACTTTTACAGCTGGTGTGTCACACCACACTCCTCCCTCAGTAGGGGGTGTTGGCAGCACCTGATAATTTTTAATATTCTGAATATTTTTACAATAATTATTTAGATAGAAACTAGATGGAAAATAGCACAATATCACTATTACTGGCTTTGGCCTGCATTCCTGGGGGGGCCCGGGCCCGCGGCCCGGGGGGGGGGGGGGGAGGGGGGGGGGGTGTTGGGGGGGGGGGGGGGGGGGGGGGG
>JAAUXT010069905.1_pt1 | contig 16993 bp, 23 predicted proteins | sample 7278171 | NCBI WGS metagenome assembly JAAUXT01 (sample SAMN14350112, study PRJNA611818) | marine sediment metagenome | isolation source: surface marine sediment (1.8m) | place: French Polynesia: Moorea | collected 2018-08 | reverse complement strand
GGCGTTCGATTCACCGAATCTGAGCGCGAACCCAAAACCAATTGTCCTGGTTTGGCTTCAGATTCATATCAATCAAACGCCATTACACCAATCTGCCCATCAAATCCAAGCCAAAAATGAAACCAACTCAGAAGGCGGTTTTGGTGAAACTAAACTGGGATTCCGATTCACGCTCAGTTTCACTGAATTGAGCGCTGCCTTGGACAACCAAAAGTGGAGGACAACATTTTTAAGTGCGTATTGTACATCAGTGCGCGTTTTTCGTTGATTTTGCTGCCAAAAATTCCGTGTGTTGGACGCACCATTCTCCTCAAATGAGCATCCACAGTAGAGATGCGTCTTGTACACTGGTTGGAGATTTTATTGCTCTTTTTTTATTGGGGCTTTGGTTCCAAAGAGAGTCCAAACCTTCGGGTGTGTCGTTTGCACGGGTGCTTTTTGTACAACAAGCCATTGCAATGTGTTCCAGGTTTGAGCACTGATTAGTTCAGTCTTGAAACCCTGTTGTGCGACGGTTCATTTTCCCCCGACATGCTCGCGACACGTGACATCTGGCGTCTCAGCACAAGCGGAGAACCACATCACTGTCAGGCCTTGCGTGCGTTATTGCAATGAGGGTGGATCTGTCGTTGTTGTTGTCCCCCCCCCCCCCGACAGAAGATGCTGTGTGACCCCCGCCCCCTCACACAACATCCACTCAGATGCTGTGTGAGACACGGGGGTCATGCAGTAACTTGCATGACTCACACGTGACCCTCCCCCCCACCTCACACAACATCCACCCTGAGGTGACCTCACAGCGCGACTCAATGCCCGAGGCATTCTCGTTACTACATGATATGAAACTGTGGACAAGACAACGCTCTGTCTGAACAACTTTGATACAACAGAAACACTGGATTTTGGACCCAACGCCACGATCAACAGCAAAACAGACAACATTAGATGCATCGCTCTGTGCACGTAAACTGTTCACAAAAAATATTGCTCACTTGGGAGAATACGAAAATATTCTGTTCAAATTCAACACCTTTCACCCTCAGCGAACGCGCAGTACTCGTGAAAATAGTCTACACTATTAGTGCTTTGCAAATATGTGCACAGTGAGTGTTGTGCGCTTTCTCCCTGTGATTCCAGGGTTGGGTCCGCGGGGGGAGGGGGGCTGGTGAGGGCCGAAACTGTTCCTTGTGTGACTCCCTGATATGTTTGTATGACCCCAGCCCCGCCCCCCTCTAAAGTTGCACCAGTGGCAATTTTGTAATTTTTGAAAATGTCCGAATCTGGTTCGCCAAAGTTCGTCTTTCTTTTGACCGAATTCCGGACCCGACCCTGAGCTCGATCCAGACGAAATTCGCACAACCTGCGAGCACGTGGCACGTACACGTGGCTCTGTTCCCCAACGTGAAGACTGAGTTCACGCCCGACACGTCACGTGTTGCCTCCCTATCCCGAGTCAATGGGCGTGTTCCATTTACGTGTGCGGCTCACCGCCAGCGAAGTCAGCTGCGTCCGCCCTTGGGTTGGAGATTGGGTAAAGTGGGCGAAGTCAGCCATTTGGCCAACTCAGCTGGCCGCAACCCTGTGAATGGAACACACGGAACGAGTGATGGGTCATTACTCTATGTGTTCCATTTTCGCATTCCAGCCAGCAGAGTGAGCCCAAATGGCTAGGGGTGAAGTGGCGCCACTTCGCTGCCGGCCAGCCGCACGCGCAAATGGAACGCGTCCACTGACAACAAGGAGGCACAAAACGACGCGTCCTGCGTGACAGTCTGCAGCCCACGTACATAAATTTTATACACCAACACAACCTTCGCTGTAGTGTGCAGTAGACACTAGTTACACCGTGGCACCAGGAACGTTTCACATTATGAGTATTCTGAATATCACACAGATCTTAAAGCTTCATATTTGGGCACTGAACGTGTAGAAAATCTCAATTCTTAAAGGAGCGCAGATCTGTAAATATTTTCTGGTCCCGCAAGGCAGGTCAGACAGATCTGGCAAAAGCACAGAAGTTTCATGTTCCACTCTAAAATGCAAGAAACGACCAAACGCAGCCTCAAGTCACGAAGCCGTCAACAGCGGCCTCTGGTGTGAGCGGACACCTCTCAACAACGGACAACAGTCGGAATGTGACAAGTCGGAATGGTTTTGCTAAGTCTGAATGATACATTGAGATTGTCTTGCAATAGGCCTCCAGTACAAAACACTTTGTTCTCCACCTTCTCCTGCGTACAATGGATGTGCAGGAAAACCTGCATTTTGCAAACAATAGGGACTTTTAGCAGCACAGGGCGCACGACGTAGACGTGTGACGTCGTGATCAGCCAGCACGAACCTGTCCCTCTGATGCTCATTGAGCTCTCATCCACAGAGCAAGAAGGAAACTGGATAAAATTGATTCTTGGAACTCTTCTCCACAAGAAATAAACCATTGTCCGAACAGATTTGCCTGGAACTTCAACTGATTCAGGTCTTTTGTTTCTTGATGGGACGTCAAAACCTGTCGCGCCTGTGTGCTGCTAAAACTCCCTGTCTGAACGTGTGTGTGACACGAGTACATGGCAGGTAGGAAGGCAGGTATTTTTACAACAACAGCAGCTGCACAATGGAATGAATGTACAACACGTGGTTCTACACATCGAGTCAAGTCGATCCAAACACAACGAAATACGTAAAATATCGTAAAGTCTGTACACAAGTTCACTTGCTCAAATCAGATCTTGGCGGATTGGGAGAGAGGAGCGCGGCGCACAATATATAACGCGTCTTCAATAACATGTAAAGTTTGTTCAACCCAGCGAACCGTGAAGCGAGTCTATGCGCCAAAAGCTGGAATGCGTGGAAGCAAAATATTGGTGTATAATCTGGCTGGCTTAACTCGTGTGAATTGGCAAATAGAGAAACAGCTGATGAAGTTTGCAAAGACGCGAGTCAGAATCGTGTACAGCAAGTAAAAGTGTCGTTGGGCCGGGTTTCACACAGGATGCGTCACGCGCTGCGTCACTGTGCGAGTCAACGAGCCACAACGCACAGCGCACTGACTCGTGCAGGGTCACATCACGAGACGCACGCAGTGTGAACCGGGCCAGAAAACGGTCAGATCCATGAGTAACGCGTTGTTGAGTACAATCAGTGATGACAAGAGTCAAATATACGAGTACTTCATGCGATAAGTGTGAGTTACGCCAGGAAAAGCGTCGGACGAGCACAGTGCACGCATGCGCGTCAGATCCAGGGGAACTAAAGTGTTGCGTTGTGACAAGAGTCGAGTATTTGACAGGGTAAAGGCGTACAGTACTCAGATCTCTTGGGAAGAAAGTCAGATCTATTGAAACTCGCAGAGATTCGTTGTTCACTGAACTTCAAAGAAAAACGCCTCACCTGATGGAGGGTTTTTACAATGAATGTTACATCTTCTGTGTGACGCAGGCACCAACGTGGAAAAGCTGAATGGAGAGCTGGCTCGCCGTGTCGAGCAGGGCAAAATCCACAGCAGACCCTCTCAGAACAAGAGGTCCTGGGTCTCCTGGGGGTTTGGCAGGGGGTCCAAGGGCCCCTTCGCTCCGGACAAAATTCTTTCTTCACAGGCACGTTGATTCTGCATGAACTCCGCGCAGCCGACCCGGGATGCATCGGAGGACAGCAAGAACTTTGGAGTCTCCCCCCCCCTTCGGAACAATGTCAAATCCACGATTTGTGTTGAGGTGAGCGAGTTCGAACCTTGAATTTGTGGGCGCGTTGTGCAAAACCGGAACTAAAGCTCCCCCTCGTGCCACACGTGGCTTCCGGTCTTGTTCACGTTGGGGGCGACGTGCGTCTTGAATGGCGGAAAGACGCAGCTCCCACTGGCGCAAGAGACGCAAGGGCGTGTCGCAAGCAACAGGATGTTGTCTCCAGTATGGCGGTCTTGGAGCATATATCCCGCCCCCCCCCCCAAAAAAAAACTTCCCCTCGTCCAGGGCTCCCTCACACGGTGGTGGTTTTGTAGCTGAAGTCCTGCGACGCCTCCGAGGTGCTCATGTTGTCTTCGGAGTCGAGTCCCGCTGTGGGGGAGCTGATGGGGCTGCGGGTGGACGAGGAGAGGTCGGGGCTGGAGGGCGGGGCGCCGCGGGCGGGGGAGGCGAGTTGGGCGGGGGAGGCGAGTTGGGCGGGGGAGGGGTGGTGAGCGGGCGAGGAGTGGGCGGGGGATGGGTGGTGGGCGGGCGAGGGGTGATTGGCGGGCGAGTTATGGGCGGGGGCGGCACGGTGGTGGGCGGGATGTGAGGCATGGGCGTGGGCGGGTTGTGGAGGTGGGGACACTGAGCGTTTGGGACGTCTCCCAGCATGAGGCTGGATGGGGGACTCGGGACGGCGCTGGGGATAGGGTTGGGCGTCGGGGTCACTGGGCGGTGCGTGCTCGCTGGGCGGGGAGCGGGTGGGCTTGGGAGGCGGTGTTGGGCCCGGCTGGGACAGCGGGCTGGATGCTGCAGCCGGCGGTCCGGGACTGGTTGCTGAGTCTGGGGACATGGCCGGCGGGGATATGGGGCCTTTGTGCTTGACTGGTGCCTGAGGCCCGTTTTGGGCGTGGCCCCTTCCCGGGGAACGCCCCCTCTCTTTGGATCTGTCCCGGACTGGAGACCTCCCTTGCTCCGCCCTTTTCCTGGGTGACCTGGGCCCCTCGCGCTGCCTTCCTGGGGACTGGCCCCTTCGACCCTGCTCCCCTGCCCTCCCCCCGGACCCCGGGGGCAGGATGTGCAGCGGCGCGGGGCGCCTTCCCCGCGGTGGCCCCGGCGACCTCTCCCGCGGCGGCGCGGCGCCATCGCCCGTGGGGACCAGGGGCGAGCGCTCCTCGGCGGCGCTGCCCGTGCTCGGCGTCTTGTGGCGCCCCCTCGCGGCGGCGGGCTCTTTGCTCGGGCTCCAGTCCGACCCACGCAGCGGCACCTCGCTGCGCTTCGTGCTGTTGGGTCTGTAGCTCAAGGCGCTCACGTCCAGGGTATCGTCCGCGGGGCGGTAGACCCCGGCCATGCTGTCCCCGCCGCCATCCCGCACGCTATCCACGGACCGGTACACCCCGCTCATCTCATCCCTGTCCCCAGCGCTGCTCAGCCGCGACGACGGTGGGTTGTAGATGGGGCCTACGGTCTCCTCCGGGTCATCCTCATCCCCATCCCTCTCTGACTCCGCCTCAGTCCACCTGGGCCCGGTCATGGACAGTTCGTCACAGGGCACGCACAGAGGGATCTTGGCGTGCTCCGGCTCTTTGGAGTAGCTGTTGGGATGGCAACACATGTAGTACAGACCCTGGAAGGCGATTCCCACGAAGAATCCGACAGTCACCATGAGCATCGCCGGTGTGTGGTACCAGTCGTGGGTTGTCGTGGAGGCCACGATGAACCAGGCCGCCGTCATCGCGATGTTCTCCGCGAACACGAACGAGTAGTACACGAGACAGCGCAGGCGCGTCCGCCCCTCCGACATGTTGAAAAAGGCGAAAATCAGGGTGAAGGCCACGACCGCCCGGAAGCAGTACTCCTTGCCCGGGTGCTCCGTCACCGTGACGTGTCCCTCCTCGTCCTTCGTCTCTACGCTGCAGTAAACGCTGTGCTGCTGCACCATCCATATCACCATGACAACCATGTGCGCGCCAATCAGCACGAGCGTCGCCCAGGCGCCGAACGCCGCCGCGAACAGCGCGAGCGCCACCACACGGGCACCGATGGTGAAGAAACGCCAGAGGAACAGACCGATTTTCCCGGCGAGGCGCATCTTGGCCTTGGCCGGGTTGGAGTTACGCAGAGCGGTGGCGAAGGACACGAAGGACCAGGCGAGCGAGACCCAGGACGTGAAGATACCCAGGAACCGCAGCACCGCTAAAACGGAGGAATGTGTGAATGAATGAATGAATGAATGAATGAATGAATGAATGAATGAAAAAGTCAATCAATAAAGATCCCTTGCTTGAACAAAATGATGAACAAATGAATGGTGAATGAATGAATGAATGAATGAATGAATGAATGAATGAATGAATGAATGAATGAATGAACGAATGAACGAACGACAGACAGGCTGAATGAATGCCCACAGGCAAAAATGACAAAATGGACGAACAGTCGGCCAAAAACGAAGAAATGACGACCAAACTGACTTCTTTCCGAAGTACTGGACGAACAAAACAAAAGTGGAACAGAAAGAAAGTGAAACGGCATTCAATAGATCTATCCATTCTGCCAGCTGTTTTGGCAGTTACATCTGATCAAACAAGGCGTTTGGATCAATGCGCACCAGACGAACTGCACTGAGGCGCACAGAACAGGCACAGTGGGAAACGACTCACAACACAACAATTTCGAGGCTGTTGACACAGCAACAATCGAACGGTCGAGAACAAGTGCAATGAACCGTGCTCTGTTGCGAAGATTGCTGCTGTCCACGAACACACACACGCACACACACACACACACACACACACACACACCACGCACGCCTCGGTCTGTCAGTTCTCCCTCTTTCGCTCTTCTTTATCGTTCCAGTATCCTCACACCACATGCGCGCGCACACACACACACACGCCCACGCACACACACACACACACACACACACACACAGAGAAGAGCGATTTTCCTGGGCCTCGTTGACGTAGAGCAATGAGAATTAGATCTAGTGTCGAACGACCCAAGACTTCCGACAGCGGGAGCTCGCACTCTGTGCTCAACAAGAACTCCTGTTAGTGTGGACACGCGCCGAGCCAGATCCACACTCCACACAAAGCGACCCCTGGCAGTATCGGCCTGAACATTCGCCTCTTTTTGGGGCTGGGAGGCTGGCGGTAAAGACGACTGCTAAACTGCCTACATCGAAACATTTGATCGTTTGTGCCGTTCGATTTGCTGATCCGGATCGTTGTTTTGGACAGGCAGCAATCCATCTCATTGGCGGATTGCAGTGGGTCGATCCAGGTCAGCCAAAGTGCGTCATATTTGCACCAATCTGTGGTGATCCGGATCAGCGGATGCTCAAATCGAACGGCCCCCAACTCACCGAGTATGGAGTCGCTCTGGGCGCCGTGCGTCGCCATGATGTAGAGCTGCAGCGTCAGCTGAGGCGCGTCCTCGAGGAAACTCTCGATGAGCCGCATCAGCGTCACGTCCACCTCCTCGTGCAGCATCAACTTGTAATTCTTCCGGTTCTCGCGCCAACCCTCGTCCTGCCGGCTGCGCAGCGCGAAGCGAAGCGTCTCGATCAACCTGCAGCACGGGGGCGAAGAGTTACAACCGGCAGCGCTGTGAGGAAGTTACAACCTGCAGTGCAGTGAGCAAGAGGTACAACCGGCAGCGCATTGGGGCAGTGCAGTGAGCAAGAGTTACAACCGGCAGCGCATTGGGGCAGTGCAGTGAGCAAGAGTTACAACCAGCAGCCCAGTGAGGCAGTTACAACTGGCGGTGCAGTGGAGAAGAGTTACAACCAGCAGCGCAGTGGGGAAAGGGTTGAAGTCAAAGGCCAGCTCGAGGAAAACCATGCGGGTCACGAGCTGTGTAAGTCGCACCCAAGCAAAAGGTGCACCCAAATTTTCCTTGATTTTGTAGTATCAGGTTGCGTTGAGACTGCATGTACCCCGACTTTCGATGCTCAATTTTGGGACAAAAACGTGTACAGTGAATGTGTGTGCGAGTGTGTGCGTGTGTGTGTGTGGTATGCGTGCGTCGCTCACCTGACGAGAGGCGCGAGCAGCAGCAGGTGACTCAACGCGCGGTAGACCCAGTCCGCGGCCGACGCCCTCGTCTGCATGATCTTCCGGTCCTGGGGGACAACAGAGCGTCGGGTCAGGGAACGCTATGACGTCAGCACTCAGGCTCTCGCACGCACATCTGTCTCACACACACGAACTCGTACACGCAGCACCCGCACCTCACTCACACGGACGTGCACTCGAGAGGCGCTTCACGAAGGCTTTTTGATCAGGCCACATGTTCTCCCACGCAAACTCACTCGGTACATCTTCGAAAACAACAGCACGCAGGGAAACTTGGGAGGTTGCCTGGCAACGGAGGATCGCTTTGCGATACTGAGGACACTCGTTCCACCAATCGCGTCGTGTATTCTTTACAAAATCTCCCACGTATACCTCACACACACGCACACCAACACGACCTCACGACAGTCCTGGCGAGCACACACATCACACACACACACACACACACACACACACACACACTGCACCGGTCTGGTCTTCACGAGTACTGGCACACGCACACCTCACTCACACACAACACACACACACACACGCAACACGTGTAATGGGTAATATGGAGCAGCACGACACTCAGCAGCAGCAGCGACACGCATACCTCCCCCCCACACACACACGCACCTGGTAGTACAGCACGATGCTCATGATGGTCATGGCGAGCGCCGGCAGCGCCACGAACAGCACGGTGAGCGCGAAGAACGCCCACTGCCCGTTACTCAGGTACTTCACGGCCAGGGCGACGTCCGACCCGACGTTCGCGAGATAGAAAATGATGCTGAGCGTGTAGAACAGAACGTCCCAGTCGGAGGCGCGTTCGTTTTGCTCGCTGTGCACGGCTTCGCGGAGCAGGTACTCGTCTCCCTCGCGGATCGGGTCGAGTCGGGCGGGGTCGTACGTCAGGAACTGCGCCACGTTGTTGAAGTAGAGTCGGGAGCGATTCGGCTCTGGTTCCGTGAATACTTCATCCGGGTCCGGCTGGTACTGGAACGCGCGCTCCGAATAAGGCGTCACTGGCCCGTAGTTAAAACCGTTCAGCCCGACTTGGCTGATGGATAAAAGCGGAGGGCTGTCGATGGAGGTCAGGCTGGCGTTGTGGTGAGGATCGAAATCACCTTCCGATCTGGGCCTCGGGGGTCGGTCAATATCCAAGGACCGTGTCTCGTTCCACGACTCTTCGTTGGCCGCCAGAGGGCCCGAGCTGGCGCCGCCGAAGTAGCCGCCGTCGTGGCGCCATCTGGCGTCTCCACCACGCGGCGGGCCCCGGTCGAGCGAGACGGCGGTGATGCTGCCGGGCGGCGGCGCCACTGCGTCGTCGGGGAACGGGAAGGGCTGCAGCGCCTCTGTCGTGCAGCTCGCAGCCTTGAAGAGCGCGCCCGGCTGCAACACAACACCACAGAGGATCACAGCTGGATAACAGGGCGGATCCCGGAGGGGATAGTATCCTGTATCCCGCTGACCTCAAAAAATTACAACTCACTGCGCGCCGAAGCGCAAAGTTCTTTTTCGCTCTTTGTTTTGCAAACTTAACATGACCCTACTAGAGGGTCACCCACTGGCCGGAACCTGAATCTACCCCTTGGTGATCACAGAGTCACCCAAGATGTTTCCTAACACGCATCACGTTTCTGTGAAACAAGGCTCGCGCAGTGTTTTCACCAAATTTTTTGGCACTTTGACACCTCCCAGACAAGTCTAAAAACTTTTTGAAACAAGCCCCAGAGAGAGATCGACTGGTCTGTAAAGTTCAGACCTCGGTTTTGTTTTTTGAGTTGGAAAGACCACTGGTCAGACTTTTTCCAGACGCTTGGGTTGCCAGGCCAACTTGAAATGATCAATGCCTTGGTCTGTTTTTTGGCTGTGGAAGCGACATTCACGTGTGGATTTACGTTACACATGACACAATTTCTATATTGAAATATTCTGAAAAAGCGAAATATTTCTTGTGGTTTTATCTTGCAAAGATTTACGCGAGAGCAATTTATCTTTTTGGGAGGTCAGGGGTTGGCGACAGTTCAAAAGTGTCGCGTCTGTTCTTGCCACAGTTGCATTGTAAACCTCTGACCCCTTCTTGACAACACAACACGAGCCACGATGCGAAATGTGACACTCGCAGGTTTTTGTTTTCGGATCCGTTAACACACCTGGAATAAGTGACAGGTGACTCACCCTGGAATTTTCAGCCTCAGCAGCCGCCTGGAGTTTCCTGTGCGATCCCCAGTGCAGCAAAAACTCGGCTCGCTTCGTTCGGGGAAACTTCGCCCTGCTCTTCGAATCCCTCCTCTTTTCACTGGACATCTTGTACTTTCAGCGCAAACAGTTTTTGCGCACTTTCCTTGGTCAAGACATCCTGAAACAGCGCTTAAAAAGTTCAAAAGTTTTTATCCTGTTGCGACGAAAGTAGACCGGATGTTGCAGAATACTTTCTCTGCGGTGAAGAGTTCCGAAAAAATGAACCAGCGGGCGCGCTTTTACTTACGCTCGGAAATTTGTACCGGTCAACAAAATCACTGTTGTTCAACAGTCAGTTCAAAATACCAGTACAAACACTTGAACAACACAGCTCCTCTCCTTGTGTGGCCCTTTTGTTCAATGTTTCGTCTTGTATAATCAAAATTGACCACTCTTTCTCAAGCCGGGTAAGAGTGCGAACAAACATGGCGACCAAGTGGAAGTTGCCTCGGACGAAAAGGGACGTTTACAAACTTTTGGACTCTGTCGGCGACGCGCATGACGATGGATGTGTCCCTGTGTTGACTGCAGTTGATGGTGGAGTCAGTGATGGAGAAAACAACCGACAAAATGCGGCCGATGTCCGGAGGTGTGACCCCAGTCCAGGGGTGGACAGTGAATTCGGAAACTCGTCCCAGATCGAATTGGCGGACATGGTGCGACGGAAAATCCACTTCGGTGAGGACTCGATCAACCATGACGGCAGCAAACGGCCAAACTCCAGGGACAGCAGAGACAGTGACTTTGTTGACATGGCAAGGACGCGGGAACACACGGACTTGGACCGTCTGCAGGAAAAGGGCGTGTCCCCTTTGTTGCCAAGTGTCGATGAGTTGGATTCTCCCACCAAAGACGAACCAAAGAAGGAATCACCCAAAAGGCAACGCGGGAAGAAGCAGCTCACGAAAGATCAGGTTGATTACGAGCTGGGTCAGGCTTCTTTCTCCTACTTTGACATCTTCATCTACTTGGTGTCCATCGGGAGTTACGTGGCTGACGTCGGCAGCGACTGCTGGGTCGCCTATCTGTACTACTCAGGTACGTGCGCGCTCACAGACGAGAATGTGTCAAGACAGGCACGAGAGTACTCAAAATACAAGCTGTCCTATTTGAAATGGAAATTCTCAGACGATTCAACTTTGAACGGAACAAGAAGCAAAAGTGCATTGGAAAGTATTTGCCGGTATGTTTCTGCCAAACATCGCCAAATTATGAAGGTTGAGAAGAACTGAAAAGTTACTTCAGCATCCTTCCTGGGTGCACCCAGTGTCTACGAGGAAATGAAATGATAAAAACGTTGAGTTGTGTTGGTTCACTTCATGATTTCCTTGTTCACACGTGCACGAGCCAAACCAATTTACGGTGAACCCAAAGTGGACGCTTTCCCACGACAGGTGGAGCCCGAGTTTTTCCTCTGAATGTCAGTGTGACATTTCTAGGTAAGCACTGGACGTGGTTTGGCCTGACGGTCGCCTTCATCACCGTGCCATCCGTCGTCATGACGTCATTCAGTCTCAAGTGGTACATCGTCGACCACGTGCACGACAAGCGGCAGCGTCGCAAACCCGCGTCCGTCGTGCGATGGGCGTCGCGCTTCGCGTTTATGATGCTGCAGCTCTCGCCCATGCTCAGGTTTGTGCGGAAGACGTCTGTGGTGAGTGACGGGACACCACTGAGATTTTTGAGCAGTGTGTGCAGGTTCATTGGGGGACATCAGCGGGGTTTTGATGCATTGTGGAATGCGCGCTCGTTTTCAGTGTGCGTGTGTGTGTGTGTGTGTGTGTGTGTGTGTGTGTGTTTTCAAGTTTGCGTGTGCGTGTGTGACGGATGTGTGTGTGTGTGTGTGACATCAGTGAGACTTTGATGAATTGAAGAAAGTCATCTTGACTTTTTCGCACGCAGGTACATCGACTCGCTGATCTTCGGCTGCAAGAGTCGGCGCAACAAGGAGCATCAGAAGAAGCTGCACTGGTTCCACCTGATGCTGTACGAGGACACGGACTCGTGTCTGCTGCGCCTCATCGAGTGCTTCATGGAGGCGGCGCCGCAGCTCGTGCTCCAGCTCTACATCATGTGCAAACTGGGCGCGCAGGACGGGCTCCTCGTGCGTGAGTACCGTATTCACCCGTGTATAAGTCGCACCCAAGCACAAGATGCACCCCAACTTTTGCCTGGATTTTTTGATGTCAAGTCACATTAAAAATATAGTACGTACCCATGTATAAGACGCACGCCTACTTTTGGTCTTCAAGTTTGGGACAAAAAGGTGCGTCTTGTACACGGGTGGATACGGTAGATCAACAGATCACAGACAACAGGGGGAGGATCCAGGTTTGGGTCAGGGGGCCGTCGGGGGGATTCCAAATTTTAACTTTGATAAATTGGACGTGCAAACATGGCAAAAGAAATTGTACCTGCAAGCACCTTTGTCGTTTTACGTTTGGGCTGCATGCACTTCTCGTAAAGAAGGAAAGAAACGGGTGAAACTGTCCGCAGTTCTTTTTCTGTGGGCTCCTTTTGTGAAAGACCCTTTTTCGCCGGCGTCCGTTGTTGTAGTGATGGGTCAAACAAATTTGGTGGATTTTTTCGCAATGGCGTCCTTGGGGTGAGGCGCGTGTTTGTACGCACGTGTGTTCTTGTTGCAGTGGTGGGCCAGGCGGTGGCGTCGGTGACGTCACTGTGCTCGCTCGCCTGGTCCCTGACGGCGTACCATAAGGCGCTGCGGGCGTCTCTTCCCAACAAACGCAACATGACGTACGGCGGCATGGCGCTGCAGTTCTGCTGGCGGTTCTTCACCGTCGCGGCGCGCGTCATCGCGTTGGCGCTCTTCGCCGCGCGCTTCTCGCACTGGGTTTTCGTCGTCATCGCGTCGCACTGGATGACGATGTTCGTCTGGATCCGCGCCATGGCAACCGACTTCTGCGACACTCGTGTTGAGGAGTTGGGCTTCAACTTGGTCGCTGCTGCCATCTACGTGTTTTGTTATCTTAACCTCATAGAGGGACACACGCGCCTGCGCTACGTGTTCTATTACTCTGTCACGTTCCTGGAAGATGCCTTGCTCATCTCAGTTTGGTATATGTTCACGCAAACCAGGTACGTGTGGTACCAAAGCCCGGCCATAGCGGCCGTGTTCAGTGGATACGTCATCGGAATCACGTTCCAAGTCATTTACTACCTGAAGGCGCATCCCAACAACTTTCCTCCGGACAAGTCCAAAGCGATTCGTCCCTGGATTCCCCCGAAGGAAATTTTGACAGCACCGAGGCAGAAGCCTCGTTCTGAGGGAGACGCCCCTGCACCGTGTTCCCAGGGCAGTGCTCGGGGACACGACGCCGTTGCCAATGGAAACGGCGTCCCGCGCGACCGCCCTGGAGAGACAGGGGGCGCCACGGGCCACATCGCGGTTCACGTGACCGGCCCCGAAGCCGCCGGGATGGGAGAGAGAACCCCGATGATGCAGCCGTCTCCACAGAGCCGTGAAACCAGCGTGTGAATGGTGAGGAGGTTTGTGATGAATGCGTCACGCGTTGCGTCTCTGCAAGTCAACGCGTTGTCGTTTGCGGTTCAGCGCCCATTGACTTGTACGCAATGCGTGACGCATCAGTGTGTGAAAAGCCAGGTGCTTCTCCTTCGGATCGTGACCAGGTCTAGAGCACGCACACACAAGGTCCCACTGCGCCAGCGTGCGATGCCTCTGGTGGATCCAGGGGGCCGCGAGCAAAATGTTGAAGTTGAAACTGCACGACTCTGATCCAACAATTTTAGCCTCTGAGGGTTCGAAGCCTGTCGCAGCGGAGCTCGCCCCCTCCCAACCGATCCTGGGTCCGCTGGAAGAGATTGTGAAAAAGAGAGTCGGAGGATCTTTGCTGGGGAAAGCAAAAGTACGTACCTTTTGCGCACACGCAATGGAAACTCTCGCGAGAAATTGCGAGAGTTCTTCGTTCTGTCCCACCAACCAGTCTTTCAAAGCATCATTGCCAAAACATTTGCTTGTGCGGCCAGCACAAAATCAGAGGGTTTTTTTTTTTTGGACAGAGGGTTGGATGACGTCCATCCAAGAACCGTATTTTTTGAGTTTATTGATTTGTACACAAAAGGTCTGTGTTTTCGTTTCACGGTTTGACAAGGTACACACAATTTTGCACGTGCGCGACATATCGAACAAAGGAAGTTACCGATCCTGTTTGAATTTTCTGACGCACCAAGTTTACCGTGCTCACCTGTGAATCCGCGCACTCATTTGCCGCACCCGAAAAATGCGCCGTGATGCTTCATTGTTGAGGTGAAATTCCCTTGGGACGCACCCCGTTTCTTTGGCCTTCGTTCTCGGAACAAAAAGAGCGCGACATGTTTTCTTGGGTGGTGACGGTGAACTGGGAGTCAGATTTTATCAGTGAAAACTTTGGTTCCAGCGTCAGTTGTGTAGGTGTAGGAAGCAAATCACTACCTCAGAGAGGGCATTGCTGGCAGATTGTTGGTTCATAGATTTCAGAAGCTATTCTTGTGGAATCTGCCAAATATCCATGAAACTTGCAGAACTGTATGTGTGTGTTTCAAACAGGACAAAGAAGGAGTTGTAAGTCTCAGTTTGTTTCAAAATGAAGATGTAGCAGTGAATTCACTTCTCACTGGAATCTTAACTGCAGATGTAAGTGAATTCTGCAGGCGTCAGTGTAAATTTGTCCAGCTGCATGACTGGACTCTGCTGCCTGTCTCATCGATACGCATCTTGAAGTCTCTGTGATTGCGACACTCGTTATTCAGTCGACAGACGCACTCGTATCTGCAAAAAAAAAGTTGACAAAAATTTGGTGCAATCATTTCCGACGCTCTAAGTCATGACAGTATTATTCGTTGTTGCCTTCGTTCATTGCTGCTAAAACTTGCATGTTTCCTGCAGTCTCGCGAGATTTTCTTTGAAACAACGTGATTCTTGGAGTTTTAGACTTAAACTGTGGTTGGCGCCTTCTTGTGCTCAGACAATGGGCCACAACCTCACACACCAAAACACCCGTTGTTGTTTGACTGCAGTGAGGGTTGCACCCTCTGGAATGGTCGTGACTGTTTCACTTGGGAGCGTCACGCGTTGCGTCGTTTTCAAATCAATGCGCGCCCAAATGCACAGCGCCCATTGGCCACGCCTCAACGCGCGACGCTTCACTGTGAGACGCTCGGAGCGCGCCCTACCGGCGGGGATGTTGACCTTGTTGGAGACGAGCACGTCGGCCTGAACCGCCGTCAGAGTCGTGTACAGCGTGTCCGGGTTGGTCTGCAAAACAAACGTGACTCAGTATCACACAGCGATGTCGTCTCATGTGACCCAGATGCGTCGGGTTGGGCGGTGGGAAGGGGTGTGAATCGGGATTCAACCTCAAGTGGATGTTTTTGCGCCTTGCATGAAAAGGGGTTGAAATGCATTTTGCGGCGGTGTGGGAGGGAAAGCCCCCTGAGGCACAGGTTGCGGAGCTTTGTTTGACGGTTCTCATTGGTTGTGGGCAGGTTCTGTTTTATCGTACACGGCGCTTTCCTAGGAGAACTCACCATGAAGAGATCGTAGAGCGTTTCCCCCATCGCTTCCCGCACGTGCTCGTCCACGATCGGGAAGTTGCGACACAGGTACTGGAAAACAGAACAATTGTTGGTGTTTGCGTGCATCCAACTCCCGTGTGTCGAGGATCTGATCTGAGGCGCGTGACTGACGAACAAGAACCTGCGCGCAGGCTCTGACGCGCATGGAAACAAGGTCGATGAATCCTGTTTCACACATGTACACACATGCATGTATGTGTCGTGGGTGCATTGTCTCTACACGAGGCTCTCTGGATAAAAGCGTTGCCGCACGCATTGCCTTGTAGTGCGCTGTATCCGGTCTCAGTTTGGAACTTTGTGTGTGTGTGTGTGTGTGTGTGTGTGTGTGTGTGTGTGTGTGTGTGTGTGTGTACGTACCTCCAGAGAGAGGCTGGCTTGCCGCTGGCTGTCCGCGTGCTCCACGTTGCTCATGGCGATGAGCAGACTGTGCGTCACGCGCATCTGAAGGAACCAAGTTCGAGGGAAATTACAGCTCATTTTATGTGAAGCTGCAGTTGTCAGTGCTTTGACCAGAAACACAGGATGTGTGTTGCAAGAAGTCCCTCGGCAGCGTCCTTGAGTCGACACCCCTTCTTGAGTTTGGAACGGAATTCAAGCAGACTGCGCGTGCGTGTGTTCATTGTGTGCGTGTGTTCATACACAAGCTCGTCCATGTGGTGGTGGTGGTGGTGGTGGTGGTGGTGTGTGTGTGTGTGTGTGTGTGTGTGTGTGTGCGTGTGTGTGCGTGTGTTCACCTGGATGAGGCTGTCTGCGGTGCGGTGGCACTGGCGGCTCAGCATCCCGACGCACTTCGCCGCCGCCGCTTGCTGCACGAACACCGGCAGTGGGTCCGTCAGTTTCGGAGCCGAAGGGTCTGTCGGAAAAAAGAGAAACCCACGCAACTCAGGTGAATGAACACAGGAAGCGCAAAGAGCATGTTTCGCTCGATTTCTTCCGGAAATTCTGGACAGGGACTGTGGGTGCGAGGGAGTAGTTCTGTTGCGGTGGCAGAATTGATGGTCCTGCATACTGGATCTATTTCCAACTTACACTCGTTTTTCCTGAAGCTCAGCGAATGCCAAAGGTTCCTTTCAATGACAAGCTGCATTCCACGCAATTTGCGTTGCTTGTACGTGCCAAACTCAAAAGACCATGCATTTCGTGGTCCTTGCCGCACCGCACCGCACCTTGCATGATTTCGGGTCTCTTGACGAGGTCATCCCTGGAGAAGGTGAGGAGCTGGACGACCCCCGCGAGCAGCTGCTCCCTCACTTGGTAGTCGATGAGCAGCTGGACGAGCTGCAGGGCCTCGTACTGTACCTCGAGGTGCAGGGTTCGCAGCAGGTTCAGCAGCGGCTGCACCAGGCTCGGGTGCGCCGTCTTCACGATCGGCTGCAACAAGAAGCAGTGCTCAAGGCAACTGCAGTGCGAAGTCCCTTGCCGGTAATGTCATCAATT
>JAAUXT010123222.1_pt1 | contig 16994 bp, 15 predicted proteins | sample 7278171 | NCBI WGS metagenome assembly JAAUXT01 (sample SAMN14350112, study PRJNA611818) | marine sediment metagenome | isolation source: surface marine sediment (1.8m) | place: French Polynesia: Moorea | collected 2018-08 | reverse complement strand
CCTTACCTGAGGCATGTTATCTTTTTATTCCGTGCCTGCTAGCAAACCTTGGGGCCATCCAGAGAACATGAAAGGGACGATGGGGAAGCACCAGAAGTTCAGGGCCCTGCAACCTTACATTCCCTACGGGCAGGGTGGACCACTGAAGCCTTCTGCTTTGCGTATCGAGAACCTCTCGATACGGCCAGAGTGCTTAGAATTCCCCCGCAATAACGGTGCACATCGTATTTATATGTTCTCATTTCCGGACGCAAGGAAAGTTCACAACTGACTGTGATGGATCGGTAAGACACGAAAAATGGCAGGAACCAGCGGGAACTCTTTCAGTGGCTCTTACCGCGTACAAAGCGGCGCCTGTGCTACATTTTCAACCCATTCAACATTCCTCTTGTTTCATGGCCATAATCGCCGTGATTCTCAAGAGCGCGCAACGCATCCCTGTCACTCGGTGAGAAATCAGCGCCAGATGACCACTCGAGGCGCACAATGAGCCTCCAACAGGGCAATTAAAATGATTGCGGTTTTCAAGAGCGAGGCTTCACCTACTTGACAATCGATGACAGCTAATAGCAATTTTAATGTGATGAATTGGCTTCTTTTTTTGAAAAATAATTGCGCTGCCTCCCTTTCGCTCTCGTTCAATTTGGGTCGCATCCGGAATAGTAGTGACGAACGTGGAACATCTGGCCACGTCTTCCAGACTGGATATGTCAGTGTCACGGTCGTTGTCAAGCAGAAACAGTTTTTGTTACAAAAACAGAAGGTGACAGAAGATACTCAGGGCTATTTGTATCGTGTGACACGACTTGACGTGTGAGTGACAAACTGAGCGTGTTCTGTTGATCCATTGGCATTGAACTGCCAATTGAATTTACGAAACAAAAACAACGAGAACATTTTCTCCACCAAATGCTTCATTTACCTTTCAGCTTTGCAACACAATTGCCAGTAATGTGGCTTGTGCTTGGTAAAGTGACATTCTCAATGTGGCCGGGTATTTTCACACCGCAGCGATAAACCCTTTGTCAACATGTAAGGACATGAACACCAACAAATCTGCGCCTGGCCGGATTAGTGCCACTCGACAGAGAAATTACTGTCTCCAAATATGGCCCTGCAATTCTCACGCAGCTTTTGTAGCAGCCGTCTGAATATGGATCCGACAGACATGAAACGTGCTCTGCCCATGTCCGTGTCGAAAACAATTTTCACTTTTCCCCTTTCCCCACCAGGAAAATGTTTCCCCTCTCGAATCAGTTCACCCAGTGGGATTTCATCCAAAACTGACAGAGCGTCAGACACTGTTGCTTTTTCGTGGATTTCAGCATTCGTCCAGATAGATTACAACTTTGAGGTGGTCTCGATTGAAGGTTTTGCGTCACTCAAATTCCGCCCCCTCCCGATATCGGCGCTGGAGTTGCGCTGTTTCAATATTTGGGCGGGCCGCCTCCCCACGGAGACGCTAATCCGGACGGATTCTGCTGATGTTCATGTCTCCACATGTTGACAGAAGCTTTATCCCATCTACTCGTGATGTACTATTGTCGTGCGGCAGTCTGTCTGTCTGTTTGTTGGGATGAGTAATGGAAAACAACAGCGGACGACACACAAGTTCTGTGATTAATTAGTTTGATCCGATTCGGGTTCCTCCGTGATGAGGACTCGCGTTTTCCGCTGATTACAATTTCTCTAATGTTCTGTGACGTTCCATTTCCAACAATAGGAAATCACTCGCGCGGCTCAAGCTTCGATTCCATAAAGTGTCTCTGCTGTCATCTCAACAAATCGTGTGTGTCCCGTTCGCGAGAAGATCTTCACATTGAGGAGTGTGGTCAGTTCTGTCCGGGGGCGGCAGATGCTGCGTCGCTGGGACGGTATTTAGCGCCCCGCAATCTGATTGAGCCTGACCCCTGTCCGTCCCCATTTCACCCCTCGTGTCGTTCATCTACTAACGTGATGAACATCTCACATTCGTTTGAGATCAATCACTGCAGATGTCATATTCAAATTGATTTTGATCAATTAAATAAATTTGGCAACCATCTGAAAATCTGTTCATTGGTTTGGACTGAGGGAACCAGGGAAGAATGGTGACAAAATCAAACCGATTGCACCAAGTTTGAACTTTGTCGACTTTGGTCTCTTTTGAAGAAACTTGCTCCCCAAGAAAAAAATATTGGCAACGCGGGTTTTGTTTTTCAAACCTATGTCTGCATTGGCACGTCCACACAAAGTTCAGCAACTTTGAGATCATAGTTGCAGTGCACATGTTGCTCACTTACCTGTGGAGCTTCGCAAGCAAGTCGAGGTACGATCTCTGCTCCGGTGTGTGTTCACAGCTTGTATCCGCAACACAATTAGCGATCTGGGCGAGAGAGAAAAAAGCGGTGACTGTGCGTGCGAATCATCTGTTCGTGTATCGTCAGAACAACGCAACGTGGAAGCCACAAAAGCTTTGCACAATGCTTCATAACTTCGGAAAATTCTCTTGCTCTGTCAAAATTTAGCCTCTAAAAATTCCTGCACAAGTTGTTATTTCATTCCTTTTCTCTCGTTGGATTGACCTTGAAGCGACCTGAGGCAGGGAGATAAGTTATGAGAAAGACGATAGGACGCGGTTTGGGAAACACACATTACTCACGAGGCCTCAATATTTACATGCGGAGTGTCTGTATCTTTGTTTGGGGTTGAGGTAATGAACGGGCCGCATCCTGAACACGGAGATGGGGAGATAAAGCATGTTGCTGCAGGCAGAGGTGGATCCTGGTGAGCCACGCGATGGACGGCTGAGTTCACTCACACACGCGCACACGCGCGAACATGCACACCAACGCACACACACGCACGCACACAAGCACACAAAACGCACACGCACAGACAGACAAGCGCGCACACACGAGCCATCCAAGTCAGTTTCGTTGATTTGTGAGTTGAATGTTGCACAGTTTTGTTTACGAGTACTCAATGGCAACTTCGTGCAATTTTCTCTTCTTGATTATGAAGTGCAACCGCCTTTTCGACAATTGGGCTGAAGCCGCCCCGGAGCCCTGTGTTTTCTCTCCACATTCCGGCTGCATCCCAAATCCACTCAAGCCACACTTGGAGCAGTTGCGCTCGCCTTGTATGAAATGTGACGATTAATTAAGCGAAGTACAAAGCATTTGCTGGATAATGAGCAAGGCACGTATTCATTGCGAACTGCAGTAAAGCCTCCCTGTCCCTTTGTTGTGGCAAATATCACTTGCGCCGAGGTATGCTTTGGTGCAACAATAGCCGGGAGAAAAGGCTTTGGGACGACAAACTGACTGCAAGAAGTTTTTTCCTTGACTTTGTTGTGTCGCTGAAGATTTGTGTCCTACTCATTAATTTTGTGGAAAAGTCTAGAAATGTTTACTTGGAGAAGAAAACAAGTGTTTCCGGTGGTCTTGTGTCGACTGTTTGAACAGCTGACAGTTGACAACCAAACCAGACAAAATGGCATTGGAAGTGGTTTAGTCCCCTGTGACCGGACTTGGATGAGATAAGAGGAAACTGGTGGCGGCGGAGGCGGAGGAGTGAGTGAGTAAGTGGTGATCACAGCGTCTATTGTTGTTGAGATAACGCGTTGCCAAGAATTGCAGATCGCCATGGTGATAAACACTTGCAGAATTTCCTCGTTAACCGAGTTCACCGCAACCTGCAGGAACTTTCATTCAGTTTCCGTCTGCAACATTTGTTGCAGGAGCAGAAGCAATATTAACGGAAAATCGAATTGTGACACGAAACAAAATTTCGCACCAACGCCCACGATTCTGGTGTCGTCGACAGAGTGTCACGAAACAGTTCTGTGCCAGGCACCCCAGCTCTGCGCTGACGCTCTAGCAGATACAGACTGTGGTGCCCGAACTTCACGCAACATGGCCCCGAGCCCCAACACACGCTCAATTTGATCTCGCACTCCACAAGAAATCCATTCAAGTTGAATGTTTGCACCTGTGCACACGCGTGCACATTGTTTTCACTTCTGGTGCAATAATTCTCGAATTCTTGCTGAATTCCAGGTGAACGCAAGATTGCAGGAGCTCAACAGAAAGAGAAGTTTGCACACTTCTGTTGCTCAGCCACTGGCAAAAAGGCGCAAAGAGCCAGAAGACTCAACATGTCAGAAGCGATAACCAAACCCATTCACCATTTCTCACAGTTATGTAACTGTCAAAATCAATTCCCACCCAGGCTGAACACTGTTTATAGATAATGCGGGAAAAGTCTCGAAAGGGGCAGCGGGCTGAAATGAAGAAGCGAGATAACTGCAGACAACGGGCAGATTGGGTTGCGCAGCTGTTTCGTTGTCAGGTAAGCGCTTCGGACGTGCCTCCGCGTTCTGGCAGGTGGGATATGGACAAGGCGAAACACTTCAAAGTGTGAACAGGTGGGAAATGGGGAAATACGCGTCACAATGTTAGTGTGGGAGGCATCACTTAAACCAAATTTCCCTCAAGCAGCTTCGCTAGTGCTTGAAAAAAATATCATTTCTTCAGCCTCCAAGCTTCTTTGTGACCAAGGGACCCTTTCTTCGTGAAGACTGTCGCAGACATCAAAGTTTTCCGGTGGGAATAATTCGGGGAAATTTACCTGGGTGATCAGCCCGTCAATGGCGGTGGCCGGGCGGTGATGCTGGTTCTCTTAGCTGGACATTACCTGACAGCAAAAGTGTCCCCAAGTGAGTCACAAAAACGACACGACTTGCGTCGGTCGTTCGAGTGTGGTTTTCAGTGCGTGGAAGCCACCACGGCTCGCCTGCGTGGCTCACGGAGAGGGGTGTTTTCCAAGTCTCCCCAGCTTTGGAACACGCATGTTCCTTACACAGATCTTTGTTACCTGTTGCCACACGTTTCACGAATATCCCCAGTGATTCTTCGTTCAGAACCACAACGATATCGTTTTCACAAGCTGTAGTGGCCTCTGTACGAGGTGGTCAGCAGGATCTCTCAGGACGTGTTTGATCAAAGGCCGACTGAAGGCCGAGCTCCTCATCACTTCTCCGTGGAGACATGTTCCCACGTAACCTTTGCCTCGTCCAGTTCGTTCCAATTTCCGTCTTTCAAACACCACTTACACGTTGCAGTTGTTATGCCTGATTAACATCACACGTCGCCTTACTGGAACACGTCGAGCTGCAAGAAAAGGCCGTTCTCTTCAAATGTGATTTCCTGCCGTTCTGCTCAGAGCAAAACTCTTTTCAACCAAAACTGCAAAATTTCACTTTTCAGCTGCACGAGTCAGAGGACGATCAGAATTGTGTCGGTTCCGCGGGTTTCATCTGGAAGAAACATGCGCTGTAGTGACCAGGGTCAGCCGGACATCTGGTCGCGGTTTGCACCTGGTAACGCGATGCGTCTGTCGACAGGACGGTGCGAAGTGTAAACAGCTCCGGGACGAGGCGATGACAGTTGTGAAGCACCGCACCGTCTCGTGGCACATTTGAATGCACGTGTGAGCAGCAAATGACCAGGTCCAACACGGGAATCGAGGCACGTGGTCTTGGACTCGTCTACAGTTTTGCACTTTTGTACTGCACTTGGAAACACAACAAAACAGCTTTGCTTGTGAACGAACCTGCCTCAAACCACAGTGTTACGAGTACACGTAGTTCTGCGACTTCCGTCCAACACCAAGGCCTCAAACATCTGGCGCAAAACAAACAGGTCTCAGTTTTGAATTTGCAAAGCAGGTTTTGCATGAAATGATCCTCAGTCTAATTGGGGCATTGATAGGTGTGAGATTCCCCGGAAACTGAGTTTCCAACGCGGGTCCCTCAAACTCCACCGAGCGGGAGCTGCAGTTGCGAGAAGCAATGATCCAGTTGAGTATGCTACATCGCACCTGCGACCCGGCGCCTATGAAAACACGGCTCCCTAATTAGAGGTGGTTCACACGAGTTCACCCCCGGGATCCAATGCTCGTGGTGCGCAGCTCAACGCTATTCTCGGCATCATTATCAGGGGAAGCGGGGGCGTATCCAGGAACTGGTCATGGACGCTGCAGGGGGAGCATCCACTCAGGATCTGCCGAAGCGGGTGACTTGCTGTTTGCAAATTTGACGTGTACGTGTACTGAGGACCAAAATTGGTATCTGTACCTGAGGACCAAAATTGGTTGGGGGAGGGGGCAAAATTTATTCTTCTTGGGATCAAGACCACCCTGGATGTGCCCCTGGGAAGCGCCGTCGGGGTCCAGTTTGAGTTGATAGAATCGCTTCGCCTCTAATGAGCTGATGCAGGGTGGAAAAGTTTAATTACTTTTTAATGGTGAGATAGATGAGACGACAGCTGTGAGCAGTTGTGGTTGCAGTTTGAGGTTTGTGTCTGAGGTGTAAAAATTTCTCACCAGAATTCAAACATGTTGGGAAGGACCTAATTTGTGGGCGGGTGGCATGAAGAGATACAAACAACTCTGAGTCATTTGAATGCGCCGAATTTTTCTCTGTGAAAGTTTGGAGGAATCCTTCACGTAGAGAGTCACAAACAAAAACATCTCAAATTATGTTTGCTTGCTTTTTCACAGGCCTCATCCACAGCTTATCACGCATCTCCCAGTCTGAGAGAAGCTCCGAACGGAAACGGCGACGATTCTGACAGATTCGATAACATTCCCGGCTCCTTCAACCTTCAAACCCAATAAACAGCGAATATTTCATCACGTCGGGTTTAATCCGAGCCGCATCGCGTTATCTTGGGCGCTGTCTGCGAAAACAGGAATAATAATTTCACAGGTGAGGGGCTTTCTGTCAGGTGGGACGGGAGGGTCGGGAGGCAGGTTCTCTTTGATCAATGTCTCGTCTGGAGGAAGCAATCAACCCGGCGTGATTGACTGGAGCGTGATGGACGCACACACGTCCGGTCGGGTCAGGTCGAACTCGCCTGGGTCGGGTCAGATTCGCTCGGCTCCGAGGTCCAGACGCTGAGCGTCCGAACCAGAGCTCCTGGTCCGCGCTGCTGTTCAAAATCAAGAGCACCACATTTTTTATGAAAGTTGAGCTCGAGGTCCAATCCAGAACCTGGGCCCTCCAGGCCTGCGCAAGTCACACACGTTTTGGGGGCGGTTCAGTGTGTAAATCTTCACAAAACGTAGTCTTTTTGAGAAGCTGGATTCTGGGGGCGTGTTGCGCAGGTGGAGCCGGGCGGCGAGACGCCCTGATCGCTCAGGTCCGTCCGTCGCGCACGTCACTCACGCACGCTCCGCAGTTTGACAGCTTCAGGTGCAAAACAGAAGGAAAACTGCGGCTGTGTGGTCCATATGATCATCATCATCATCGCTTTCCGTGGTTCACGCAACAGGGTTGATCCTTCAGAAATTAATCCATTTGGGACGGCTCAAGTGGATCCAGCGGGAGGCCAGAAGGCTCCCTGAGTCAGATTCATTATTTTCTCCAAAATTGTACCAAAGTCACAAGCTCTTTGCCTGTGAAATTGATGTGGCCCTCTGACCCTACAAATTTCACAGTACCCTCTCATTTTGAGTCTCTGAAGGATATATTTTTCCGTCAAAACCAATGTCGCTTTCCAACCCCAGTCTTGGGTGTCCACGGAGGACTTTTGGCTGTGACCCCGGGTGCGACCCTGAAATCGCCAGAATGGAGGCTCTGCTCCAAGGAGTCCTTCAACTCTCATGTTCTTATTCAACATGACAGAAGCTTTGCGAAAGGGAACCAGTCGTGTGAGTGAGTCACAGAATGCGGAAACGAAGAAAGAAGTCCTGAAAGCTTTGCGGAAACTACCGACCCTGATCGCTGCAGTTGGCTGGATATTTCACTTTGAACCTGCGGCCCCGAGTTTCGCAAAACATTTTCCTTGCACCTGTGCTCGCCGTTTGAGTCGTAGCAGGAAGGATCCGGAAGCCCCCGGAGAAAAAAGTGGAGAAGGAGCAAATCGTGTTGTTGAGCAAGAGACGAGCTCGTAAATCATAATTACACACTTTGTGTCCTCTAAGCCTGGGCATTTTGTAACCGAAGACCTTCATTTGCCCTTAGCACTCAATCACGAAGAGATAGCAGTGACTGCTGTCTGAATCCGTACTCAGACACACAGCAATACAAATTGTAAAAATTCATTACCTGCCATGGCCCTGTGAGACAGTGCGGCGAAGAGCATTGCTCCTCAAACAGCCATTTGGAAAAGATATTCACAACAAACACAGACAGACAAACTGATGAATGCTTCTCATGCTGCGCCTGTGTATTTACTGTTTATAAATCAATGTATCTATCCCGTCAAAATATGTTATTTCTGCGTCGGAAGCGGGAGGCCTCTCAGCAGATGGTCTGAATTGACCTCAGACAGATCTGTTTTTCTTAAGTGCCACAAAACGATACGATCAAAGAAGGTTTTGATCACTCAAAGGTGATCTGAGCGCACTTCGGCTGCACAGAAAATTGCCATTTCAATTTCCAGACTCTCCTGCAGTGAGGCGAAAATGCCCAGAACAGGCCGTTCCAGACTCCAAACTTCAGATGAGTGAAGCTATCAGTGAAACTGTTGCGTCAACAGACTGGAAAAGATTTGCATTTGCACGTGGCAGAAAGCGTGTTTGTTTTTCCTCTGCTCCAAGTTTTTCACAATGCTGCTACATTCCTCTTCGTTGTGTTCTGCTCCGTTTCCAACATTGCAAAGTTCCGTTGCGTAAAGGTGAAATTCTCAAAGAGCCACGGAGGGCCACTTCTCGCCACATTCCTAATTGTTTCTCATTGACAGACTATTTATTCTGCAGACAAGCGCATCTGAAGAAGTTTTCACTCGAGACTACTTCAGGTGTAATTGATCCCTTGTACTTGTACCGAGTCGAATTCTCTCGAGTCAGATTCGGCTGCAGCTGCAGCTGCAGCAAACAACGTTTCTTGCTTTGCAGAAAATGTTCTGTCTGGTTGACTTATGAACAACGAGAATTCGTTATGAAAGGCAGATAGCAATAACAGGGTTGTTCCTGATTACATATGACCGGCTTAATACGAGAAACACATCATCATTACGTGTGTCTGTCCTTGACCTAATCTGTCACACAGCTCGTTCTCTGTCTGTCTGTCTGTCTGTCACACGTACACACGCACACACTCATCTCCCCTCACCCTTGCCGCACACCGCTCACGCACGTGGAATTCAGATGAAGATTGCAAGCCCTGAAGACTTCACAAACCGCAAGAAGCGATTGATCTCTACTGGGTGAATCAAGGGTGACGAGCTTACCTTTCTTTTCTTGATTATCCATTTTGCGACCACAACAAATTGGAATCCAATGGCGAATTATCGTTTTTTTCCAAGGATCCCTTGCTCTTGTGCAACAAGTCAGAACGTTGTTGGGTCTTTGCAGTTGTGAATCCTCAACTGAGTATAAAGTAAAGAGCATCCACAACATTCAATTCACACAACAAACGTTCACCCTCCATCGAAGCAGTGGATTTCGCTTGATTGAAGCCACACACTCCAAAAATATGACTTCACCTGACAATGCAGTTCATTGTCTCACATATCAAAGAAATTCTGCAGTTTGTCAACAGTCAGAATTCACTCTATGTACTTTGGATAACTTCACGGAAACAGCGGGCTGATGTGTTTCGGAATCAAAACCAAACAGAAGAGCTCTTGGGAAAAGTGCGCACACGCTTGTGTTTTTCTTCGGGTCTTTGATCATCTTTCAGGGCTGTCAGAAATGCTTTCCACAAGTTTCCACAGGGCGCATTGGTGTTGCGCAGCTGGTCAGTGTTTTTGCCCGATTGGCCTTCTCAACGTGTTTGCGTGGAGTGAGTACTGCACCCTGGAACACTACGGCTTCAGAGTCCAGGTTCTGAGAACGTGAAATGTCCAGAAAAATTCTTCAATTCCTCGTACAGTTTGTTTTCGCAGTGAGTTTCATGACAGATAGCTCTCAGGAAAAATTGGAAGACAAGATGGTGACAAGCATGTTTGTTTCATTCCTGTCTCAGCAGCATTCCAGACGAGGGAAAACAGTCAGTGTCCAAGTACCAACAACAAGCACGAGTATGAGCGAGTTGAACCCAACACCGACTTACTGATTCAATTGTTCGAGATCCAGATTCGTTTTTCTTTTCCACAAAAACGGTAGCTTCTCATCTCGCTGCGAAAACAAACAGACCTTCAAAGTTTTGCAACAAAGTAAACGGCGATACAATCCGAGGAATGACAGTTTTGACACGAGGAACGTGTTGCTCTGCTGTGAAAATACGAGTCGCACTGAGTCACTGTTCACTTGCAGCTTTTGTGGTGAAAAACTTTTTTGCAATCAACTGGTCGTTTCAACGTGAATCTGACTGACATAAAGAACTCGTACGATGTCGAGGACTCTGCAGAGCGCGATGGTTCGTGCGTCCGCTCCCCGCGTGTGAGTGAGAGAGAGAGAGAGAGAGAGAGAGAGAGAGAGAGAGAGAGAGAGAGAGAGAGAGAGAGAGAGAGAGTGTGTGTGTGTTGCCAACTGCGCGCTTCTTCCCCATCCTCATCCACAATCCCAGCCAAATTACTTTGGCAGGAACTCAGACAAAGGGAACTCAGACAATCAGAACAAGGCCTCATTTCCATTTGCGGCAGGACCCTCCAACAGCCGCGCAGTCTCCCGCGTCCGCGCTCTTCCTTTGATGCTGCCCTACCTTCACAATTGCATTCGCCATCCATTATTTTTTCTGCATATTTTTCCGCAAATGCAATTTTTCCCAGAGCGATTCAACAATTCTTTTGTGTGAGTCACTGCATAATCAAATACGGTGCGTTCTCGGACCGTACGTATTCGGGCTTGGAAGCTCGCGGATTTGGTTTCAGGGCAGCAAACTTTTTTTGCTGTTTGCGCACGAGGCATCAGGGATTCCTGTGCACGCAGTAGAAAGAACAGAAATGCAGCTAATTGACCCACCCAACCCGACAGCAGCAGTGACTCCTCCGGATGGAAATCGACCTGCCCCAGGTCCCGCCCCAAAAAGTCGAATTGAAGACCCTGGGCTCCTCGGGTCAACTCGTGTCGTGTTCACGCACCAAACACAGGAATCAATTTCAGAGAAAATCGGCCAATTCGTTTGGAAAAGATGAGTCAACCTGTTGTTTCAGAATGATGCCCCTTTCGCAGTGAGTTCGATGAGAAATGTTCGCGCTGAGTTGCGTTAACAACAGGTGGTTTCGTTGCTGAGTTCAAAGGGCAATGAGTAAAGATCTAACATCACAGTTTCTTGACTGAACCACAGCATGACCAGAAGTCTGATTGACATCAAAATCGGCAGCTGTCCTCTGGAGAAACGCAAACGTACACTGTTCCAGTCTTGCTCCCCTTCCCTTCGAACGCAAACGGAAACGGATCTGGTTCTGCCCCTCTCCCTCCCTCGCACAAACACGAGCGCATAGTCCGTGTTTCCAGACGTGAGTCGGGTGGTGAGTGGGTGATCAGTGATTGGGCGACACGGGCCTATGTCCCTATTGCTTTCACCCCACGTCTCTAATCATTACTCACTTAACTGTATCGTGTTGCCTCTGACTCACCCCAAATGGAAAATTTGCCAGCCAGGGCAAAATCTAATTTTCCTTACTCACTGCTGCCCATTTGACTGCGGTCTTTGTGCTCTCTGTGTGCTGTTTCCTGCCAGGAAAAATGTTGGGACACAAAATCAGTTTTATGTTCCAAAAATTTCAGTCCTGGCTGTGAGAAGCACAACCACACGCAACAGGTGTGTGAAGTTCGGCCCATTTGCTGAGCTGTGTTTGTCCAGCAATTTTCTCCATTTTGGTAGTACTTTATGAGCAGGAGCACCGAACGGGTAAATCTGTGTGGTGATTAAGTGATTCGCACCTGAGTATCTGATATTTACTCACTGACTAAGATGAACGACCCTCTCCTCTGAACTCAGTCACCTCATCACAATCACACATCGGATCAGCCGGGTTCCTCGCAAAATCCTCGCCTGCTTTCCTTCTTGTTCGGTGGGAGAACTTGTCCTGGGTTTTCCCCCATCAACGCTCTCTCTGTGCTGCCTGAAAATCACTGATACCCAACGCTTGACAATTTCCCAATTGAAATTTGTTTTGAAGTCGTTCCATGGTGCGCACAATGGAATTCTGGTCATCTCTTTGTTTTGACTTCCCGGAATTCTCGGACCTCGGTTATCTGTTGTGCTGCAGACGCGCGCGAGACTGAAGGGCGGCTTATCTGGCTGGAAAAACAAACTCCCATCTGGAACCGACGGCAATTCAAACAGGTAGTTGTCAATCAGAGGCGAGAAGCTTGTTTGTTTCGGAGTCTTAAGTGCTGAGCAAACGGATCGACTGATCGGACAGTTTTGATTTTCCAGATTTTCCATTTGGTCAGAGATCGCAAATGTTTACAAGGCATTGAGTGCGTCCTGTTTCACGGGAATCACGGGAGATTGTGCGATCAACATCTGTGCGGAGGAGAACAGAGCGTCAGTTGTGAAATCACAGAGAACAAAGAAAACGACGAAAGAAACCTTTCAGAACTGAACCCTTCTTTTTCCCTTTTGCTCGTTTCCTGAATCAAACTTGCTGCTGTGGTCAGGCTTTCTTCACAGTCACTTTTTTTGTGCGTGTTTTGCCGCAAATCACAGGCGTTGCAGGTGGGAGGTCAGTCCCGGGGGTCACTTGACGAGAGGCGGCGTGGTTTATTGAGCAGCGCGCGGACGGAGGTGCGGACACCGGGAGGAGCAACATGAAAGACATGAAAGGCGCGGGGCGAGGAAATCTCCACGAGACGACGGCGCGATGACGGGGGGCGAGACGGACGATCACGAGTCACCCGCAAATGGAGATAGGGCAATGGAGTGTTAATTTATTGTTGCTTATTTCACGGCTGGTCCTGTGACTGTGTCCGAAAGTATTGTCTTGACCTGACTGGGACTAGGGTGGTTCTCAGGAAGCAGGATCAAGGGACTCTGAGCCACGTAATCCGACCAGGAGCGGGCGAAGGGGGCGCAATCTTTATCGTCTGGACAAACAATTTCAAAGGGTGAAGACATGAGGGTAAGCAAGGTGTGAATGCGACCGCGTTTCCTTTCCGTTGCGTGAAGGCACACGCGATGGGGACGTCAGCTGCGTTCGGCCTGTTCACCAAAGACGTGGCTTGTCTGTCGAACAGCGATGTTTCCACGAAAACAACGACACGCACAGGTGGCATTGAGGGGTATCAGGAGTCTGCTGCAAAAAGATTTGGTGAGGCGATACACAATGACCCTGGCCCTGCCAGTTGGCCCTGCAGGGTTTGGACACAAAGATTCTGAAGACAGCGCGGTTGTTTTGTTGTTTTGTTTTTTTTGATGGGGGGGGGGGGGTTGTGATTTTGAAATTGAGCACAATCAGCTGCGCTTGGTCTTTTGTGCAGAACTGTCACACACCAGCACAGGAAGTCAAAAACACCATGTCCTCAGCCAGACAGATGTGATGTAATTTAAATCTGGAACAAGACACAACACCTCGACAATTTGTTTTGTTTTCTTTGCCAGAGAGCCGTCAGTGCAAAACTATCGAAAATTAACAAACACTTGTTCGAGTTCCACAACACAATGGAAACAGCCAGCGTTGGTTTGTAGATTTTTTTCATTTGCCTGTGAATTTGAAAAAAACTGGGAAAGTGCCCTTGGAATCGTGAGTCGACTTCACTTGAAATACTTTTTGTTAAAAAATTGCAATTCGACATGACTGACAAAACGTTTTTTCAGACGACGACACGGCTGAAAAAGAAGAGAAGCTGCGCCAAGAGCGCGAGAAAAGAAGGGCAGGTATAATTGAAAATACACAAGCTCGCCTCAACTTTTGACGCCGTTTTCGGAACAAAAAAGGTGCGCAAAAGACACGAGCGATCACGGTTCTTGTGAAATGTGTGTGAACTTCATGATTGGTTTGCGTTCCAGAAATGAAGAAACATCGAGAGGAAAAGTTGAAACAGATGCGAGAAGAGGAGCTGGCAAACCCCGATTCTGCAGCCATCTTGAGCAAGCCGCGGTCACCGATTGTAACTTTTGCCAGTGAGGTTTCTGTTGTTTGTTTCTCTGAAGACGAAACTGAAATTGTTCGGCAGACAGAACCTTTGAACAATGACGCCACGCCAGAATCCGTGAGAGCTTTCCTGCGAAGATTTAAGGAAAGATATAAGGAGAGACACCGGAAACAGGATTCTACAACTACAGCGGTCTGTGCTGTTGTGTCCGACGTTTAATTTCGATGGTGCGATCTGCGCTTCTCACACTCGAGTTTGACATGATTTCTTTGCACAGAATGAACTTTTATTTACACAGAACAGTCTAGACAACAGTGTCAACTGATCATTTGTTAAATTTGAGTGACACGCGCACCGACTTGACCTTGTTTTTGAGCCTGTTCATCCTGTCAATTGTCTTCAAGAATTCACAAATTCCACCACATTTTTGGCCGAGTCTTTCTCTTTTGCATGGAGTTTTGTGAGCTTCTGGTTTTGAATTTGTGTCAACATGAATTTTGAAAGGATAATCTATTGTGTACTCATCAATATCGAAGTCTGGCTTCAATTTCTGGACAGGTTCACTCTCCAAACTTGGTCCAAACATGACAGTTGAACTGGCACTTTGAAGCAAACTTTCGTGAGGATGCTTGTAATACCTGACAGAGTCACTTTTGTGTCATGGTGTGGTCCTGAAATTTGACGTTGGAAAATATTTCGGTCGTTCTCTGGTCCTGAGACACCGGGTCCTTTTGTTTGAGGTTTTACGCCGAGTCCCAGGCAAAGGGGCTGCGCATTTTTTGTGCCAATAGAAATCATGGATTGTGACAACATTCAAAACGCATTTGATATTTGCGCGTCTCAAAGGGAAAACTGAAATGGATTTGATTTGCCTTTTCCATTTGCATCTCATTATTCGAGGATCATCAAGTGATTAGTCATTTCGCAAAGAATTTGTCAAGTTTCGCCACGAATCTGCCGCTAAGACGATCACAATCCGGGGGAAGAGTGTCATTCATGTGTCGGCTTGCGTGCGCTCAGAATCTCAGCAAGAGCTTCCAAACTTGTTTCTGCACAAAATAGAAATACTTTTGTTTCTTCCAAGAGGTTTTTCGCCTGCTTGCCTTTGTATTTTTTCTGTGTACACTTTTGTGAGTTTGCAACCGCACTCGTACGAGTGAAACGCAATGTTGTGCTTGTTGCCTTCACGTGCACAACAACAAGAAGGAAGAAAAACTGTGTGGCCTTCAACGAAACTGGACGACAAGGAACCTGAAAGTTTGCTGTTGCAATTTGTGTCATCCTTGTGCATTTGCGGACGCGCAGAATTGTTATTCTAGTCCAGAATGAATAAATTTGTCAAAACAAAAACAGCACAAACTGAGGTGCACCAAATCCCCGAAGTTTTGTACATCGCTTCAACACCTGACTAATCTTCTCGCGCACCTGACCCGGCCAATTCGACACCTCGCCATCTGACCTTTGGATCAGGAGTCTGATAGAGACGCCTCGTCTTGATTGAGATGCATGGAGCACGCGCGCGCTGATCAGATGCACCCCGGATCCAACGCATCCGCGAGCAAGAGACAGTTCTGACATTTCCACGCGCTGAAGAGCAAAACCATTTTTTGCGTGAATTGCCACAATCATAATTTTTGAGGCAGATTGCCTCAGCCGAAGGCGAGGGCCTCAGGACAACGCGTCACCGCTGATAAAAATGGGTCACCCAACCGACCCGTCTTCCGAAGCTTTGTGTCGGGAGGTTTCGGCTGCAAACGTGTTTTTGCACAATATTGGCAATCACGCAGATCATTACTCGCAGATGGACACCTTGGGAGTCGGATTGAAACTGGCATCTACACCCCCATTAGCAAGATCGGACGGATAAACTTTGACCTCGACCGCAACGCTGCACCGAGCGAACGCACATGGACTGGGTGCGAAAGGGGCACACGAAGTGCAGTTCACACTTGGATTTCTGCAGCAAAATAAAAAGGGGAAATTCAAGCAGAGAGGTGATCTGAGCGAAAATGAATGTAAAACATGCCGAAGCGCAATCAGCCTGCCAAGGGGCCCAGACACGACGAACATGCACTTGTGGTGTGAAAGAAGGTCCACGACTCATACCTGAGTGTGTTCACGAACGTTGAACTGGGTTGCAGCCGGCGTAGTGTGAGCGAGGAAGGACGCGACGTGACAGAGGGGCAGTGATCACCGACTCGCCTCACACATGAACACCCAACCGCCCGTACCCGCCACACCCCACTCACCCTCCCACTGTCACCACTTCCACGGGCCCACCAACTTCGACTTCACTTTGCAACAAGTTCAATTTTGCCAATTACAAAGACTTGGCAATGGCACAAGCTACAGATGCCAATTTTCGGAAACTTTTTTTCGAGATGATCGTCACACCTCACGTCAAGAAAACCGAGATGCTCAAGAAATGAGAGTTTGCGAAAATTCAGAAGAAAATAAAGAGTTATTTGTGTTGTTGCTCTCTCTCACTCTCTCTCTCTCTGATGTCTTGGTCTCGTTCTCGATATTCGGTCAATCGGAAGAAATACGCACATCGCACGAAACTGGAAAATTGGATCGGAGTCATAATTTCTGACCAAACATGGTTCGCGCTGAGAATGCGGCGCTCTCATTGAGTGACCAATTGACCAAGATCAACATGTCCTCAACTGCACATGCCTGTGCGATGCGTGAGAACGCTCGCTTAGAGCAGATGTTAGAGGTAAACAATGGGTGCGCGGAGGATATCCTCCGCGCACCCATTGTTTACCATACATAAGGCCCTATCTGTGTCATTGTTTGAGTTCTCAATTTCCAGGAGGGTTTGTCTGAGTTCTCAATGACTAGGAGGTTATTTTCCTTGATAATCTACTGATTGGCCTTGAGAGTTAAGTGCACAAAGACCAAAGTATTTAACTCTTTTGTGTTAAATGCTTTGACATGGGTGCACTGGGCTAACAGTAGAATTACTGAAAAGGAATCTCATGTAAAGAACAAAGAGAATGGCACAGACGGGGCCTTAT
>JAAUXT010098508.1_pt1 | contig 16994 bp, 14 predicted proteins | sample 7278171 | NCBI WGS metagenome assembly JAAUXT01 (sample SAMN14350112, study PRJNA611818) | marine sediment metagenome | isolation source: surface marine sediment (1.8m) | place: French Polynesia: Moorea | collected 2018-08 | reverse complement strand
AGGGTATCCAGGACAAAAATAACATAACATAACATTTTTGGACCTGGTGACCTTATTTTTCAACCAATCATTTTCTCCTTATACATGCAAGTAGTATTACTTCAGGCCAACCAAATTTGTTCAAAAATTAAAAAATCAAGTGTGACCGGTGGACAAATTTGACACTTGTTTCCCCCCAAGACGGACGGACGTGGATACATGGGCAAACCAATATCAGCTCGCTACCGCGGCTGATAAACAGCTCCACATCCCAGTGACGCACGCACACGATAACACTTGGGCTGACAGGAAACAGAGTTTTGACCTGAAAACTGCGTGTGTGTTTGTGTGTGTGTTGGGGTTGGGGGGGTAGGCGTGGAAGACCCTGCAAGAACAAATTCAGGGAAAATCCGCAAAATTACAAGTTTCCTACGTATCTGGCCAAACTTCACCCACAGCTAAAGCAAATTTTGCCCACGACTGATGTTTCACGCGGGGTGAGGTGGGGGTGGTGTCTGTCAAGATCATTTTTCCTGCACGATTGTAATACACATTCCGAAGTGGTGTTCGCTTTGGTCGTGTGTGAAAATATCATCGAGTCTTTCACGCCAAAAGAGGGTAGACTCCACGAGACTGTTTTGTTGTCGTGGATGTGTTGATGGTCTGGACCGTCCACGGACGAGCTTTGTGGGCAGGTAGTTTGCTGTTGTTTGCCATAAGATTCCAGGTGTGCTCAGCTGAACAAAGTTGTTAAAACAAGAACGCCACTGTGCTGAAGACGCGTTGCGTTGCCTCCGTGGGTGTTCCACGCGCACATATCAACACCAAGCGCACGTACATCCGTGTTGCGCCGACATGGGGGGGGGCACTTGTCACATGAAAAGATTACCGTATTCACCCATGTACAAGACGCACCCGTACTTTTGACAAGGAAAAATGTACTTTTTCAACATACCCAGACGCACCCCAACTTTTGTTTGAGCACCAGAAAAGAAAAATTGCTTTACTACTCAATTTTCACCATAAGACAATACACATAGAATGTCAAAAGTGTACCTCAAGGTATAAAATGTTATTGGGTGGGTTGATAGTTTACAAATTTTGGGGACAGTTTCTCAATTTTCAGTACCTTTGGTGTGATGTTTGCCTTTTGTAAGGTACTTTTGCAAAGCCTTGTTAGTAATGCCTTTGTATTGACCAATTTTTTGTTTCTACCCATGTATAAGACGCACCCCTTGTTTTGAAGCTACAATTTGGGTCAAAAAGGTGCGTCTTATACACGGGTGAATACGGTACTCGAAGGATGCCCAGACATGGACAGTTCTCCCTCAGTGGTGCCCATGTGGGTGGCCAATTTACAATCACCTCCTCGGAAAGGCACGTCATGGTTGCAATGTTGCAATGGCAAACCGGTAAATGGGCACAGAAATCTCACCGCGTCCAACAAGGACGAATGCACGAATCTCTGCAAATGGGCAACTTTTCACAAAAGTGATTGTAACAGGCGCGTGCTTTTAGACCAGTCGGCTGCTGAAAATTCACTTCCAGTGCAACAACAGCGACGACCAAACGAGATTGGTTTGTGTTCCTCGTGCCTCTCAGACGGGACACTGTTGGTCAAAACGCATTTTCCACATTTCTATCTGAACAGACAGAACACTGCTGCGTTGTCACTCGAAACAAGATTCCCCCAACTGTGCTGCAGTTCGAGAGCTCACTGTGCTGAGAGCACAGAACGTTGTGGCTGAGAGGCAACACAAAACGTGTTCACCGAGGAAGCATTTGCAGCTGACATCTGGATGAAGATGTGGCGCAACAGAAGCCAACAGATGTTTGGGTCTTGAAAAAGCGAGTACACGCCATTTCAGACAAAAAGTGAGCGTCCACCTGGCTTCAACGATGAGGAATCGTCCACAAGGACACGCAAAGGGGTAAAAAGGTCCAAATGGAAAACACTGACATTCACGTGAGAAAGGATAAGAAAGGAAATCTCAACGAAACGTTCCGCATTTTCAGACTGTGCAATCAACAACAGTTCTGTGTTCGTCTCGACAGCAATTCACACGGGATGCGGGAATCAATTTCAGAAAATTCAACACAAATCTCGTTTAAATTCCAATGTTTTCTTTCGCCTTTCAGACTTCAGTATAAATTTGAGTGGTCTACCAAGGCTGGATCTTCATTCTGCAGAATCCTTCCGCTCGTGGCTGTAGTTGTTGCCAAACGTCAAGATCGCAATTCAAACGCGGTTTTCGTTCAATGCCAGAATTATCGTCTCGCAAAGTGAGACTTCGCTGGCTTTTATCGCGTTATCGCACAGCCGCAGTGTTTGCGGTTCCTTCTCCGCTCGACGCGCTGGAGTGCAGCCGAGATGCGCTCGCTGCCCCTTCTTCTCGCCTCCACAACCTCGAGGAGGCTCCCTGTATCAAGTCCAGGCATACTTGAGACACCTAACCCGTTCGTTTACTGATCGCGGTGTCTGGCGGTGTACGATTCCCACCGCTAAGGACACCCAGGGTAAAAGGCCTTGCATCATATTGACCTCCTTTTCTCCCGACTTGACTCCAGGGGAAGAACTTCACATTCCCATCTCGCAATGGCACTTTTTGCAGTGCCTGCTCAAGAGTGTGTGCGCACAAGGGAAAGAAACGAAAGCCAATCCTGTGTGCCGAACGGAAATATGTTTGTTGAAAAGCCGGAGATTCTGTGTAGAATCCTAGACGGATGAAATGTTTCACGGTTACGAGACTCTTTCCGTGGAACAACCAATGCATTGATTGAGCAATCGTGAAAGATCTCGTTGACGGCCCCAGCCCCATTGCCTCAACCCCGATATCCATTCACTCGAAGAGTTGAATCAACCTGCCTTGCAAGCCTCGCCCATCTATTGATCCCTATCGATCGGATCTGGCGCTGAATCAGATTCCAGAAAAAGCTGAACACGTGCAAGGCCGCGAAAATTTAGCGACAGCTCGCAAACTGTGCGCGACACTCACCTTCCACTGAGATGTCCTGGATGGCGAAGCGCAGGATGATGGTCCAGATCATACCCAGAGTCATCTTCACGTTTCCGTCCACGATTTCTGAAAGTACAACAAAAGCCTCACTTGTAGGGCGCAAAAAGCATGGAACAAGTTGCGTGTTGGCAGTAAGTATCTTGCTGCTGTTTCGGATATCAAATGCTTTGAGACCCGATCTCGGAGAGCATTGCAGAACACCAGTGGTTCTTCTCTGCGTTCAGGTACCAGAAACGTCAGATATGACCCCCGGGAACATGAATAACGCACGTATTTGACGCACTGATGAAAAGCTTGAGTGGTACCGTTAGCAAATATGCGGGCCATACGGGACAAAACTATGTGCGAGGTGAGGAAGCCCATGAGTCACAATCATCCAGGTAATTTTTCTGACTAACAGGCATTTTGCCTGTGAAATTTCACTTTCTTGTGCTGTGCACGCACTTTCGCAATTATCCTTGCACGTCTTTGGAGACACGGAAAAGATCCAAGCATGAGCCCAACGTAAACATATTAACTTTTAACATGTGTGACAATGAAAAGCACTTCGTGTGGGATCTCAATTCCAATTGTTTGCCTTTGAAGTCCTACTTCAGGTGAAAAGCATTGTTATGGCCCACGTATCAGCAAAAACATACTGCCCATGCGAGTTGGCGAGCAAACAAAACAGGCTTGACAAGAAATGAGATCGCTACGCGTTGAACAAGCGCAGGGCAAGCTGGTCCAATCCACGTTTTACTCTCAGCAATAGGCAATCCTGCCCAGTACGGAAAGTTTTGTCTGTGGTTGTTTGTGTAGAAAAGGGACGGTGCGTGTCCAGTCATTAGTTTTTGCATGGTTCCCAGCCTCGGAGAATTTTTATTGGGAGGGGGGCAGTTGCGTATCAGCAGGTTGTTTCCAGACGGCCACGAAAGAAACCCCTCACCTATTACCCCCCCCCCCCCGGACAAGAGTGAAAAAGACATTGGACTGCGAACACAGCCCGAAAACAAAATTCTGCGAGAACCAAAACTCCGTCTGTTCTGTCCTTTGTTGTGCGTGATTACAAGTAAGAACGTTCAGGCGTTGAAGCGTTTTGCACCAAAGTTTTCACAGTTACGTTGGGGTTTGGCAGGAGGACGCCTTCGGGGTATGGCAGAAAAGGAAAAGTGTCCACCAGACACCGTTCCCTCTCCATCAGAACAGAGGATTGACCACTGAAGAAGCCACACGTCCACAAGGTGACTACGGTAAGAAAGAGAGCTCGCAACAAAAAGGCTGCGCCAAGAAAGCCCACGTTTCCCACGGCCAAATTTCGCCAGGGGTCGGAGTCTGACAGCACCACCATGTCAGGCCCTGGGTGAGTCCTTACCTGGTGCTGCTGCCCAACCCAGGGGGTGTCCAGCAATACAACAAAGTTGGGCCCCGGGTAGGACTTGACTTTAACCCTGCCTATGCAGGGGAGGGGGGCAGTACCACCAAATCAGGCCCTGGTGGGATTTTACCTGATGCTGCTGCCTCACCAGGTAGGCAGCAGTACCATCAAGTCAGGCCCCAGGTGCGACAAAACGTGGTGGGACCACAGGACTACCCATGCAAGACACACCACATATCATGATTCCTTGCACCAAGCCCGCAGACACCAAAAACCGCGCATGTACAACACACACACACGCACACACACGCACACAGACACAGACACAGACACAGACACACCGAGCCCCAGCAGCTGAAGCTCCAACCAATCCGGGAGGCCCACTATTCTGACCCCGGACAAACAGAGTTCTGTTGCAGACGACAGGTGTTGGAATGACAGCTATCACCGCCCCATTTCGCACAAGCAGACACAATTCCGCTGACTCGCGCACACGCAAACATTTCCTGACGAGTGTCCGTGTCTGGACCCGTCGCAAACAATGAAAATTTATTTATTATCGATTTGTGGGAGTGACTAAACTGGCCTGCCACACAACATTATTCACTTGTTTCCCCACTGCAATGGACCTTTGTCATTCCGAAGACTGTGATGCTGCGCAAAATTACTAAATACGCGTTTGGAGTGAATTCTCATCAACGGAAAAAAAAGACGAAGCTTGTGACACAACCTTTATGACACACCTTCAATCGGTGACCAAGACCTGCTGCACACAGGTTCTTTTGGTCTCCAATCTGCTGTTTGAAACAAACAAAACTGAACACGGCTGCAATACCTGGTCTTGTTTGGGAACCCAATCGACAGGTAAAGGGGAAGGTGCTTTTGAACAGAAAAATTCGCTCAAAAGTTTTGTTGTCCCTCAGCAACAGAACTTCATTCCCACTCACCAGTCGGAAGAAAGGAAACAAGGAAACCTGTGGATTCGCCTCCAAGAATTGTGCACGTGCACACGATCTCACAAGAGCACTCAGCAGTGCAGCTACGCGCCGAATGGGGCAATCCATTTCCACCAGGATTTGACCTGACAGGAATATTGAAGTTTAAAACTTTCAACTTTACTGTCATCGTGCAGCTCCCTGGTGCAACCGAAAGAACGGAAACCTCTCAAATCTGGTTCCATGGTCCGATAGAAATTTTGGTAAACTCAAACCCTTTCCCTTGGTGAAAAGTGTGTCCTGTTGGTTTGGTGAAAACGTGTGTCCTGTTGATGGAACTGCACGGCAACCTGAAACTAATTCTGGCAAAACCAAAATATCTGTCAGGCCAAATCTCACTCAACACTACCCTGACAATAAGGCCCGATCTGTGCCATTCTCTTTGTTCTTTCATGTCAAAGCATTTAACACAAAAGACATAAATTCTTTGACATCAGTACACTTGATATGAAGTAGTCAATACAGCAAGTGTAAAACAGTAGATTACTTGATAATCTACTATCAGATCAAGAACTCAGATAATGGCACAGCAGGGGCCTTATGTATGGTAAACAATGGGAATTAGGAGAGAAAGCTCGGAGGTGATCATCTCCTCGCTCCCATTGTTTACCTCTAACGTAAACTGGTAGTTTTGTCCAAGTTGCATTTCATTAGGTGGGGGGGGGCAGTCTATACAAGTTTGCCGCGTTTGTGTACGTGTGCGTGCGTGAACAAAAATGTGCTTGCGTGTAACACTGCAATAAGTGCTTTTTGTGTGGGCAGTTGGCGCACGACACAATTTTAATTGACCCACTGATACCAGTAGATCACGATCACACTTTGGTTCTTGTGATAAACCCTGCAACTGTGTTCATTGGAAGTGCAAGCTGCTTGTGGCTCAATGTTTGAAAACAAAGGCTCAGGTTTTGAAGGGGAATCTAAGTTTGACCAGGAGATCTTTCCCAAAACTAAAACAGCATCCATAAAACAACCGCAACGTTTGAAACCTGCGTCAAGAAAACGCGCGGGTAGCACTCGATACTTGACACTCCACATTATTCCCGTCAGGAATCATTTCTGACCATTTGTCAAGAATATTAATTCACTACGCGCGGAATTGCTTTGACGTCGTCGGCACCTGTGTCAAATCATGTCGCAAAGAACCATGTTGGAACTGCCCCTGGATAAAAAATCTGAGGCAATGACAATCTCCGCGGACAAAAACTGAGTTGACAATCGACCGACACCTCCCTCCCCAATGGACACCAGACTTGCAAGTATGCATATCCTACCAACAGTACGTGACTCATTGGACAATTTTGCGAAGCAACTTGGAGTCTTGGGGTGAAGCAACCCAGGTTAGTTTGGTTTGAAATGAACCACTCGTATTGGATAATTCTGAAATTTCTCACACCCAGGTTGCTTTGCCACTGATGTCTTTACCAGGGGTTGTTTTTCACCCCCCCCCCGCCCCCCCGCACCATGGGCAAAACGAATTGGGGTGAAGTAACTTCTAGTTGGGGATGAAACAGCTTGGTTTATGGGAGTGGGGGTAAAGCAACTTGTTTTGAAACCAAGTTGGTTTGCCGGTCTCAGCCTGCGGCAATGGTTGATGGCGGGCTGAAAAAAATTGTGCTTGATTTGTGGTCTCAAACTTCGAGGGTCGAATTTCACACGAATCACCTCACACACGGGATTTACGGTACCTCTGGCCACTCAAAGCATTTTTCTCCCACCACAATACACAAGGTTGGATTTTTATCCAGGCCTGATGTGCCCTCGTACAACCGAGACCAATTGTGGAGCTCGTTGGAAGAAAGTCTGTGGCAGTGCATGGTTACGAGGTTGTTGTTCTCAAGTTTTCAAAAGCCCATGTAGATTGTTTTGTTGTTCGGTCGAGATCTTTGCACGCACACAAGTCAGGGTGACCGGGAAACAAAAGAAGTTGAACGGAATGTGGTGTCGCCGAAATCATGCACTTCAAAGACTTTTGAGAACAGCCACGCAAAAGCGTGGAAATTGCCGCAAAATGAAACAAAAGAATGTTGTCTCAAAATGCAACAAGAGAATGTTGCAAGTGTGTACGGTGAGAACTTTTGGTTGATCATTCACACCTGGACGGAAGTGCACGCACACGCGCGCGCACACACACATATACCCACGCACACACACACACACATACACACACGCGCGCGCGCGCGCGCGCGAGCGAAGAAGGTGCAACAGCCTGGCCGAAATGTTCTTTCATGTGGCCAGGCAATTCTACCAACACAGTTTGACATGTTTTTTCGAGTGCCATTCGCGAGTGACATTCGTACGAGGGGCTCTCAACAAGAACCTTTCGCGTGTTTTTTGGACAATGATCGAATGATCTTCACAGCGATCTTTTTTGGCCCCAACACCGCAACAGTGTGGAGCCTCGCCTGACAATTTTGCGGAGTGATTGGCACTGTTTACTCTGAGTAAAGCAGATCCGCAAATCAGTGTCATGGCCAGCCACGATGAAGGCAACGCGTTTCGCCATCTTGCATGCGATCGACTGTGCAGCAAAGATGTTTTCCATGGTCTTAGTCGCTTTGGCAATTTTAGCACCTGTCTCACTTGTTTGAAATTCAATTTTTGCACCTGTTTGGACTCACAAAATGGCAATGCTGAAATCTAGGAAACAGGGTTATGCGGAACAGAGATTTGTGGTATGCTTCTTCAATTGCTATGGTGACTGGCCCATTGACATCTGGACCTGCCTCTGCCAGATCCACGGTGTTCAGACCATGAGGCAACAAACTGAGGTTCTGGTGTAGGAGGTTTTCCAATGATACTAATGCCAGTGTCCTGGATCTCCCTCGCTGTGGTGCACCACGATGGGGTCGCAGCAACCAGAACATCCGCAGTGTGCAGTGCCTGCTTCACCAGAACAACTGGCTCATGATCAAGGAGATTTCCAATGTGCTCCGCATCAGCTCAGGTACCGTGTGGAACATCATCCATAAGGATCTCTGCCTCAAGAAACTTTGCGCCCACTTTGTGCCAAAGGTTTTGACCAATGCCCAGAAGGCCCAATGCCTGCAGATGTGCATAGACAACCTTGCCAAGTTGGCCCAAGAGCCCCTGCTTCTCCATCACATTGTGAGTGGTGATGAGTCAAGGGTTTACACATTCGATCTGGTGTCAAAGCAGAAGTCCCAGGCATGGCTCTCAAGAGCTGATCGGTGCCCCACCAAAGCTCTCAGGTCATGCAGCCAATGCCATTCAATGCTGGTTTGCTTCATGGACCGCACTGGGTGTGTCCACCACGAGTTTGTCAACCACACAGTCAACCAGTACGTCTACATGAGAATTCTGGCAAGGCTCAGGGAGCGAGTGAGGAGGAGAAGGCCAGGCTTGTGGATGGCTGGGAGCAGTCGCATGCACCAGATGATCTTGCACCACGATAATGCGCCTGCGCATCACGCTGCCCACACCATAGCTCGCCTCAAGGAAACCAATGTTGAAACCCTTGACCATCCCCCCTACAGCCCGGACCTCATGCCCTGTGACTTTTTTCTCTTCCCCCGCCTCAAATCACTCCTCCATGGATGCAGGTTTGCCAATGTCGACACCCTCCAAGCTGAAGTTTCCAGGATTCTGCGGTTTGTCATCTCGCCTGCAGAGTACCACAACGTGATGGTTGAGCTCCGGCAGCGGTGGACCAAGTGCGTGGCAGCCAACGGCGATTATTTCGAAGGAGCCAGACACCCTCATGCCCCTGGAAACCCGATCATCGCTGCTCAAGTCTGACCTTGAATGCATCTCATCCGCCTGACTGTCCGATGGATCCTGAACTGTTTGCTGACTGAATCTGACCCACCCTGGACTTGAGTACCGAGCTCCTGATTTGTTCTTTTGGAATGCAGCTGTTTGACGTGTTGGTTGGCATCCCCGGACTTGTTTCGTTGAGGCACGCACAGTCGCTCAAAAAGTGTTAGATGCTCGTTGTTTTATCGCATGTTGAATAGCCTTTTGCGGCCACTCCGTCGTGGGCCCGCATGAGCTGCAAGTGAATACACTGTTAATTTCGACATTGTTACATTTTTTTGCATGCAAACTGTTCATTGCCAAAGTTGAGTGTCCATATTTTATGGGAATACTAGTTCCAGTGCCTAAAACCCGCATTCGAGTACTCATTTCCGCACGCGAAAGGTTCTTGTTGAGAGCCCCTCGTACTTGGTCCCTTCATCATCATGCCAAGAGAATTCACCTGTCGGTGCAAATCCACTGACCGTGAACAAAACCGGAACATCAAACCAACAAAATGTGCGAATGACATCGAATACAGGAGACTGTTTGCGATTGTGGATTGGAGTCGTACAAAGTGCGCCTCTCAAGATTCAACCGGAGCGCGGTGGTTGACCGAAACTTCACAAAACACATCCATGTCAGTCTGGGCGAAGTTCTGGGCGATTGGTCTTCGGTTCCCCGGCAGTTGAGACAAAAGCGACCTTTGTGTGGCAACAAAGGTTTCAAACCAGGTACCACCCGAACTGAGCCTGGATTTTCTTCTGTTTCGGCAAATGATTTGGATGATCGGCAGTGCAGAATGAACGGAAGTCAAACAACGAAGCTGGCCTTATTCTGGTCACTTTGACGAATCTTTCTTGCTGGATATCCACAACCTGTGACACGACGTTTTCCGGATTTGTACGCGCGTCCAGGTTTTGCAACGCGGACTCTTATTCCCTGGTCCGAACTTGCCCTTCACTTTGTTCCCACGCCCAGCCAACCACTGGACTTACCTTCAGCACCAATGGACACAAGTTTGACTCCTTTGCTTTCTATGAACTGTAAAGCTTTGTTAACGTTCGCTATCTTGTGGAATCTCATTTTTCCTCTGTCAGGTTTGGGAAGTTGTTCCCCTGATATGACCTCCAGCAGCAACATGAGTTTGAGACCATTTCGAAAATCATCCTCTATGTTTTCTATTTGTGTCCCAGCCTTCCTCAGATGTGAGTTGCACCATGCTGTGAAGGTCTGAAAAGAGACAGAAAAGTCACAATAAATTGCATATTCGCAACAGATGCAGGTTTTCGAACACGAAGTGTAATGTGTTGTACGAGGGTGAATTAACTTCTGGCGGACCACTGCATGTTGTCATCTGACATCATGACTTTTGCGAGTCTCAGAAACACGTTTCGCTGTTGATCGCAAACAGAAGCAAAATTGATCTCGTACAACATGCACACAGGTCCGCCAGAACTTGGACCACCCTCGTACGCGACGCTCAGATTTGTTTTTGGCCACAAAAGCAATTCCAATCAACGAAGCACTCCACCACAACCACACCATCTTTCTGTTCTCTTAGGCGCATTCCAAACACAACTCTTGGCAATAACTCTCAGCTCAAAATACTGTCAACAATGTTTTCAACAGAAATGGCCTTGCTTCGAACGTTTGGTTGTTGCAGCACGGAGGCACACTACACTACAGGATCTCTGGCAAAAGCTTAACACCAATAAACAGGTATGCAAAGGCGGAATTCCAAACTTCTGGGTGGTTTTGGTCACATTGCACAGCCCAATCTTAGACTCAGGCAGGACAATACTCGTGGTGAGAAGAATGAGCCTTGAGTCAAAACGCACACAAGTAGAGCTGAGCAACCCAGAAATCACAAAAGTGAATCGGACACGAAAAAGGGTCGACCACAAAATTAACCTGTGGGAGCACTTTCCATAAATGAAGGCGGTACTTCACTCTGGAACGAACGCTTCAAGAGCTTTGATCAGAGAATCGAATCAGGGCAGCAAAGTTATGTCCTTCTTCTTCAGCGAGATACAAATGAACTGCTCACGTGGCCGGAGTCGTTCACAACCTGGTCAACTTCCCGAGCACCGTCTGCACAGGGACCTGGGTGTTTGCGACTTGTTCAAAGAACAAGGCAGTTACCAACTCGGTGTCTTTTGGCACCAGTCTGTCTCTTCACAAATTGGACCTTGCTGATTGTTGTGCAAGCTCAGTTGGGTGATTATAGCACAGCTGTGGTGAAGCTGTGTGAGCGGACAGGATGATGTAGATTCAATGTTTGTGCAAATTGTCTGTCTACACGCTGGGAAACGAAACGCACAGGTTTGTGTTCAGCTGACGGACACCGTTTTGTTATATGTGGCAAAAGCCAGAACAAACTCCGTGGAGATGCCCATTCGAGTCATCAGCACAAAAAGCGAAGTGTTTTGCTTCAGAGGGATTATGACTGTGCCTTGTTTACAAGATTCGACAAACACCGTTTTTCTGCAAAGACCCTGGAGCTTTCAGCAGTTTGTTTTGACCCGTTGGCCTTCCAATAAAATGTGGCAAACACAATCAAGTTCGAGATCGTGTGTCGTTGAACTTCGCAGGTACGAACAAGGATTGCCAACAGAGACCGCGAGTTCGTCGGCAGAAATTCCCACGAAGAATGAGTGAATCTGGTGACAATGGTGCACTGCAATGCTAAGCCCCTTTCAATTGGCATACAAACGCTGAAACCTGAAGAAACCAGTACCAAGCAACCAGAAACACGAGGGTTTGGTAAACACGATTTGTGCTTCAGGAACCCGGTCTGTCGGGGAGTGATTCACAATCCCGCAAACACAACATGACGAATGACATCATTGATACCATAAATGGGCATTTAAAATCATGCAATGAAAGCAAAACACCTAATGCACCCCTCAAAGGACACAAAAGGACTCTTGGCTTCTGCGCCCGTTCTTGCTAAAGGCTGAGACCACTCGGTTGCTGGAAATGTACTGGTACGTGTACTTGTCGACAAAACTGTCAGAAAACAACAGACGGCGTCGTTAGATGAACACATCACGACCATCTCGCATTTACGCACACTACTTGCACTTCATGTCAGGACTTCAACACATTTCTGACGGGCCAGGTTGAAATCTGGGATTGAATAGGACATCTGGCCTGTTTAACACAGAGCAAATTGTCACAAATGCCACGCCATAACAGTCGCGTTTGGCAACTCGCCGTTTTGGGTAAAAATATAGCAATTGCAAGGTGTGTGGTCACGATTTCTGGATCAAATTTTCGAAACAAAAGAGACCCGCTGGGGCATTCGTATTTTTCCGGTAAAAAGTTCAGCCTGAAGACAAAGACAACGTGCCTCTTTGGTGGTGATCAACCGCCAATCACACTGTGAAATACCACAGCCCCAAAAGTTCGAAAATAATTTTTCTTCGATGCTGATGAGATCCATTGTTCCCGATCCTTGCGCGCGTGCCGTCGCGTGTTCGTTTTCAACATCTGCAACAAACCGCCAAGAGAAAGCACGCAACGACGGCTCCTAGCCATGGTATTCATTAACTCACCTTGAGTCTGAGCCAGAACCTGATTTACAACCAAGAACACCTCCCCACGTACATTTCACTCGTGTTAAATCGTGAACAATGCGAAAAGTCAAGGTCAAGCGTACTGCGAATGAGGATCGTGCGGCCCTTTCAATGCACACCTGGTGACATTGGGATTTGCTTGTGTTTTGAAGCACCCAAGCAATAGGTTGTAATCCTTTCAATGTAGCCGCTGGAATGCCGATTGTGTGCACCTATGAAGCAGCTCGAAATAGACAGCTGTATTACTCCATCTCTGTGCTTCATATTCTCAAGACGATAACACTTTGCTTGATTGATCAGCGTTTCGCTACTTCGGTGAAATAAACTGTAGTTTGGCCGCAAAATCTTGCGTAACGAGTACTGTAGTTGAATACGAGCTTCGTGCAAAGCTGCGAATAGGTTTCTTCTTTCTCGTGGAACCTCGTGCCCCACAAGACTACTTGCTGCTTCAAACAAACAAACGTTGTATTTCGTCAATTTTCAATGAAAGATCAAAACCAGCGTTGTGATGTGTGATCCCAAGCCACTTCTTGCGAAAATGAGAACAATCGGCGAAAGAAGGAAGAACAATTGTCGGTTACTCGTAGTTCAACGGGCCGGGAGTAGTGTCAACGGGACAAAAGCCAAACATTGACCATTTCCTGCAATCTTGCCATTTGACTGATCGAGATTTTGTTGGTGTAAAAAGGTCAACGGTAATTACACTCAAAAAAGTTGATGAAATGCTGAGTAGCAAGAAGCTGTATCAAACCCGACCAAGCTCTGGAGGTAAATTTAGCATTCAGACTGCAGAGGCTCACTAGCAAGCAGTACTCGCTGTTATTTCCGAGGGCCTTCTCTCTCTTGACTAGCTGTAGCTCGTTCAATCAGACCGTCGACACTGCTTCTCTCACTTCTGAGCCGAAGCGTGTTTGTGAATGAAAACAAAGCACGATAAATGATCCAACGGAGTGACAAAATATCGTCGTCTGAAGTGTTCAATGTTTCACTTTCTCAATTGGCACATGCAGTGACCAACATTGAAAATTTCAATTCGGAAAATGCCCTGAAACTGACGTTGACAGCGCAGCTTTGACTCTCCAATTGGTGAAGACCATTTTAGCGGTTGGATTCGGCACAAAAAAATAAAAAAATTCAGGATTGGGGTTTCTCTCTGAATTGTGAATTCCCTGAAATTTCAGCAACCTGCTTCGCTTCGGGCGTCTGGTCAAGGAGGTCAATTCTGTGATGCAATTTCAATGCTTCAGGTGACAACATTCCCGAAGTTGTACGGTCAAATGCACTCGCGAAATTTGGACAATTCAACACAACTACGAGCATCACTGACGGGTCAGAACGATTGCGTGATGACACTTTTATGAGTCACCCCTCATTTCCCTCTTTTGAGTGATCGCAAAATTTGAAATTTTCCTGGTTTGGAAGAATTTCTTCAACACACCAGGAAATATGCCCGCATTCCTCATTGGATGGGCATTTCATTGTGGTTAGAAATGTCCTGAACGTGAATCAAATGCGGAACTAGTGTGCACACTGTCAGCCAAGCATGACCAGTGAGAAGTGCTTTTGTCACCTGTCCCTCCAACCGCCCCTCAATGAATTCACTTTGAATCGGGAACAGAAGCTCCAAACAAGCGAAATGTCGCCTTCACTATTCAGTGGTGAAGACTTGCGTGTCTTGCAGGTGGTTTTGCCAACAAATTTTAATCCAAATGGGCTGTACAGTTAAATTTAGCTTGAGCATGATCACCAAAGATCTACGCCTCAAATCAACATGGCTGCCACCGTTCAGGTCTCCTGTGCAGAATTCACATTGAAGTTACTTTTCTGGGCTTTTTCCACAACGAAGTGGTGTTAAACGATCAATGCGCCTTGTGGCACGGACCAGGGTCTTTGTGTCAAATGGAGAAATGCACACGGACCATGTGAGTGAACTATGCAAGAAATGTTTGCTGACCTTTCGCTGCTGTTTTTCCCATGCCGGGTCCAGGAGACCCTCCCTCTCCCACTCTTCTTCCTGCTCCATGTACCCACTATCGGGCAGTTGTTCGAACATGTAGCCATCACTTGTTGGATATCCTTGCATTTTGGCGGCCTTCAAAAGAATAACTTAATCCAGGTTTTGGGGGGTTCACAAACGAAACGTTCTGACTGTACAAATCTCTCGACCCCGCCGGAGGTGTACCACGTGACCGCAGCTATTCTGGTCACTTCCGGTTCACTCCTTTGCCGAAAACACATGCACTTGTTTACAGAAATTAGGCGAAGCAAACTAGCTGTGTGATTTTCTGTTCAATGAGTTTTGAAAATGTCGAGAACCACAACATAATTTACACCTTCACAAAGAAACAAATTGAGGAAACCTTCTAAATGTTCACTCCACTGAAATTCATTCGTTCGAAACTCATAAAAAGTTTCCCATCTGCAGGAAAGAGTTTTGGTGATTTGCGCCGCTACCAGTCGAGCGCAAAGCACCAGGCATCGTTTTCCAAAAGTATGCAGACAAGCAGTTTCTCTGTGGCAAAAAATTCTTGCCAAAAGCAAGTAATTAAAGTTGGCACTGTTCGAATTGGGTCTTTTGTCCGATGCTGTTGACCTCAACAAAAAAGGCATCAGGTGAAGTGTAAATCATGTGAGCTTGCTTGAGCTGGGTTTTGTTTGGGGGGGGGAGGAGTGGGAGAGGCTAAATAATTTTTGTTCCTTTTTCAACCAGTGTTCATTGATTCTTCACTGGTATTAATTCTGTTTTCCCATTTTGAACCTTGTTGCAGTGAATGATGGCAAGCTTGTGACATCATACACCAGGAGCTGTTCACACATTTAACATAAATATGTTGCATTTGCAAATCTTATTCAACATCCAACCCAAAGGTGAAAATTACCACTTTGGAAGGAAGAGTCAATTGAAAGCCATCTGTTGTTCATGTGAAAAGAAACAAATGTAATGTTGAATACCATTCAAGTACTTTGTTTTCAAACTTTTTTTATGTTTTACTTGAAGAAAATAAATGCAATAGAAAGGTCTGGGTTTATGCAAGCTTTCTTTTGATGTAAGAATTGTTGCAACTTGTCTGTTTTGAGAAAGTTACACATGAAAAACAGATTTCTATTCAGCACAGAAACACCACAGGGTTATGATGCAATGACATGTCACTGAATGCTACATCAATGCCAATATTGGGTGGTGTGTGGTGATTGGCCATTGTAGTTTTTGTTTCCTAATAATGGTTTGTCTGTGCCAAATAGAAATCCATTCTGCAGCCTTACTTTCGCAAAACAGAAAAGTTTGCAACAATTCTTACATCCCATTGTGGTTGTCTGTGGTTCCCATTGCAGTTCTCTGCAGTTCCCATTGCAGTTCCCTGTAGTTCCCAGAAGGAAAATGAATCAAAATCCCTCAAAATCCACCAAATCCATTAAAAAAAATCTACCAACATTTTTTGGCCATCCTCACTCGAAACCTTTTCAACTTCAATTTAAAAATACTTTCACACACATTTCTCCCCAAATATTTCACTGAAATATTCAAAAATGTGGGACAAACCTGAAATGCTTTCTGCTTTGAGTAAAAGATCATAAAAAATGTATCTGAACATTTTTTTTCTGCTGTCAGAAGACAAACTGAAAGCAGAGAAAATGTTAATTTGTCCGACATAGTTGGAGTCAGACATAAATATTAGAGAGTTTTCGATGCACAACGCCCGACCTTCCGCCCGGCCCTCCGCCCGGTGCGACGCTGCGTTTCTCCCACGGGGGGGTGGGGCGGGCAGGGGGCCTACTTTGATTTTAGACTCTCCACGCGGGAATGCAGGAGTAGCAGGATTTTTTACGCGTTGCGATGGGGTTCACACCATTTTTGCTGTGGACTGGAAGTTTCTCCATTGTGTGGATGCCGCTTTGTTTTGCTGTGCAAAAAGGTAAAATTCACGATATATTAAGCTTAATATTGATCTCTGAATGAAGCAGATGTAAAGTACAATGGATCTGGATCACATTGGTGTTGTTTTTGGAAGCATGTGTTGAGAATTTGATGACTATAATCGAAGTGAAATGGTTTCAGTGAAACTCGAGTGCAAATGTACTTAGATCTACATTGTGTTTGCAGAATGAGCATCGGTGTTGTCACGTCAGTCATCCACATTCTGGTCCCCCTGTGAAGCTCAGCGTTAACATTGCAAGGGTGAGTGAAAAGAAAAACATGGTTGAAGTGTGCATGTGTGTGTGTGTGTGTGCTTGGAGGTGGGCGTGGGTGTGATTGCATGGGCATGGGCGTGGGCGTCAAAATGCATATGTGTAAATTTTGTACTTCAGGTCCGTT